>Ga0113563_10000194_pt1 | contig 25905 bp, 25 predicted proteins | sample Mud3Dept3metaG_FD_80117 | JGI IMG/M metagenome (GOLD analysis project Ga0113563, IMG submission 80117) | Freshwater wetland microbial communities from Ohio, USA, analyzing the effect of biotic and abiotic controls - Mud 3 Core 4 Depth 3... | ecosystem: Environmental > Aquatic > Freshwater >... | reverse complement strand
GATAACAGGTAATTTTGAAGTCAATTTCTAAAATCCTACCGGGAGACGAACGGTCATTCGCCTAACCTCATCGCCAACGTATGGTAATACTCTAACTACAACGATACTGATGTCATCCTCTGGTCTATTACGATCCAAAGCCATTGCTTTTTCGAGTAATGCATCTGCAATGAATTGAGGATCTCTTTTATCACCTTCTAACAATTCTTCAAAATTAGCAACGATATTTAATGAACAGCCATATCTGTCTCCCGCATGAACCAAACCGTCAGAGAAGATTAGAGCGGATAATTCAGGTTCCATAACAATCTGTGTTATTTCAGGTCGTGTTCCTCGATATAAACCAATCGGTTTACAAGGTGCATCCAATACGTTTATTTGAGTACCCTGTGCAATAACCACAGGAGCTGTGTTATTGCGAGTGATGACCATTGTGTTGCTTTGTAAGTCAATTGAAACAATATTTAGAGTTGAAGATACTTTCCCATGCTTTTCGGTGTACAGACTATCTGATGCTGCCCTTGCAGCGGCGCCATCGCGTACACCTTCAGCCAAGAGGCCGATTACCTTGCGGACGACTAGATTTGATACTGCTTTTGCGCCTCGCCCGGAGGTCTGGCCATCAGCCAAGACCACCGATACGCCACCTTGAGGTCTTTCTACTACTTCAACTGTATCTCCGCTACTAAAAGATGCATATTTCTTAATTTTTGAGACCGCTATTTGGACTTCCATGGTTCTAGTTCCGGCATCCAATTGCCTATTTATTCTTAATTGGCAGCTTTTTTGCGATAATTATTGCCTGTTCACTCGTAGATAATCGAATTATTAGAATTTCAGCTGAAAAGCCATTTTTCTCAAACGGTATCAGCCAGGTATCATCTGCCCTGGGGTTTTGTCCAGTAGCCTTGAACATCCAATCGGTTAGTCGACAATAACATTTTACTTCAGTAATCCATGCTACTGGTAATATTATTAATTCACCATCCCATCGGAGCACTCGAAACACCTCCTGGAGAGTGAAGTCATGATACATATAATCTGAAGGGAATGTGGATACGATCTGATCGAAGGACTCGTCAGGAAACGGAATAAACTGGGTGTAAGCCTGCACCAGCTTCATAGAATAACCTGACTTGACGAGCTTCCTTTTAGCCAACCTACCCATGTTTTTACTTGAATCCAACCCATAAACATCTGAATTTTGTTTAGAAATGGCAATTTGTAGATGACCAGGTCCATGCCCGATCTCCAATATCCTTTTTCCGTGCAAGTATGGCAATGTTGTCAAGATCCAACTTTTCCATAATCCTGATGAAACAAGCTGGGAAATAAAATCATAACCCCATGCAAATTGGTTATAAAGTAATTCGAAAAAAATCCTTAAGATGGAATTCTCTATTCTTTGGTTTCTGAAATTCAATTCACTACTTCGCGGAAAGCCGATATTTCCTCAATAGCTTTTGTGGCAAGTTGACCGCAACCTGCATTGATATCTATTCCACGCCGCCTGCGTATTGAAACAGGTATCTTTTGATTTTCTAATTGCTCCATGAACATTAAAACATTGTGTTGATTGGCTGCTTTTCCATGGTATTTTTGAATTGGATTAAGGGGTATAAGATTAACATGACACATCATTGAATTTCCAATGCGAAACAAATGCAAGCGTTGACACAGTTCTTGTGCTTGGTGAAGGGTATCATTTACTCCATCGATTAACGCCCATTCAAATGTTATCCTGCGGTGGGTGGTTTCTACGTATTCTCTACACACACTCATTAGATCATCTAAGTGATACTTCCGGTTCAGGGGAATAAGGGATGATCTGAGAGAGTCATTCGCCGCATGTAATGAAATGGCTAGGTTCACCTGTCGTCTTTCCTGTGTAAATTTTCTGATCACGGGCACTATACCAACTGTGGAAATGGTAAATCTCCTTGCTCCAAAATTGAACCCGTTTGGGTCGTTTAAGCGATCAATTGCATTCAATGTCGCCTCGTAGTTATGAAAAGGTTCCCCCATGCCCATAACAACCACATTGGTGAGCTTATCACCTTCTGACCGCAGCAATCTTTCAATGTAAAGGACTTGTTCAACAATCTCTCCACTGGTTAGATTTCTTTGGAAGCCCATTTGGCCAGTCGCACAAAAAACACAACCCATAGCACAACCAGACTGCGAGGATATACATACCGTACGGCGAGTTCGATCCCGTCCAATATCATCATACTTCATCAATACTGTTTCGATGGTTTTCCCATCTCTTAATTCAAAAAGTTGCTTTTTCGTCTGTCTATCTTTTGATTCCGAATATCTAATCGAATTTAAACCAGTAAAATCGAATGAGGCGGCTAATCTTTGTCGAAGATTGTTAGGCAATGTGGTTATTTCGCCAGGATTATTGATTAGATCCCTATACATTGCTTTCCAGGTCTGTCTAGCCCGGTAAGAAGGCTCCCCCCATGATGATAGGATTTCTTCTAGCTCGGTTATTCGTAGCTCGTAGATATCGATTTTATTCCCAGTAGACATCACAACATCTCTATCAGTTCTTCAAAATCTTGAGCAACATAATCTGGCTGAGGTTGCCATTGGCGTGCTTCGTTCTCTGTTGCAACGCCTGAAAGCACCAATCCGGTAACACAACCTAAAATCTGTCCACCAGCAATATCTGTGTCCAACCGATCTCCAATAACGATTGCTTCTTCTGGCAATACTCTTAGTCGTTGAAGGGCAAGCTCATACATAAATGTGCCTGGTTTACCAGCGAGGATAGGTTTAACATCTGTAGCCACCTCAACAGCTGTAATGACTGTTCCAGCGCCAGGAATCAGACCTTGAGGAGTAGGGTATGTCTTATCAGGATTAGTCCCATAAAATGGTATTCCGGATCGAATCAATAAAGTCGCTATTTTAAGTTTTTCGTATGTCAATTGGCGATCTAAACCGACAACAACTGCTATAACACCTTCCTCTGACTGGGTAAATCCATTTTCAGCTAAAATACTCTTTAAGCCATTTTCCCCGATTGTATATACTGGTCCCCCATTTGGAAAACGCTGCAGTAGAAGATGAGCGACTGCTACTCCAGAATTAATAACTTGCCAGTGCTCTAAATAAATTCCAAATCCACGCAACTTTTCAAGGTTTTGTTCAATAGACAGTGTGGCATTGTTTGTAACGAATACTAATCTATAATCACGCTCCCTAATTATCGACAATACTTTCTGGAGGTCTACAATTGCTTGATTCCCTTTCCAGATTACACCATCCATATCCGAAATAATTGCCTTAATATTTTTTTGATTCCCTGCCATGTTTATGAATTGCCTTTATGAATTATCTAGAGTGAATTGAATATGAAATTATAAAACGAAAACGGATTGTCCTTAGAGAGTGACAATCCGTTCGTAATCGCGATTACTGTTTAACCCATATTTCCCAGCGATTATTTACGTGCGTTTGTCTTGACCAATAATTTACTCTCAGGAATTTCCATCACCTGGTCCACCAAGCCATAATCAACCGCATCTTTAGCATCCAGGTAAAAATCTCGGTTGGTGTCGCGTTCAATGGTCTCAACTTGTATACCTGTGTGAAAGGCCAGGATTTCGTTCAAACTGTCTTTCAATCGTAAGATTTCTTTCGCAGCAATCTCAATATCGGAAGCTTGACCTTGTGCACCTCCAAGAGGTTGGTGCATGTGAATTGTTGCATTTGGTAGGGCATAGCGTTGGCCCTTTGTTCCAGCAGTTAGTAAAACTGTGCCAAATGAGGCAGTCATTCCAACCGCTAAGGTGCTGATCGGATTGGAGATCATTTGCATTGTGTCGTAAATTGCCAAACCTGCATAAACCTGACCACCTGGTGAATTAATGTACATTTGAATCGGAGCTTCATTATCCTCGCTGCTCAGGTAAAGCAACTGAGCAACAATTACATTTGCAACCTGGTCGGTTATGGGTGTGCCCAGGAAAATTATCCGATTTCTTAGTAAAAGTGAATAAATATCAAAGGCGCGTTCACCACGTCCAGATTCTTCGATTACCATCGGTATGAGTGAAATTGGATTGAATATCATATATTCACCTTTCAAAAAGTTATATAGTGTTTGTATCCTCATTCATAGAACTTGGATTTGGAATTGCTTCATCAACCTTTTGTTGTTCTGGAAAGCTTGAACCGTCATTGTTTTCAAGCTGCTCTAAAGGTTCGGTAGAAAAAGTTACTTCTTTTCCACTGGCAATTTCTCTTAGACGCTCCATTGCACGACGCTCAAGCATACTGACCATGACATTACCCATCAAATTGTTTAATACATCTTGGTCTGATATCCTCTGCAACTCTTTTTTTGAGAGAGTTTGGGAGAGGTAATCTAGGGTTTGGATCGTTTCTGACTGAACTTCTTCAGAATCCACTTGAATACCTTCAGCTTCTGCAAGCTCAAGCAAATAAAACGACCTTTTCAATCTCTTCTCCGCAACAGGAAGCGCTTCTTGCCGTAACCCTTTTGCATCAAGATTACGAGTTTTCATGTATAAATCAAGACTTAGGTTCTGTTGTTCCAAGCGATTCTTCAAATTATTTTGGACGTTATCAATTTCCGTATCTAATACTTGTTGCGGGTATCGAAAAGTTGCTTGTTCAATAGCGTCATCTAATAACTGCTCGTCATACGCTCCATTATAAGTATCGATCGCTTGTTGTTCCAAACTCATCCGGATGTCATTGCGTAAGGCATCAAGGTCTTGATAATCCCCAATAGAAAGTGCAAAATCGTTATTCAATTCAGGTAGGGTTTGAGATTTTATATCCTCCACTTGGATTTTGAATTTAACCATTAGACCGCGCATTTCCTCATCGGGATAGTCTTCTGGATAATTATGCTGAATGGTCTTTTCTTCATGTACACTGAGGTTGATTAATTCCCGTGAAAAACCTTCATATGGCCAATCTGAATATGCATAATCTTCTGCATCAGCTTCTGTCACAATCTCGGGTTCAATTGTGAATTGACGTGAAGTTTCTTCGATAAGAATAGGATTCTCATCTTCTTGATGGTTCATGATTTCTGCCTTGATCTTGATGGTCAGCAGATCATTTTCTTGAGTCGGTCGATCTACAGATTCAATCACTATATGGCGCCTTCGCATTCTATTAAGCAAGGCATCGACATCTTTTTCTTCAATACCTGGTGGTTGGTATATCTTCCTTAAATCACGATAATTACCTAATTCAACTTCAGGACGCAAAGGCACGATGATTTGTAAAGTTGGTGGATTAATGTTGATAATTTTTTCAAGTTTTCCAGGTGCATAGGGTTTAATTTCTGCCTGTTCAAGGATGCTTGGATATTGGCTATCTATCAATAACTCTATCGCTTCTTCAAGGATAGAATCTTCCCCGACCTGGCGTACGATAACAGGGTAGGGTGCCTTTCCAGGTCGAAATCCAGGGATCTTTATTCGATTAGAAATCCTTCTGGCTGCTCGCCTTTTTGCATCTTCCAATAACGCCGGCTCCATCTCTACCTGGAGTCTTACTTGATGGTCTTCTAAATATTCCTTATCTATTCTCAATGTAGTATCCTCTAACTATTTGTATAATGGGGAAGGAGGGACTTGAACCCTCACGCCTTGCGGCACGTGATCCTAAGTCACGCCTGTCTGCCAGTTCCAGCACTTCCCCTCTGGATCGCGGGCAGGGAGATTATACGCTAGTCAAAAGGTTACGTCAATAAAACGTCTAAGGAGCTGAAATTGACTCGATTAGTTCAAACTCAAAAACCTGCTAATGAGCGTAAGAAATTACTTGTTTCGATCAAACTTACACAAAGTGAACTCGAGAAGAACAATGATTTAAATCGACAGACTAAAGATCAGGCTGCTTTTATTTCAATGGCGTTATTGACAATATCTGCGGGTATTAATACTACAGTTGAGCCATGGGAGAAACGTGGTTATTGGGTGAAAGCAGATCGGTTTAGAACTGATTGGGCATGGACAGGAAAGCTGGGGATGCAACTTCGGGAAGCAATCCTTAGGGAGGATTGGGGTGAAATCTTACAAATAAATAAGAGGATCGCCGAAAAATTGCTTCAGGTAAAAATACCTCTGAAGAGCCGGTTTGACACACCGTGGACAGGGGCCTGGCAGAAGTTAAAACAGTAGTAATTGCTTTTCAGGTCGCTTACCATCAAGCAGAATGTAAGGAAGCATCCTCTTGGGTTCTATGCCCGCCTTTCTCAAATCTTTAACCTCTCTTAAACAATGCGTTCTTCGCAGGCGGATTATCTTTTTTGCATTGGTGGGACCTATTCCAGGAATCCTGATAAGTTCCTGAAAATCCGCATGATTAATATCTAAAGGATGTTCAGACAAATTTTTTTGAGCCCAAATAGATTTAGGATCTTTGTCGATAAACAAATTTCCAGTCGTATCGAATGATAAGTCCTCAATAATGTAACGATAATCCCTAAGGAGGAACGACGCCTGGTATAACCTCTGTTGGCGAGTGGGGGAGGTGGGTGTTAGACATTCAAATGGTGTATCAAAGACTGGTTTAAATGCCATAAAATATGTACGTTTTATATGTGCACCATTATACAAATCTGAAGTTCTCTGTAATAAATCCAGGTCGCTCTCTCCAGCGGGTCCAACTACAAATTGGGTAGTGGTTGATGGCCATCTGTGTCGCCAACCTTGATATGGAGGATTATTCCTGCGGATCTCTTCGATGGTTAGCAATGCATTTAGGAGCTCTTCTTGAAAAACCTTCTTGGGGGCGAGCTTATCTAAGTAAGCCTGATTTGGGGCTTCTAGGTTGGTCGAGAGCCTATCAGCCAACTCCATTGAACGAATAATCTGCGATTTTTCTGCACCTGGCATGATTTTCAAATGTATGTAGCCCTGGAATGAATATTTCTTCCTCAATATTTCTGCAGTGGCTATAAGGTTATCTTGGGTTTTTATTCCACCTCCAATGATTCCAGAGCTTAGGAATATTCCATCTGCAACTCCCGCCTGGTAGAGTGACATGAATGAAAGAGCCATCTCGTTAGGTTTAAGCGTCTCTCGACGGAAATCTCTCCCAGCTCGAAAGGGACAATAGAAACAATTGCGTTCACATGCGGAGGTCAGCAAGGTTTTTAATAGCCGAATGTGCTTTCCGTTGGGTAACGATGCAGACGTTATCACAAATTCTTTTTTAGTTTGATTATCTTGTTTCAAGGAGGCTTGATCATCATCAGCTTCCAGTTCAGAATGACAAGATAGCAGACTTAATTGGTCAAACACTTCCGTTTTCATTCTCAATATATATTATAGAACGTTTGTTCACTTTTGTCAATAATTAATCATTCAATGTGTATGAAATATAGGGTGTATGAAATATAGGGTAAGAACTACTAGATTCACAATAGCTTTCTCTTAGGACGTTAGCTACATAAAGAATGTTCTTAACTTGAACAATCAAATTTGGAAATTGATGCTATCAAAGGGATCTTGACAGGGGAGAGGATAAATGATAATATTTATCTATGCTTTTGATAAGTATTATTATCATAAACAATAAATATTTGAATAATCTCTAATTCTTACAGTTTTTTACCACCCTATGAATATTACTATTCTGAAATCAATCGAAGATTATCTGGAAACCGTCCGACTTTCGCGCTCAGAAAATACTTTACGCACTTATAAAAATGCCATGAAATTATTCGTAAAAGTTCTAGAAGAGAACCACCTCCCTGCAGATAAGAACTTAATTAACAAATTATCAGTTGATGCAATCTCATGGTTTTTAACGAGTCTTAAGTACTATTCTCCAGCAACCGAGGCGCTCTACCTTACCGCTGCAACTGGTTTTTATGAATATCTATCTGCTGAAGAATTGTCTGACCCCAATCTTTCTCGGATACGTTCATTGATCCACCGTCGTGCACGCAAGCTTGGTCAAAGATTACCTCAATTCCCCAAACATAATATTGAATATATTATAGATTATGCAATAAATAATGCATATATTTCCACTAAAGATGAGGCTGATCAGCTTCGACGGCTACGAGATTGTGCTTTTCTGTTAACATTAGCAGATACCGGTTTACGGGTACATGAAGCATGTAATTTGAGGCGAGGAGATTTAGATTGGAATGAAGGCAAGGCAATTATCATCGGTAAGGGTAATCGACAAGATATTGTGCGTTTTTCAAATCGCTCGATGAGGGCAATAAAAGATTACTTGTCTGTCAGAAGCAAACAGGATGGCGCCTCGGGTCGACCTCTGGCAGTGCTTCCTATATTTTCCAGGCATGATCTCGGGGCTGGAAAGAAAATTAAACCAATAACTACTGCATCTGGTAGAAATATTGTTGCACAATACGTGGAAGAAGCATTAGGCGCACAGGCTAAAGGGACAATCACGCCACATTCCTTCCGTCATTATTTCGTTACAACTGTATTGAATGTATCTGGAGGTAATTTAAAATTAGCGCAGGAGCTTGCTCGTCATAGGAATATTGCTGTTACACAACGCTATGCACATCTTACAAATGAAGAATTGGATCGTGGCTACTGGGAGATTTTCGATTCCAAGTAATTACATCCCAATGAACCATGGGATATGTGACGAAAGTCACTATCCTTTGATAATAAACCCATTATTATTATAAGGATTATTTGCTAGGGAGAATAGAAACACTATGAGCATCAGTCGTCTTGCAAGATCTATTGTCGAATCACCAACCTTAGCTTTAAACGAAGAAGCCAGGTTATTGAAGGAAAAAGGTGAACCTGTCGTTCATCTGGGAATTGGTGAGCCCAAGAATAAAGCACCAATCGCAGCAATCCTCAGCTCGGCATCCAAGCTTACCAGTGGAGATGTTAAATACTCGCCATCAGATGGTACACCTTCATTAAAAAAAGCTATCATTCGATACACTGAAGAGAATTATGATCGGGTCGTTGCCCCCGAGAATGTCATTGTTTCGGCTGGGGCTAAACAATCCATTTTCAATATCCTTTTTAGTATCATTAATCCACAGGATGAAGTAATCATCCTAGCTCCTTACTGGGTCAGTTATCCGGAAATTGTAAAAATGGTGTATGGCATCCCAGTCATTGTTACACCAGAAGATGGATCTTTTATACCCAGGATGGAGGATATCGAGCGATCTATCAGCTCATACACAAAGGCTATTATTGTTAACAGCCCCAATAATCCTTCGGGTGCTGTTTATCCAAAGGAATTAATCGCTGAAATTGTCCAATTGTGCGAACGTAAGAAAATATATTACATAAGTGATGATATTTATCACAGGTTAGTATTTGATGGTATTCAAGCGCCACCAGCCTATCGATTCTCAGATAAAGATAATGAATCTTCAATGATCATTGTTGTAAATGGAGTATCGAAACTCTATGGCATGACCGGTTTCCGGATTGGATGGGTGATAGCAAATAGGAAAATTGTTGAAGTTATGAACAATGTTCAAGCACAGACTGCCTCATGTGTTTCGATCGTACTACAAGCTGCTGCTGAAGGAGCATTGACAGGGATGCAGGGGGTTGTTGAAAGCTTACGCTTGACAATAGAGAATAACCGAAATGTAATAATGCAAGAGTTAAACTCATTTAATGGTGTGAAGGTAATTAAACCAAATGGTACTTTTTATTGCCTTCCTGATTTCCGGGCCTACTCAAATAATTCTGTTGAGCTGTCGAATTTCTTATTAAGAAAGGCGTTGGTGGTAACCGTTCCCGGACGTGAATTCGGTATGGAGGGTCATCTTCGGTTGAGTTATTCAGGCAGCATCAAAGATATTACCACTGCAATTGAGCGCATTAAATGGGCATTGGATCCAAAATCACCGAATGAAATTTATCTAGGCGATCGAAAGGTTGTCAGGGATTGGCTATGAACAATATCTTAAATATTAAGAGCCCCTGCGAGGGACAAGCTAATGCTTTAAAGAGTGATTATGGGCTTGATAACAATGGGCTCATAAATCTCCGCAAGGTTTATTGGAATTTACCTGTTGAAGCCTTATATGAAGAATCGGTTTTCCGAAACGAAGCAAAAATAACACTTCTTGGCGCATTGGTTGTAGATACTGGAGTCCATACTGCACGTGCAGCGAGCGATAAGCTTATTGTCCGCGAGCCTACCACTGAAGAAAATGTTTGGTGGGGACAATACAACCGGCCATACAATCCTGAGCGCTTCAATGAACTATTCAATCGAGTACAAGGATTTCTTCAAGCGCGCGATGTGTTCGTGCAGGATTGTTTTGCAGGAGTAGAGCCAGGTTTCCGTCTTCCGGTTCGCATAATTACTGAACTTGCTTGGCATAGCCTCTTTGCAAGGAATATGTTCACTTCACCGAAGACACTAGAAGAATATCGTAGACATGTTCCAGAGTTTACGGTTGTCGCAGTTCCATCATTCAAAGCTTTTCCCCAAATTGATGATACCTCCTCCAATACGGTTATCGTTATTAATTTTGATCAGAAGTTATGCACTATCGGTAATACTGGTTATGCGGGAGAAATCAAGAAGTCGATATTTACAATCATGAATTTTCTATTGCCCCGAGAGGGTGTTATGCCCATGCATTGTTCAGCTAATGAAGGGAAAGATGGTAATGTTGCATTGTTTTTCGGATTATCGGGTACCGGAAAAACCACATTATCAGCAGATCCGAAGAGAGGATTGATAGGTGATGACGAACATGGCTGGAGCGATGATGGTATCTTTAATTTCGAAGGTGGTTGTTACGCTAAAGTGATCGCACTTTCCCCGACTGCGGAACCACAAATATATGCCTGTACACGTAAATTTGGCACAATTTTAGAGAATGTGGTATTTGATCCTATCACGCGGTATATCGATCTTGATGATGACACTAACACCGAAAATACCAGGGCGTCTTATCCGCTCGAATTTATAGACAATGCTCTCCCTGATAGGCGTGGAGGTCATCCAAAGAATATCGTGCTGCTCACTTGCGACGCATCAGGAGTGATGCCACCTATTGCGCGCTTAACGGTTGATCAGGCTTTATACCACTTTATATCTGGTTATACAGCAAAAGTTGGTGGGACAGAACTTGGTTTAGGTGAAGAGCCTGAGATAACTTTTAGCACTTGTTTTGGTGGACCTTTCATGGTCCATAATCCGGCGGTTTATGCTGACCTTCTTAAAAGAAAGATTCTACGTTACAAGGTAAATTGCTGGTTGATCAATACCGGATGGGTCGGTGGACCATATGGTATTGGAAGGCGCATCAGCATCCATTACACGAGATCAATGCTAAACGCAGCTTTGGATGGAAAGCTTGATGAGGTTGAATATTTTATCGATCCGGTATTCGGGTTTCAAGTTCCAAAATCATGTCCAGATGTGCCTTTAAATGTATTGAATCCAGCTTCATCTTGGCCTAGCTATGATGCTTACATCAGGCGGTATACAGCATTAGCATCTCGGTTTGTTGATAATTTTCGGAAATTCGAAAGAGATTGCCCCCCTGAAGTAAGGTCAGCAGGACCACAATTAATTTGAACTTGTATGCAAGGGTTTGTACAAATTGGTGCTTAACTCTTTTTCTCATACTTAAATGGTTCGAAGCGAGCGATGTATCTCCCTGGCAACTTACCATGAATAGTGACCGCTTCTTTTCCGTGGTCGATTTTTTCGACTTGACCGATCTCGTGAAAAAGGGAAATTAAACTGCCCTGTTGATAAGGCAAGCGCACAACAATCGGATCTAAATCTTCATAAAGATAATCGCTGATCGTTTCTAGCAAATCAGGAATGCCTTGCCCCGTTAATGCGGAAATCGCTTCTGCGTTTGGGAAATCTTGCAATGCTTCCTGAGCTTTCTCCGGGTAATCGAGTCGATCGATTTTATTTAATACAGTTATCACCGGAACGTCCTCTGCATGAATTTCCGCAAGAGTCTGGTAAACGGCTTCTGCTTGCGCCAGAGCGTTTACATGCGTGATGTCAATGATGTGAAGTAGTAAGTCAGCCTCATTAATCTCTTCCAAAGTTGCTCGAAAAGCCGCAATTAACGATGTTGGTAGTTTCTGAATGAATCCGACAGTATCCGTAAATAGAGCTTGGTTACCTCCAGTTAATTCCACGCGGCGAGTAGTTGGATCAACGGTAGCAAAAAGCTGGTCTGCTACATAAATATCTGCATTAGTTAGATAGTTTAAGAGAGTAGACTTTCCAGCGTTAGTGTATCCAACTAGCGCTACTACGGGGATTTGGGATCGCTTTCTTCGTGTTCGATATTGCATGCGATGAGTTCTTACTTTTTCCAAACGTTCCTTAAGAAAAGTAATTCTTCTGCGGATCTCTCGTCTATCCACCTCGAGTTGGGTTTCCCCGGGTCCTCGTAAGCCAACACCACCTACACTCCCCGATCTGCCAGCGCCTCCCCCAGCTTGTCGAGCTAAATGTGTCCATGCACGTGTCAATCGTGGTAGCCTGTATTCATATTGTGCAAGTTCTACTTGCAGTGCACCTTCGCTCGTGTTAGCATGTTGTGCAAAAATATCCAAAATGAGTGCGGTTCGATCCAAGATGCGGATATCGTCTCCAAAAATATTCTCCAATTCTCTAAGGTGTCTTGGCGAGAGCTCATCGTCAAATAAAAGAACATCAGCCTGAAGTTCCTGGGTCAATGCATGTATTTCTTCTACTTTTCCTGGTCCAATGAAGGTTTGCGAATTCGGATGGCGAAGTTTTTGTGTGGTTTGACCGATAACCTCCAATCCAGCCGTATCCGCCAGGAGAGCTAGTTCTTGAAGGGAATCATCTACACTCAACAAATGTTCTTGCCCAAATATCTCCACCCCAACTAGAAATGCTCTTTCTCGCGGCTCTTCAGTCGATTCAGGTACCTTCTTTGACATTCCTTATTGTCCTTCTTATGAATAATGATTTATCAATCTGTTCTATTTTCCCATAATCCAGGTTATTAGTGTATCTCCAACGATCTTCAAGCTTTGGCCTGAAACTTTATCAGGGCTATCGAGAGTCGTATGATAGTATGGATAATCGAAATCGATCAAGTCCACAGCTCGGATGCCAGCATTAATAAAGGGGATATGGTCATCAATAATCTTATGTTTTAACTGCGGAATGAAATAATCCGAATAACCTAGAATAGTAGCAGCACTCCATATTTCATTTGATAAACTAGGATCTGAATTCTGCTCTTGAAAAATTCTTAAGTCTTTATCGCCAATCATGTCAATAATGATCGCCGTATCCGGTCGTTGTGACAGGGATTGAACAAATGCACTTGATCCTAAAATCCAATTCCATCCAGAAATATTTCCATTATCCTCAGCATCAAAAAAAACTAGCCAAATTGTATTAGCTCTTGCAACTCTATCTAGATCTCCTATTCTTTCCATATAATCGGGTAAGACACGTGCTAATTCCAATAAAACTGCGACTCCAGAAGCACCGTCGTTTGCACCAGGTACAGGTTGATTACGATTAGCTTCAATAGGGTCGTGGTCAGCTAAAAACCTGGAATCATAATGAGCGCCGATTATTACCCAGGGTTTTCCGCTTCCCCACTTGCCTATGATATTCTTTATCTCGTGATCTGAGACCCTGGAAGTTTGTATTTCCGTTTCCCAACCAGCTTTTTCTAGTTCTTCTATTATCCATTTGATCACATTCTTATGAGCTACGCTACCCGGCGTTCTAGGACCTAATGAGACTTGTTTAATGACGTCTAGATATGCCCTATCAGCATTGAATTCTTCCTGAGTAGTATTTTTTGTTGCACAGCTTGTGAAAAGAAGAAGAATTGCACAGAATACGTATGTAATAGGTCTATATTGGAGTGTATTGTTGGATATGTTCATGTTGGAGTGGAGTTGATGTTGTTGTGGGTGTATGGCTATGCGAATTTTCGACTTATAGATTCAAATAGTTATTTAGCTCTTTCACGGATCGATCGAAATATATCATTGCCTGGTCGTGCTTTGTTTGAGATCGCTTTCTCTCAATGGGAGGTATTAATAAACCATAATTCGCTTTCATTGGCTGAAAATCGGATCTACTCGCGTGAGTAATATAATGAAATAATGCACCGAGCATAGTCTGCGTGGGAAATGTAAGGGGGGGATTCTTACTCAATATCCTTACAGCATTTATCCCTGCCAATAATCCGCTTGCGATATTTCCCATATATCCCTCAACTCCTGTTATCTGACCTGCAAAGAAAAGATCATCTCTCCCTCGATATTGCAAAGTGGGCTTAAGACATTCAGGAGAAAAAATGAAGGTATTTCTGTGCATCTGACCATAACGAACAAAGTCTGCATTCCCTAAACCAGGAATCATTTTAAAAACACGCTCCTGTTCGGAGATAGTTAAATTAGTTTGAAATCCTACCAGATTATATAGTGTAGCTGCTAAATTATCCTGACGTAATTGTACGACCGCATATGGTCGCTTCCCTGTTCGTGGATCAACTAATCCTATTGGTCGCATGGGACCAAAAGCTAAAGTTTCAGCTCCTCGATTTGCCATCACTTCAATGGGTAGACAGGCTTCAAAATACTTATGATCCCCTGCTTTAACACCTAACTCAATTGATCGTTCGAAGCCTTTTAGCTCTGCCCGCTCAGCGTTCATCAATTCGTAAATAAAATCCGAATATTCATTATGTGACATCGGGCAATTGATATAGTCCCCGATTTCAAGCGCTCCTTTCCCAAAGCGTGATGAGCGAAAAGCAATATCCATATCAATGGAATTATAGGAAACTATTGGTGCAACCGCATCATAAAAGTATAGATTGTTTGAACCTGTAAGTTCACTTATTGCCTGTGATAAATTAGGTGATGTTAGTGGCCCAGACGCAACAATAGTTGGAATATTGGGGATTTCTTTAACTTCTTGGCGTTTCACCGTTATTGATGGGTGACTTTCCACTCTATCACTCACCATAAGAGCAAATGCATCTCGATCAACAGCTAACGCCCCTCCCGCAGGCACGGCTGTATTCTCGGCGCATTCTAATAACATCGAGTTTAATCTTCGCAGTTCTTCCTTAAGTAATCCGGCCGCCCTATCAATTAAATTTGAACCGAGTGAATTTGAACATACTAATTCTGCAAGAAACGGGGTTCTATGAGCGCCAGTGTTGAAAGCTGGCCTCATCTCGTATAAGGTGACACTAACACCACGTGTTGCAGCTTGCCATGCAGCTTCACAACCCGCAAGGCCACCTCCTATAACTATTAACTCAGATTCCCGATCAAGCATTAATTTATTACACCTCATAAAATCTCTGTACTAAATGTTTTATTAAAGAGTAGACATGATATGAGAAACACAAGTATAATACTTTTACAAAAGTTGTCATTCTATTCTAAATAAGAAGATATTTATGTAATACGGAGAATGAGTATGCCAACGATCGGAACAACCGAATTATTAATCATTCTGGTAGTTGTGATAATCTTATTTGGCGTAGGCCGAATAAGTAAAATTGCTGGAGAGATGGGCAGTGGAATCCGTTCATTCCGCGAAGGATTGAAAGGGGAAGGCGAGGAAGAAAAAACAAAAGAAACAGACACTGAAAACCAAGAGGGCAAATAATCCATTTTCTCAAGCGTCAGAATAATTCAGGGATCTTATTTAGGCCGTCTCTTACTTTAGAGGCGGTCTTTCATGTGAATGATGATAAAATATATCTAGTTATTATAAATAATATTTCTTTGATTGATAATTGTGGAGTTAGTTGTGTTTCAAAAATTTAACTTGCGGGTAATCTCACTTATATTAATCGGAGTAGTTTCATTTCCATTGAGCGTGCAAGCACAAACTCTTGACTTTTTACATTCTCTTTCAGTCACTAATAGCTTATTTGATAAGTTTAATCAGGATCCGAAAGGCAACACATTGGCTGTGATAGTTCTTATCGGGATGATCATCAGCTTAGTATATGTCGGTCTTGGTTATGTGATGGGTCGGAGGTTTCGCATTTTTAATTTACCAGATTGGGCAATTCCAGTTATGGCAATCATCGGACTTGGGGTGGCACTCTATTTGACATTTATCGAGATCACCAAAACTCCAGGTGTTTGTGGTCCGATTGGAAATTGCAATTCTGTTCAAGAAAGCCCGTATGCATATTTATTCGGGATTATCCCCATTGGAGTATTGGGAGCAGCTGGCTATTTAATTATTCTGATTGCTTGGTGCTTGAGGCGATTTGGCCAAAAGAATTGGAACAAATTTCTCACTTTTTGTCTTTGGGGATTTGCACTATTTGGTACTTTGTTTTCGATTTATCTTACCTTCTTGGAACCCTTTGTGATTGGAGCAAGTTGCATTTGGTGTCTATCCTCAGCGATACTCATGACAATTATTCTCTTAACTACAACAGGACAGGTTGTTGCATATTCATCGATAAATATTGATGATGAATATTCAATCGACAATTATGAGGAAGTTGAGCAATTAGGAAATTGAATTGTAAAAAATCAAAAATGCACGAATTAGCGGTAACCGAAAACTTACTTGAAATCGCATTAAAGCATGCGGAAAAGGCTAATGTTAAACGCATTGTCGGGTTAAATATTGTCATTGGTCAATTAGCCTCAATCGTTGATGATTCAGTTCAATTTTACTGGGATATTGTTTCCCAAGACACACCTGCTCAAGGAGCAAGTCTACATTTTCGACGGCAGCCGGCTGAACTGGTATGTTTATCGTGTCAAACCATATATTTACTTAACCAGAAGAATTTTAATTGCCCCCAATGTGGCAGCCAAAAAGTGAAAATTCACACAGGTCAAGAATTTTTTTTGGAATCGATTGATGTAGAGTAAACACATAATGAGCAAACGAGTGCATGTCGTTGAGAATATATTTAGCGCAAATGATCAAATTGCAGCCCAAAATCGCCAAATGCTCGATAATTTAAGGGTTTTTTCTATAAATATGATGGCATCACCTGGTGCAGGCAAGACTTCACTCATTGAATTAACTGTAAAGCAATTGGCTGATAATTTTAGATTAGCTGTGATTGATGGCGATATTGCAACTAGTCTTGATGCTGAGCGAGCTGAAGCAGCCGGAGCAAAAGCCATACAGATCAACACGGGTGGTGAATGTCATTTAGATGCAGTAATGCTTCGCAGCGCGATTAATCAATTGGATCTTGCACAAATCGACTTGTTAATTGTTGAAAACGTAGGAAACCTAGTCTGTCCAGCTAGCTTCCAATTGGGTACACATAAGAGCGTATTAATCGCTTCAATACCGGAAGGTGATGATAAGCCCTACAAATACCCCGGGATGTATCGAGGCGTCGATGCGTTAGTCATTAACAAGATTGATCTATTGCCATTTGTAAAATTTGACATGCAATACTTCCGTGATGGTGTTGAAATACTCAATCCAGGATTGGTCACATTCCCGATATCGTGTAGAGAATTATCGGGATTGGATCCTTGGTTGAATTGGATACGTATTCAGATAATAAAAAGAAGATAGGTATTAGTACAACCTACAACTTGGCAGTTCTTTTAAGAGATTATGGGTAAAAAGAGTGGATTGCACATAGAAATATCTGGGATTGTTCAGGGGGTTGGTTTTAGACCCTTTATTTTTAATCTGGCCGAACGCTATTCCTTAACAGGTTGGGTCCGCAATACATCTGCAGGCGTGGAGATTGAAGTAGATGGCTCCCCTAATGCTCTTGATTCATTCACAAAAGCCATTAATTCTGAGTTGCCTTCACTAGCAAGAATAGATCAATTTATATTATCAAAACGAAAACCTAATGGATATACAAAATTTGAAATCTTTCACTCTCAAGCAATTGCTGATGCTTTTCAGCCCATATCACCGGATGTTAGCATTTGTTCGGAATGCTTGTCAGAAATGTTTAATCCTATCGATAGAAGGTATTTATATCCATTCATTAATTGCACAAATTGCGGGCCTCGCTTCACCATAATTAAGGATATACCCTATGATCGACCTAAGACAACAATGGCAACATTCACCCTTTGTCCAGATTGTGGTGAAGAATATGCGAACCCACTTGATAGAAGATTCCATGCTCAGCCAGTTGCTTGCCCAAAGTGTGGTCCCCATATCTGGTTAGAGACTTCCTCCCTAAACAATAAAGATAAATTTCCTATAGACCATTTTGGAAGCGAAGTATTATTTAAAAACGATCCAAATGAAATCAATCGTTCAAGTATTATCAAGGCGCAGGAGTTATTACAACAAGGAAAAATCCTTGCCATCAAAGGATTGGGAGGATTTCATCTTGCATGTGATGCAACTAATGCTGATGCCGTTTTGGAATTAAGACGAAAAAAACTGCGTATTGATAAACCTTTTGCTTTAATGATGCCTGATATTTATACAGTTGAAATACATTGTTTTATTGATGATGCCGAAAGAGAATTGTTGGAATCGTATTTCAAACCTATTGTTATCCTTAAGAGAAGACCAGATTCACCAATATCTCAAGAAGTAGCTCCTAATCAAAACACAATAGGTGTCATGCTTCCTTACACTCCAGTTCATTATCTTCTCTACCATGATTTTCAAACTGGGAAGGAGGTATTTGCTCATCCAAATATCTTGGTAATGACTAGTGGAAATATTAGCGAAGAACCAATAGCAATTGACAACGAAGAAGCGCGTGAGAGATTGAATTCATTGGCAGATGCATTTCTAATGAATAACCGGCCCATACATATGCGGTGCGACGATTCAGTGGTGCGTGTCTTTAATTCTTCAATTTCAAAACCAGATAATAAAATTACTTCACCGAGCGTTAATTCCCTTTACTCAATTCGTCGATCACGAGGTTATGCCCCCAATCCAATTCTCCTGCCTTCAGAAGTGCCTTCAGTTCTGGCAACAGGCGCTGAATTAAAAAACACATTCTGTTTGACTAGGGGACGTTATGCATTTTTGAGCCATCATATTGGTGATTTAGAGAATTATGAAACCCTAAAATCTTTTGAGCACGGAATTCGCCACTATGAAAGATTATTTCGGGTACAACCAGTAGCTATTGCTTATGATCTACATCCCAATTATCTTTCTACACAGCACGCCCTTGAACGCGGAGAAAAAGAGAATTTACCAACGTTCGGAATTCAACATCATCATGCACATATCGCTGCCTGTATGGCTGACAATTCGTTACTTAGTAGCTCCCCCGTGATTGGCGTAGCATTTGATGGTACAGGGTATGGAGATGATGGAGCAATCTGGGGTGGAGAATTCCTCTTAGTTGATTATTCGGGATACAAGAGAATCTATCATCTTGATTACATACCTCTTCCAGGAGGTGACACTGCTATAAAATTCCCTTGGAGAGTATCTTTATCATGGTTAAAGTATTTAGGTATTGACTGGACTGAAGATTTACCTCCGGTAAAATACGCTTGGAGTTTTAAACAAGCAAAAACCAATTTACTCTACACCTTAGAATCACAAATTGATCATAAGATCAATACCCCTTCAACTTCAAGCATGGGACGCCTATTCGATGCAGTGGCATCACTAATTGGCATCAGGCAAGAAACGAACTACGAAGCGCAAGCAGCCATTGAGCTTGAAGCTATAGCTGATCCCAATGAAAATGGTTATTATCCATTTGAAATCAGTAATATTCAGAATTCCAGCCTCCCCTTATATAGCATTAAACCAGAATCTGTATTTTATTCAATTCTTGACGATCTAAGCAAAGGAATAGCAAAATCAATAATTTCTGCAAGATTTCATAATAGTATCGCAAAAATGGTCTTGGATGTATGTGAAAAAATCCGAACACAATACAATAGCACTACTGTTGCACTAAGTGGAGGCGTTTGGCAAAATATAACCTTGCTTGAAAAAACAACCAAATTACTCGTAAACCAAGATTTCGATGTAATTATTCACCACAGCGTCCCAACAAACGATGGATGTATCGCTCTTGGACAGGCTATGATTGCTTCGAAATTAATAGATATCAAAGAGTAGATCGAGATTCACAAGGAGCATTAAATGTGTTTAGGTATTCCAGGGAAGATTACTGAAATATTCGAGGTAAATGGATTACTAATGGGAAAAATAGATTTTGATGGTGTAACTCGAGAAGCTTGCCTTGCATATGTTCCCGAGGCTAAGGTTGGTGATTATACAATTATTCACGTTGGATTTGCACTGAATTTAATCAATCCAGAAGAAGCCGAGGAGACGCTTAACCTGTTACGAGAAATCGCTGATCTCGACTCTGAATTAGGTCCAGAATAATAATTATCGTTATCAAAGATACGCATGTAAAAGTCGATGAAATACCTATCCGAATATCGAGAAGCGTCGCTGGTTCAAGCAATTTTAGGTGAAATTCAACGCGTAGTAACCAAACCATGGGTGATTATGGAAATCTGTGGTGGTCAAACGCACGCAATTATGCGCTACGGCCTAGATCAACTCCTGCCACCAGAAATCGAACTGGTGCATGGTCCGGGCTGTCCAGTTTGTGTAACATCGTTGGAATTAATTGATAAAGCTATTTCAATAGCCTCAAATCCCGGTGTAATATTCACTTCTTATGGTGATATGTTGCGCGTGCCAGGTACTGGTAGGGATCTTTTCTCGGTTAGAGCCTCTGGTGGAGACGTGCGAGTCGTCTATTCCCCCCTCGACGCAATCAAAATCGCACAACAGAATCCAGATAAAGAAGTGGTCTTTTTCGCCATCGGTTTTGAAACTACAGCCCCAGCAAACGCCATGAGCATTCTACAAGCAAAAGATTTGAGAGTAGAGAATTATTCTATGCTTGTTTCACATGTTCGAGTACCTCCTGCCATGGAAACGATTCTTAGCTCTCCTGAAAACAGAGTTCAGGGATTCCTTGCTGCTGGGCACGTTTGTACTGTAATGGGTTATTGGGAATACCTGCCATTAGCACAAAAATACCATATCCCGATCGTCGTTACTGGATTTGAACCTCTGGATTTAGTTCAAGGCATTTTGATGACAATCCAACAACTTGAGGCTCACAGAGCGGAAGTTGAGAATGCTTATTCGCGCCTGGTTTCTCTCAAGGGTAATACTGAGGCTCAAATGGTTATCACTGAATTATTTATGGACTGTGACCGCAAATGGAGAGGTATTGGTTCTATTCCCTTGAGTGGTTGGTGTTTAAGAGAGAAGTATTCTTATTATGATGCAGAACAAAGATTTTCAGTAAAACAAATCACATCAGAAGAATCACCCCTTTGTATCGCGGGTCAAATCCTTCAAGGAGTAAGAAAGCCTTTTGAATGCAGTGCTTATGGTACTATTTGCACACCAGAACATCCTCTTGGTGCTACAATGGTCTCATCCGAAGGTGCTTGCGCTGCATATTATAAATACTCACAAGTTTAATAAATAACAAACATAATAAAACTGACTATGGCTGAAGAATCAATATCATATCAAGGGCTTGTATGTCCAGTGCCTCTTTCGCACAATGATCGAATTGTATTAGGACATGGAAGTGGAGGAAGATTATCGCACGATCTTTTCAATAAGATTTTTCTTCCTCCCTTTAACAATCCAATATTACATGCTGCGAATGACGCTGGATTAATCCAATTATCGGATCAGGAGGGGATTTCATTTCCTCGACTTGCTTTCAGCACTGATGCACACGTGGTTTCACCGCTCTTCTTCCCGGGTGGTGATATTGGGAAATTGTCTGTGTGTGGAACTGTCAACGATGTAGCAATGATAGGTGCAACACCGTTATTTATCTCTGCAGGTTTTATTTTAGAGGAAGGGCTCGAGATCAGCGTTCTTGAAAAGGTTGTACAATCGATGCAAAATGCTGCCCAAGAGGCTGCGGTGTTAGTTGTGGCCGGCGACACAAAAGTCGTTCAAAGGGGAAAAGCTGATGGCTTGTATATCACCACAGCTGGAATAGGAATTATCCCGCCCGGAATAAATATTGGTGGAGAAAAAGCTCAACCGGATGATATTGTGATTCTATCGGGAACAATCGGAGACCATGGAATCGCAGTCCTCCAAGCTCGTGATGAATTAGGATTTCAAACCGATCTTAAGAGTGATATCGCCCCACTGAATCATTTAATACAAAATATTCTATTATCCAGCCAGCATATTCACGTGTTGAGGGATCCTACTCGCGGGGGATTGGCAACAAGTCTCAATGAAATTGCTCAGCAATCTAAAATCTGCATAGAACTTGAAGAGAGTAAGATACCCATCAAACCAGAGGTCTCTGCTGCGTGTGAGATGTTGGGATTTGATCCATTATATGTAGCGAATGAAGGCAAGCTAATTGCCATAGTCGCACCCGAAGACGCCGAGAAAATCCTGGATGTTATGCATTCAACACGATATGGTGAAGAAGCAAGTATTATTGGAAAAGTAAAAGCAGTACCTCAAAGTCGTGTTCTGATGCGAACCGTGATTGGGAGCACAAGAGTAGTAGATATGCTCAGCGGTGAATTGCTTCCAAGGATTTGTTAGTCCTTTTTAATAATAATATAGTAATGTGAATCATCCCTCTCGGTGTAATAATTTGGATTTATCCCATCAAAAAGTAGGGTTACTTCTTCTGCATCCAGAAATTTACTTCGCATCCTAAGCATTTTTTCAATTAAAGCAATGAACTTAATCAGAAGTTTTCTTATATCCGGTTCCTGGATCACTATCCTTCCACCTGGCTTTAATATACGCCAGAGTTCTTTCAATGTCTGCCTCTGGTTTTCAACATGATGCAATGCATCAACCATCAATATACATTCGAGTGATTCGTTCTGAAAAGCCATATGTTCCACTACACAACATACCGACCACAAGTTCTTTTCTTGCCTGGCTCGTTTGATCATTTGAAATGACGAATCGGCAACAATAATTTTTATGCCGGTTTTACTTAATTCTGAGCTAATTCGACCTGTTCCACCCCCAGCATCCAGAACAAATTCTAAGTTCTTCAGGTTTAGACATTCGATAAGCTTTGAAATGTCTCCAACTTTAAATATCTTGTCATAAAATGGAGCGATTATCCCGAAATGGTCGATCATTCACATACCCTACAAAAATAGAAGCCTTCAATACAGAAGGCTTCCGTGGAAAACTCAGGAAGATATGGATTCTTAGAATTCATCCTCATCTAACCACATTTCATCATCTTCATCTTCGCTCTCAAGGTCATCCCAACCTTCTAAATCTTCTTCTTCTTCTTCCTCTTCCCAACCCTCATCAACTTCCAGATCGTCTGTTCTAGAATAAGTCATGCAACCCACATCAGGATCCACTTCAATTGCAGCTGCTCCACAATAACCATCATCCAAAAACACACAATCAATGTAATGACAACGAATTCGGGGCATATTTCCTCCTGTAATTATTTATTGAAACCATCTCCCAGAATATTCTGAACCATTTAATATTTAGAAATCAGTTATTACTTAATAACCAAGCTTCTACTTCTTCACCAATAGCCAAGGATTCTACTCCAGAAGGTATCCGCAATAAAGCATTTGCATCTACTAGTGAGCGTAAGTTTCCTGACCCTTGATGACCGGTTAATTTTGCGAATCGTTTTCCTCTATCCATTGTTATTACCGCTCTCAAGTAACTCTCTCGACCATCTAATTTGATTGGTTCGAGCAATTTTACCACTACAGATTCCCTGTTTTGTAAAGGCAAACCTGCTAATTTTAACAAAACAGGACGTACAAATACTTCGAATCCAACGAAGGCAGAAACTGGATTACCTGGTAAACCTAAATATGGAATATTCCGGAAATCCCCATAAGCCAACGGTTTTCCCGGGCGCATATTGACCCGCCAAAAATTCAAATGACCTTTTTCTTCGACAACACTCCGGACAAAATCAAACGCTCCAACGCTTACACCCGCAGAAGAGATTATTAGATCCACATTTCGTTGGTAGGCAAGTTCCAAACAACTTAATATTGCATCAAAACTATCAGGAACAATGCCTAAATAAATCGGTGTCGCACCATATTTTTGGGTCAAAGTAGTTAGGAAATAAGAATTTGTTTCGTAAATTTTTCCGGGTGTTAAAGGTGATCCTACCGGGAGTAATTCATCACCCGTTGAGAAGATTGCTACTATAGGCAGTGAATAGACAGATACTTCCGCAATCCCCAACATGCTTATGAAAGCTATATCCTGAGGTCGAATCTGATGTCCTTTTTTTATTACAATTTCTCCCGCTTTAACATCCTCACTTTTCACCCGGATGTTTTCGCCCAAAATTACAGGTCGATAAATTAAGACGCTTTTTGGAGTTTCAGCATTCCCCACGCGCGATTTCAGATCAGTATTTTCAATCGGTATAATTGCTTCCGCTCCTTCTGGCACTGGCGCTCCTGTCATAATTCGAATCGCATTTCCTGGCTCAAGGATCATTGAGGGAAAAATCCCCGCGGGAATATCTCCTATAATTTTTAATTCTACAGGATTGTCCTGGCTTGCATTTTTTATATTGTCAACTTTTACCGCAAATCCATCCATACCCGAATTAGAAAATGCAGGGATGTCTATAGGGGCAACAATATCAGCAGCAAGCACCCTCCCAGAAGCCTCAAGTAAAGACACCTCAGAAATATGTGGCGGATGGATACTATTTAGTATTCGCTCTTGAGCTTGAGAAACGCTGAGCAATTCTGAAGGCATTCTGCAATTTAGTCTCTATTTATTATTGGATTTTTCAATCTTCACGGCGGTGAATTATACCACTGAGAAAATGAGCTCTTGCAAAATTTCAAGCCTTGGTTAGCCTGGTCTTACACGTTGCGCTTCCATAACATTTGGAAGATTCTCTAAACGATCTAATAACCTGCTTAATTGCACAATATCTTTTACTTCAAGTATTAGGTCGAAAACTGCTAGATTATGGTGTGTTTCTACCTTTACACTTGGCATATTCACACCCTCATCCGATATTAACGTGGAAACATCTTTCATTAATCCATTGCGATCATATGCTTTTATGCGGATGGGTATCGGATAAGTGGTTTTTGGTTCACCCCAAGAGACTCTTACTAATCTCTCTCGATCCTTAATATTTAATATATTTGGGCAATCTCTGCGATGGACAGTTGCGCCCCGACCGCGTGTAACATATCCGATAATATCGTCCCCAGGTGCAGGATTGCAGCAACGAGCCAAGGTGGTTAGTAATCCCTTAAGTCCTAAAACAGTTACCGTATCTTCTAGGCTTGCATGCTCAGCTTTGGATGTAGTGGCATAATCCTCTACCTGTTCTTCTTTTTCTCCCAATGTTAGATATTTTACTATTTTCGTTATCGGCAAATCACCAGTCCCAATTGAAACATAAAAATCATTCACATTCCTAAATTCAAATTCACGTGCCAATCTTTCCAAATTAACATCCGGAAGCCCCAATCTACGAAGCTCTTTGTCTAAAATTGTCTGCCCCTGAGATGAATTTTGTTCATATGCTAAGCGCTTAAACCATTGTCGAATTTTAGAACGGGCGCGCTGCGTTTTTACTAATCCCAAGTTTTGGTTTAGCCAATCTCGACTAGGCCCCCCTCGTTTTGCGGTAAGGATTTCCACTTTATCGCCTGTTTTCAATTTGTAGTCTAGAGATACAAGTTTTCCATTAACTTTCGCTCCACGGCATCGGTGGCCGATATCTGTATGGACTTGATATGCAAAATCAATCGGAGTCGAACCTTGAGGCAAATCGATAATGTCTCCACGAGGAGTAAAGACATAAACGCGATCTTCAAAAACATCGCTTTTCATGCTATCTACAAATTCGCCAGCATCATCTACATCCTGGCGCCACTCCATTAGTGAGCGAAGCCAGATGATTCTCCGCTCATAATCATCGTC
>Ga0113563_10000193_pt1 | contig 25969 bp, 19 predicted proteins | sample Mud3Dept3metaG_FD_80117 | JGI IMG/M metagenome (GOLD analysis project Ga0113563, IMG submission 80117) | Freshwater wetland microbial communities from Ohio, USA, analyzing the effect of biotic and abiotic controls - Mud 3 Core 4 Depth 3... | ecosystem: Environmental > Aquatic > Freshwater >... | reverse complement strand
GCGGGTCGGGCAGCCGGATGCCGTGTGCGCGCGCGCTGGCGAGCATGATGTCCAGGTGATCGTCGCAGGTCTGGTGGCCGAGTCCACGCGACCCGGTGTGGACGAGCACCGTGACGCCGCCCTCCTCGAGGCCGAGCGCGGCCGCCGCCTCCGCGTCGTAGGCCTGGTCGAGCCACTGCACCTCGACGAAGTGGTTGCCGGAGCCGAGCGTGCCGAGCTGGTCCCGGCCGCGCTCGCGCGCCCGCTTCGACACGCGTCCCGGGTCGGCGTCGCGCAGGCGCCCGCCGGCCTCGATCGCGTCGAGGTCCTCGGTCCGCCCGAAACCCATCTCGACCGCCCGCCGCGCGCCGCCGGCGAGCACGCGGTCGAGCTGGCCGTCGTTGAGGCGCAGGTCCGAGCGCGCCGAGCCGACTCCCGACGGCACCGCGCGGAAGAGCGCGTCGGCGAGCTCGCGCAGCCGCGGCCGCACGTCCGCCACCCCGAGCGGCAGCGCGAGCAGCCGCACGCCGCAGTTGATGTCGTAGCCGACCCCGCCCGGGGAGACGACGCCGGAGTCGAGGTCGAACGCCGCCACGCCGCCGATCGGGAAGCCGTAGCCCCAGTGGATGTCGGGCATCGCGATCGAGGGACCGACGATCCCGGGCAGGCAGGCGACGTTGGCGACCTGGGTCAGCGACTCGTCCCGCTCGAGCTCGGCGACCTGCTCCCGGGAGGCGAAGATCAGCCCCTCGGTGCGCATCCCGCCGCTCTTCGGCAGGCGCCAGCGCCAGGCGTCGATGCGCTCGAGCACGGGCCGCACCGTCACAGGTCGAACACCAGCTCGGCGCGCACGCCGTCCGGGCCGCGCTCGAGGCGGAAGCGGTGCCGGGTGAGCGCCTTGATCTGGCGCTCGAACACGTGGCGCAGCGGATCGAAGCGCTCGCCGGCGACGACCGCGTCGTCGCCCTCGAGCCGGGCCGCGGCGGGCACGAAGCCCTCCGCGTCGAACAGGTAGACCAGCTCGCGCACGAAGCGGAAGAAGCGCTCGGCCTCGTCCTCGCCGGCGCGCGCGAACCGCCGCTCCTCGCGCGCGGCGACCGGCGAGCTGCCGACCAGCGTCTCGCGCACGAGCGCCACGGCCTCGGCGTGGAGCCCGGCCAGGTCGGGCGCCGCGAGCTCGGCGCGCAGGTCGGCGGTATGGGCGAGCAGTCGGCGCACGGCGGGCACCCCCGGTGAGGGTAGCGCGTCCGGGGGTGCGATGCGATGGGGTCCGCTCCTGCTACGCTTCCGCCGGCAGGGACGGCGGTCTGCAGGTGTCCAGGACCAGGAGGGAGGGCTGGCTTGGCGATCTCCGGACGTCTCGAAACGTTGGGCGTGGCCGACGTGCTCGAGTTTCTCTCCTTCAACCGGAAGAGCGGGAAGCTCACGCTCAGCCGGCGCGAGGACCAGGCGATCCTCGTCCTGCGCGAGGGCCGGATCCTCTACGCCGCCGCCGGCGGCGTGCGCGATACGCTCGGCAACATCCTCGTGCGCAGCCAGCTGATCGACGAGCCCACGCTCCTCGAGGCGCTCGACCGCCAGGTGCGCGCGCCTCACGAGACCCGCCTCGGAACCGTCCTGGTCGAGATGGGATCCGTCTCGCCGGAGGACCTGGAGGCCGTCGTCCGGGAGCAGGCCGAGGCGGTGATCGCGAGCCTGCTCGAATGGAAGACCGGGTTCTTCCGCTTCGAGCCGATCGACCTCGAGCTCCACGGCGAGATCCAGGTGGACGCCTCGGACCTGTTGAGCAGCCGTGGCTTCAGCACCGAGCAGATCCTGATCGGCGTCGCGCAACGCTTCCAGGACCCGGAGCCCGCGCGGCGGCAGGAGGGCTCCGAGACCCTCGGTCAGCTCCTCGAGCAGAACGTGGCGATCAAGCTCGGCGCCGAGACGACGCTGCCGGCGCTGCGCACGGCCTCCAGGCAGATCAAGCGCGGCATGCTCCTCAGTGTCCACGCCAACGAGATCCGCGTCGTCGGCCAGTACGGCGAGTGGCTTCCGAAAGCGACGCGCGCCGGCACCTTCTTTCCCATTCCCGACGCCTCGCTGATCGCCGAGGCGCTCGCCCACCGCGAGCCGATCCAGGGGCCGCCCCGCGAGGGCGATCTCGCCTTCCTGGCGCAGCTCGGGACGCTCGTGCCGCGACGGATCGTGCTCATCCCGATCTCGATCGCGGGCCTCGTCCGGCTCTTCTTCTGCGGGGACAACGCGCCCGGCGAGCAGCCGTTCGGCGAGCTCCACGCCGTCGAGGCCGCCATGGACGAGATGGGGCTCTCGCTCGAGCGGCAGGCCCTGGCGGCCCGCCATCGCCAGGTCGAGTCGCGCGGCGTCAGGACCTGAGCCGGCCGGAGGCCCGCGCGGCGGGCACTCGTCAGCGCGCCGAGGCAGCCGCGAGCCGAGCCCCGGCCTCGAGGTTGCGCCGGTCCTCGACCTCGCGCTCGGGATCGGGAGAGATGTGCGCCAGGGCGTCGAGCTGCTGCCGGAGCTCCGCCGCCGCCCGCGGCCGGTGCTCGGCGAGCGCTTCGGCCAGGTAGAGGCGGTTGAACGTGTCCTCGGGGGCGAAGGCGACGGCGCGCTCGAGCTCGGCGATGGCGCGGTCGCGGTCGATCCAGCCCGTGATCAGGGGCACCTTCGGCGCGCGCGCGTGGAGCCGCCCGAGCACGCGCGGCGGACCACCCCGCTCGAAGCCCGGCTCGAGCCGGTCGACGATCTCGATCCGCCAGCGGATCTTCGTCGCCACCCCCTGTCGCGCCGCGGCGAGCCGGCCGTAGGCCTCGCCCCAGACTCCCCAGAGCACCGCCGACCAGTAGAGCACCGGGACTGCGTCGGGGACCGCCGCGAGCGCACGCGCCGCGGCCTCGGGCCCCATCCCGTCCAGCCGGCTCCGCCCGCCGATCGGCGCCGCCAGGAGGTCGATCGCCGCCTCGGAGGCGTCCCGGCCGCGGGCGAGCACGTCCTTCTTCGCGCCCTCGTCGGTGGTCGCGTAGTCACCCTCGAACCAGCGCGCGCGCACCAGCTTCCAGCGCGCCTCGAGCGCTCCAGGGGCGGCCGCGATCGCGGCCTCGTACGCACCCGCCGCCTCGGCGATCGGGCCGCGCGCCGCCGTGCCGCCCCGGCTGCCCTCGGCCCGGCGCTTCCACGCGGCGTCCCCGCGCGCGAGCGCGGCCGCAGCCTCCTCGGCCGGCAAGCGTGCGCTCGACGACAGGCAGAGGAGGACCGCGAAGGCGGCGACGGCGCGGCGGCGAGGCGCGTTCGAGGTCAATCGGTCCTCCCGGCAAGGCGGTTCCGCAGTCGGGATTCTAGGCGCCGCGCGGCCGGGCGTGGGCGGAGACTTGACCGGGAGGAGATCCCGGGAGAGAATTTGAACCGTGGTTCAAAGCGCGACCGCACGCCGCCTCGAGGCTTCGGGACCCGGCGCCGAGAAGCGCCGGCGGGAGATCCTCGGCGCCGCTTCGCGCCTCTTCCGCGCGCGCGGCCTGCACGCCACCGGCATGCGCGAGATCGCGGCCGCCCTGGGTATGACCGCAGGCAACCTCTACTACTACTTCCCTTCCAAACAGGACCTGCTGGCCTACTGCCAGGAGGAGACACTGGGCCAGCTCCTCGACCTGGCGCGCGGGGGGGCGAGCGGCCCGCGGCGGACGCCCGACCAGCGGCTGCGCGACCTGATCGAGGGGCACGTCACGGTTCTCAACGAGGCGACACCGGGCTCGCTCGCCCATCTCGAGGTCAACGAGGTGGCGGCCGCGCGGCGCGCGTCCCTGCTCGCCCGCCGGCGCAGCTACGAGACCGCGATCCGCCGCCTGATCGACGCAGGGGTGGCGGCCGGCACCTTCCGCCCGGTGGACTCCCGCCTCGCCACGCTCGCGTTGCTCGGCGCGCTCAACTGGACGGTCAAGTGGTTCCAGCCGGACGGCCGCAAGAGCGCGACCGAGGTCGGCCGCGAATTCGCCGACCTGCTCCTGCGCGGCCTGCTCTCCGGCGCTCCGAAACACGCGCGCGCCGCCGGCAGCCCGGCAGCTGCCGCGAAGCGGCATGAGCGCCCCGGAGCCACATCCTTCAATGGAAGTCTCTCGAAGCGCGAGCGAGGAGGGTCGAATGGAGCCTGAGACCGCGGTCCGCACGCTGACCGTCAACGGCGAGGCGCGCACCGTCGCCTTCCCGGTCCATCACACCCTGCTCGAGGTCCTGCGCGAGGAGCTCGGGTTGACCGGCACCAAGCACGGCTGCGAGCTGGGCGAATGCGGCACCTGCACGGTGCTGATGGACGGCCGCGCGGTGCTCTCCTGCCTGGTGCTCGCCGCCGAGGTGGAGGGCCGGGAGATCCGGACCGTCGAGGGCCTGCAGCGCGGCAACGAGCTCCACCCGCTGCAGCGCAGCTTCGCCGACCTCGGCGCCGCGCAGTGCGGCTACTGCACCCCGGGGATCCTGATGGCGGCCTCCGCGCTGCTCGCCGCCAACCCCTCCCCGACGCGCGCCGAGGTGCGCGCCGCGCTCGCCGGCAACCTCTGCCGCTGCACCGGGTACCAGAAGATCCTGGAGGCCGTCGAGGGCGGCGCCGCGCTCGCGCGCGGCGAGGACTGGCAGCCCGCTCCGGAGAGCCTCCACGGCTCCCCGCTCCCGGTGCCGGAGGAGAGGTGAGCTGCTACGCCGACGAAGGGCGCGCGCCGAGCAGGCGCGCGGGCAGGAAGAGGATCGCCTTGAGGAAGGCGAAGACGCCGCCGACCGCGATGCCGACCAACCGGAACGGCAGCAGGAGCAGCCACACGATCGGGTACAGCAGGAGCGCGGCGAGCGCCAGCGGCCAGCACACGACGAGCAGCAGCAGCCAGAGCAGGAACGCGGCCATGACGGCGACCCCTTTCACAGCACTCTACGCCCGGGCGCCGCGCAGGTTGCGCGGCGGGAGCGCGCGCCATGCCTGATCCGGGCATCCCTCCTGCCGGGACCGCGGCGCCCGGGGAGGCGGCGGAGCGTGACTTCGCCGTCGTCGGCACGCCGTTCCGGCGCGTGGACGGGCGCGCCAAGGTCACCGGGTCCACGCGCTTCGCCGACGACCTCTCGTGGCCGCGCATGGCGTTCGTCAAGCTGGCGCGCTCCACCGTCCCGCACGCGCGCATCCGGGGCATCGACCTCACCCGGGCCGAGCGCGTCCCGGGCGTGCTCGGCTTCCTGACCGGGGCCGACCTGCCCTCCACCTTCGGCATCCTGCCCGTCTCCCAGGACGAGCATGCGCTCGCGCGCGACCTCGTGCGCCACGTCGGCGACCCGATCGCGGCGGTGGCGGCGACGAGCGAGGACGCGGCCCACGAGGCGGCGCTCGCGATCGAGGTGGACTACGAGCTCCTGCCCACGATCGGCTCCGTCGAGGAGGCGATCGCGACCCCCGAGCCGCGCCTCCATGGCTACGCCGACCGGGGCAACCTGCACAAGGTCGTCTCGATGGAGTTCGGCGACGTCGAGGCCGGTTTCGCCGAGGCCGACCGCGTCTTCGAGGACCTCTTCTTCTACGACGGCAACACGCACCTGCCGCTCGAGCAGCACGCCACCGTGGCGCTGCCGGAGGACGAAGGCCGGGTGACGGTCTGGTCGTCGACCCAGACCCCGCACTACCTCCATCGCGCGCTCACCCGCGTGCTCGGCCTGCCCGCCTCGCATATCCGCGTCGTGGCGACCCCCAACGGCGGCGGCTTCGGCGGCAAGAGCGATCCGTTCGGCCACGAGATCGTGTGCGCCGCCATGGCGCTCAAGCTCGGGCGGCCGGCGCGCATCGCGCTCACGCGCGAGGAGGTCTTCTACTGCCATCGCGGCCGCCACCCGGTGCTGATGCGCCTGCGCACCGGCGTCCGCGCGGACGGCACGCTCACCGGCCAGAGCCTCGAGACCACCCTCGACGGCGGCGCCTACGGCAGCTACGGCGTCGCCTCGACCTACTACACGGGCGCGCTGCAGACCGTGACCTACCGGCTGCCGCGCTACCGGTTCGAGGCGATCCGCGCCTTCACCAACAAGCCCGCGTGCGGGCCCAAGCGCGGGCACGGCACGCCCCAGCCCCGTTTCGGCTGGGAAGTCCAGCTCGACAAGATCGCGGTGGAGCTGGGGCTCGACCCGGCCGCCCTGCGCCTGCGCAACCTCGAGCAGCCCGGCACGGTGACCGCCAACTGGCTGCGCCTGGGCACGGTCGGGCTCGGGTCCTGCATCGAGGCGGTGGTCGCGGGCTCGCGTTTCCGCGAGCGCTGGGGACGGATGCCGGAGGGCCGGGGGCTCGGCCTCGCCTGCGGCTCGTACCTGTGCGGCGCCGGCCTGCCGATCTACTGGAACCACATGCCCCAGTCGGGCGTGGCGATCCACCTCGACCGCGGCGGCGGCGTGGCGGTCTTCTGCGGCCAGACCGAGATCGGCCAAGGCTCCGACTCGGTGCTCGCCGCGGTGGTCGCCGAGGTGCTCGGCGTCGGCCTCGCGGACATCCACCTCCAGGTCGCGGACACCGCCTTCACGCCGGTCGACCTCGGCAGCTACTCCTCGCGCGTGACGCTCATGGTCGGCCACGCCGCGCGCGAGGCCGCCGAGCGCGCACGGGAAACGATCGCCCGCGCCGTGGCGGCGCAGCTCGAGGTCCCCGCGGAGCGGCTGGTGTTCGCGGAGCGGCGCGTCTTCGACGCCGCCGACCCCGGCCGCGGCCTCGCCTGGGAGGAGGCGGTGATCGCCGCCGAGGCGCGCTTCGGCACGCTCGCCACCACCGGCAGCTACATCCCGCCGCGCTCGCCGGGGAAGTACCGCGGCGCCGGCGTCGGTCCCTCTCCGACCTACTCGTACTCCGCCGCGGTGGTCGAGGTCGAGGTGGACCGCGAGACCGGCGTCTGGAGGCCGGTCCAGGTCTGGATCGCGCACGACATCGGCCGCGCCATCAATCCGGCGCTCGTGGTCGGACAGGTGGAGGGCTCGGTCTACATGGGACTGGGCGAGGCGATGATGGAGGAGTCGGCGTTCCGGCGCCTGCCCAAGGCGCGCTCGCACGCGCTCGTCCACAAGTTCCCCAGCGTGCTCGAGTACAAGAGCCTGACCTTCGAGGAGATGCCGCCGGTCACGACCTACCTGATCGAAGAGCCCGATCCGGCCGGCCCGTTCGGCGCCAAGGAGGTCGGTCAGGGGCCGCTGCTGCCGATTCCGCCCGCCTGCGCGAACGCGATCTTCGACGCCGTGGGCGTGCGCATAGACCAGGTGCCGATCCATCCCCACATGGTGCTCAAGGCGCTCGAGGCGAAGGCGAAGGGCAGGCCGCCCCGTCACGGTCCGGAGCGCTTCCCGGAGGTCGACTTCGGCTTCACGCTGAAGGTCCCGACCCCCTGGGAGGGCGGCGACGGCAAGGCGACCAACGAGGCCGAGCTCAAGCTCGCGACGGGAAGGAAGTCGAAGGACGGCACGATGACCGAGCGCGACGAGGCGCTCAGGGCCGGCAGCGTCGCCGTCCTCACCACGAAGCTCGAAGGCAAGCGGGGAGAGTGAAGGTGCTGAGGCTCCCCGCCTTCCGCCTGCGCCAGCCGACCTCGCTCGCCGAGGCCTGCCGGATCCTCTCGGGCGAGGGTCCCGCCGCGCGCGTCGTCGCCGGCGGCACCGACCTGTGGCCGAACCTCAAGCGCCGCAACCAGAAGGCCTCGACCGTGATCTCGCTGGCGCGCGTTCCGGAGCTCGCCGGCGTGCGCGCCGGAGGCGAGGTCCGCCTCGGCGCGATGGAGACGCTCGCCGACCTCGAGCGCGCGCCGGCGCTGGTGACGCGCTACCCGGCGCTCGCGCGGGCGATCGGTTCGATCTCCTCGCCCGTGCTGCGCAACCTGGGCACGCTCGGCGGCAATGTCTGCCTCGACACGCGCTGCACCTACTACGACCAGAACGAGGAGTGGCGGCGCTCGATCCACTACTGCATGAAGGCGGAGGGCAGGATCTGCTGGGTCGCGCCCTCCTCGCCGCGTTGCTGGGCGGTCCAGTCCGCCGATTCGGCGCCCATGCTGGTCGCGCTCGACGCGCGCGTCCGCCTGGCGTCCTCCGCCGGCGAGCGCGAGATCCCGGTCGCCGCCCTCTACCGCGACGACGGCATCGACTACCTCGCCAAGCGGCCGGACGAGATCGTCGCCGAAGTCGCGCTGCCGGCGGAGAGCGACGCCGCACACCTTCGCACCGCCTTCTTCAAGCTCCGCCGCCGAGGCTCGATCGACTTCGGGGTGCTCTCGGTCGCGGTCGCGCTGCGCACCGAGGGCGGCCGGGTGACCGACGCGCGCGTCGTGCTCGGTTCGATCGCTTCGTTCCCCTCGCCGGCCGGTGAGGTGGCGCGCGCGCTGATCGGCGCTCCGCTGACCACGGAGTCGATCCGCGCCGCCGCCCAGCGGTCGCGCGCCGCCGCGACGCCGATGGACAACACCGACTTCGACCCGCGCTGGCGCGGTCAGGTCACCCCGGTCTACGTCGAGCGCACCCTGCGCGCGGCGGCCGGCCTCGACGCCGCGGACGGCGCCTGATCGGGGGCCGCCCGGCCCGGCGGACGCGGCCCTCGGGCCGCGCCCGCCGCGCCGATTCCTGCTATAGGGTTCCCGCATGAGATTCCGTTTCCGGAGCGTCCTCCCTTGGACCGGCGCGAGCCGGGTCCTCGCGCTGGCGGCGCTGGCGTTGGCCGGCGCGAGCGCCGTGGCGGCGCAGGAGCGGCGGCCCCACGAGCGGCCGGCCGGTCCGCCGGTGCCCGCGGCCGAGCTGCCGGGTGCGCGCTCGCCCGCCGGGCGCGTCGTCCTGGGCAGCTTCGAGAGCGTCCAGGTCAACGTCGACGCCGCGGGCCAGAACGTCGTCGGCGACGCCGCCAACGAGCCCTCCCTCGCGGTGTCCAGGCTCGATCGCGGCCGGATCGCGGTCGGCTGGCGCCAGTTCGATTCGATCGCCAGCGACTTCCGCCAGGCGGGCGTCAACGTCTCGCTGGACGGCGGCCGCAGCTGGGAGGCCAAGGGCGTGCTGGGTCCCGGGATCTTCGGCTCCGACCCGGTGCTCGCCGCCGCCGCGGACGGCACCTTCCACTACATGAGCCTGCACGCCAATCCCTACAACACCACCCTCTATCGCTCCTTCGACGACCTCGCGAGCTGGAGCGCGCCGGTCTACGCCTATGGCGGCGACAAGGAGTGGATCGCGGTCGACACCACCCAGGGAGAGGGCCGCGGTCACCTCTACCAGGCCTGGGACTACGCCGGCTGCTGCGGCGACGACTGGTTCGACCGCTCGATCGACGGCGGCGACTCGTTCCAGCCACCGGTGCCGATCCCCGGCCAGCCCTACTGGGGGACCACCGCAATCGGATCCGACGGCGAGCTCTGGCTGGCGGGCACTACGAACGGCTCCACGGCCTTCGCCGCGGCGCGCTCGACCAATGTCTCGGACCCGCTCGCGACCCCGGCCTTCGACCGCACCGCCGCCCTGAACCTGGGCGGCGCGCTGGTCTTCTTCCTCGGCAGCGGCCCGAACCCGGGTGGCCTGCTCGGCCAGGTCTGGATCGACCTCGACCGTTCCGGTGGAGCGCGCCAAGGTTGGATCTACGTCCTCGCCACCGTCGATCCCCCGGGCGCCGACCCCCACGACGTCCACTTCATCCGCTCGACCGACGGCGGGCTGACCTGGTCGGCGCCGGGGCGCGTCAACGACGACGCGGCGGGCAACGGCGCCTGGCAGTGGTTCGGCGCCCTCGCGGTGGCGCCCGACGGACGGCTCGACGCGATCTGGTACGACACGCGTGGCGCCCTGCCGCCGAGCGGCAACCGCTCCGCGCTCTACTACTCGTCCTCGGACGACGGCGGCGCCACCTGGGCCGCCAACGTCCAGCTCTCGCCGGACTTCGACCCGCTGGTCGGCTGGCCGCAGCAGAACAAGCTCGGCGACTACATCGGCCTGGTCTCGGACCGCGTCGGCGCCGACGTCGTCTACGCCGCCACCTTCAACGGCGAGCAGGACATCTACTACTTGCGCATCGGCGACCGCGACTGCAACGACAACGGCGTGGGCGACGCGACCGACATCGCGGCCGGGTTCGACACCGACCTCGACCTCGACGGCATCCCCGACCGCTGCGAATCGGACCAGGACGGCGACGGCGCGGTGGACGCGATCGACAACTGCGTCTCGGTCCCCAACCGCGATCAGGGCGACGCCGACGGCGACGGCATCGGCGACGCCTGCGAGCCGCTCTTCGCCGACGGCTTCGAGAGCGGCGACACCAGCCGCTGGTCGCAAGCCACGCCGTGAAGCCGGAGTCTGCAGAGCGTCGCCCCGTGTCGCCGGATCCTCGCCCCACGCAGTCGTCCCGGAGCCGCTCGTCCCCGAGGAGATCCCAGATGGACACAGAATCGCGCCCTGACGCCCGTACCCACTTCGTTTCCAGATCGCTCGTTGCCTGGCTGGTCGCCGGTCCGCTCGCGCTGCTGCCGAGCCTCGCCGCGCAGGCGCCGGCACCGCCGCCGCCGATCCCGGTGCCCCAGGAGTGGAGCGGACACATGGTGGTGCCCGAAGGCGTCCAGCCCGGCCTCACCGCCGATCGGTTCGTGCTGCGCGTCTTCGAGCTCTCGACCGACCACGAGATCGCGGAGCTCGTCCGCGCGCTGCGCTCGGGCGGCCAGGTGGCGCTGCGTGACGCCATGTTCCGGCTCAAGGCCAAGGGCTGGATCCAGATCGGCAAGCTCGCCGGTACGGAGATCGGCGTGATCCGCATCGCGGACCTCCCCGACGGGCGGCGCCGACTGCGCCTCTTCAGCGACCGGCCGCTGCGCCTCTACGACCGCAGCGAGCCGGTCGGCTCGATGGCCCACCCGTTCGCCTTCCTCGAGCTGATCGTCGATGCCACGGGCGCGGATGGGACCGGGTCGCTGATCGCCGCCGCCAGCCTGGCGTTCGACGAGGAGGGCCTGCACATCGACAACGCCAAGACGCCCGTGATCCAGGTCAACGAGGTGACCTGCGACCGGCCGCCGGCGAGGCCGGCGGCCCCGTAGCCCACCGAATCGGCCGCGCGGGGCCCGGGGGCCCGCGCGGGGCGCCTGCGCGGCGGGGACGCCCGTGGAAATCCCCGGCCGGGCTACGGAGATTTCCGGGTAGACGGCTCCCCCGGCCGCGATCCATCCTGCTCCCGTGCCTCCCGTGGTCACCGAGTCCGGTGCCGGGTCTGCTCCCGGCGTCGCTTGTGCCTGCCCCGCCCGGAGCGGGCCCGTTCGCCGGCTGCGCTGGATCGAGCGCAGCTGCCTCGGCGCCGGAGGCGCGCTCCTGCTGCTGTTCGCCGGTGCGCGGCTCGACCGCGAGCTCTACCGCGCGCAACTCGCCGGCTTCGATCCCTCGCCCGCTGCGGCGTCGGAGACGGGCTCCGCGGCGGAGGCGGACCAGAGCCTCTGGTCGGCGGGCCGCATCGCCCGGTACCGGGAGAGCCTCGGGCTCGCCTTCGCGCCGCCGCTCGCAACGCTTCGCATCCCCCGCATCGGGCTCGAAGTGCCGGTCCTGGCGGGGGTCGACGAGCTGAGCCTCAACCGGGCCGTCGGACACATTCCCGGCACCGCCGCACCGGGAGAGCCCGGCAACGTAGCGATCGCCGGCCATCGCGACGGGTTCTTCCGCGGCCTCAAGGACCTCCAGGTCGGCGACCGGATCGAGCTCGAAGCGCGGGACGGAGTGCGGCTCTACGCCGTCGAGTCGCTGCAGGTCGTCGAGCCCACGGAGGTCCGGGTGCTGGCGCCGACCGCCGACCCGTCGCTGACGTTGGTGACCTGCTACCCCTTCTACTTCGTCGGCAAGGCCCCGCAGCGCTACATCGTCCGCGCGCAAGCGCTGACGCCCGCCGCTGCGGGGGAAACCGCTGGCACCGAAATGCGGTGACCAGCTCCCGTGATCGACCCGGATCACCCACATGAGGAGAGAACGAAGATGAAAAAGCTCCAGACGATCGCCGCCGCCGTGGCCCTGCTGGTCCTGATCCTGCCCGCCGCCGCGGCGCTGGCCCAGGCGCCGACCCCCGTCGAGATCAACGAGCTCGAGGTCCTGAAGGTGCTTCAGGGAGGCCAGGTGGTCATCATCCGCAACCTCACGACCAATGAGATCCACAAGTTCTCGAAGGTGCCCGAGAACGTGACGCTCACCCTCAACGGCAAGCCGGCGAAGCTCTCGGACCTCAAGCGGGGCATGAGATTCACGGCCATGCGCATGGAGGGTGCACCGCCGCCGGTCACGATCACCCAGGCCGAGCTCGAGGCGATTCCCGAGGAAGCGCCCGCAGCTCCGGCCCCCGCCCCTGCCCCCGCGCCCGCGCCTGCTCCAGCTCCCGCCCCGGCCCCCGAGCCGGCTCCGGCCCAGCTCCCGGCCACCGCCAGCAACGTGCCGCTCGCCGGCCTCGCCGGTCTGGCGCTGGTCCTGGTCGGAATCGTCGTCGGCAGCCTCCGCCGCCGACTGCGCTGAAGCTCCCTCCCGGCGAGCTCGCCGCCCGGGTCCTCCGGGTGGCGGGCTCGCCCCATCTCACCGCTCGCACCGCATCCGGACCGACCGCTGACCGGCGCGACCGCGTCGCAGTCTCAGCGCGCGACCCGCCCTCGGCCCGAAACCCACCCCGCGGGGTGGGATAGTCTCCACTCACCTCATGCCTTCGCCCCTCCTGCCCGGCCAGCGGATCGGTCCCTACGAAATCTCCGCCCGGATCGGCGAGGGCGGGATGGGCGAGGTCTGGCGCGCCACCGACACCAGGTTGAAGCGCGAGGTGGCGATCAAGGTCCTGCCGGCGGCATTCACCCAGGACCCGGAACGCCTGGCCCGCTTCGAGCGCGAGGCCACGCTGCTGGCGAGCCTGAACCATCCCAACATCGCCCAGATCTATGGCCTCGAGACCAGCGGCGAGACCCGCGCCCTGGTCATGGAGCTGGTCGACGGCCCGACCCTGGCAGAGCGCCTCGAGCGCGGAGCCTTACCCTTGGATGAGAGCCTTTCCATCGCGAAGCAGATCGCGGAGGCGCTCGAGGAGGCCCACGAGAAGGGCATCGTCCATCGCGATCTCAAGCCCCAGAACATCAAGGCTTCCATAGAAGGGAAGACCAAGGTCCTCGACTTCGGCTTGGCGAAGGCGATGGATCCGGCGGCCGGCTCGGCGGCTTCCGCAGGCGGGGACCTGCTGCGCTCGCCGACGATGATGCAGTCGCCGACGCTTACCGCCGCGCACGGCACGCAGCTCGGGGTGATCCTGGGCACGGCGGCGTACATGGCGCCCGAGCAGGCCACGGGCAGCGCCGTCGATCGGCGCACCGACGTCTGGGCGTTCGGCGTGGTGCTCTTCGAGATGCTCACCGGACGGCGCCTGTTCGAAGGCGAGACCGTTTCGCACGTCCTCGCCGGCGTGCTCAAGGACGAACCCGACTTCTCGGCGCTTCCCGAGGCCACGCCCGAGCGCATCCGGAACCTGATTCGCCGCTGCCTGCGCAAGAAGCCGCGCGAGCGCCTGCAGGCGATCGGCGACGCGCGCGTCGTGCTCGAGGAGGTGCTCGCCGATCCGCGGGGTGACGCCCGGCGCGGTCCGGCGCAGGGCGCCGCCCCGGGAGCGGCCGCCCGATCCACGAAGCTCGCCTGGGCGGCGGCCGCGGCCGGCCTCGCCGCCGCGGCGCTCTTCGCGGCGCTCTGGCTCGGACCGCGAGACGGAGCCGCAGCCGCGCGCAGCTACGAGCTCGCGCTCGTCGCTCCGGCGGGGATCTCGTTCACCGATTCCTTCGCGCTCTCGCCGGACGGCCGGCGGATCCTGTTCGAGGGCTATCGAGCCGCCACGGGCGAGCGCGACCTCTGGCTGCGCGATCTCGACCGCGGCGAAGCGCAGAAGCTCGCCGGGGGCGAGCGCGGCGAGATGCCGTTCTGGTCTCCGGACGGCGGCCAGGTCGCGTTCTTCGTTGCGGGCAAGCTGAAGCGGCTCGACCTGCGCGGCGGCCCCGCCCAGACGATCGCCGACGCGCCGACGCCGCGCGGCGGCGCCTGGGGACCCGACGGCCGCATCGTCTTCTCGCCCTCGTTCCGCACCGGACTCTCGATCGTGCCCGCGAACGGCGGCCCCGCCCGGCCGCTGACAACGCTCGACGAGTCTCGCCACGAGAAGAGCCATCGCTTCCCCCGCTTTCTGCCCGGCGGCGAGCGGATCCTCTTCCTCGCCCAGACCGCGGAGGGGGGCGCCCGCGACGACGAGAGCACGATCGAGGCGCTGGACCTGGCGAGCGGGCGGCGCACCCGCTTGCTGCCCGCGAACTCCTCGCTGCTCTTCGGCCTCGGCCAGCTCCTGTTCTGGCGCGAGGGTGCCCTGCTCGCGCAGCGCTTCGACCCGGTCCGGCTCGCCCTCTCGGGTGACCCCGTGGCGCTCGCTTCGCCGGTCGCTTTCACCCAGAACGAGCAGGCGCTCGCCTCGATCTCGGAGGAGGGAACGCTCGTCTACCGCGCCGGCGACCGCGGCAGCTACGCCTCGCTGGTCCTGCGCGATCGCACCGGCCTCGGCGTCAAGCCCATCGTGGAGCGGGAGCTCTTCGCGCCGGATCTCCGGATCTCGCCGGACGGGCAGAAGCTCGCCTACGCCTTCAACTCGCCGGGCCAGGGCTCCGTCGACCTCTGGATCTACGACCTCGAGCGCGACACCGCGAGCCGCCTGACGTTCGAGGACGGAAACGAGGATCGCCCGGTCTGGTCGCCGGATGGCCGCTTCGTGTACTACACGACCGACCGGAGCAACGACGGCGCGATCTTCCGTCGCGCTGCCGACGGCGGCGGCGGCGCCGAGGAGATCGGCACCACGCAGCAGGGAATCTGGACGCTCGACGCCTCGCACGACGGACGCTGGCTGGTGATCGGCGCCGTCGGCAGCGACACGAACCAGGACATCCTCCGCTTCGATCTCACGACCAAGGCGATGACGCCGCTCGTCGCGACCCCGTTCAACGACCAGTGGCCTGCGCTCTCGCCCGACGATCGGCTCCTGGCCTACGCCTCGGAGCAGTCGGGGCGCTGGGAGGTCTACGTCCAGTCGCTCGGCGGGGAGAGCGGCCGGTGGCAGATCTCGAACGGGGGCGGCGGCGAGCCGCGCTGGCGCGCCGACGGCCGCGAGCTCTACTTCTACACGCCGCCCGATCGAATGTCGGTGGTCGAGGTCACGCCCGGGGCGGTGCCGCGCTTTTCGGCGCCGCGCGAGCTCTTCCGCCAGGAGCCGTTCGAGAGCTACGACGTCACGCCCGACGGACAGCGCCTCGTCGCGCTCCGCTCCGCCGACAGCGACTCGAATCGGCCGCTGACGCTGGTGACGAGCTGGACGGAGAGGCTGCCGAAGCGATGAGCGACCGCGCGCAAGGCCCGACCGGAGCGGGCCCCGAGATCGTCGCGCCGAGGCTCGGCGCCCGCCTCGGCCCGTACGAGATCACGGCCAAGTTGGGTGAAGGCGGGATGGGCGAGGTCTACCGCGCCACCGACACCAAGCTCGACCGCCAGGTGGCGATCAAGGTGCTGCCAGCGGCGTTCACCGAAGACAAGGAGCGCCTGGCGAGATTCGAGCGCGAGGCGAAGCTGCTCGCCCAGCTCAATCACCCCAACATCGCGCAGATCTACGGCATGGAAGCGAGCGGCGAGGCGCACGCCCTCGTCATGGAGCTGGTCGAGGGTCCGACGCTCGCCGATCGCCTCGCGCAGGGAGCTTTGCCCTTAGATGAAGCCTCTTCTCTTGCGAAGCAGATCGCGGAGGCGCTGGAGGAAGCCCACGAGAAGGGGATCGTCCATCGGGATCTCAAGCCCCAGAACGTGAAAGCTTCCATAGAAGGAAGAGCCAAGGTCCTGGATTTCGGGCTGGCCAAGGCGATGGAGCCGGCGGGTGCGCTCTCGGGCGCGAGCGCAGCCGACGTGGCGCGCTCGCCGACGATGATGCAGTCGCCGACGCTCACCGGGGCGCACGGCACGCGGCTCGGCGTCATCCTCGGTACGGCGGCCTACATGGCGCCCGAGCAGGCGCGGGGCGGCACGGTCGACCGGCGCGCCGACATCTGGGCCTTCGGCGTCGTGCTCTTCGAGATGCTCAGCGGCCGGCGCCTGTTCGAGGGCGAGACGGTGAGCGACACGCTCGCCGAAGTGCTCAAGGGCGAGATCGACTTCGGTCGGCTTCCGAAGTCGACGCCCGCCGCGGTTCGCGATCTCCTGCGCCGTTGCCTGGAGCGGAATCCGAGGAACCGGCTGCGCGACATCGGCGACGCCCGCATCGCTCTCGACGAGGCGATGCAGCGTCCGGACAGGGCGGCGCCGGGCGCCCTGCCGCCGGCGGCACCCGCCGGCGCTTCTCGCCGCCGCCTTCTGGCCACGCTGGGCGGCGGGCTGGCCGGACTCGCGCTCGGCCTGCTGCTCGCGACGCTCGCGGGCTCCCTGCGCGACCCGGCCGGCGAGCCCGGCGCGGCCTCGGTCGTCAGGTCGGAGCTCGCGCCGCCGCCGGGCACGGCGTTCGACCTGCGCACCCGCGGCCCGGGCCCGGCCGCCCTCTCGCCCGACGGCCGGTTCGTGGCGTTCGGCGCGCAGGCTGCGGACTCGGCGACCCTGCTCTACGTGCGCGCCCTCGCCGACGGGCGGGTCACCGTCTACCCGGGCTCGGAAGGGGCGCAGTTCCCCTTCTGGTCGCCCGACGGGCGCTGGATCGCCTTCTTCTCGCGCGTCGACGGCATGCTGAAGAAGGTGCCGGCCGCGGGCGGGACTCCGCTCTCCATCTGCCGCTCCCTCAACGGCAAGGGCGGCAGCTGGGGGCGGGACGACGTCATCGTGATGGCCCCCACCTCGGGCGCGGCCCTCCACCGCGTGTCCGCCGCGGGCGGCGAGCCGGTGCCGGTCACCGAGCTCGCGCCGCCCTACAACTCGCACCGGCATCCCCGTTTCCTGCCCGACGGCAGTCGCTTCCTCTTCCTCGCCCGGTCGAGCCGGAGCGAGCAGAGCACCGTCTTGCTGGGCTCTCTGGACGGAGCCCCGCCGCGCGAGGTGATCCGCTCCACGACCCAGGCCGAGGTCGCCTCCGGCCACCTCCTCTTCGCGCGCGACGCGGTCCTCCTGGCGCAGCCGTTCGACCTCGAGCGCGGCGTCGTGACCGGCGCGGCGCAACCGATCGCCGACGGCGTGATGGAGCTGCGCGGCGCCGCCTACGCCGCCTTCTCCGCCTCGGCGACCGGACGCCTCGTCCTGCACTCGGGAGAGTCGCAGGCGCTCGTCCCGCTCGAGCTCCGCGACCGCGGCGGTCGGCGCGTCGGCACGATCGGCACGCCGGGCATCTACCGCGCGCCCTCCTTCTCGCCCGACGGGCGCTGGGTCGCCACCTCCGGCAGCACCCAGCTCCGCGACGACAACAGCGACGTCTGGATCTTCGATCGCCGGAGCCCCACCGTCCTGCACCTGACCGTCGGGCCGGAAGAGGAGGCCGAGACGATCTGGGCGGCCGACGGGCGGTCGATCTTCTTCGGCTCGAACCCGAAGGGGCCGCACGACGTCTTCCGCAAGAGCCTCGACGGGGCGGCGTCCGCCGAGCTCGTGTACGAGGCCGCCGAGATGCAGATGCCGACCGGCGTCTCGCCCGACGGCCGCCTCCTGTTCGTCGAGTCGCTGACCGGCGACGGGGCGGTCACGGAGGTGCTCGACCTCGGGAGCGGGCAGACGCGGCTGCTCCGCGAGGGCCGCTTCGACGACTCGCGCGCCGTGCCCTCGCCGGACGGGCGCTGGCTGGCGTTTGTCTCGAACGAATCCGGCCGGCCCGAGGTCTACGTGGCCCCGTTCCCGGGACTGGGCCGCACCTGGCCGGTCTCGACCGGAGGCGGCCGTTACCCGGGCTGGCGCGCCGATGGGCGCGAGCTCGTCTATGCCTCGCTCGATGGCCGGTTCGTCGCGGTACCGGCCCGCGCCGAGGGCGACACCTTCCACCTCGGAGCGCCGGACGAGCTGTTCCGGTCGGCGCCGCCCACGCGGGACTACCGGGACTGGGGCATGTCCCCGGACGGTCAGCTGTTCGCGATCGCTTCGTCAGGCGTCCTCGAGGCCGACAACGAGCTGCGCCTGATCGTGGACTGGCCGGCGCTGCTGGTGAGGCGATGAGCCCCGCTCCCGCCACCGGGCGGGGCTGCGGGGAAGCGGCCCGCGCGGGCGGATCCGCGTCCGCCGCGGTTCCTGCCCGGCTGCGCCGGGCCGGGACCCGGAGCGCGCCCCCACTTGCCAGAATGTGTTACATGTAGCACAATCGTCTCATGCGGACCGCGGGAATTCGTGAGGTACGGCAGAATCTCTCGGCGCTCCTGCGCGAAGTTCGCAAGGGGCGGGAGATCGTGATCACCGATCGTGGCGAGCCGGTGGCTCGCCTGGCGCCCCCGTCCGAGGGCTCGGCGCGGCCGTTTCCCGACCTGTCGTCGTTCCGGCGCGGGCTGCCGGAGCTCGAGCTGAGCCTGTCGTCCGCCGTGATCGATGAACGCAGCGACCGGATCTGACGAGGTTCCGGGCAGCCCGCTGGTCGGGCCGCTCTACTGTGACGCGAGCGCCCTCGCCAAGCTGTTCGTCCCCGAGGCGGAGAGCGACGCCCTCAACCGACTCCTCGTCGGGCGCGACGACGTGCTCGTTTCCGACCTCTGCATGACGGAGGTCGTTTCGGCGCTGGCGCGCCGCGCGCGCGAGGGCGCGCTGCCGGCGGCCACCGCGAAGCGGATCCATCGCCAGATGTTGGCCGTAGCGGCCCAGGGGGCCTTCCGTCGGGTCGAGCTCCTTCCCGCGACGCACCGCGAGGCGGAGCGGCTCCTGCTCGGCGCGGAAACGAGGCCGCTGCGAGCCGCGGATGCCCTCCATCTCGCGCTCGCGCTGGGCGCTGGCGCAGGCGCCGTCCTGACCTACGACCGCACCATGGCGCGTGCCGCGCTCGAGCAGAGTCTCGCCGTCTGGCCGGAGCAGGCGAGTTGAGCGGCGGCGCCGGCAGCCGCCTCGGTCCGTACGAGATCACGGCCAAGCTGGGTGAAGGCGGGATGGGTGAGGTTTATCGCGCGACCGACTCCAAGCTCAAGCGCGAAGTCGCGATCAAGGTCCTGCCGGCGGCATTCACCCAGGACAAGGAACGCTTGGCCCGCTTCGAGCGCGAGGCGCAGCTGCTCGCCCAGCTCAATCATCCGAACATCGCGCACATCTACGGCATGGAAGCGAGCGGCGACAGCCATGCCCTCGTCATGGAGCTCGTCGAGGGTCCGACTCTCGCCGACCGCCTCGCGCAGGGCGCCTTGCCCTTGGATGAAGCTCTTTCCATCGCGAAGCAGATCGCGGAGGCGCTCGAGGAGGCCCACGAGAAGGGCATCGTCCATCGCGATCTCAAGCCCCAGAACGTCAAGGCCTCCATAGAAGGAAGAGCCAAGGTTCTCGATTTCGGGCTGGCCAAGGCGATGGAGCCGGCCGGATCGGCTTCGTCGTCGCCGCCTTCGGCCGCGGACGTGGCGCGCTCGCCCACGCTGATGAACTCTCCGACCCTCACCGCGGCTCATGGCACGCAACTCGGGGTGATCCTGGGCACGGCCGCCTACATGGCGCCGGAGCAGGCGCGGGGCGGCGCGGTCGACAAGCGGGCGGACATCTGGGCCTTCGGCGTCCTGCTCTGGGAGATGTTGAGCGGCCGGCGGCTGTTCGAGGGCGAGACGGTCTCGGACACGCTCGCCGGCGTGCTGCGCGCGGAAATCGATCTGGGTTCCCTGCCACCCGCGACGCCGCCGGCGATCCGCCATCTGCTGCGCCGCTGCCTGGAGCGGAATCCGAAGAACCGCCTGCACGACATCGCCGACGCGCGGATCGCGCTCGACGACGTGCTGCGCGGAGCCGGCGAGGAGCCGGGCGTCGCGCCGGCCAGCGGGGTCGCCGCGGCGCGCCGGCCCGGCTGGGTCCTCCCGGTCGCGCTCGGAGCCGCCGCCGCGATCGGCTTCGCCGCGGCCTGGCTGCTGCGCGGGGGCGGCGCTGCGCGGCCTCCCGACCTGGAGCTCGCGCTGGCGATCCCTGCCGGCTACACCATCGCCCTCGACAACCATCCCGGGGTCACGCTCTCGGCGGACGGGCGGCGGCAGGTCGTGACTCTGCTCGACGACCAGGGCAGGACGCATCTCCTCGTGCGCGACCTCGCGCGGGCCGAGGCGCGGATCCTGCCCGGCACCGAGAACGCCACCGCGCCGGTCCTCGCGCCCGACGGCGAGGCGGTCGCCTTCCTGCTCGAGTCCGGTCTCCAGCGCATGTCCCTCGCGGGCGGGCCGCCGATGCTCCTCGCCACCACCGCCTCCGAGTTCCGCGGCGCCACCTGGAGCCCCGACGGCTACCTCTACATCTCGAGCGGCACCAGCGCGCCGCTGGTGCGGGTGCCCGAGAACGGGGGGCCGATCCAGCCGGTCACCGAGCTCGACCCCGCCCGCCGCGAGCGAACCCACCGCTGGCCGGAAGCCCTCCCGGACGGGAGCGCCGTGCTCTTCACCTCCGACACGGTGGAATCGAGCGAGTACTACGACGACGCCCGGATCGAAGCGGTGCGGCCGGCGACCGGCGAGCGCACCGTGGTCCTCGAAGGGTCGAGCCAGGCGCGCTTCCTCGCCCCGGACCACCTCCTGTTCGCCCGCGCCGGCACGATCTTCGCGGTGCGCTTCGACGCCCGCCAGCTGAAGACGGCCGGCACGCCCGTTCCCCTGCTCCAGAGCGTCTCCACCGAGGTCTCGTCCGGCGCCGTGCGCTTCGCGACCGCCTCCTCGGGGGCGGCGCTCTGGATCCCGGGCGAGCTCGGGAAGCTGCGGCGCCAGTTCGTCTGGGTGGAGCCCGGAGGCGCCGCGACGCCGGTCGACCTGCCCGTGGACCGCTACCTGCAGCTCGCCCTCGCGCCCGACGAACGGCGCCTCGTGGCCAGCATCGATGCCGGAGCCAGCCAGGATCTCTGGGCCGTGGACCTCGAGCAGAAGCGCAAGTCCCGCCTGACCTTCGCGGGCTCGCCGACCGACTTCGTCTGGAGTCCCGACGGGAGCCGGGTCGCCTACGGCGTGTCGACCGCCGAGAGCGGCCTCGACATGTTCTGGAAGCTGGCCGACGGCAGCGCGGAGGCCGAGCTGCTCCAGCACATCGACGGCGAGGAGTTCCCGTCCTCGTTCACGCCGGACGGCCGCGCGCTCCTGTTCGAGACGCAGCCGCCGGGCCGGAACTCCTCGGACGTCGCGCGTCTCGACCTGGCGAGCGGCCGAGTCGAGCCGGTGCTCTCCGAACCCTACGCCGAGACCTTTCCCGTCGTCTCCCCCGACGGGCGCTGGCTCGCCTACACCTCCGCCGAGAGCATGGACCGGACCCAGATCATCGTGCGGCGCTACCCGGAGCTCACCGGCAAGTGGCAGATCTCGCTCGATGGCGGCATCGAGCCCAAGTGGGCGCCGGAGGGCGACGCCCTCTACTTCCGGGCCGCCGGCTTCCTCCACCGCGTGTCGATCGACACCCGGAGCGGCTTCGTGGCGGGGGTCCCCGAGCGCGTCGCCGACGGCATCGCCCGCGGCCCGCTCGGCTACACCTACGCGGTGGCCCGCGGTGGCCGTGTGCTCGTAGCGCGCGACCTGGAGCAGGTCGCGACCCCGCAGCAGGTGAACCTGGCCCTCGACCTCGCCTCCCGGGCGCGGCGGCTGACGACGCCGAGGCGGTGAACGCGCCATGACGCTCGCCGCCGGCACCCGCCTCGGCTCCTACGAGATCACCGCCAAGCTCGGCGAGGGCGGCATGGGCGAGGTCTACCGCGCCCGCGACACGAAGCTCCAGCGCGACGTGGCGATCAAGGTCCTGCCGGCGGAATTCGCCGCCGACCGTGAGCGGCTCGAGCGCTTCGACCGCGAAGCGCGCGCCGTGGCGGCACTCTCGCATCCCAACATCCTCGCCATCTTCGATTCCGGCTCGGAGGCCGGGCAGGTCTACGCGGTCATGGAGCTGCTCGAGGGCGAGTCGCTGCGCGAGCGTCTCCGCGACGGCCCGCTGGGCACGCGCAAGGCGGTCGAGATCGCGGCCGAGATCGCCCAGGGGCTCGCCGCGGCCCACGAACGGGGCATCGTGCATCGCGACCTCAAGCCCGAGAACGTCTTCGTGCTGCCCGACGGGCGGGTCAAGATCCTCGACTTCGGGCTCGCCCGCGAGTCCGCCGGACCGGGGAGCAAGAGCCAACTGCTCGCGGCGCCCACGGAGGGGCCGGGCACGGCGCCCGGCGCCGTGCTCGGCACCGTGGGCTACATGGCGCCGGAGCAGGTGCGCGGGCTCCTGGCCGACGCCCGGGCGGATCTCTTCGCGCTCGGCGTCATCCTCTACGAGATGCTGACCGGGCGGCGCGCGTTCCTGCGCGACTCGTCGGTCGAGACGATGTCGGCCATCCTCCGCGAGGAACCGCCGGAGCTCGCGACGCTCGCCGGCCGCCTCCCGGCGGCGCTCGAGCAGGTGCTGCGCCGCTGCCTCGAGAAGCGGCCCGAGGAGCGCTTCCAGTCGGCGCGCGACCTGGCCTTCGCGCTTCGCGCCGCGATCGCGGGCTCCACTCCGTCCGCCGCCGCGCTGGGCGCCGTGCGCGGCCGTCGGCCGGCCCTCCCTCGCCTCCTGCTCGCCTCCGCGCTCGCCCTGGCAGGCATACTGGTTGGCTGGGCGCTCGGGCGAGGGACGGCGCCGCGACGGGAGGCGCCGGACGCGCCGCGGCCCACCTTCCGTCAGCTCACCAAGCTGCCGGGCGGCGAAGGGGCGCCGTCGCTCGCGCCGGACGGAAGCGCCATCGTCTACGAACGCGCCGTCGAGGGGCAACGCGACCTCTTCCTGCAGCGGGTGGACGGCCAGACCGCGATCCTGCTGACCGGCGACTGCCGCGAGGACGACCGCGACGCGGCGTTCTCGCCGGACGGCACTCGCATCGCCTACCGCTCGGAATGCCGAGGCGGCGGCATCTTCGTGATCGGCGCGACCGGCGAGAACGTCCGGCGGATCGCCGACTTCGGCTTCCACCCCGCCTGGTCGCCCGACGGGCGCGAGCTCGCGGTAGCTACCGAGGGCGGCGTCGTGCCGTGGAATCGCCCGGGGCGCAGCGAGCTCTGGGCGATCGAGGTGGACTCCGGGCGCAAGCGGCTGGTGACCCGGATCGATTCGATGCACCCCTCGTGGTCGCCCTCCGGCCGGCGGATCGCCGTCTGGGGACTGCCTCCCGATTCGTTCTCGCGTGACCTCTGGACCGTGGCCGCCGACGGCTCCGAGCAGGAGTACGAGCAGGCGGTGCGGCTCACCGACGATCCCGAGCTCGACTGGAACCCGGTCTGGGCGGGAGACGGAGGCCGAATCCTCTTCGCGAGCTCGCGGGGGGGCACGCTGAATCTCTGGCAGTTGCCGGTCGACGAAGCGAGCGGCCGGCGGCTCGGCGATCCCGAGCCGGTGACCGCGCCCTCGAGCTGGGCGGGCTGGATGTCGGCCTCCCGGGATGGCCGCCGGATCGCCTTCGTCGATCGCAACGTGCGCGCGACGGTGTTGCGGGCACCCCTCGATCCGGGCCGCGGGGTGCTGACCGGCGAGCCGGAGCCGGTGCCGACCGGCTCGATGGAGGTCTACGACGCCGAGCTCTCTCCGGACGGTGAGTGGCTGGCCGTCTCCTCGACCGACCCGCCCCAGCAGATCTTCGTCGTGAGGGCGGACGGCGGCTCGTTCCGGCAGATCACCGAAGGGAGCTTCCGGAGCCGGCAGTCGACCTGGTCGCCGGACGGCAACACCATCGCCTTCCAGTCCAGCCGGTTCGTCAGCGGGATCGCGCTCATCCGCATCGACGGCGGGGGTCTGCGCGAGCTCGCGCACCATCGATCGACCGCGTCGGAGCCGGTCTGGTCGCCCGACGGACGCGCGATCGCCTTCGGCGGCAGCCAGGCGAGCTTCCTGCTCGAGCTCACGCCGGCGCTCGAGCCCGGAGCCGAGCGGGAGCTCGCTCTACCCTCGTCGGTCGGCGGCACTTACTACCCGAGCTCTTTCTCTCCCGACGGATCGCTCCTCGCCGGCGGCGTGCGGCGGGACGGCGCGAACGCCGGTGCCGCGATCTACTCGCTTCGCGACGGGACCTGGAGGCTCGTCGACTACGACCAGGCCGGCTTCAAGATCCGTCTGCTCGACGACACCGGCCGCTTCGTCGCCGATACCAAGGGCGCGATCGTCGCCGTCGACGGTCCGGGCAAGCGCCCACGCGTTCTCGCCGAGGCGGCCGCCGGCCACCGCTTCAGGAACCTCTCGATCTCCAACGACCGGCGCTGGCTGGCCTGGATCGACGAGACCGACGAGTCCGACATCTGGTTGATGACCCTCGACGACGCTGCGCGACGGGAACCGGGGCGCTCCGCGGGAGCTGCCCCTTGACCCCGCCGCCCGCCGCCCGGCCGGCGCGCATCCTGGTCGTCGAGGACGATCCGGCCGGACGCGAGCTGCTCGAGCACCTGCTCGGCGAAGACGGCCATGTCGTCACGCTGGAGTCGGACGGCAGCGAGGCCTGGCGCCGCCTCGAGGCCGATCCGGAGCGCTTCGACCTCGTCCTGCTCGACTGGGAGCTGCCCGGTCTGAACGGCCTCGACCTGCTCGAGCGGATCAAGACGACGAGCGCGCTCGAGTCCGTCCCGGTCGTCTTCCAGACCGCGCGCACCGACCGCGACTCGGTCCTGGCGGCGGTCGCCGCCGGCGCCGCGTACTTCGTCCCGAAGCCGATCGACCGCCGGCTGCTGAGCACCATGGTCGCCGCCGCCGCTGCCGATCGCGCGCGCAGCCTCGCGCTCCACGAAACGGTGCAGCGCGGCGAGGCCGCCGCCTCGACCCTGGTCGAGGGCTGGTTCCGGGTCCGGACCATCGCCGAGGCGACCGCGCTCGCGACCCTGCTGTCGCGGGCCTGTCCCGATCCCGAGCGGGTCGTGGTCGGCCTCGGCGAGCTGCTGATCAACGGCGTCGAGCACGGCAACCTCCGCATCACCTACGAGGAGAAGTCGGAACTGCTCGCGGCGCAGGCGTGGGAGAAGGAAGTCGAGCGCCGCCTGGCCGCGCCCGAGCATCGCGACAAGCGGGTGGAGGTCCACTTCGAGCGCAGCGCGGAGCGGATCGTGCTGACCATCACCGATCGCGGCCCGGGTTTCGACTGGCGAGGCTACCTGACCGTCTCGCCCGACCGGATCTTCCACGCGCACGGCCGCGGCATCGCGATGGCCAACCTGATGAGCTTCGACCGGCTCGAGTACGAGGCGCCGGGCAACCGCGTCATCGCCACGGTCGAGCTCGCGGAGTCCGGACCGGCGTGATCGGAACTCGCCTCGGACCCTACGAGATCACCGCCAGGCTGGGCGAAGGCGGGATGGGCGAGGTCTACCGCGCGACGGACACGAAACTGAAGCGCGACGTCGCGATCAAGGTCCTGCCCGCGGCCCTGACCCAGGACAGGGAGCGTCTCGCGCGCTTCGAGCGCGAAGCACAGCTGCTCGCCCAGCTGAATCATCCGAACATCGCCCAGATCTACGGCATGGAGGCGAGCGGCGAGAGCCACGCCCTGGTCATGGAGCTGGTCGAGGGTCCGACGCTCGCCGACCGCCTCGCGCAGGGAGCTTTGCCCTTAGATGAAGCCTTCTCTCTTGCGAAGCAGATCGCGGAGGCACTGGAAGAAGCGCACGAGAAGGGGATCGTCCATCGGGATCTCAAGCCCCAGAACGTAAAAGCTTCCATAGAAGGAAAAGCCAAGGTCCTGGATTTCGGGCTGGCCAAGGCGATGGAGCCGGCGGGAGGCTCGGGCGCGCTCGCGTCGCCTTCGGACGCCGCCCGTTCACCGACGCTGATGAACTCGCCAACGCTGACCTCCGCGCACGGCACGCGGCTCGGCGTCATCCTCGGTACGGCGGCCTACATGGCGCCCGAGCAGGCG
>Ga0113563_10000191_pt1 | contig 26084 bp, 12 predicted proteins | sample Mud3Dept3metaG_FD_80117 | JGI IMG/M metagenome (GOLD analysis project Ga0113563, IMG submission 80117) | Freshwater wetland microbial communities from Ohio, USA, analyzing the effect of biotic and abiotic controls - Mud 3 Core 4 Depth 3... | ecosystem: Environmental > Aquatic > Freshwater >... | reverse complement strand
GGTGATTTATCATCGATCCCCAGGTCAGCTGTTGACAGATTCGTTCAGTTTCAGGAGAACAGACTGCTCGGGCTCTATTACCTTGATTTTTTAAACTTCACTGTTTCAATTATCATGATCCCTGTTTTTTTCGCACTGTTTGTTGCTCATAACAATGAAAATAACCCGTTTGCCTTACTTGCCTTACTCATTTTTTCAATCGGAACGACAGTTTTTATTGCGAATAATACAGCAACACCAATGCTGGATCTTTGCCGGAAATATATTGCTGCAACATCTGCTGATCAGAAAAATCTCTTTGCTGCCGCTGGGGAAGCCCTTATTGCAAAAGGTGCTCACGGCAGTTATGGTGCTTTTCCGGGATTCATTATGATAACAATATCGGAAGCATTGATCTCTATAGTAATGCTTCTGGAAAGAGTATTTTCAAGGGCGACTGGATATATCGGCTTATCAGGCACCATCCTTCTTATGATTTATCTCGTTCTTGTGACATTTATGCCGGCTGCAAAGGAATCAGCTATGATTTTTGCAGCACCGGGCGGGATCCTGTCAATAATCTGGATGATCATGTTCACCGGAAAACTATTCCGGCTTGCCAGGTAAATGAAATGATAACTTTCATATTCAAAATCAAAGAGATATTACCTGACTTATTACTAAAATTTGTATATTTCTGATCTGGTTGTTTATGCGCACCATTTTTATCTGATCATTTTTTACATTTTCTTCTATTTTGAATAATTACTAACTAAATCCTAGAATCATGGATGAGAATTCAGACTTTATGAAAAGGAAGGGAAGAGTGATTAAAGATTTCTTTACGAAAAGTAAAATCTATTTAATTATTCTGGCCTTTGCTGTTTTCCAATTGTCGGCTGCCTCAGACACAGGAATAGAGGGTGTTGACCCTTCCGACCAGGCTGTTAAAGTTACCGGTACAGTAACTGACGCAAGTACCGGAGAACCGATTGTTGGTGTAAATATTGTTGTTGAGGGGACAACGACAGGCGTCATTACCGGACTCGATGGCACCTATTCAATTGATGTTTCTGCTCCCAACGCGGCACTGGTTTTTTCTTTTATTGGTTACCTGCCACAGAGAGTTACTGTTGGCATCCAGAGAACAATAAATATCGCACTGGCTGTTGATCTGACAAAACTTGACGAAGTTGTTGTGATTGGCTATGGTACGGTCAGGCGCAGCAACCTTACAGGGGCAGTATCCCAGGTCAATACAACCGACTTTGAACGGGTACCGACCACTTCACCTTTAATTTCCCTTCAGGGACGGTCACCGGGTTTGCGGATTATTCCGGAATCAGGAGAACCCGGCGCATCAGCCACCATTCGTATTCGAGGCGACCAGTCAATCGAAGGCGAAAACAGTCCGATTTTCGTTGTTGATGGTGTCATAACTACCAATATCGATAATCTTAACAGTGAGGATATTGAGACAATCTCCGTGCTGAAGGATGCATCTGTGGTCGCCATTTATGGTGCAAGGGCTGCAAACGGAGTGATTCTGATAACTACAAAGCGGGGTGCAACAAGGCAGGAACCGCAGATTACTTTTCACACTTACCATGGTCTTCAGCAAACTGGTAATCTCCGCATAAAATTATTGAATGCCGGACAGTTTCTGGAATTATGGACCGAAGCCTATAATAATGCCGGAATTCCAACCCCATGGGATGATGAAGTCCTTCAAATGTATGAAGGTGTTGACGAAGACTGGTTAGGTGCAATAATGCGAACAGGTTATCTGGCGAACTACAACCTGTCGTTATCCGGAGGAACCGAGAGATCCAACTATTTTGTTTCAGCCGCCTATCTTGACAACAAGGGAATGGTGATTGGGATGGACTATAGCAGATTTAATTTAAGGCTGAATTCCGATCACAAGGTCAGAAACTGGATCAAGTTCGGTAATTCCCTGAATGTTTATTCAGGTAAGCGGCATGGTGATGTCGGTCAATACACAAGGGCTCTTCAGAAAGTACCAATTACAAGAATTTATGAGGATGATGGTAGTTGGGGAAGAATACGGAATACCGCACTTGAACATATGCATTCAAATGCTGTCTGGCTGGCGGAAACTAACTCGAACATTTTCGACGAAAAAGGTATAATGGGTAATATATATTTAACCCTGTCAATTCTTAAGGGATTGGATTTTACTACACGCGGTAACCTGGAATGGGGCAATGATTACCGGTCAAGCTTCGAAGGTGGAGTTGATCCATTGTTTCTCTGGGAAGGAAGCACAATTAACGCTGTGGATAAAGACAACCGCGAAACCCTTCACTGGATAACTGACTTTTTGCTGGATTTCAACAGGACTTTTAGTGAAGTCCACAATGTCACGGCTCTTCTGGGTTATTCACTTGAGGAACAAACATATGAAAGATTGTTTGCAAGCAGGACAGGAACACCGAACAATGAGATCCGTTTTCTGAGTGCAGGTGACCCGGCCACACAGCTTAACATCAACACATACTCTGACTGGGCATTTGCTTCATTATTCGGTCGTGTTGGTTATACCTATGGTGGCAGGTATCTGCTTTCTGCAACTGTGAGACGCGACGGAACATCCCGGTTAAATGAAGCCAAAAGGTATGGCATTTTCCCTTCAGTATCTGTGGCATGGCGAGTCGCTGAAGAAAGCTTCATGGATAAATTCAGCTGGCTTGATGAACTTAAATTGCGGGTAAGCTGGGGAGTAACCGGTAATGTCCTGAGTGTCGGCACCTACGGCACTGTTGCTTCCCTTACCGCGCGGGATTACCCGATGAACGAACAGCCTTCACAGGGTTATACAATGTCATCGGCCGTTAATACCGATCTTAAGTGGGAAAGTACCGAGAAGAAAAATCTCGGTCTTGATATTACCGTGCTTAAGAATAGTTTGTACCTGATAAGTGACTTCTATATTCAGGATACTTATGATCTTCTCTTTCCACAACCCATTCCGGGATCCACCGGTCTGACCGGCAGTCCATTTATAAATGCCGGGCAAATTCGCAATACGGGAGTTGAATTTGAAATCGGATACAGAAAAAATGTGGGTGACTGGTATTATAATGTCAGTGCGAACATCACCCATTTTAAAAATAAGGTTATCGACCTTGAAGGCAGGGATCTCAGGACCGAGGGTATCGTGGAAGGATATCCGCTCCGATCCTTCTTTGGTTATAAAACCAATGGGCTGATCAGGACCCAGGATGACCTGGATGACAATCCTCAGTTTGCAGGAAAACAAATCGGAGATATATGGCTTCTTGATGTTGACGGTGTGGGCGCTGATGGTAAGCTTACAGGTGAACCGGATGACGTCGTCAATGCCAGTGACCGGACACTTATTGGCAGCCGGTACCCCGACCTGATATACGGAATGATGGGAACTGCAGGCTACAAAAACTGGACAATTCAGGTACAGCTTCAGGGAATACAGGGCGTGCAGAAAGATATCAGGGGCGGAACCAACCTGGGGGTTCTGAATTACTTCACCATGTGGGCTATGAACCATGATGTTCTTCTTCTGGATCGTTACCATGCTACAAAGAATCCTGACGGAAAATGGCCCAGGGTTGACAAGGCTGATTCAGGCAATAATGTTAATATGTTATCGGATTTCTGGCTTAGAGATGCCTCTTATCTGCGTGTAAGCAACCTTAACATCAACTGGGATATGCCCGCCTCATTCAGCCAGAAAATTGGTGTCGGAAAACTCTCTTCATATGTGAGTGTCCAGAATCTTTACACTTTCACCAATTTTTACGGACCGGAAGTTGATTCAAATGCTGATGTCCTGACCGGCGTACCACAGCCCAGAACCTGGACACTTGGCTTGCAGGTAACTTTTTAATTAATTGGTCTTTAATATTAAATATACCAAAAAGATGAAAAGGAATATCATAACTCATAATATATCAGCGATTCTGATATCTTGTGGAATGCTGTTTTTGGCATCCTGTGACGAGTCGGAATTTCTAAATCGTTACCCGCTCGATTCACCGTCTCCGGACGTGTTCTTTGTCAATGAAGCCTCGGCCAGGATGGCTGTGACAGCCGCCTATGAACCCTGGACCCGGTCATCGAACAGTTATCTTCGTGATATGGTAATAATGAATGATGCTCTCTCCGATGATGCTTATTGGAGACCATCACGTGCGGCATCCATTGCTTTCTCTCAGTGGAAGATCAATTCAAGTGACGGTACTGCCAACAATTACTGGAATATGGCATTTCAAAGTATAAACGCAGCTAATTTCGCTATAAAAAACATTCCCGGATTGCTGGAAAAAGGATTGACCCAGGCCCAGATTGATCCGTACATTGCCGAGGCCCATTTTATGCGCGGATTTGCCTATATGTTTCTGACAAGCTTTTTCGGTGACGTACCTCTTCATGACCAGCCCCGTGCATCATTTGAGGACTTTGATCAACCCAGAACACCTGTTGCGGATATTTATGATCAGATTATAGCGGACTTTACCCTTGCAAGTGAGAAGCTTCCGGACAAGCAGCCTGCAGCATATACAGGCGCACCCACCAGAGCAACCGGAGCCGCTTTTCTGGCAAAGGCATATCTGTACAATAAGGACTGGCCTCTTGCAGAAACGGCTGGTCGTGCGGCAGTGGCCACTGCAGAGGCTGCGGGATACGGACTTGAAGATTCTTATGAGTCAATATTTACACACGAAAATGAAGGGAACAAGGAACTACTGTTCTATATACAATTCATAGACAACAGCGCAGATTTCGGCAACAATTATATGATTCAGAGAATAACACGTAATGCTCCCCCGGAATTTATCCACGTGTACGGAATGGCAGGCTGGGGTTACGCCCTTCCAATGCGTGACCTGTTTGATGCTTATGAGCCCGGCGATATGAGACGTGAGCATACATTACATTATCCGGGATCTGTTTACGGGATCTATAATGCAGGTACACCGTTTACATATTCACACAGAACATATGATGCTGGCGGCAATATTGTAAACTATCAAAAAACATATAACGACGGTGATCCCATTGATTATGATTACAGGTGGTCAGAAACCGGTATGAATGTCAAGAAATCAACACGCAATGTTGCGCACCTTCAGGATGTGTATTCGGATGGACTGGATGTGCCTATTATGCGTATGGCTGACCTTTATCTTATTCTCGCAGAAGCCCTTGCCGAACAAAATAAAGATGAAGCTCTGGTGTGGGTTAATAAGGTTCGCGCCAGACCTTCGATCAATATGCCGCCTAAAACAACAGCGGACGGCAGCCTCAGGGATATTGTAAGGTACGAACGCCGGGTTGAACTGGCTATGGAAGGACAGCGTATATTTGATTTGCTGAGATGGGGTATTATGAAGCAAACTTTTGGTGACAATCTGAAGGTCAAAAAGCATTTTTTCTCCGACTTTCTGACCGATCAGTTTACCCGTTTTGCACAGCCCCAACTTGCTAAATATCCGGGAGAAACGGTTTTATTGCCGATACCGCAGAATGAAATAGACAGAAATTCAAAAATTGATGCAAACAATCCGGGATATTGATCTTTCAGGAAAGATTCAACTGATTAAGTAAAGAATACATTATGAAGAAAGGCCGGGAATTTTAATCCGGCCTTTCTTATTTATTTTAATAATATAAATGTCTTGTGCGGTTGAAATCTTAATATATTTGAAATTCAATTGTTTATCCCAATAAAACTTTCATGAACTCACTCCCTTATTTCCCCCTTGTAATCACACGTACTCACCCCCTTGCGTCCCCCTCTCTGCTTACGCAAAGAGGGGAAAGGTTTTGTACAATTCAATAGGGGATGAGTACATGCGGCCAGAGAAGATGGTTAACTGCACAACGCGTTAACTTTTATATAATTATTATACCTCAGATTTATTGTCCTGAAATTCATTAATTAACGCATCATCAAATTATTTAATTAGATTAATTTTATTCTATGAAAGCAGTTTAACCGATTGTAATGAAAAGAATAGTATTCTTTTTGATCATCAGCCTGATAACTATCAGCTGAACAAGCCATATAAAGGCTGCAGTTTAAATGAGTCCAATGTATGAGAATGAACCTTAAGGATTGCGAATATTCAAATAAAAGGAAATCATAATGAATCCATTTCCCCCTGCTTTTTGGAGCATATCAGTAACTGAGATGCTGAAACAACTAGGAACAAAAAAGGAAGGATTGACAAGTGATGAAGCCCAAAAGCGGCTCGCACTTTATGGCTCGAATCTTTTAAAGCCAAAAAAACGCTCGGATTGGTTTACGCTCCTTTTATCCCAATTTAAAAGTCCTATCATTTTAATCCTTTTTTTCGCGACCGGATTGTCATTTTTTCTGCATGACCGGGTAGATGCATTTATAATTTTATTAATTGTCATCGTAAGCGGTTTGCTGGGATTTTGGCAGGAACGAGGCGCATCAAATGCAGTTGAAAAACTTCTGTCTATTGTTCAGATTAAAGTATCTGTGATGCGCGATGGAATTGCCATAGAAGTTCCCTTAGAACAAATTGTACCGGGAGATATTATCGTACTTAATGCCGGCGATATTATACCCGGCGATGGTCTGGTGCAGGAATCAAAAGACCTTTTTGTGGATGAAGCCATGTTGTCAGGTGAGACTTTCCCGGTAGAAAAAATGGTGGCATTGTTGCCGGCAGAAACTCTTCTTGGTCAGCGCACTAATGCTCTTTGGATGGGAACCCATGTTGTGAGCGGCAGTGCAACTGCACTGATTGTTCATACGGGCAAAGAAACAGAATTCGGCAAGGTTTCAGAGCGGCTAAAACTCAGACCACAGGAAACAGAATTTGAGCATGGAATTCGTCGTTTCGGCTTTTTCCTCATGGAAGTCACACTTTTACTTGTGGTTGGTATCTTTGCCATCAACGTTTATCTGGGACGTCACATACTAGACTCATTCTTGTTCTCTTTAGCACTGGCTGTAGGACTTACACCGCAATTATTACCTGCAATTATCAGTATCAACCTTTCCCATGGTGCCAAACGGATGGCTCAAAAGAAGGTAATTGTCAAACGACTCTCTTCGATTGAAAACTTTGGTAGCATGAATGTTATCTGCTCTGATAAGACAGGTACATTGACCGAAGGAATCGTGCAACTTCAATCCGCGCTCGATACATATGGTGACGTTAGTGAGAAAGTACTTTTTCAAGCTTATATCAATGCTTTTTACGAAACAGGATTTACAAACCCAATAGATGAAGCAATCCGCAACCATAAACAGCTGGATCTGTCTGGTTACCGGAAGCAGGACGAAATTCCTTATGATTTTATTCGTAAACGATTGAGTATTGTTGTCTCACATGAAGATTCACACCTTATGGTTACTAAAGGGGCCCTGCTGAATGTTCTCGAGGTATGTTCTTCAGTAGAAACTAAAGATGGGAAAGTCGTCGATATAACTACACACTCAGATCGCATTCAGAAGCTCTTCGAAGAATTCAGCAGTAAGGGAAACAGGACTCTTGGCGTTGCTTATAAGAATATGGATTCAGTTTCACATATAGACAAAGACCACGAATCGGGCATGATATTTTCAGGATTCCTCATTCTTTTTGATCCGCCAAAACCAAATATCCTTGAAACGATTACCGGACTTAAAAACCTTGGAGTTGCACTAAAAATCATCACAGGCGATAATCACCTCGTAGCTGCTAACGTCAGTCAACATATGGGATTGAAGAATACAAAAATCCTGACGGGATCAGAACTTGGCCATTTAAGTGATTCTGCTCTTATGAAGAAAGTTGCAGGAGTGGATATTTTCGCAGAAATCGAACCTAATCAAAAAGAACGTATAATTCTTGCCCTGAAAAAAGCCGGTAATGTAGTAGGGTACATGGGTGATGGTATTAATGATGCATCAGCTTTACATGCTGCTGATGTGGGTATTTCTGTTGAAAGTGCTGTGGATGTTGCCAAGGATGCAGCCGATATCGTCTTGCTCGAAAAGGGGCTTGAAATTTTGGTGCAGGGTGTTCATGAAGGGAGGACAACATTTGCCAATACACTAAAGTATGTGTTCATGGCAACAAGCGCTAATTTCGGTAATATGTTCAGTATGGCCGGAGTCTCTTTATTTCTCCCGTTTCTGCCATTGCTACCGAAGCAAATTTTGCTGACTAACCTGTTGACTGATTTCCCTGAGATGACAATCGCTACTGATAATGTGGATAATGAAATGGTTATCTATCCGCGCCGTTGGGACATAAAAGCAATCCGTAAGTTCATGATTACATTTGGAATTGTGAGTTCGGTGTTTGACTTTCTCACCTTTGGGTTGCTTTTACTTATACTTCATGCAACACAGGTTCAATTTAGAACAGGTTGGTTTATAGAATCTGTTGTTTCGGCATCCATGATAGTACTTGTAATAAGAAGCAGGAAACCTTTCTTCAGAAGTCAACCAGGAAAATATCTTTTAATCGCGACTCTTTCAATTTTTGCTGTAACATTGATTTTACCTTTCACTCCACTTGCCGGAATTTTTGGATTCAGCCCGCTTCCAATTTCTTTCCTGTTGTTAATCGGTTTAACTGTATTATGTTACATTTTCACGGCGGAAATAGTAAAGAAGGTTTTTTATAAGAGGGTAAAATTTTGAATTCGTATTTTCAATTACTCAGGATTAGCTATGCCAAAGAATTGCAGTAGCTTCAAGTGGTATTGAAACACCTGAAAGGGCAGGGATAATCCGTGGTGTGAAATCTGCCGCCGGACGTGTTGCAGGCACCATTGTACGGTAGACATTTGGCTTAATGATTTCTTCCTGTTGTTTCACAAGTTTCAACTCCTGCCTTACCGGAGCACCGCCGTCCATTCCTTCTGCATAAAGCTCCACTAAAACTGCATTTGGATCTATGGTGTTTAGATAAACCTCTACTTCAAACATGTGTCTCATTCCATCAGTTTCGACCTTTAAATTTCCAAATCGTAGTGTACTCCAGTTTTGTTGCAGAGCATGCAAATTCTCCAATATCTGTTTGCCTATTTTGCCATTTTCAGCAGCACGTTCCAGATAAGCTGTTGCTAACGGGAGGTAATATTTTTCAGTATATTCACGTACCGACCGGTTAGCAGAAAAACGCGGAGTCAATTGTGACATGCTTTTTCGTATTCGCTCTACCCAGGCAACCGGAATGCCTTTTTTGTTTCGATTATAAAATTCAGGTACAACCTGACGTTCGAGCAGATCGTAAAGGGCACCGGCTTCAGCAGCATCCCAGGCAGGATCGTCGCCATGTTCCTGACAGTCACCTAAAGCCCATCCTACTTCCGGAGTATAAGCTTCCGCCCACCAGCCATCAAGTTCGGATAAATTAATACCTCCATTTACCAGTACCTTCATACCGCTTGTCCCGCTGGCTTCCCATGGGCGTCGTGGTGTATTAATCCATACATCAACGCCTTCGACAAGACGCTCAGTTAAAAGCATATCGTAATCGCTTAGAAACATTACATAGGGACGTACCTGGGGCAGTCTGATGAATTGAATCCATTTAGTAATCAGAGCCTGACCTTCCTGATCCGCCGGATGAGCTTTGCCTGCAATAATAAGTTGAACCGGGTATTGAGGATTAGAGAGCAGATTTATAAGACGCTGAGGGTCGTGCAATAACAAATCCGGCCTTTTATAAGTAGTGAAACGACGTGCAAAACCTAAGGTTAATGCATTGTTATTAAATGAATGTTTCACATATTCGACCTCATCTGACGCTGCACCAGAGGCTGTTAACTGACGTGATAATCGTTCCCGGGCATTTTGGATGAGAGACGTGCGTGATTTATTACGCATCATCCAGATCCTTTCATCGGTGATTTTGCGGATGTTCTTTTCGAGACATGCCATAGTCCCTAACCATCGGTCTTTTCCGCAAACCTCTGTCCAAAGATCATCAGATCCTTCTGAATCCCAACTTGGCATATGTACTTTATTAGTTATATGGCCAACCGGAACTTCATCCTCAGGCCAGCGTGGAAAAAGCGGACTAATGATATGCCGGCTTACTTTTCCATGCAAACGACTTACCCCATTGACTGCTCCACTTCCCCGGATTGCCAGATAGGCCATATTGAAACTCTCTTCGAAATTAAGTGGGTTTTGCCGGCCTAATGCCAGCAGATCCTGAATAGTAATGCCAAGTTGTTTTTGAGCGTACTCTCTCAGATATTGCTCAATCAGGGCAGGTGGGAAATGATCAAAACCTGCTGCCACTGCCGTGTGAGTAGTGAAAAGATTTCCTGCCCTCGTAACTGTAAGGGCAACTTCAAAAGGCTGCCCGGTCTTTTGCATGAAACTCCGGGCTCGTTCCAATACAACAAAAGCCGCATGCCCTTCATTCAGATGACAGACCTGGGGTTTAATCCCGAGTATATTAAGTAAGCGCCATCCGCCAATTCCAAGTACCAATTCCTGTTTAAGCCGAAGTTCTGGTCCTCCGCTGTACAATTCACTTGTTATTCCACGATGAGCAGGAAAATTTGCCGCATCGTTGCTATCCAGCAGATAGAGTTTGATTCTGCCGACCTGAACCTGCCATGTACGTAACCAGACAGAATATCCGGGCAGAACTATTTCTAACCTTAACCATTCTCCATTTGATTGACGTAAAGGTATTATCGGTAATTGTCCGGGATCGTTATATGGGAAAAGAGCCTGTTGAACTCCATTTTTATCAATTTCCTGATGAAAGTAACCCTGCTGATAAAGCAGACCTACCCCAACAACGGGAACTCCCAGATCACTGGCAGTCTTGAGTTGATCACCGGCTACATTACCAAGTCCACCTGAATAAATAGGAAGTGCTTCACTTAACATAAATTCCATGCTAAAATAAGCTACACCTGTAAGAGGAGTCTGCGGATAATTTTGCTGAAACCAGGCTGGAGATTTAATAGCATGCTCTTTTGATTGTATTAGAATATCTACTTTTTTGAGAAAGGCTGGATCAGACATTACTTTCTGAAATTGGTCTCTTGAGACTGTCTGCAATACTACCCATGGATTATGTGTAAGATCCCATAGGGCAGGATCAAGTTGCTGCCAGACATCATCGGCAGCATGATTCCAGGACCATCTCAAATCGAGAGCAAGTTCCGTAAGAGAATTGACGCCCTCAAGATCTGTTGGCAAGAAACTGTAAACAGGTTTTCTTATGTCTGGTTTTTCTTTTTCAGTTGCCATTATTTCAATGGAATAAATAAAGAATTACATAATCCGGGCTATAGAATTATAAGATAGAAGTTTATATTGTCAACAGTAATCCGATATAGGAGCTTAGGAAGTTGTCATTTATTAAGCTGTGTCCTACTGAAAAAATAAAGTGGAATTTTTGTGAGAAATTGACTGATCCACCTATACTACAAGCAGTTACTGATTTATTACCATCAACATCAGCAGAATGATAATACAGTTCTCCGCCAAACATAAACCCTGGTGAAAATTCATACTGTATTTCCGCCCCGGTAAAAATCCAGTTTCTATTGGTCACACCGGGATTTATACAATAACCAACTCCCCCGTAAGTGGTTAATTTGCCCCATGATTTCTGCACCCAGACAGGAAGGAAAATCTGAGTTTTTCCAGTGCTGAATTCGGAATTTTTTATTGTAGGTATTTCCAGGATAGGAAAAATACCAACCTGAGGCGAGTTCTCAGTTTCATGGATAAAACAATATTTCACACCAAATTCTGTATTTCCATATCCAAAATCTGCTCCCTGGTGTGGAGTATAACTATAATTCACAGGTAACAGAAGATGTACTTGAATATCGCGGATTAATCCGTAATTCATTTCAATATGAGGGCTGGTACCTGACCAGTTATCACGGTGTAAGATGTTTACCGAGGAGAGATAGAACTCCCAATGTTTAAAATCGACTGGTTGCGGGTCATCGGTAAAAAAAGGTGGACCAGCATAGCCCAATTGAATGCATAACGAATACAAAATAAAAATTTTAAACTCTTTTGTCATTTTCATATTTGTTATAAGATTCATTTGTCCTTTTCAAATGCTGATCAATACCCATAGAATAAATCTTGAGTGCCTCTGATGAAGATGTCGTATTCGTATCCCGGTATGATGCTGGCCATGATGGCTGTTCATTGTGATAAAGTCAGGAAAGAGAAAGTCTCAAATCAGATTCAATGCTTCGCTGGTGTTGAAAATGCTGGCGGAGTTATTCTTATTTCACCCTTCTGTTCCAGTAATTTTATCGCTTCTTTGACAGCTCTCTCCAGTTGAGGATCAATTCCTTTTGAAAGAGAAATTGCATCCTGCCGTACTTCAATGTCCGGAGGAACTCCTTCATTTTCGGCTATCCATTTATTATTGACAGGATCAAAAACTGCATTATCCGGAGCAGTAAGCCCACCTCCATCGACTAACGGATAATGAACTGACGATTTTACCAGGCCTCCCCAGGTCCGGGTTCCGATCAGCGGTCCTATTTTTTGCTGACGAAATACCCATGGAAAAAAATCACCACCCGAACCGGACATTTCATTTATCAGAAGCACTTTTGGTCCAAGAATCCCGGCAGGCAAACGAAATGGCACACCATTCGGTGCTTCATTTGTAATGGATGCCCTTAATGTACGATTCATCAGATCAACCATATAATCATCCAGAAGGCCACCTCCGTTAAATCGCTCATCAATTACAGCGCCTTTTTTATCCTGTTGTGCAAAAAAATACCGATTGAAAGAGATAAAACCAGCGCTGCTTGTATTAGGCACCCATACATAGGCTAGTTTTCCATCCGATAATTTATCTACCATTCGCCTGTTATCTTCTACCCATGCCCTCTGCCGCAAATTTAATTCACTGGCAATAGGTTTTACAACTTCCTGCCACGCCCCCGCAAAATCCGGAGTCTTATTGATGTGAAGTATAGTCTGTACATCCAGCGTACCATCAAGGAATTGATAAGGATCATCCGCATCTGTAATTTCTTTTCCATTTATACCCACAAGATAATATCCTTCCTGGATTTTTATCCCCGGCCTGTCCAGCGGACTCGATAATTCAGGATTCCAGCTTTCGGTTGTGTAAATACGCTTGATTTTCCATCGTTTGCTCTCAGGTATCAAATCCGCCCCCAGCAAGCCTGCTGATGGTTTTTCTACTTCCGGGGAATCACCTCCAAAAACAAAACTGTGTCCCACTGAAAGTTCACCATTTAACTGATCAAGAATATATGTAAGATCGGTTCGATGCTTAACATAAGGGACCAGCGGAGAATACTTTTAATAAACCTCATTCCAGTTTCTACCGTGCATACCAGGGTCATAGAAATAATCCTTTTCGTATCGCCATGCTTCTTCAAAGATTTGTTTCCATTCCTCGGCTCTGTTAAGCAGGACCTTAAGAGTGATTTTAATTGATGTACCTTCAGTTCCTGTCGCTGAAGATGTGTTCATTATCTTCCAATCGTTGTTAATTTTTGCAAGCAGCTTTTTCCCATCACTGGAAACGGAAACCTGGCTGGCGCCACTTATATACTCTTTAGCCTCGCGCTTTTCCAATGTGAATTTGTGAAGGACAAGACCGGTTACATTTGGTTTTTGCTCACCAATAAACAAGGTAGCTGAAGGACCGCTTACGATCAAACTATAATTACCTCTGGGTAATGGCAGGGCTACGGTTCTTCTTTCAATGTTTTTAAAGTCAATCAGCACAGATACCGGTTCTTTGGGTTTTGTTTTAGTGGTATCTGTTTCCGCTTTCTTTTCCGGTGATTTTTCCTTTGATGTTTTTTTACTATCCGGTTCCGGTTTTTTTTCTTCAGTTACCAGTTCTTCATCACTGCGGGGCTTGAATGGTGAAGGATCCTCTTTTTTCAGGTTGATTATATATGCTCCATAGACCGGATCAGAGGTTATTGAGCTGGTATTAGCCCATCCTGAGCCAAGCGCAAGATTCGTACTCGCAAGGAAATAAAGATGATGTCCATCTCTGTCCCAGGCAGGAGAAAAAGAATCTGCGAAGGAGTTTGTTAAAGCATATATACTGTCATTTTTTACTGACCACACCATAATTTGCCTGAAATTGTTTGTTCCTGTTTTTGTGTATGCCAGCCATTTGGAATCATGAGACCACGTAAGCCCCATATTACCCCTTTCGGTGTTGACACCGCCTGTATCCAATGTTTTGATAGTTCCTTTTACTACATCCACAAACCTGACTCTGACTTTATCATCCGCGAATGCAATAAATTTTCCATCGGGCGACCAGGTGGGCTCCCAGGCCATCTTTGATTCACCGATTGAAATGCTCCTTGGCTTTATTAAGCCATCCTGAGATGCAATAAACAAAGCGTAACCTTTTCCGTCAGCATCTGAAAACCAGGCTACCTCATTCCCTTTGGGAGACCAAACGGGAGCATGATCGGCCGCCCCTGATGTTCGGGTCATATTTCTTGCGTCTCCGTTCTCCGCAGGTATGGTAAATATTTCACCACGGGCTTCCATGATCACTCTTTTACCGGTTGGTGAAAGTGAAACTGAGCGTACATTTTTAGTAACATCTTCCCACTTTGTATCAGCCCAGGGGAAATCAGCATTGATAGTAATAGTTAATTGCCTTGAATCATTTGATGTAAGATCAAGAAGATGGAGATAACCATCGCGTTCAAAAGCAAGTTTGTTCCCAAAACCGCCCAGCCATTTAATATCTGATCCTGTAAAATGAGTGATTTGTTTGAGTTCTCCCGATACAGGAGTGTATGACCAGATGTTGGAGGTCCAGTCGCGGTCTGATAAGAAATAAATTGTGTTACCCAGCCACAGTGGCTGAATATCCATAGTTGATTCATCAGGCAAAAGCTTTTCGGTCTGATCTGCCAGATTCAAAATCACCAATGGTGTATTCTGACCTCCGCGATAATGGCGCCACTCCACATCCCAGCGCTGTACCCTGTCAATGACAATCTGTTTACCATCGGGAGAAAAGGACCCATTAGTGGCCCACTGATTGGTAAGCTTTGTGGAAGGTCCCCCTTCCACTGCTACTGTCCACAAACAAGCAAACCCGGCAGGTGCATTATCTCTTGAGGTTGAATAGAGGACGCGTTTGCCATCTGCAGACCATCCACAGACCGTACAAGAACCCGGATGCCAGGTAAGTCTTTTCGGGGAACCTCCTTCAACAGAAACAATATAAACAGCCTGGTTTCCCGATCGATTAGAATTGAAAGCAATCCATTTCCCGTCAGGAGAAAAATGAGGATTGCTTTCCACAGCCGGAGTAATGGTAAGCCGGAGAATTTTTTGACTGTCGATGTCAGTAATCCAAATATCACCTCCGTAAGCAAAGCCGATGTGGGTTGAACTGATAGCAGGCTGGCGCAATAACCTTGTACCTTGGGAAAAGATTGCAGTAGCAGAAAATAAGAGGCAAGCTACAAGGAGCGTCCTGGGGAATTGTCTGAAATTTTGGCAGTTAATTTCGTTAAACCCCGGAACCCGGAGGCGACTGTTGGTTATTGTATTCATTAGTTTATTTGTGTACTGGAGTGACTATTTATATACCATATCTTACGAACATTTAACCACGGAGTAATACTGATTTATCACGAAGTAACTCAGTTTTTGTCCTTAGGCCCTTAGGCTCTAAGTACCTCAGTCTTCCTGGTATTTACCAGGTTTATTTAAAATTATATGAGTATCGGCAATCATGCATAAAAATCAATTTACTCCCCTTGGGGTTGGGGTAAATAAATTGATTTTCAAGCAATTTGCAATTTATTATTCATGGTTGCCGATAGTCATATAAAATTAAAGTAACTGGGAGGAATTTTTCTGTATTTTAACTATTGCCGCCACTATATCTTCCATGTCCTTTTTCGTACCTAAAAATACTCTCTGGCCTAAAGATAAACCTGTTTCTTTACCAATTCGTTCGTTTACCGGACAAAGATTTTCCCTTCTGTATTTATCCAATCTTTCCCTGGGGAATATTTTTTGAAATGACCTCAGGTTAAAATATGTTTCAATAAAAGGATGGCTGTGAAGTGATGAATCGATCCCATTTCCGAATCCAACTCCTTCGGCACGCATTGCTTCCTGAAATTTCGCTTTTGGCAAACCATTAAAGTAAGCTTTATCATAGATCAATCCATATTCGTAATATGCACGTCGTGTTTGTCCCGGGTATTTTTTAGTTGGCCTCACGCCTTTTATTTCTCCCAATAATTTTTCCAGGTATGCAGAATTTTCATCACGAAGTGTGCTTTGTGCTTCCAGACGCCTGATCTGTCCCATTAAAATAGCAGCCTGAAATGGTGTCATTCGGAAATTTGACCCTGGGAAGACTCTATTCTTACCTCTGGGATCTTTTCCAACGTGAGTATAACCTTTAGCTCTGGCCATTAAATATTCGTCATTCCCGATTACCGCACCGCCTTCCCCGCAGCATAAACTCTTTCCTGCCTGAAAACTGAAACAGCCTAAATCTCCGATAGTACCAAGTTTTTTGTTTCTCCATTCACCCATATGTGCCTGGCAGGAATCTTCAATTACTACAAGATTATGTTTCCTGGCAATTGCCATTATCTTGTCCATATCTGCTGCGGCTCCACCAATATGGACAGGAATAATTGCCCTGGTGTTTTCATTGATACGCTCCTCTATAAGATCAGCATTTATCATAAAAGTCTCAGGATCCGAATCAACAAAAACGGGTATTGCAAATAAGTTAAATGTAGATAGCGCTGTTGCAATAAAGGTATTAGTCTGGGTAATTACCTCATCCCCGGGACCTATATCAACTGCACGTTGTGCAGTCTCCAGAGCCGCTGTTCCGGAGCTTGTTGACACACAGTAATTGACACCCATGAATTCAGCATACTTTTTCTCAACCTGGAATACACGTTCTTTTTCAATATTGCTGTATTCTGACCAGATGTTGCTTTTATAAGCATCGAGATACAGTTGAATATCAGAATCATCATAAATAGGCCATGAAACTCCAAGGCCCGAGCCTTTCGGCCGAACCGGATTGCCGCCAAGCAATGCAGGTTTATTCGCATCCTGGATAATATTTGCATACAGAGATGCCATTCCGTTCACAGTCAGAGTCACTCCTGCTGCACCTATTGATGATTTCTTTACAAAGGTCCTGCGAGTTAATGATTTTTTTTTCATATTCATCAATTATTAAGTTTGAGAAATAATCCTTATGTTTAATATTGGAGGTATGCCATCGTCGATTTTATTTCTTTTTATTCAGGTAAACTGTATTACCTTCCGCAGTAATTTTAAAGCCCGTGGGTATTCCTTTATCATCAAAAATGAATTCCACAATCTGATCAGAGAATTCACGTATTTTGAACATACTGTTTTTATACGGCTCAAGATGTTGAGGGGGTGATGTCATTAAAACCAGTTCATTATTTCTAAACATTATACTTATTATATTCCCGGCGATCTCGTACTGCCCCTCAAGTTTTTTAAGGAAATCAGGATCCCTGAGCCGTGGATCAGCCTTCCTGGTAAAAATCACCTCTTTTTCATCAAGACTGACCTTTACCTGTCCAATACTTCCCTGAGCATCGGTGGTGAATGTCATTGACCATTTACCATTTATTTCATCATCAGGTGTTATGAACCGGTCATAATGATAATGGTAAAGAGGCAAGGAGATGTTGTTAAATGTGAAATTCAGGCTGTCATTTTTAAAGTTAATCTCCATTAATCCGTATGCAGGATCTTCATATATACCTGAATAATCAGCAAGAGGGTGAGAAGGTTTTGTGCCGGGGATACGATCTGTATCCGGTTTCTTACGCGATTCCCTGCTTATTTCTTTACTCTTCAGATAATCCTGAAGACTTCTTTCACTCCATGGAGTTTCAGTCAGTCCCAACAATCTGTCGTAGATTGTATAGGTAATTATACCTGGAAGCTGAGTGATACGATTAGTAAAGACTATCACGCCAATACTGTCAGCAGGCATAAAAGATATATTGGAATAGATCCCTCCAATGGCACCTCCGTGCTGGGTTAGATAATGTCCTTTGTAGCTTGAAGTGCTCCTGCCCATTCCATAAATTGAATTAAGATTTTCAAAGTATTTATCAGGGACTGATGCTGTGGGAATAGCTGGCTTCAAAGTTTCTTTTATTATGCTTGCAGGAATGACCTGGTTATTTTTAAATCTCCCACTATGCATCTGGGCGATCAGCCAGTTTGAAAGGTCGTTGATACTGGAGATTATTGAACCGCAAGGACCAACTCCCTGTTGCTGGGTATAAAATGGATACGGTAATAAAATTGAAGTATCTCTCTTCTCGTAGTAGGGTGTCATAAAGTCCGGCTCTCTCTTCATCTCTTCAACTGTGAACATTGAATGTGACATATTTAATGGGGTGAAAATTTTGCTTTTCACAAATTCTTCCCATGTTTGACCCGACAAATACTCAACAATTTGTCCGGCAGCTGCATACATCAGGTTATTATACAGGGATCCCTGCCGCAAAGGGATACTGGGCTCCAGGTATTTTATCCTGTCAAAGAGTTCCTGTCGGGTAAAATCTGATTTATACCATATTAAGTCATGTCTTGAAATGCCTGTTCGATGGGAAAGCATATCACGTATTGTGACATTTGCATTTAAATCATCATTGTAAAACTGAATTTGTGGAACATACTTTTTGATCGGCACGTCCCAGTCGAGTTTCCCCTCTTCAACTAAAAATCCCACAGCTGTTGCCGTAAAGAGTTTAGTATTAGAAGCAATCTGGAACAGTGTATTAGGTGTCACAGGCAGTTTTTTCTCAAGGTCACTATACCCATAACCCCTGGCAAATACCAGTTTATCCTTGATTACAATTCCAATCCCACACCCGGGTACATTCCAGTCTTTGAGGATCTTTTCAATTGTCTGATCAAAACCTTTAAGCTTTTTCGAGACATCAATAGTCTGGGCAAATGAGTTCTGTGAAAGAATTAACCCAATTAAAGACAGTACAGTAACTGTCAGAACTAATTTAAATTTTTTAAACATTTTCATGTCAGATTTAATTGAAAAGGATTATTAATTTAACTATCAAAGTTATACCATATTAAAGCCAAAATCAACTTTATTTTGCTTTAGTAAGTCAGTAACTGAAAGTCGGGATTTATGAGTTTAGCTATTAATATATCTGCGGAGAAATATTAGGGTTGCAGGATTGATTAAAAGGCATTGTCCATACACAAACTTTATATAAAAAAACCGCCTGAAATCCTTGATTCCAAGCGGTTGTAAAAAAATGTGTTATTGCCAGCCTAAATGCTATTCTGACCCTTAAAAATCCTGGAATTATCAATTGTCTCCAGATGTCCGACCCAGGTAAGCTGACCCGGTCCTAATCCTGTAATTGTTGCCGATGCATTGTTATCTGAATTAACCATCATAAAGACATCATAATGTCCTATTTGTGTCAGTAAGCTGAAATGAAGCGTGTAGCTTAATTTTTTAATATTTTTATTTATTTCCCAGGCTCCTATATTACCTTCAGCTGTTACGCCTCCGACATTGTTATATCCCATACTTAATGCAGATCCTGTCTGCAGAACACCTTTTGATCCGCCTATCTTTATAAAATTCAGAGTGGAAAGAACCGGTATCCTTACACCGAAATTATTCTGGAGATAATCAGCTTCAAGCACAAAATTTTTTGCATTCAGGAGAGAATCCAGAATATTAAAGTTTGCATCCAATTGTGCTTTTCTAACCTCTTTTCGTTCCTGCCTGGTTAATTTGATATCCTGAGAATTACTAAATAAAGAAATCAAAAAAAATCCAAGTACAAAAAAGAGGTTCACCATCTTCATTTTCATTGTTTTCATAACCTCTTGTTTTAGTCCAGGAAGTAGGGCAAATTATATGCCATTTTGTGATTTACAAACTCCAAAACCGGAGATTTAACATAACATTAAGATATGCTGTTTAATTAAGCCTGTCTCTTTTATTGACATCTGAATTCTGTCAACATTTTCACTGTAGTTATCCAGAGTATTGATTTTTAATAAAAGGATCAATAAAGGTTATATATTAGGTACATAATCTAATATCTCGTAAATTTGCCGGACATGTTACATGTGTATGGAACAGATTGTCTCACCTCACCGGTCAGTTAAATCTCATATAAAAGATATATTTCCATCTATCCGGGAAAACAGCAAACTGATTGCACGTTTTTTAATTGCTGTTCTGTTTATCGCTGTCGGTGCATGGTTTTTGAAGCATAAGCAATCGGAGCTTGGCGAAATCAAACATGTATTATTAACAGCACGGTTGCAATATGTAGTCCTGGGTATAGCCGTGACAATAATTTACATTGGGCTTCAGGGATTAATGTATAAAATGGCCTTCAGTTCAGTCAGGAGTCAGGTTACATTGGGTATAGCTGTACTGCTTTTTCTGAAACGCAATTTAATTAGCATTTTCATGCCGGCCGGCGGTGTCACTTCTCAGGCTTTTTTTTCAGACGATATTGAAAAGAAAGGAACGTCAAAGACGAAAATCATCTTTGCATCATCGATTTATGTATTTGTTGGAATTCTTTCAATAATAATGGTTGCGCTTCCCATATTCCTGTATACTATGGTTAAAGGTATTACAGGGAGGGGCGAGGTTATTGCTTTGGCAGCAATTATTCTGGTAATCTCTGTTCTTTTTATTTCGTTCCGCTCCATAGTCAATAAGAAATACCTGTATAGAACTTTTATTAAATACTTTCCGACTACAGAAGTGTTTTTTGAAGACCTGATAAGTCATAGAATAGATACTAAATATTTGATTGCCACTATTTTAGTTTCTATTTTAATTGATATTACAGGTATTGTCCATCTTTTTATTGCAATGCTGGCATTAGGATTTAATGCATCACTCTTTTATGCCATGCTGGGATACCTTGCTGCAGTACTTTCATCATTAGTGTCGCCGTTCATGAGAGGACTTGGGGCAGTTGAAATTTCAATGACATTTATACTTGCAAGATTAGGCTATACAAATATTGAAGCTGTTGCAATTACGCTTCTATATCGGTTTTTTGAATTCTGGTTACCATTATTGTCGGGAGCATTAAGCTTCCTCTTAAAGATAAACAAATTATTGATGAGGATCCTGCCTGCCTTGCTGATATTTACCCTTGGAATAATCAACATTGTATCTTCCATTACACCTGCTATTTACGAACGGATTCAACGACTTGAAGATTTTATACCCATTTATGCTATTTCCGCTTCCAATTATTTTGTCTTGATAGCCGGTGCATTTATGCTGCTTACGGCAATATTTATGTTAAAAGGTCAGCGTAATGCATGGTGGATAGGTCTGGCACTCAGTATTGTTTCATGTATTGGGCATATAACAAAAGCCATTGATTATGAGGAAGCATTAGTTGCTCTGTCTGTGATTATCATACTCCTTTTTTCGAAGAGAGAATATAATATCAGGAGCAATCCACGGTTGCATTCCATCGGGATCTGGTCATCACTTTTAAGTATGGGAATTGTTTTGATATATGGAACCATAGGATTTTATTTTCTTGATAAAAAACATTTTGGTATGGATTTCAGTTTATGGCAAAGTATAAGTTATTCAATTGAGAACTTTGTTTTAATCAGGAGTCCTGAACTGATACCTGACACGCGATTTGCGAAGGACTTTCTCATTTCAATTAATATCTACGGGCTATTAACTCTTTCATTTTTATTTTATACTATTCTTAAACCTTATTTTCTTAAAGAGGATAACCGTCCTGAAGAGTTAGCTAAAGCAACACAACTGGTCAGGGACTATGGCAGATCAGGTCTGGATTATTTTAAAACCTATAAGGATAAAATGATATTCGCTCCGGAGAATATTAATGGTTTTATTGCTTTCCGGATAGCAGGCAACTATGCAGTTGCTCTCGAGAATCCTGTAGCAGAGAATCTGACATGTTTTAGACATTGTTTAACGCTTTTTGACCAATTCTGCTATGAAAACGGATTGAAAAATATGTACTATCGTGTACCTGAAGAGAGTCTTCAGATTTATAAAGATCTTTCCAAAAAAAACTTGTTCCTTGGACAGGAAGGAGTAGTCGAGCTAAATACTTTTACTCTTGAAGGAGGTAAGAATAAAGCTCTTCGTAACGCTATTAACAAGGTTATCGATGAAGGATTTAAATCTACAGTACATATTCCTCCCATTAAGGATGGATTGCTGCAAAAGCTGAAAGCAGTTTCTGATGAATGGCTGAATTCCACACAACGAAAAGAAATCATATTCTCTCAGGGGATGTTTGACCGGAAGGAATTGAAAAATCAAACCATAATAACAGTTGAAAATGCTGAAGAAAAGGTAAGCGCATTTCTCAATATTATTCCTGACTATAATCCGGATGAAGGTACATATGACCTGATCCGGAAAACTGATGACGCGCCGCATGGGGTACTGGATTTCATCCTTGTAGAGCTTTTTAAATATCTAAAATCACTTAATTATTCAAAAGTTAATTTAGGATTTGCACCATTAAGCGGAATAGCTGATCCTCACACTTTTCAGGAAAAATCTATGAAGTTCGCATATGAAAGAATAAGATCTTTTTCTCATTACAAAGGTTTACGGAACTATAAAGAGAAGTTCTTCCCGATATGGTATAATAAGTATTTGATATATTCTAATGATTATGATCTTCTTCAGGTGCCGGCAATTTTGACTAAAGTGATACAACCAGTTTATGATTGACAAAAAGAGACTCATCATTGCCGGTTTTATAGCTTGCATTACAGCTTGTACAGGTGATTTTTTAACTCTTTTCATACTGGGTAGTAAATATCCGGGTTACAGTCAGTTATTTAACACGATGAGTTCACTTGGTGCATCTGAAAGTCCGTTCTCAGCTTTCATTTCCCTGTGGTGGATTATTCTTGGTGTACTCATAATCCTGTTTGCATTTGGTTTCAGAGCTGCTTTTTTACCAGGGAATAGATACGTAAATGTTGCATTCTGGCTATTAATCATTTATGGATTAGGTGAAGGAATTGGCTCAGGATTATTTAAAGCTGACCGGGTTTATGATTCCATGACGATATCTTATGTTATTCATGATATTCTTGGAGGTGCAGGTGTTACTGGAATTCTTGTCCTGCCACTTGTGGTACCGAAAACAGAGCCATTCAAATTTAATCCGGTATTCCGTAAATTTTCTTATGTTGTCCTGATCGTTGGTACATCATTTCTTGTATTATTCACTTTTCGTTTTTTTGGTTTTGAGGACAATATCCTCGGAAAGTATACAGGATTGTGGCAGAGACTCTTTGTACTGGTGTATTATATATATATAATAACTATTGCTTTCAAAATGCTAAGAACAACAAACAAAATCCATACACAAACTTTATATAAAGAAACCACTTGAAATCCTTGATTTGAAGCGATTGTGAAAAAATGTAATACAGAATTACATCCTTTTCAGAGGTCCCATTCCCGTAATTTTATTAATCTTGATTTTGTATCAATTAACATTGGCAAATCATCATCTCCATCTTTCCAGATATTTAAAAAATCCTTGTAAAATTTTATTGCCTGTTCGTAGTCAGCTTTTTTTTCATATATTCTACCTAAATAATAATGCGCCTCAATCCAGGGTTCCTGTGCCTCCCAGCCGGGTGAATTTATTAAGCCGATGATTTCTTTGTATTTGGAAATAGCCATATCCAAATCACCGGTATAATAATAATAATTTGCCAGTGACTCTAATGTATTAGCTTCACTGCGCAATCTGACCCCTGTTTCAATAAGAAAAAGAGCCTCAGCAGTATTTCCTCTTGCCAGTTGAATCTCACCTTTAAGAATGTTGAAGGCAGCTGTATCACTTCTGTTTCCTTCAATTATCCTTGCGGATATTTCATTTAATATTTTTTCTGCTCTTTGTATTTTCCCATCTCTTACAAGAAGTTTCCCATAAAGAAAATACCACCATGGTTCCACTCCTTCTGATCCAAGCAATTCATTAATTTTATTAAATTCTTCATAAAATTCTGGCTTCATTCCCCTGGTTTTGTATGCTGTTGCGAGAAACAGATGATCTCGCAATTCACTTACTGCAACTCCAAGAGTTTTATTAATTAAAATTGATTCATGAAGCTTGTTTATTGCCTCCGAAAATTTTCCTGTATACATTAACAGTAACGCCATGGAACGATATCCTCTTGCTTTGTCATTATCCGGGCCTTCTGTCAATTTTTCAAACACCTCCCTTGCTTTCTGGAATTCACCCATATGAACATAGGTAAATCCGAATTCATGGTTCAAATTTGAAACAGTGAGTAACTTTGGGTTAAGATTAATGGCTTCCAGATAAAATTTTACGGATTGTTGAAAGTTACCCAGATTGTCATAGCAAGTTGCGATATTTATATAAGCACTTGGATCCTTGTCCTGATGAATTTCAAGCGACCTGTTGAAAGCTGCGATAGCTTCTTCGCAACGATCCGACATCATATAATTATACCCTAAACTGAACCATGCCTCAGAAGACTCCGGATAATTCCTCAGATAAATATTATATTTCAGAACTGCTTCTTCGTGATTACCCCGGAATTTTTCTACTGTTGCCTGTATCCATAACTTTTCTTTTTCGGTAAGCCTGTTCAACAGATTTAATGCTTTTGTGAAATATTCCTCCCCTTTCATCCGGTTGTTCTCCCAGTAATATAGCGATCCAAGATAAGCATGGGCGTACGCAAATTCAGGATCAAGTTCTATAGCTTTCAGAAATAATGCTTCTGCCTCATCTAATCTCCCATCCATAGTCCATGCTTCATGGCCTTTAGCCAGGTATTTTAATGCTTCAAGTGACGAGGTTGTTGCTTCAGGTAATGCAACCATTTTACGATTTATTTCTTTTAAAGATTCGCCTAAATCTCTCCTTATTTTTATGGCTAAATCATCAAGGCATACCAGGACCTCATTTTTCCCGTTTGCCTGGAATGTTTCTGTTTTAAGTACCTTCCTCGTATTTACCTCGACCACTTTTGAAGTTAGCAAATAAGTATTACCGATAAGGCTGATGTTGCAGACTACCATTACTGCTATACCTTCGCGCTGAGCAATTTCAATTCCCGTATCCTCATTTATAATTTCAGTGTTTTCTTTTCCCATCCTTTTCAGAGTTTCGTTTATACGGTCACGTGGGAAAACATTTACAAATGAAGACTGCTGGAGAGTTACCTCCAGTGCCGTATTAAGAGATTGATCGAATACGTCATCACCTGTCAGGTTCTCAAAATCGGTAATTAGTATCCAATCTTTTTCGGAAAATGGTATCGGTTTTAAAGCACTTATTAATATAAGAATGATACTGATAACAACTATTATGGATCCTATCGGGATAATTTTTTTTATATTATTCCCCCTTTTCTCCCTTCCTTCATTAATAGCCCCTTTTTTAGAAACCTCCTTATTTTCTTTATTGAGTGTTGCAGCTGATTTTTCATTTATTTTGACTTCCTTAGATGGTTCCCCATGCTGAATAATTTTTTTATCCAGTGCTATAGGTTCCTTCTTTAATCCTGAAATGATCTCGTTTATGGCATTGGCTGTTTTGTTAATCTGGATTCTGTATTTTGTGTTATTCAAATTCTTCTTTTCATCATCGTCAAAAGTGAGTGGCTTGTTAACTCCGGGTTCTTTATAGATGAATTCAATACCGCGTAAAACTCCACCCAAAACTGATTCGCAAAGTTTAATATCTTCAGTATCCAGATCATGAATACGAACCGGCAATACCCTGTTGGCCACATTACCGTTTGGTAGTCTTACCTTCAGTCCAAATTCATCCTTTGTAGCCTGTTCAACAAATGCTTTAAATTCATGTTCCCAGGCAAATGATTTCGGATCGCAATATGTACGTGAGATTATCGGAATAAATACCAGGCATTTCAGCTTCTCCTTTAGCGATTCATCCACATCATGTGTCTCTAAAAGCCCGTCATGAGGATTAATGTCGAAGTAAACACTGATCTCCTCTTTGAATGTGGATTCGAGTTCTGTCTT
>Ga0113563_10000190_pt1 | contig 26115 bp, 19 predicted proteins | sample Mud3Dept3metaG_FD_80117 | JGI IMG/M metagenome (GOLD analysis project Ga0113563, IMG submission 80117) | Freshwater wetland microbial communities from Ohio, USA, analyzing the effect of biotic and abiotic controls - Mud 3 Core 4 Depth 3... | ecosystem: Environmental > Aquatic > Freshwater >... | reverse complement strand
GGTTCCGGCGCGAGGAAGGAGAGCTGCGCGCCAAGGCGGAGGCGGCACTGGCCTTCGTCGGCCTCGCCGCCGAGCAGGATGTCCCCGCGGGAGCGCTGCCCTTCGGCTCCGCGCGCCTGCTGGAGATCGCCAGGGCCCTCTGCGCCGAGCCGAAGGTTCTCCTGCTGGACGAGCCGGCCGCAGGGTTGAATTTGCGGGAGACGGCGGTGCTGGGCGACATCATACGGCGTATTGTGGAGCGCGGGATCACCGCCGTGATGGTCGACCACGACATGGACCTGGTGATGCGGATCTCCGACCACGTCCTGGTCTTGAACTACGGCGAGGTGATCGCCACGGGGACGCCCGCCGAGGTCCAACGGAATCCTGCCGTGGTCGCCGCCTATCTCGGGGAGGAGTAGGTCCTGATGCTGCGCGTGAGAAACCTCCACGTCTACTACGGGAGGATCCACGCCTTGCGGGCCGCCACCATCCACGTGGCCGAAAGGGAGGTCGTGGCTCTCCTGGGCGGGAACGGGTCCGGGAAGACGACGCTCTTGTCGGCCATCTCGGGTGTGGTCCGGGCGGCCTCTGGGGAGGTGGCGCTCGGGGGTAAGTCGATCACCCGCGCCCGGCCAGACCAGATCGTGCGCGAGGGCATCGCCCACGTTCCGGAAGGGCGCCACATCTTCAAACCCCTCACGGTGGAAGACAACCTCATGCTGGGGGCGTATCACCGGTTTGCCCGCGTTGGCCGTACGGCCATCCGGGCCGAAGCGGAGGAGGTGTTTCGCCTCTTTCCCGTTCTGGCCGAGCGGCGCGGCCAGGCGGCGGGGACGCTGTCGGGGGGCGAGCAGCAGATGCTGGCAATTGGGCGGGCGCTCCTGTCCCGCCCCAAGGTCCTCCTGCTGGACGAGCCGTCCATGGGGCTGGCCCCGAAGGTGATCCGCGAGATCTTCGACCACATCGCCCGGCTGCGCACGGAACGGGGGGTGACGATCCTCCTGGTGGAGCAGAACGCGCGCGCGGCCCTCTCCATCGCCGATCGCGGGTACGTGCTGGAGACGGGCCGCGTGGTGCTGGAAGGGCGTGCCGAGGACCTCCTGGCCAACCGGGACGTGCAGCGGGCCTATCTGGGCCGGGAGCGGAGCGGACCGGCGTGAGAGTAACCACAGATTTCACAGATTGCGCAGATTCTTCGGCGTTCTCTGAACCAGAATCTGTGCAATCTGCGTAATCTGTGGTTCGCGTTACCGCAGCCCTCTTGCCCTCATGGCGGGTGAAGTCTACGAGGAGAGGAGCCGATGTACTGGGAACCGGATAACGAGTGCATGCACCGGGAGGAACTGGAGCAGCTCCAACTGGAGCGGCTGCAGGCCACGCTGAACCGCGTGTACGGGCGTGTCCCCTTCTATCAGAAGAAGCTCGACGAGCTGGGGATCACACCCGAGGAGATCGCGTCACTCGATGACCTCGCCCGTTTGCCCTTCACGAGCAAGGCTGACCTCAGGGACAACTACCCGTACGGGCTGTTCGCCGTGCCCATGCGCGAGGTGGTGCGTATCCACGCCTCCTCCGGGACGACGGGCGCGCCCACCGTCGTCGGCTACACGCGCAACGACATCCGGACCTGGAGCAACCTGGTCGCCCGCATCATCACCATGGGCGGGGTGACGAAGGACGACGTCATCCAGATCGCCTTCGGATACGGCCTCTTCACCGGCGCCTTTGGCCTGCACTACGGCGCGGAGCGCATCGGGGCCTCGGTCATCCCGGCGTCCAGCGGCAACACGGCGCGGCAGATCAAGATCATGCGGGACTTCAAGACGACCGCGCTGGTCTCCACGCCGTCCTACGCTCTGCTCATCGGGGACACCCTGCGCGAGACGGGGACGCCCCTGTCCTCCCTGTCGCTCAAGTGGGGACTCTTCGGCGCGGAGCCCTGGTCCGACGCCATGCGCCAGGAGATCGAGGACCGGTTGGGGATCGTGGCCACGGACAACTACGGCCTTTCCGAAGTCATCGGGCCCGGCGTCTCGGGCGAATGCCTGGAGCGCAGGGGCCTCCACATCAACGAGGACCATTTCATCCTGGAGGTGGTGAACTCGGACACGCTCCAGCCGGTGCCCTCGGGCGAGGTCGGGGAACTGGTCCTCACCACGCTGTCCAAAGAGGCGTTCCCGATGATCCGGTACCGGACCGGGGACCTCACGCGCATCCTGCCGGGCGAGTGCCCCTGCGGGCGGACCGGGCGTCGGATGAGCCGCGTCCTGGGCCGGAGCGACGACATGCTGATCATCAAGGGGGTGAACGTCTTCCCCTCGCAGGTCGAGGCCGTGCTCTTCGAGATCGAGGGGACGGAGCCGCACTACCAGATCATCGTGGACCGAAAAGGGGCGATGGACGACGCCACGGTGCTCGTGGAGGCCGCCGAGTCGATCTTCTTCGATCAGATGCGGCGCCAGAAGGAGATGGTCGAGCGCATCCAGAAGCGGCTCGCCCAGGAGCTGGGCGTCACGTTCGAGGTGAAACTGGTCGAGAAGAAGACGTTGGAGCGGTTCGAGGGCAAGGCCAAGCGGGTGGTGGACAAACGACACCTCTGGTCCACACCGCCCGACGAGCCGCGTCCGTAGGACAACCGGATCAGCGAGCGGCGGGGAGTAAGGATTCGACGGTACGGAGGATTTTTGGCTGGGCCCAGTCCAGCTCGCCGAGATACCAAAAGCGGATCGAACCCTCCGGGTCCAACAGAAATGTGGCGGGCAGGCCACGGACCTTCCAGGCCCGCTGCACATCGCCGGTCCGGTCCAGGAGGACCGGCAGCCGCAACGGGACCTCGGCCAGGAAGCGCTTCACGCGCGAATCACCCTCGTTGACGTTGACCGCCAGCACCTCGAAGGGTCGGCCGCGGAGCGCGTCGCGCAGTTGCTCGAGCGACGGTAACTCCTCCCGACACGGCGCGCACCAGGTGGCCCAGAAGTTCACCACCAGTACCTTCCCCCGATAATCGGTCAGCTCGTGATGGCGTCCGTCAAGGTCCGTGACGGCGAGGGGGGGAGTCGGTCCGCCCGTCCAGGCGGGGAGTTCGGCCTCCTGGGCCGCGCCGGATGCGCCGGCCAGGCCCAGGAGGAGGCCGACGACGAGGCATCGGCCCAACGCCCGAATCACGCGGCGACTTCCCGGGCGCCGATTTGATACTTGAAGTGCTCGGGGTCGAGACAGTCCAGGCGGCCCTCGGCGGTCTCGGCCTGCGGGTACATGAAGAACGGAACCTTCCCGCGGGACGCGCCCGGCAAGAGGAGATCGTGGGCGGTGTTGTAGGCGAGCCAGTTCATCTCCCACGAGCCGAAGAGGCGTCGGCGCGCGGCGATTACCATCGGATCCTGGAGCGGTTTCCCCCCTCCCTCTTCTAGGACGACCTTGCGGACGTCGGCGGGATCCACGGGCACCCATCCGTAGCCGGCCAGGTAGAACTCGGCCCGGCAGTGCTGGGCCTTGGTGATGTCGCCGCTCTTGCCCAGGCTCTTGTAGCCCAGGGCGGAGTCGGCCACGCGGATTCCGTAGACGTCCCGGGCCGGAATGCCCACCGCCCGGGCCAGGCCGACGAAGAGCGCATTCAGGTCGGCGCACTTCCCGCTCAGGTTCTTGGACTCCAGCATGAACTTGATGTCCCCCAGGCCGCAGCCGCGCGTCTTGGGATCGCGGAACGTGTTCTCCACGATCCACTCGTAGATGGCGCGGGCCTTGTCCAGGTCGGCCTTGGCGCCCCGGACGATGTCGTCGGCAGTCTGCTTGACGATCCCGTCGGTCGGAAGGAGTTCCGTGGGCTCGAGGTACTTCTGGAGTTCCGTCGCCTGCTCAGCGGGCGTTCGACCCGGCCCGGCGAGGTCCACGGCAATGTCCCGCGTCGCAAAGCGGCTGGTGAGAGTCAGCAGCGGCTTCTGACCGGCCGGCCACTCCGCCGACAGCATACCTGCGCCGTACTTGGGGTCGGTTTGCGAAGCGACTTTTCCGCCCTCCGCCTTCCAGGTGTTGCCCAAGGGCTTCTGATACGGTGTCTCGACGGTGAGGGGCGTGGGCAACCAGACGCGCGTGATTCCTTCGGGTTTGAGAACTTCAACCTGTGTCGTGACCTCGAAGTTCCGCCACGTGCCGCTCTCGGCCGCGGCGCCCGCGAGGGGCAATCGGACCGGCAGAACGCTGAGAGCCGAGAAGCTGATGGACGATCGCAGGAACTGTCGCCGATTCATATGGATTCTCCTTCGCCCAAAGAGCGCGGCATTCCGGAGGGAGGAGTGGTCGCGCGTGGGTTGGACGGGAACGGGCGGCTCCCTCGCGCCTTTCGTCGAGGTCCGCCGAGAAAGCACGCGATGAAAAACGTTAGCCCGCTAACCAAGAACTGTCAATGCATGGAATCGGTATTTCCGATGGGACTTCTTCAGCGGCCGGCTAGAGGTTCTCGATCGGGAAAGGGGGGAAGGGGTCCGCGGTCTCGAATCCGAAGACCTTGGCGAAGAAGTACAGCTCTCCCTCCAGCGCGCGTTGGATGTTTTCCGCCTTTCGGAAACCGTGCTGCTCACCAGCGAAGGGCACGTAGGCGGTGACGACCCCGCGCCGTCGTAGCGCGTCGAAGATCATCTCCGCCTGGTTCGGCGGGACGACCTTGTCGTCCAGGCCCTGGAAGAAAATCACCGGGCGATCGAGGCCGTCGAGGTGGTGCAGGGGCGAGCGCGCGATGTAGAGGTCGCGCCGCTCGGGATACGGGCCGATGAGGGTGTCCAGGTAGCGCGCCTCGAACTTGTGCGTGTCCCGGGCGAGAATCTCGCAGTCGCTGACTCCGTAGTGGCTCGCCCCGGCGGCAAAAACCTTCCGGAAGGCGAGGCAGGCCAGCGTGGTGTAACCTCCGGCGCTCCCGCCCCGGATGGCGAGGCGCTGCCCATCCACGCGCCCCTCTGCGGCGAGGTATCTCGCGCCATAGCAACAGTCGTCCACGTCCACGATGCCCCACGCGCCGTTGAGGCGCTCGCGATACGCCCGGCCGTAGCCAGTGCTTCCGCCGTAGTTCACGTCGAGCACCGCAATTCCTCGGCTCGTGTAGTACTGGATGTTCAATCGAAGGGCTGTCGTGGTCATGGACGTCGGGCCGCCGTGGATCATCACGACCAGCGGAGGCCGCTCCCCTTCCGGCGCCACGAAGTCTGGGTTCCTCGGCGGATAGAAGAGGCCGTGGGCGGTTCTGCCGCCGCCGGTCGGAAACTCGATGGGCTCCGGTGTGGATAGACAGGACGAATCGATGGCAAGTGTGGTCGAGCGGCGCAACGCCTCGAAGCGGCCGGTTTCCAGGTCAAGGCGGATCACGGAGAAGGGTTCGCACGGGGAGCCAGCGAGAAAGACAGCCTGCGCGCCGTCGGCCTGCACCGACGCGATGTCGCTGCACGGCAGATCGATCGGCGCGAGGTGCCGCGTTTCCGTGTCGAGGCTGGCAAGCGTCCAGGTCCCGCGACGAGTGAACGAGCACACGATGCGGTTCGGGGATGCGAACGCGTAGTTCTGCATCCCAAAGACCCACGGCGGCGTGGCGAACTCCGCCTCCAGAGTGGTCAGGGGCTCCACGCGGCCGTCGATGAAGCGATAGAGATTCCACCAGTTGTCGCGGTCCGACGCGAAGTGGAGGATGGCGTCCGGCGACCAGGTGGGTTGAATCGCCGAAGCGCCGTTTCCCCCGGCGATGTGCGTCGGCCGACCCAGCGATCCGTGGTGGTCGATCGGCGCCACCCAGACCTCGGCGGCGTCCCACGGCATGTGCGGGTGGTTCCACTCCATCCAGGCGAGGAACATCCCGTCCGGACTGAAGCGCGGCGCGGCGTAGAAATCCCGGCCGGACACCAACACAGTGACGCGACGGTGTCCGTTCGGATCAAGCGCGACGAGGGAGTTGTGCGGCTCACCGCCCGCCGTGTGATCCTCGCAGACGCAGACGATCCTCCTGCGGGGAGCGTCCCAGACAAGATCGGCGTAGCGGAAATCCCCGGCGGGGGTGACCGCCACGGGCGGCTGCGCACCGGCGATCCGGTAGACGCGTTGGTCGGCGAAGTTCGCAAAGAACAGGTCCCCGGCCGCCGTGAGGTAGGACCCGCCGCCATACTCGTGCACCCGCGTGCGGGCGTTGAAGCCCCGAGGGATGCAGTCTTCGACCATCCCGTCCGGTCGTCGTCGCACCACGACGGATCGCCCGCCCTCCGCCGGCCGCATCTCCAGCCAGTAGACAGCGTCGCCGTCTAAGCGGACCTCGCTGAGCCCGACGGCGCCCGAGGCGATCTGCGCGGCCGTGATGGGGGACGTCCACGACCCGTAGGGTCGGATCTGCGGCCTCAACATCGATGTGCCCCTTCGATTCCCGGCGGACGATTCTCTTCACGGGAGGAAGAATGGTAGCACAGAGAACGAGGTGGGACAGCGGGGAAAAGATCAGATCAGCGGTGGACCCGAAGTCCATTCTCGATTGCGAGCGCACACGTGGAAGGTCAGACGATCGGTCTCAGGCGCTGTCCGGACGTGCGCATGAGGTGAGTGCTCGCCGCGGTTCGCCAACCGCCGTCGGCCGCGGACCGCGCCACGTTTTCCCGTGGCGCGATCCGCGACACCGCCGCGCGCCCGTTGCTGTCATGGACGCATTGTTGACAGGACATGAGGCGGGAGCTGATTCCTACACCTGGACGAACTGCTCCGGACGTGCCGTGCAGATCGGGCAGGAGGATGGGGGTTGGTTCGGCTCGATGTGGCCGCACGCGGGGCACAGGAAGAGCCGCGTGGCGTCCGCGTCTCGCTCTTGCGTCACGGTCGCCAGCGCCACGGCGCAGAGCCGTGCCCGAAGCGCTTCATCGTAAATTGCGAAAGTTGACCGTCTCGGATTCGCGTGACTGTTCATGGCAACGCCTCCTTCGGCATCAGAAGTCACTCGAACGTGCCGTTTGCCGCACTCAATTTCCCGATCGGGCAGGTGCTGTAACTTTCTGTCACCTCTGGTCATTATTTTTCACGCGCCACGTGCACCGCTCGGTCGAATCTCCCCGTTGTTCCCCTCGAGCAGGAAGAGCCATGCGTGGTGCGAACGGTTCAACGTCTCGATTCCTCTTGCCGTATGTCTATCGTCGAGTACCGTGATCCAGCCGATTGCACATTCACGGGTAATGCGCATTTTGTGCCATGTGCCCCCGCGACGCACGCGGCACCGAAGTGCGTCTCAATTACGACCAAAATGCGCCGGAATCGAGGACGACAGAGCGCTCCGAAAGTCTCCTGCCGCTGCGTGGCGATTCGATAGCAAACGTCTCAACAAGAACTGTGATTGGGCCTCACAGTGCAGGACGGATTATTGTCCGCGGGCGGAGCCCCACACGGCACAGCCTCACCCTTCGCGCCGTCGCGGCCCGCGCCGGCGCTTCAGGCGAACGCGTCGGGCCATTTCTCCTTGACAACGGAATGCCGTCGCCGATACTCGCGTGCAGCGCGCCCCGCCACGCTGTCGGGCCGCCGGGACACCAAGGGACGGGGTGCTCCGTTGGAGAGGTTGGATCGCGGGGGGGCATGAGTGAGCAACGAGATCCGGGTCGAGCCGCTGCCGGAGGCGGAGTTCGGCGAATGGGTGCGCCTCGTCGAGTCATCTCCCCACGGCACCGTTTACGCTCAACCCCGGTATCTCGAATCGCTCTGCAGTGCCGCCGGCGGACGCTTCGTCGTGCTCGGCGCGCGTCGCGGCGACGAGCTGGTCGGAGGAGTCGCGCTCTATGAGAACGACTCGGTCTACGGCCGCTATGTCGCCCCTCGCTTGCTCTTGTATTACAACGGGCCCATACTGCGGCCGTATGGGACGCGCTACCCGTCGGAGCAAACGGCCCGGCATCTGAAGACGCTGGGCGCTCTCGAGCGGGCCATCGCCTCCCGGAGGTACGCAAGAACTACGCTCGCCTGCGCGCCATCCTTTGCCGACGCCAGGCCCTTTTTGGTCGCAGGGTGGTCTGCGGGGCTCCGGTATACCTACGTGGTGGATATCGCCGAGCCGGTTGCCCAGTGGGTGCGGGTGGAGCAGAACCTGCGCCGCCTGATTCAGCGGTGCGAGCGCGAAGGCCTCGACTGCGTGACCAGCGACGACTTCGACGCGTTCTACGCGCTCCACCAGCGGACCATGGCGCGTAAGGGCGGTGAGATCTACCTCACGGCGGAGGGGTTCAGACGCCATTTCGAGACGCTGCGTCGGGAGGGGTTGTGCCGCCTTTTCCACGCCCGGCGGCTCGACGGACGCATCGTTGCCAGCCAGCTCGTTCTCCTGGGAACGGGCGGGCTGTGTCATCTCGTGGCCGCGGCGGCGGACGAGGCGTTTCTCCAGAGCGGTGCGTCGGCTTTCCTGCGCTGGAAATCCTTCGAGGCGCTCTCTGCCGGCGGCTACAAAGCGGCCGACCTCACGGACGCCCCCCTCAATACCGTGACCCATTTCAAAAGTCAATTGGGTGGGGACCTGCGGATGCTCCTCGTGCTCGATGCGCCACAGCGCTTGGCCTACCGATTCGGGAATTCGGCCGGAGCGCTCTATCGGAAGGGCCGAGCCGCCCTGAAGCGGTTTACGCGTCGCGCCGACCCTGACGGAGGAGAGTCGTGACCACCGGCGCGGATCTCCTGTGTCGCGCCCTCGACGCGAGGGGAGTCGCCTGCGTCTTTGGCGTGCCCGGGACCGATAGCATCCCCCTGCACGAGGCGCTGCGGCGAAGCCGCATACGCGTCGTTTTGGCGACTCACGAGCTCGCCGCCAGCTTCATGGCGAACGGTTACTACCGGGCCTCGGGAAGGGTCGCGCCCGTTGTGACCATTCGCGGGCCGGGGTTCACCTACGCCCTGACCGGCCTGGCGGAAGCGCTGCACGACTCGGCGGCTGTCCTGCATCTCGCCGGCTGCACGCCGGACGCGGATCCGCGCCGATACTTCCAGGCCCTTGATCAGCCTGCCATTGCTCGGCCCATGGTGAAGGGTGTTCGTCGAATCGACGAGGCCGGGGACATCTGGACCGCGGTTGCCGAGTCCCTGGAGCTGGCTCTCCGCGGAGAACCGGGACCCGTCCTTCTGGAATGGAATCCGAAAGTCCTGGCGGGTGGCGCGCCTCCCGCACCTGCGGGAGCGGCCGCCTCTCATGAGAGGCTCGACGACGCGGTGGTGGAACGTGCCGCGACGTTTATCGCATCGGCGCAGAGACCGGTGGTCCTGGCCGGTCAGGGCTGCGCAGGAGCGCCCGAGCTGCTACGGGAGTTCGCCGAGCTGTTGGGAGCACCGGTTGTGACGACCGCATCCGGCCGAGGAGTGCTGGCCGAGGACCATCCTCTGGCCCTCGGCTTCGACCTCGTGCGCAGTACCCTCGAGGCGGCCGGCGAGCTCTTTCGACAAGCAGACCGGGTCATCGCCGTGGGCTGCAAGCTCGGCGCGACCATCCGACTCGACCTTCCGGCCGATCGTCTCGTGCGCGTCGACACCAGTCCGGCCGCTCTCGCCTCTCCCAATCCCGCGCATGTGAGCATCTTGGCGTCGGCTGAAGCGTTTCTTGCGGCGGTGACTCCGGCGGTGAAGCGCCTGCGTCGGCCCAGCGCGCCCTCGTGGAGTCCGGGGGAGATACAAGAGTGGAGGCGAAGACTTCAGGCCGGCGTCGACGAAGCCGAGCCCATCGTTCATGGGGCGCGGCCCTCAACCGCGAAGGCGTTTTTCTCAGCGCTGCGCGCCGCCCTGCCGCGCGAGGGCATCGTCGTGGCCGACTCAGGCCTCCATCAGACGCTCTTGCGTCGCCACTTCGATGTCTTCGCGAGTCGCGGGTTGCTGCTCCCAAGCGATTTCCAGTCCATGGGGTTTGGACTTCCCGCCTCCATAGGCGCTTCGCTCGCCGCGCCGATGCGGCCGGTGGTGGCGATTGTCGGGGACGGAGGCTTTGCCATGTCGGGACTGGAGCTCCTGACCGCCGTGCGGGAGAAGATACCCCTGACCGTAGTGGTCTTCGTGGACGGAACATTGAACCGTATTCGTCTGACCCAACTCAAACGCTATGGTCACTCCGCGCACGTCGACCTCTTGAACCCAGATTTCACCCTCTTCGCGGAGGCTGTGGGCGCGCAACATGCGAGGTGCGATGGCGACGCGGAATCCGTGCTCCGACGCGCGATCGCCTCCAAGGGTGTGACGCTGGTCGAGGTGCGAGTCGGAGATTCGGCCGCGATCCAGGCCTCGCGGATCCGGGGCCTCGTGCGGGGCGTGGGGCGCCGGGCCGTCGGGCCCCGGGGGATCGAGTCACTTCGAAACATCCGGCACCGCCTGCGCGGCGCAGGGAAGGAGACACGACGATGATCGCGCGGACGACGGACCTGCCGCCCGCCCTCCTGGGCGATGCGACGTGGTGGGGGACCCTTGCGGCGGCGCGGGACCTCGGGTCGCGGGGGGTCTCCGTGACCTTGGCGAGCGATAGCCGGCTCGTTCCGGCGCGCTGGTCGCGTCACGTTGCGCGCTGGGTCCGGTGCCCCGGCAAAGGCGAGCCCGAGCGAGTCCTCGAGTGGTTGCTCGATTTCGGGAAGCGGTCGCCCGGTTACGTGCTCTACCCGACGAGCGACGAGATTGCCTGGCTCGTGGCTGCCAATTGCGGGAAACTCGGCTCCCATTACCGCCTGTACTCGCCCCCGGTCGAGGCGCTGGCGTGCCTCCTCGACAAGAACCGACTGGGCCGCGCGGCGGTCGCGGCAGGGCTCTGCGCCCCGGAGACCTGGTGCCCTGGCGACGAGGGAGAGGTCCTGCGCATCGCCGGGGAGACGAGGTTTCCGCTCTACGTGAAGCCCCGGACAAATTTGTTTTCCCACGGCTGCGGTAAGGGCCAGCGCGTTACGCAGCTGGCCGACCTTCTCGCTGCCTGGCGATCCTGGCATTCCAGCGGGAGATTCCCGCAGGATGTTGTCGAGCGCATGCCCGGCATCGAGAGGCCGCTGATCCAGGCGACGTACGCCAGGACGGATCGGATCTTTACCGTGGACGGTTTCATCGACGAAACGGGGGAACTCGCCTGCACGCTCGGATGCGTCAAGGTGCTGCAGTTACCCCGAGGCTCTGGGCCTGGCATATGCTTCCAGGCGGCGCCCGTACCGGGCGAGATCGAGAACGGCCTGGTGCGGCTCTTCAGGGAGATCGGTTTTTTCGGCGTATTCGACGCGGAATTCATCGAGGATAACGGGCGGTTTCTCCTCATCGATGTCAACCCCCGATTTTACAACCACATGGCGTTTGAAGTGGAGCGAGGTCTGCCACTCCCGTGGCTTGCCTACCTTGGCGCTGTTGGGAATCGAGAGGGTTTGCGCGCGGCTGTGGACTCCGCGAGAAAATTCCGCAGCGAGCAAAGCGGGCCGATCCGTTACGTTCACCGGCTACAGCTTCGGCTGCTGCTCGGAGCCCAGGCGTTAACGGGAGGCATGAATCTCGAGGAGCGGGGTCGCTGGCGTCGGTGGTTGGCCGACAGGGAGGGTCGCACTACCGAACCAGTTTACCAGAAAGGCGACGGCTGGCCCTCCGCGGCCGAGTGGGCGCTCGAGCTCTACTACCTTGTTCGGCATCCCCACAGCTCCCTGCGCCGTCTGGTGATGGTGGGACCGCGGGGAACCCGGTGCTCAGCGGTTTCCTCACCCCGGCGCGTAAAAAAACGCCGCAGCGCATGGCTGCGGCGAAGGGAGGGGGAGTTGCCCATGCGATAAAATCCCAGGATCGGTGAGTGGCGACAGGAAGCGCAGTGAACGCATAGCCTGAGCCTCCCGGGTCAAGGGGCGGGGCTTCGTCAGCCGTCGCCCCGAGAAGAGCTCCGTCTGACGACGCTGCCCCTTGGGCCACCAGCCCAAGGGGCAGCGTCTTTCGGTGCGCAGGCGATTCTACGGCTTCCAACGCTGGGGACGCCTCTACACCTGGACGAACTCGTCCTCCAGTGCGCCGCAGATGGGGCACGAGGCCGGGGGCTGGCCGAACTCGATGTGACCGCAGGTGGGGCAGAGGTAGAACTTGGTCTCGGCGAGGTCCCTCCCCTGCTTCACGGCGTCCAATGCCATCTGGTATAGCTTGGCGTGCACGGCCTCGGCCCGGACGGCATAGCCGAACATTCGCTTCGCGGCGTGCTTGTCCGTAGTCGCCTGCGTGAGCATGGGTGGGTACATCTCTTTGTACTCGTACGTCTCGCCGCCGATGGCCGCCTGCAGGTTTGCGGCCGTGGTCCCGATGCCGCCCAGCGCCTCCAGATGGCCGTGCGCGTGGATCGTCTCGGCCTCGGCGGTCGTCCGGAACAGCAGGGCGACGTTCGGGAACCCGTCGGCCTCCGCCTTCTTCGCGAACGCGAGGTACTTCCGGTTCGCCTGGCTTTCCCCTGCAAACGCATCTTTCAGGTTCTGCTGTGTGGTCGACATGATGATGCCTCCTTTACGTTTTGACGAATGACAACGTGCCACCACTCCTCGAACACGGCCCTTTGCCTTTTGACATCGTCACCCGGCAAAGGGGTGCCGTCAATCGGCCGCGACAGAAATTGAGAGGATTGTCTCAATTCACGGATGATTGCGAAATCGACAAGCGGCGAACGCGCGCTGCGTGGAGGTCTTCGGCGAATGATCCGTGCGTGGCGTCGTCGCGGATCACTCGCGCGCGCTTCTACGTCGAGGGAATTCCCGCCGCGAGGGCCGCGCGCAGCTCACCCATAAGCTGCGCGAAACCGGCCGGGTCGAGAGATTGAGGGCCGTCGCAGAGAGCCTCGGCCGGGTTCGGATGCACCTCCACCATGATGCCCGGGGCGCCCACGACGATGGCGGCTTTGCTCATGGGGATCACGAGGTCGCGGCGCCCCAGGGCGTGGCTCGGGTCCACGATGACGGGCAGGTGGGTCACCTGGCGCAGGTAGGGAACCACGCTCAGGTCCAGGGTGCTCCGCAGGGCGCGTTCGAAGGTGCGGATGCCCCGCTCGCACAGGATGACATCGGCGTTGCCCTCGAGGACGATGTACTCCGCCGCGGCCAGGAATTCCTCCAGGGTGGCGCTCATCCCTCGTTTCAGCATCACGGGCTTGCCGATCCGGCCGACCTCTTTCAGCAAGTCGAAGTTCTGCATGTTGCGCGCGCCGATCTGCAGGCAATCGGCGGCGGCGGCTACCCGCTCCAACTGATCGATCCGCATGACTTCGGTGACGATCGGAAGCCCGACCTCACGGCCCGCCTCGGCCAGGTAGTCCAACCCCTCGTACCCCAGCCCCTGGAAGGAATGCGGGCCGGTCCGGGGCTTGAACGCGCCCCCCCGCAGGATCCCGGCCCCCGCGGCCTTCACCGCCTTGGCCGTCACCCGCACCTGTTCCCGACTCTCCACGGTGCAGGGACCTGCGATGATCACCGGTTGCAGCCCCCAACCCACTCGCGCTCCCCCCACGGTCACCACCGAGTCGCTCGGGTGGAAATCGCGGCTCACCAGTTTGTAGGGCTTGGTGACGTGAATCAGCTCCTGGATGCCCGGGAGATCCCGGAATGGCTCTTCGTTTACGTAGCCCTGATTGCCGAGGACGCCGATGGCCACGCGGTTCTCGCCGGGAATGGGCTGAGGCGCGAAGCCGAGCCTCTTCACGGCCTGGATGACCGTATCGATCTGCTGCTGGGTTGCGCTATGCTCCATCACGATGAGCATCGAAGACCTCCGCGGCATCGGCGAGAGCGCTTCCGTCGCGCGCGCGGCCAGTCCTCGGCATACGCCCGAGGCGCGGTCCCGCCGTTCGTGATAGGGTTGCACAGGGACCTCCGTTTGTCCATAACGCGTTACGCCTTCGCTCTTGTCCGCGGAGCCTCTTGCCTTGACGCTCCCCCGCCTGGCATGATACCTAGCCAGCGTGGCACGCTGGCACGGAGCGCGCCGCCGGCTTCGACCGGCCGCGCGCCGCGAAACGGACCCACGCGAGGAGGAACTATCATGTCGAGCGCGGCGACGGTGAGATTCCGCTCCGAAGCGGGAGAGGCGAAAGGACATCTGGCGCGGCCAGGCAAGGGGGCGCCCGGAATCATCGTGCTCCAGGAATGGTGGGGCCTCGTGCCGCACATCAAGGACGTGGCCGGCCGGTTTGCGGCGCAAGGGTACCTGGCACTGGCGCCGGACCTGTATCACGGCAAGAGCACGCTGGAGGCGGCCGAGGCGGAGCACCTCATGAAAGATCTGGATTGGGCGCGGGCGGCCAAGGAGATCGCCGGCGCAGTGAGGCACCTCCGCGAGGTCGAAGGGGCAACGCGCGTCGGCGTCACCGGCTTTTGCATGGGTGGGGCCTTGACGGTCATCGCCGCCGCGCAACCCGGGGTGGATGCCTACGTCGCATTCTACGGATTCCCCCCGGCAGGGGCCGCGCCGCTGGAGAAGATCGAGGCGCCCGGCCTCATCTTTTTCGGCGAAGACGAACCCTACTTCTCCATCCCGGACGCCCGCGCCTTCGCAGAGGCGCAAAAGAAGCGGGGTCGGGAGGCCGAGGTGATCGTCTACCCAGGCGCCGGACACGCCTTCTTCAACGACACGCGGCCCGAGGCCTACCGCGAAGCCGCGGCCAATTACGCGTGGCGGCGCACGCTGGATCATTTCGGCCGCCATCTCCGAGTCGGCTAGCAGGCTGCTGAAAAAGGCCCATCTCCGGCGTTGCCACGTTCCCGCGGCGCTGCGACGTACGGACTCAGTACGCCTCCGACCCACCCCTGGTGGGTACCCCGCGGATCGCGTGACGCCTTGGATCTGAGCCTTTTTGAGCAGCCTGGAGAAGAGACTTTTCCGTGTCCTGGCGGATGGGCGGTGCGGAGGACGCACATGGAAATCTATCTGGTTCGGCACGGTGAGGCGGAGTCGGAGCTTGTCGAGCCAACGCAGCCGCTCCGAGAGCGCGGACGCGCGGACGTGACGCGGATAGCCCGCCACGCGGCTCGCATCAAGGTGGCAGTAGCAGAGATCCGCCACTCTACGAGGCTGCGGGCCAAGCAGACGGCCGAAATCCTCGCGGCCCACCTGGAGCCCGTCCAGGGGCTTCGCGAGACGGAGGACCTGGAACCGACGTACGATCCGGGCAAGGCCCAGGATGCGATCGAGGCCGTCGCCGAGCCGTTAATGCTCGTCGGCCACCTACCCCACCTGGCCCGATTGGCATCGCTGCTGCTCGTGGGGGATCCGAACAGGGAAATCGTGCGGTTCCGGCCGGGCACCATCGCGCGACTGGAGCGCGCCGAGCGCGGCTGGATCCTGGGCTGGGTTCTCACGCCGGAAATCGCGGACCCCCCAGGCTGCTGAAAAAGGCCCATCTGCGGCGTTGGTCCGCCTCGGGTACCCAGCCGCAGGCTGGGTGCTCGCTGCGGCGTACCTCCAGTACGCCTGGACCCAGCCGTGCTGGGTACCCCGGGCTACAGCGGACCGCCTTGCATCTGGACCTTTTTGAGCAGCCTGCGAAAACGGGCGGGTTTATCAGCAAGCCGCAGATGGCAGGCAGTCGCGGGACGCCGCGGTGCGTGTTATAGTGTGACGGCCGCGGTGGGAAGACGACACGCGGCATTCCTCGGGAGGTCGGATGGGCGAGAATGTTTCGCTGATCGTCGGCGCGATCGCCGCCGCAATCGCCGGCGGCGTGGTCGGGTGGCTGTGGGCGACGAGCCGGACGCGCCGGCAAGAGGCCGCACGCCTCCGGGACCTGGACCGCCGCCTGGCGGCGCAGGAAGGTAGCGCCGCGGCGGTTCGGGAGGAACTCCAGCGGGGCCGCGAGATCATCGAGCGCTTGCAGACCGAGCTCCGCGCCGTCGCGGCCGAGAAGGCCGATGCGGAGGCTCGGGCGAGCGAGAGCCGGGCCGGCCTGGACGAGCAGAAGCGTCTCCTCGAGGAGGCCAAGGCTCGCCTCACGGAAGCCTTCCGGGCGTTGGCCGGAGACGTGCTGAAGAGCAGCAACGAGGATTTTCTCCGCCTCGCCGAGCAGCGCTTCAAGACGCTCACGCAGGAGGCGGCCGGCGAGCTGGAGGCGCGCAAGACGGCCGTCGGCGCTCTCGTGCAACCGCTGCAGCAAGCGCTGGCGGCCTACCAGCAAGAGGCGAGGGATTTGGAGGAGAAGCGGCTGCGGGAGATCTCCGGCGTCGGCCGGCAGCTGACCGAAGTTGCGCAGGCACAGACGGCCCTGCAGCGCGAGACGTCGAATCTGGTGAACGCCCTGCGCGCGCCGCAGGTGCGGGGCCGCTGGGGCGAAATTGCCCTCCGCAAGACGGCCGAGCTTGCCGGGATGACGAAGCATTGCGATTTCTCCGAGCAGGAGTCCGTCCAGGTTGAGGGTGGACGACTGCGGCCGGACATGATCGTGCATCTGCCCGCCAAGCGGGACATCGTGGTGGATGCGAAAGTGGCGCTCAACGCATATCTGGAAGCTTTGGAGGCACCCAGTCCGGAGCAGCGCGAGGCTGCCTTGGGGCGCCACGCCCAGCAGGTGCGAATGCACGTGAGGCGGCTGGCGTCTAAGGAGTACTGGAATCAGTTTCCCCAGGCGCCGGATTTCGTCGTCCTGTTCATCCCCGGCGAGGCGTTTTGCGCCGCGGCGATGGAGCGCGATCCGGACCTGTTGCAGGATGCCCTGGCGAGCCAGGTGCTCATCGCCACCCCGACGACCTTCATCGGCCTGCTGCTCACCGCGGCCTACGGATGGCGACAGGAGCAGGTCGCGGAAAACGCCCAGCGGATCAGCGAGCTGGGACGCCAGGTGCACGAACGGTTGGCGATTCTCGTCGAGCACTTCGCCGTGGTCGGCAAATCCCTGGAGAAGTCGGTGGAGGCGTACAACAGGGCGGTCGGATCGCTGGAGACGCGCGTCCTACCCGCCGCACGTCGGTTCCCGGAGCTGGATTCCGGCAGCGGCAAGCCCATCCCGGGTCTGGACCCGATCGGGCAGACGCCGCGGGTCCTCGTCGGTCGAATTGGGGCGGATAGCGGGGACGAGGTCGCGGGGTGAGTCACAGTCCGATGCGTGCCGATGGTCCTTCCGAAGTCCAGAGACCGCTGCGCCGTCCCCTGCGCCGGCGGGGGCGGACGGTCGTCGCCTTGCTCGTAGCGATCGCCGCGCTCCTCGCCCCGGTCGTGGCCGGCGCGGAAGCGCGCCTGTGGGGGACGGTGCAGGCGGTCGCCGGCAGGACTCTCCTGGTGGTCTCGCCCGACCGGGGACAGATTGAGGTGCGCCTCGTGGGTATCGAGCTGCCCGAGCCCCCGCGGGTCGGCGCTACGGGAACGGTGATCGAGGGACAGCCGTTCGGACCGCAAGCAGCCGCGTACGTGCGGGAACTGCTCCTGGAAAGACAGGTGCAGCTCGACACCTACGGGAAGGACCGGGCGGGTCGCCTGCTGTCGGTCGTCTGGCTGGGGGAGATCAACGTGAACCTCACGCTGGTCAAGGAAGGCCTCGCGTGGTTGGACCCGGGTCTCACGGTCACCAATGTCCGGGTCGCCCTGGAGGTGGCAGAGCGCCAGGCCCGGGTGGGAAAATACGGCCTGTGGGCGCTGCCGGATCCCGAGCCCCCATGGGAGTATCGCAAACGCTACAAGCTGGCGCCGCAATGACCGCACAGACTGAAGACGGCCCCGGATCCTGCCAGGGCGCCGGATTCCGCCACACGATGGGCCACAACGGCTCGAGACCGGCATGCCCGTGACCTCCCCGATCCTCGATGCGCCCGCCCCGCGACCGCCGAGCCCGGAGGATGAGGCACTCCTCGACTCCTTCCGACAGCGCTATCCGTTCGCCCTGGACCCATTCCAGGAGCAGGCCATCCGCTGGGTCCTGAGCGGCGAGTCGGTTCTGGTCTCAGCGCCGACAGGTGCCGGCAAGACCTTGATCGCAGAGTTTGCCATCTACCGGGCATTGGCCGCCCAGCGCCGGATCATTTACACCACGCCGCTCAAAGCCCTCAGCAACCAGAAATACGGCGACTTCATCCGCCAGTACGGCAGCGATCTGGTGGGGATCCTCACCGGCGATGTGAAGGTGAACGCTAGTGCCCCCATCCTGGTCATGACCACCGAAATCCTGCGCAACCTCCTCTTCACCCAACGGCCGCAGGACATCGCCACGGCCGTCCTAGACGAGTGCCACTACCTGGGAGACGAGGGGCGCGGCACGGTATGGGAAGAGATCGTCATCAACGCGCCGGCCGCAACGCAGCTGGTGGGGCTCTCGGCGACCGTCAGCAATCTGCACGAGATCGCGGCGTGGATCGCCGAGGTCCACCGACCCATCCATCCCATCGTCCACACCGTTCGGCCCGTGCCGCTCCAGTTCTTGCTCTGCCACCCGGACGCCGAGATCGCGGCGATGAACGCTCCTCGCCGGGCTGCGCCGCCGACGCCCCGGCTGCGGGTTCGCCCGCGCGAATCGGGCCGCGATCGCGACGCCTTCCGCCGACACTGGGAGCGACGGCGCCCCGCCAGCCCCAACCGGGTCGTGCCGCAACTTCGGGAGCGGCGCTGGCTTCCGGCCATCTACTTCATTTTCAGCCGGGCCGGCTGCGAGCGCGCCCTGCGGCGCTACCTGGAGGATGGGGACTCCCTGCTGCCGGCGGAGCGCCGCGCCGAAGTCGAGGAGGCCATCGGGAACACGCTGCGGGACTACCCGAGCATCGTCGCCGAGACCGAGGTGAACGCGCTCCTGTTCGACGGGCTGCGCCACGGGGCGGGGATGCACCACGCCGGGATTCTGCCCGCCCTGAAGCGCCTGACGGAGGTCCTGTTCGAGCGTGGCCTGGTCAGGGTCGTCTTTGCCACCGAGACCATGAGCCTGGGCATTCACATGCCGGCGCGGAGCGTCGTGATCCAGGGGGTCCGCAAGCGCAGCGAGGCCGGCTTCCGCCGGCTCAGTCTGAACGAGCTGACGCAGATGGCCGGCAGGGCGGGCCGGCGCGGCATCGATCCGGAGGGCAAGTGCGTCATCGCCCTCGACAGCCCCGAGGCAGAGGACGAGACGCGGCAACTCCTCGGCGGTGCGCCCGAGCCGATCCAGAGCCAGTTCCGCGTGGGCTACAGCTCCGCCGCGCTGCTCGTGGATCTCTATCGGGAGCCGGCCGCGGTACGCCGGGTCATCGAGTCCAGCTTCGGCCAGTTTCAGAACCGCCGTCGGATGCTGCGCCTGGAGACCGAGCGGTCGGAGCTCCTGACGCGGCTGGCCAAGGCGGAAGGCATCGAATCGCCTTGTTGCACGCTGGCGGACCTCCTCGCCTACCGCGAACAGCGCGCCGCCCTGGAAGCGGAGCGGGAGCGGGTGCGCCGCCTGGGGCCGGGAGGGAGAGCCAAGGGGCGCCGAGCCGGCACCGCCGGCGCGCCGTGGTCCGAGGACCTCCACGAGGCCCGCCAGCGGCTGGAGGCCATGGGCCTGGCGCTTTCCAAGGTCCCGTGCCATCGCTGTGCCCACCGTGGCGCCCAGGAGCGCCAGCTCAAGCGGTCCGATCGGGTCCGACAAGCCCTCGAAGAGCGCGCACGGAGCCTGCGGGACCTGCGGGAGTCCTACTGGGACCAGTGCCTGCGGGTGGTGGAGGTCCTGCGGCACTTTGGCTGCATGGACGGCGCCGCGCTTACGCCCATGGGGCGGCTGATCGCGTCGCTCCGCCACGACAACGAGCTCCTGGTGGCCCGCGTCGCCTTTTCGGGCCTCCTCGACGGTCTCCCGCCTGCAGAATTGGCGGCGCTCCTGGCGTGCGTGGTGGAGGAGCCGCGGGAGACCGAGACCCTTTTCGCAAGGCAGATCTTGAAGCGGCTGCCGCACCTGCGTCGGCGCGTGCAGGCGCTGGAGTCCCTGGCCGCCGAGGTGGACCGCGTCCAGCAGAGCCGACACGTCTTCCGACCGGTTTCGATGCACACGACGTACCTGGCCGCGACGTACGAGTGGGTGGCGGGTGAGGACGACTGGATTCGACTCATCCGCAGCCACTTCGGCGGCCATGAAGGGGACCTCATCCGCGCCTTCCGGCGCCTCATCGACCTGTGCCGTCAACTGGCCGAGAGCCCCGAGCTTCCTGCCGCGCTCCAGACCGCCCTCCGCGACGCCGTGAAGATGCTCGACCGCGGCATCGTCCTCGAATCCGCGCTGATCTGATTGCTGCCCATCAACGGCCGCGAACTACTGGAAGCAGACCGGATTCGGGTGAGTTCTCCCTTGCCCTCCCTTCCGGCCTCTGATATAAGCGGAACGCTTTCATCGGCCCGGTCTCTGCTCCTAGTGGACGCCGAATGCGAATCGCGCCAGCCGTCGTCATCGCCGTCATCCTCGGCCTCTGCGTAGCGAATGCCTGCGAAGCGGCAGGCGATCTCTCCCGCGACCTGGAGCGCCTGCGCGAGGCTATCGACGTCCAGGCCGACCGGATCGACTACGCCGAGGGCGACCGCCGGATCGTGGCCAGCGGGGCGGTCCGGATCGCGCTGGGGGCCCGCACCCTCTTCGCAGACGAGGTCTCGGCGGACCTCGACGATCAGATCGTCGTCGCCACGGGTCAGGTGATCCTCGTGGAGGGGACCAACGTTCTGGAAGGCGACCGGATCGAGTACAATTACCGCACCAACACGGGCGTCATCACCAACGGCCGAGGAACCATGGGGCCCGGCCTGAGCTTCAGCGGAGTGGAGATCCGACAGGAGGGGGAGCGGCAGTACTCCGTGAAGGAGGGGCGCTTCACCGCTTGCCGGGCGTGTCAACCGGAGCCTGCGGCCCCCTACTGGGAGTTCCGGGCGAGCGAGGCGACCATCTACCAGGACGAGTGGATCGCCTCGCGCGATACGTCCTTGTGGATCAAAGGCATTCCCGCGCTGTATTCTCCCATCCTCTCGCTTCCCATCGGGCCGCGCCGGACGGGGTTTCTCATTCCGCGCTTCGCCTATGGCAACAGCGACGGATTCACGATCAAGCAGCCCTTCTTCTGGGCCATCTCCCGCTCGCAAGACGCCACGCTGACCACGATCTACCGAACCAAGCGGGGATTCGAGTTTGACGGCCAGTACCGGTACATTTTGGGGGAACGCTCACGGGGTGAACTCCGTGGTCGCTATCTCCACGACTGGGAATCCGGCGACCAGCCGCCCGACCGCGGCGAGGCGCATTGGCTGCACGACCAGATTCTGAGCCCGACGTGGACCTTCAAGGCGGACGCCAACTATCAGAGCGACACCACCGTCGTTCGCGACTTCGTCGACAACTCGGTGGCGGAGCGCACGCAGCCCACGCTCCAATCCAACGTGTTCCTCGCACAGACGACCCCGCAGTACATGTTGCAGGCGCTGGTGGCGGTGACGCAGGGTTTGACCGACGTCGGCGACGAGTGGTTCTCGCGCCTCCCCGAGCTGCGGTTCCAATGGCTCCCCACCCCCGTCTTCGGCCTGCCGCTCGTGGCGGAGGCGAACACCACCGCCGCCTATTTTCAGCGGAGCGAAACCGATGATGCCGGCCGGTTCGACCTGCATCCCATCCTGCATCTCCCGCTCTCGGTTTTCCCGTGGGTCACGTCGACCACGAGCGTAGGGTTTCGCGAAACCGCCTACACTGCGGCAGCGCAACCCGGGGGCGACACGAATCGCTTCCTGGTCGACCTCGGCCAGCGATTCGGCAGCACCTTCCTGCGCCGCTTCGACGCGCCGGGCTTCGGGTTCGCGCGTCTCACCCACGTCGTGGACGCGAGCGTTCAGTATCAGTACGTGCCCTGGGCGGACCAGCAATCCTTGCTGCAATTCGACTCCGTGGACTTCGTGAGCCCGCAGAACCGGTTGAGCTTCCGGCTGACGAACCGCTTGATGGGGCGGTCCCAGAGCGCGGACGGAGCGGTCCGGACGTACGAGGTGGCGAGTCTGACCCTCGCGCAGAGCCTCAATCTGCAACCCACGACGCGCGAGTTTTCGGATCTCTATCTGGAAGCGCTCACTCCCGAGCGGGTGGACCAGGCGGTGAAGGACCTCCGGCCGTTGACGAACGGCTTCACGCGAGCCACGGAGCGCCGCCTGTCCAATCTGGTGTTTCAGGCGGCGGTCCGCCCGCTGCCCGCCGTGGGACTCTATGGAACGGTGGCCGTCAACGTGGAGCAGATCGACGTGGAAGGCGTCAACTCCGGCGTGGAGGCTCGTCTGTGGGACGATCTCACGCTGGAGGTGGGCCAATCGTACCTCCGGGACCGGCAAGTGGATGGAATCGTATCAAGGATACTGTGGAAAGCGACCAGCAGTATCGCGCTCGACCTGCTGACGCGATTTGACATTCGCTCCTCCACCTTCTTGGAGAATACACTCAACGTCCGCGTCGGCACCTGTTGCTGGGAGGTGGGCCTGAGGTACACGCGTCGAACCCAGGGGCCCGGGCAGCCCGATGAGAACAGCGTGCAAGTGACATTCGATCTGAAAAGTGCCACGCCGGGTGTCGCCCGGTGAGTGCTGTCGGGGCAGGAGGGCTCAGCTGAAACAGGGGGTGCGCTTCGGGCGCACGTGCAGACAAGTACATATAAGGGTTGACCGGCCCCGTCCCTCCTCCGTAGAATAGCGCTCACGTCCGTACTCAGGGGGAGGGGAAGATCATGCCATTTGACGCCGCCCGGGCGCCGCGTCTGGTCGCCTGGGAGGTTACCCGAGCCTGCGATCTGGCGTGTCTGCACTGCCGCGCCGTGGCGCAGCCGTACGCCGATCCGCGCCAGCTTTCCAGCGACGAAGCCTTTCGACTGGTCGACGATATTGCCGACTTCGGCGAGCCCGTAATCCTGATCCTGACGGGGGGCGATCCGCTGAAGCGGCCGGATATCTTCAGCGTCGCCGAGCGGGCCAGCCGCGCCGGCCTCCGCGTCGTGATGTCGCCCAGCGGGACCCACGTGACGCCGGCCAGCGTGAGCGAACTGAAGCGCGTGGGCGTCCAGCGGATCTCCGTCAGCCTGGACGGGAGCACTGCGGCGCTGCACGACAGATTCCGGCAGGTGTCTGGAGCGTTCGAGCAAGCCACCGCATCGCTGGCCTACGCCCGCGAGGGAGGGCTGCCGTTCCAGATCAACACGACGGTGACGCAACACAACCGGCACGACCTGGCGGATATGCTGCGCCTGGCGGTGGCCATCGGCGCCGTGACGTGGGATGTCTTCATGCTGGTCCCCACGGGGCGGGGCAAGATCCAGATGGAGATCACGCCGGCAGAGTACGAGGAGACCCTCCGCTTCGTCCACGAGGCCTCCCAGACGGCACCCATCCAGGTCAAGATGACCTGCGCGCCGCATCTTAAGCGGATCCAATTGCAGGAGCGCCGCCGGTCCGCCGTGAAGCGAACCCCGCCCCATTCGGCCCACGGTTTCAGCCGCGGCTGCATGGCCGGGGTCGGCTTCTGCTTCGTGTCGCACATCGGCGAAGTGGGCGGCTGCGGCTACCTGCCGCTCCTCGCGGGCAGCGTCCGGCAGGCGCCGCTGACGGAGATCTATCGCGACTCGGCGCTCTTCAAGAGTATCCGGGACGCCAATCTCTTGCAGGGCCGCTGCGGGATCTGCGAATACCGGGCGGTCTGCGGGGGCTGCCGCGCCCGCGCGCTCGGGGCGACCGGGAACTATCTGGACGAGGAGCCCTTCTGCACCTACCAACCGAATCCCCGCACCCCGCGGGAGTTGGTCAACGTCGAGGGGCTGCTGTCCCAAGCCGTGGCCCAGGAAGGGCGCATGGAAGCGGTGCCGAACAAGGACCTCGTTCCACCGGCGTTACCAGGCCGCTGAAAAAGGCCCATCTGCGGAGACCCGTCCGTCGGACGGGTGCCCCGCTCCCTCGGGCACTCGTTGCGGCGTACCTGGAGTACGCCTGGACCCACCTGCGGTGGGTACCCCGCCCCGGGTACCCATCCGTCAGGATGGGTGACGCCGCCTTGCATCTGGGCCTTTTTGAGCTGCCTGGGCGAAAAGGGATTTCGAGCAGCCGGCTACACAAGGGCCGCCGTCTGAAACGGGACGGCCGTTGATGGGCGTGGGGCCGCCGACACGGCGGCGTGTCCCGCCGTTGGCCGGTTGTCAGTTGTCCGTTTCTCATTTTGCAGTGCAGCGGAACTGGAGTTGACGATGCACTATCCGATCTATCGCCCCCGGCGCCTGCGGCAGACCGAAACGATCCGCCGCATGGTCCGCGAAGCGCGGCTCAGCGCCGATCACTTCGTGATGCCATTTTTCGTGACGCACGGCCGCGGCGTGCGCCGAGAGATCAGCTCCATGCCGGGCAATCATCAACTCTCCGTGGACGAGCTGGTGCGGGAAGTCAAGGAGACCGCCTCGCTGGGGATCCCCGCGATCCTCCTCTTCGGCCTGCCGGCGGAGAAGGACGCCGTCGGCTCCGAGGCCTACGCGCGGGACGGCATTGTCCAGCAAGCCGTCCGGGCCATCAAAGATTCCGTCTCGGACCTTTTGGTCGTCACGGACGTGTGCCTGTGCGAGTACACGAGCCACGGCCACTGCGGCGTGGTGGAGCGCGGGCGCGTGAAAAACGACCCCACGCTGGAGCTCCTGGCGAAAGTCGCCGTGTCCCACGCCGAGGCGGGGGCGGACATGGTGGCCCCCTCGGACATGATGGACGGCCGTGTGGCGGCCATCCGCGAGGCGCTGGACGAGAGCGGCTTGGAAGAGACGCCCATCCTGGCCTATGCGGCCAAGTACGCGAGCAGCTTCTACGGCCCGTTCCGCGAGGCGGCGGAGTCGGCGCCCCAGTTCGGCGACCGGCGCGCCTACCAGATGGACCCGGCCAACAGCGACGAGGCCCTGCGCGAGGTGGCGTTGGATCTGGACGAAGGGGCCGACATGGTGATGGTCAAACCGGCCCTGGCCTACCTGGACATCCTGTGGCGCGTGAAAGCGGAGTTCGGCGTGCCGGTGGCCGCCTACAGCGTGAGCGGCGAGTTCGCCATGCTGAAAGCGGCGGCCCGCCTCGGGTGGCTGGATGAGGAGCGCACGATGCTGGAGATGCTCACCGCCATCAGACGGGCGGGCGCGGACCTGATCGTGACCTACTACGCCCGCGAGGCCGCGCGCGTGCTGCGGCAGCAGGGGCGGTAGTCGACGAAGACCCAATGACCAATCTCCAATGACCAATTGGTGACGTGTTCCATTGGGATTTGGTCATTACTTCATTGGCATTCTCCGGAGGTAAGATGGGGGAGCGCTCTCGGCAGTTGTTCGAGGAGGCGGCCCGGTACTTTCCCGGCGGTGTGAACAGCCCGGTGCGAGCTTTTCAAGCCGTCGGCGGGGAGCCGTTCTTCGTGGCCCGCGCCAGCGGCAGCCGGATCACCGACGTGGACGGGCAGACGTACATCGACTACGTGGCCTCGTGGGGACCCATGATCCTCGGGCACGCCCACCCGCGCGTGGTGGCCGCCATACAGAAGGCCGCGGAAGCGGGGACCAGTTACGGGGCGCCCACGGAAATGGAGACACGGTTGGCCCGGCTCGTCCAGGCGGCCTTCCCCAGTCTGGAGCGGATGCGCTTCGTCAGCTCCGGGACGGAGGCCTGCATGAGCGCCCTCCGGGTCGCCCGCGGCTTCACGGGGCGTAGCGGGATCGTGAAGTTCGAAGGAGGCTATCACGGCCACGTCGATAGCCTCCTGGTGAAGGCGGGGTCGGGCGGGCTGACCTTCGGTGTGCCGGACAGCTTGGGTGTGCCCGCCGACCTGGCTCGACACACCCGCACGCTGCCGTACAACGACCCGGAGGCCGCCCGAGCGCTCTTCGCGGCGCAGGGCTCAGAGATTGCGGCCGTTATCGTGGAGCCGGTGGCGGGAAACATGGGGGTTGTCCTGCCGCGTCCGGGATTCCTGGAGGGACTGCGCGAGGTCACGCGGCGCCATGGCGCCCTTCTCATCCTGGACGAGGTCATCACCGGATTCCGGGTGGCTCGGGGCGGGGCGCAGGAACTCTTCGGCATCACGCCGGACCTCACCTGCCTCGGGAAGATCGTCGGCGGCGGGCTGCCAGTCGGAGTGTACGGGGGCCGCGCCGAGATCATGGAGGAGGTGGCCCCGCTCGGCTCGATTTACCAGGCCGGAACGCTTTCCGGGAATCCGCTGGCGATGGCCGCCGGCGCCGAAACGCTCAG
>Ga0113563_10000189_pt1 | contig 26154 bp, 18 predicted proteins | sample Mud3Dept3metaG_FD_80117 | JGI IMG/M metagenome (GOLD analysis project Ga0113563, IMG submission 80117) | Freshwater wetland microbial communities from Ohio, USA, analyzing the effect of biotic and abiotic controls - Mud 3 Core 4 Depth 3... | ecosystem: Environmental > Aquatic > Freshwater >... | reverse complement strand
TTGGGGGAAGGCTGGGAAGGGGGTAAATATCAAAAAAGAAGAAACCGTAAATGGGGTAAAAGTTAGAAATGGTATAAAAAGAAGGTAGGATATGCATCAGAATAATCATATTCAGCAAAGCTGTTTGAAAACACAATAAACATCAATTATGAAAAACATCATTTTATTTTCTGTAATTCTACTCATTCTTTTCACAGGTTGTAAGCAAGAACCCAAAAGTGATAATCCTTTTTTCAACAAGTGGGACACACCATTTGAAGTGCCTCCTTTTGAACAGATCAGGAATTCTCATTATTTGCCTGCTTATCTGAAAGGTTTTGAAGAACAGATGGATGAGATAAAAGCAATTATCAGCAATCCGAAAGCCCCTACTTTCGAAAACACCATTAAGGCCCTGGAGTACAGCGATCATCTTCTGACAAAAGTGGGCAGGGTTTTCGGAGCGTTGAATTCCGCCAATACAAATGATTCCCTGCAGGCTATAAATATGGAGATCGCACCGCTGGCATCAAAGCACAGGGATGATATCAGCCTTAATGACAGTCTCTTCCGGCGGGTGAAATCAGTGTATGAGAACATGGACAAGTTCCGGCTTACTGAAGAAGAGAAAAAGGTTCTCGACGACACCTATAAGAGTTTTGTGAGGAACGGGGCTGCATTATCCCCGGAAGACAAGGATAAGCTCCGCAGTATTAATGAAGAACTTTCGAAGCTGACGGTACAATTCGGACAAAACCTTCTGGCAGAGACAAATGGATTTAAACTGGTTATTGACAAGCAGGAAGATCTTGCAGGATTGCCTGAAGGAGTTGTTGCCCAGGCGGCAGAACTTGCAAAGAGCATGGATCTGGAAGGCAAATGGGTATTTACAATTCAATATCCCATCATGGAGCCGTTCCTCAAATATTCAGGGAAACGCGATCTCAGGGAGAAGCTTTTCACCGCATATTTTATGAAAGGTGACAATGATAACGATAAGGATAATAAAGCAGTCATTGAAAGGATTGCAAATCTCCGGGTTGAAAGATCCAGGCTTCTCGGGTACAAGAGCTATGCGGACTTTGTCCTTGAAAGAAACATGGCCAAGACACCTGAGAGGGTTTTTGAATTCCTTGGGGAGATCTGGGCTGCTGCATTGCCTGTAGCCAAAGCCGAAGCTGCGGCCCAGCAGGAAATGATCAGGAAGGAAGGAGGCAAATTCAAGCTGGAGCCGTGGGACTGGTGGTATTATACCGAAAAGATCAAAAAAGAGAAATATGATCTTGATGATGAGATCACCAGGCCATATTTTAAGATCGATAATGTCATCGAAGGCCTGTTCTATGTTGCAAACAGGCTTTACGGACTGGTTTTCACCAGAAGGGATGATATACCGAAATACCACCCGGATGTAAAGACATTTGAAGTAACGCGCAATGGAAGGCATGTCGGAGTTCTGATGATCGACAACTATCCCCGTGCTTCAAAGCGAGGAGGAGCCTGGTGCGGAGCCTACAGAGGGCAGAGCCGCGATATCAATGGAAGGATGATAACTCCTGTTGTGACCATCGTCACCAACCTGACCCCTCCGACCGGGGATAAACCGGCACTCCTGACCGCATCTGAAGCAGAAACACTGTTCCATGAATTCGGACATGCACTTCACCAGCTTCTCTCCAACTCTACCTATCCGAGTGTGTCAGGGACCTCTGTCCCCAGGGATTTTGTCGAGCTCCCCTCGCAGATAATGGAACACTGGGTACTCGAGCCCGAGGTGCTCAAGGTCTATGCAAAGCACTATCAGACCGACGAGGTCATTCCTGCCGATATTGTTGACAGGCTTGACAGGGCAAGTAAATTCAATACCGGTTTCGCAACAGTCGAGTTCCTTGCCGCAGCTCTTCTGGATATGGAATATCATACGTTAACTGAGCCTGCAGACCTGGATATCAGGGAGTTTGAAAAAAACATTCTGAACAAGTACGGTTTAATTCCGGAAATCAAGCCAAGATACAGGTCGACATATTTTAATCATATCTGGGCAGGCGGTTATGCTTCAGGATATTACAGTTATTACTGGAGTGAGATGCTGGATGCTGACGCCTTCCAGGCATTTAAGGAAACAGGTGATATTTTCAACAGGGAAGTAGCTGCAAAATTTGAAAGTGAAATTCTTTCAAAGGGAGGTACGGGGGATCCGCTTGAAATGTATAAAGCATTCAGGGGAAAAGAACCGGGGATCGATGCATTGCTTGTAAACAGGGGACTTAAGTAAACCAAATCCACATTTATTATATGAAGAGAGATATTTTAAAGATTGACGAGGAATTATGTAACGGCTGTGGTCTGTGCGTCCCGAACTGCCACGAGGGTGCTTTACAGGTAATTGACGGAAAGGTAAGGCTTGTAAGTGAACTGATGTGCGACGGTCTTGGTGCCTGCATCGGGCATTGCCCTGAAGGAGCCATTACCATCGAAACAAGGGAAGCTGAACCATACAATGAGACAAGAGTGATGGAACAGATGAAAAGCAAGGGAAAGAATACGGTCATTGCCCACCTGAAGCACATGAAGGATCACGGAGAAACAGGTTATCTTAAGGAAGGTGTTGAGTACCTGAAGAAACATAGAACAGAACTGAATTTCAACCTTGATGAAGTATTAAGCGTTGTTCATTCACATAGTCACGAAGGAGGTGGTTGCCCCGGTTCCCGGGAAAGAGAGATCAATAAACCGGCTGCAGTATTAAATGTTCCGGAAAACGGAAAATCTGAGCTTCGCCATTGGCCGGTTCAGATGCACCTGATAAATCCGAATGCATCATATTTTCAGGGTGCTGACCTTCTGGTAGCTGCCGATTGTGTCGCATACAGTACCGGTGCTTTTCACAGCAGGTTCCTGAAGGGCAAATCACTTGTAATAGCCTGCCCAAAGCTCGACCAGAACACCGAGATCTACATCGATAAGCTGACAATACTGATAGATTCAGCAAAAGTAAATACTATAACCGTGATGATGATGGAGGTACCATGTTGCGGAGGTTTATTGCAAATGGTAAAAACCGCCTTGTCCCGTGCATCAAGGAAAGTCCCGGTCAAGCAGATGATAATCAGCATATCGGGGGAAGTGCTGAAAGAAGAATGGATTTAGGGGTAAAAAAGCTTTTGTTTCAATGAGTTTAAAAGCTTATCTGATACAGGGTATTTAATATGAAATTGAGCATAAAAATACCCCTGTCATTGATATAAAAAAAGAAAGATATATATTTGTGCCCTGAAATTTTGCATAGGGTATTAATGTCTTAAAATAAACAGACAGGGTATGTCAAATAAATCTGAATCGGCCAGTTCCGGTGGCCGGAATTTCTTTCTTGGTTTAGATATAGGATCAGTTTCGCTCAATACGGTTCTTCTTGATGAAAACTATAATGTACTTGAAGATTATTATGATTATGTTCATGGTAAACCTTTCAATGTACTGAAGCAGAGACTTACATCGCTACTTGAAAAATACCCTTCAGGATCCATCAGCGGGATTGCCTTAACGGGTACAGGCGGTAAGCTTGCCACTGAACTCATTGGCGGAGTATTTGTTAATGAGATAATTGCACAGGCTACCTCTTCCGGGAGACTCTTCCCTGATGCAAGAACTGTCATTGAGATTGGCGGCGAAGACTCGAAGCTGATAATCCTGGAAAAGGATCCTTCAGGAGGACATTCAAGGCTGGTCGATTTTGAGATGAACAGCATTTGTGCTGCCGGAACAGGGTCATTTCTCGATCAGCAGGCCCGCAGGATAGGCGTTCCGATCGAAAAAGAATTCGGGGAGATGTCGCTGAAATCGGTCGATCCTCCAAGGATTGCAGGCCGGTGCAGTGTATTTGCCAAAAGCGATATGATCCATCATCAGCAGATTGCAACACCCCTGCATGATATTGTGGCCGGATTATGTTTTGCACTGGCAAGGAACTTCCGGAGCAATGTCGCCAGAAGTAAAGATATTGATAAGCCTGTCATATTCTCAGGAGGTGTGGCTGCCAATGTGGGTATGATAAGAGCTTTCAGGGAAGTGCTTAACCTGAAGGAGGATGAGCTGATTATCCCCCGCTATCATGCATCAATGGGAGCCATAGGTGCAGTCATGTATGCACATTCCAATAAACTTGAAATGAACAGCTTTGCGGGACTGGAAAAGCTTGAGAAATATCTTTCTGATACTTCCTCATCATTTAACAGCCTGCCGCAGCTGAAAGAATCAGAAGCAGTATACGATAAAACAGTAAATTTCAAGAGAAACGGAAGAGAAAAGCTACCGGTTTATCTGGGTGTTGATGTCGGATCACTTAGCACAAACGTTGTTCTGATTGATAAGGATCACAATGTTATTTCCAGAAGATATCTTCCTACGGCCGGAAAACCGCTTGAAGCCATACAAAAAGGGATAACTGAAATCTATAATGAAGTAGGTGAGGCTGTGAAGGTTATTGGTGCCGGTACAACAGGATCGGGCCGTTATCTTACCGGCGATTTCATCGGTGCTGATACGATTCAGAACGAAATAACAGCCCAGGCTACAGCTGCAATAGATTATGATCCGACTGTTGACACGATCTTCGAGATCGGCGGCCAGGATTCAAAATACATCAGTATTGAGAACGGAGTTGTGATCGACTTTGAGATGAACAAAGTCTGTGCTGCAGGAACAGGGTCATTTCTCGAAGAACAGGCTGAAAAGCTGAATATCAATATTGTAGAAGAATTCGGATGCATGGCGCTGAATTCGGAGTGCCCGGTGAAGCTTGGCGACAGGTGCACGGTATTTATGGAATCCGACCTGAATTCATTTATGCAGAAAGGTGCAAGGAATGAAAATCTTGTCGGCGGCCTTGCTTACTCAATTGTATATAATTATCTCCAAAAAGTGGTTGCCGACCGCAGGGTTGGCGATAAGATATTTTTTCAGGGCGGAGTCACAAACAATAAATCTGTTGTTGCAGCCTTCGAACAGGTACTCGGCAAAAAAATAATTATCCCTCCGCACTTTGACGTAACAGGAGCAATAGGTGCAGCAATTCTTGCCCAACGGTCGATGACAGAGGGGCAGGAAAGTACATTTAAAGGTTTTGGTATCCGCAATGCATCATATGATATCAGCAGGTTTACCTGCCAGGGATGTACCAACCATTGCGAGATAAGACGTGTAAAGATAGCGGGCGAAAAGAAATCACTGTTCTATGGAGGCCGGTGCGAAAAATATGAAATTGACAGCAGGAAGAAAGTCGCGAACAACATCCCGAATCTCTTCAAGATAAGAACCGAAATGCTGATGGAGGGTTATGTGGAGACAAAAGAGCCTAAGAAACCCACTATTGGGATTCCACGGGCCCTGATGGTATTTTACCAGCAGTTCCCGTTCTGGAGAACCTTCTTTGAACAGCTTGGATTTACGGTTGTCATATCAAGAGAATCCGACAAATCCCTCGTTACCCAGTCAATTGAAACGATAACAACCGAAACATGCCTTCCTGTCGAACTGATGCATGGTCATGTTATCGACCTCATTGACAAGGGAGTCGATTATCTCTTCCTCCCGTTCATTGTCAATGCAAAATTCAGCGGCTATGAAAAGACATTCAACTGCAATTGTCCATGGGTGCAGACTTATCCCTTCATGGTCAGAGCAGCCCTGAGAGGGAAAATCGATGAATCAAAGCTTCTGGTCCCGACGCTTCACTTCAGGTTTTTTGAGCGTGCCCTCGTAAAAGAGATGTCAGCATTCTTCAATGACAAATTCGGAATAAGCAAAAAGGATATCAGGGAAGCAATATATTATGCCGACAATATACAGACTCTGTTTGAAAGGCGCCTGATAGAGTATGGGAAAGATGTATTGAAGAATATCCCTGAGAACTGCCGGCCGGTTGTACTTCTGGGCAAGCCTTATAACAGCACAGATCCTCATCTGAACCTTGGGTTGATCGAGAAGCTTATAACTCAGAATGTTATGCCTATTCCAATAGATATGCTCGATCTGACTCCCTACAATATCTTTATCAACTACAGGAATATGTACTGGCCGAATGGTCAGAAGATCATTGCTGCTGCTCAGCACGTGGCCAAAACAGATGGTTTATATGCTGTTTACATAAGCAATTTCCGGTGTGGTCCCGATTCATTTATCTGGCATTATGTAACAGAAGAATTAAAAGGCAAGCCATTCCTTCATCTTGAAGTGGATGAACACTCTGCCGATGCCGGAATGGTCACCCGCATAGAAGCATTTCTTGACAGTCTCAAAGGTTCGGAGCAGAACGAGAAAAAAGACGTTGAGATATTCAGACCCAGGCCCAGCCCCGCGTCTCCGCCAAAGGACAGAGTGCTCTATTTCCCGTATATGAATGACGGAGCTTACCTGCTGGCTGCTGCTACCCGCAGCATCGGAGTTCCCTCGGAGGTGCTCCCGAAGCAGACTGAAGAAGACATAGCAATTGGGCGCAAATACACCTCATCGAAAGAATGCTTCCCAATGATATGCGTTACCGGCAGCTTTGTGAAAAAATTGCAGGAGCCCGGAGCCGATCCTTCAAAGATGAGCTTCTTCATGCCCGATCATAACGGACCATGCAGGTTTGGCCAGTATAACCATTTTCACAGGATCCTTTTCGACAGACTGGGCTATAAGGATGCCGAGATAATAACACCTTCAAATGATACATCCTATGAAGATGTTGCCGGAGAACACGGACAAAAATTCAGGATCAATGCCTGGAAGGGATTCATTGCTGCAGATTATTTAAGAAAAATATACAGGGAAACCAGACCTTATGAGATCAATAAGGGCGATTCAGACAGGGTTTATGAGAATTCATTAAAGAAACTGGAAATTTGCATTGAGAAAGGCAGCAAGGGCCTTCATAAAGTGCTGGCTTCAGTAGCAGAAGATTTCATGGCGATCAAGGTTGACAAGAGCGTACGCAAACCAGTTGTAGCAGTTATCGGAGAAATATATATGCGCGATAATGCCGGCTGCAACGGGAACATTGCTAACAGGCTTGAAGATCTCGGTGTTGAGGTGGTCGTAGGTCCGTTCTCAGAATGGATCTATTATTCAACGCACAGGTTTACCCGTGACAGCAGGTGGAAAAATGACAAAAAAGGCATTATCAAATCCAAAATACAGGGATTTGGTCAGGATGTGATTGCAAATTCACTGCTCAAAGGAATTAAGGAACTTACAGATCACCATAAAGATGTATCGCTTCAGGACATGCTGAATTCATGCAACACTTATGTTGACCAGTTCTATGATGGTGATCCGCCGATTTGTTTGGGAACCTCAGTAACTCTGTCAAAAAGAGGAGTTTCAGGCTTTGCAGCCATATTGCCTTTCACATGTATGCCCGGAACTCTCGTAGCATCTGTCAGCGATTCCTTCAGGAAAGATCACAATAACATCCCGTTCATAAATATTGCATATGACGGACAGGATTCAGTATCTCTCGACACAAGGCTTCAGGCATTTGTATTCCAGGTTAAAGAGTACGCGGCTGCAATGGAACCGGTTGAAGCCTGAGTTGTCTTCTGTTGCTGGCGCGGATTTGTAAACTTCAGGAATTAAGAATTGAGGAGACCCTCTTAAAGAGGGTTTCTACTTTTAAAACAGGGTCGCCTTCGCCGAGGGTCTCAATAGGGAGATAACCTATAAAACCGCACTGTCTGACAATATCCCTGATCTTTGAATAATCCGTATCCACCTCTTTCTCATTGATGAAAACCTTTTCTTTAAGCTGCCAGGAGATGGCATATTTTGCATTCCTGGCAATATCGGCATAAGGATCTGCAATATGATAACTGCCGATATCGAGCATCAACCCGACCCAATCGTGATTGATCATTTCCAGAAGCTTTTCTATTTCCGATGCATTCTTTATAAAATCATTATGATTCTGCAAAGCCATCATGACTCCATGCTTTTTGCCGAATTCAGCGCATTCACGGATATCCTCCGCAATCCATCCGGCTCTCTCGTCCCATGAAAATTTCTCTTTTGAGAGATTACCCGTGAAAATGCGCAGAGACGGGGCTCCGAGTTTCTGTGCGACAATTACCCAATCCCTGACGAGCTTTTTTTCAACGGCCCGTTTTTCCGGATCGGACCATGTGAAGTCATTTCTCACCCCTGTTCCATTTATGTACAGCCCCAGCCTGAAGGCTTTCTTCTTGACGGAGTAGATATATTCGTCAGAAGGTACTTCAGGATAACCCGGGAAATAATATCCAGTAAGATCAACGCCGTCGAGGCCGGTCCTGGCACTGAAATCGAGTAAATCGCTGACAGTAAATGTGCCATCCATCAGAGGCTTGTTGAATGAATATGAATTCAGACTGAGCTTACACCTTTTTACAGAACCTTGCCCGGATGTATCCAGGCCTGATTGAAGGTCATTTTTCATGGAAGCTGCTCCTGCAACACCTATTCCGGCCATTGCCAGTCTTTTTGTAAAATGTCTCCTTTTCATATTCCTTGTATTCATAACCATTATAGATCAATACCGTTGAACCTTTGCGCCATTGAGCCTTTGAACCATTAATCATACAACTTTAAATCCCAATTCCCTGAGAATGATCCTTGTCTGCTTCGTACCTCCCCTGAGAATTACTCTGTACGCTGTAAATTCCCTTCTTACAGGATAATCGCCTCTCTGCTTCTCGAAATCGGAAGGCGAGTATCTGAATCTTATATTATCCTCATCAATATTATAGGTTTGAAATACTGCTTCTCTTAAAACCTCCTCATCCGTTTTGCCTGTGCAGTCAATTGAAATTATCGGATTTGCCGGATCAGGAACATTCCCCGGGTACCAGTTGTCGGGAGGGAGATTAAAGAACCTGCATAAGGAATTAACAACCATCGATGTTCCGTTTGCCTTACCGTCGGTTGAATAACCCGCAATGTGAGGAGTGGAAATAAATGTTTTTTCCATCAGTTCACGGTCGATATTCGGTTCATTCTCCCAGACATCTATCACGACACCCCTGAATTTCCCTGCTTCCATAACTTTATTAAGCGCCAGTGTCTCAGCAACTTCTCCCCTGGATGTATTCATGAACCATGTCCCCTTTCTCATCTTACTGAGGGTTTTATCATCAAAAAGATGCCAGGTGCGGTCTTCCCCGACTAAATTCAGTGGTACATGAAGTGTAACTATATCAGATTCAGACAACACCGCTTCCAGGCTGACAAAGTTATTCTCACCCTCTTTCCTGGCACGGGGAGGATCGTTAAGCAGAACATTCATTTCAAGTAACCGTGCCAGTTTTTCAATCTTTAAACCAACGTTGCCGACCCCTATTATCCCGATGGTTTTTCCCTTTAGCTTCGTTTTGAATCCCAGGGCAATTTTCAGGAGGGCTGCTGCAATATATTGCTGGACAGATGATGAATTGCAGCCGGGGGCATTGGTCCATGCTATCCTGTTTTTTTTGCAGAATTCCGTGTCAATATGATCAAAGCCGATAGTTGCCGTACCGATGAACTTAACGCCCGTCCCCCTGAGCAGTGATGGGTTACATTTAGTCCTGGTCCGCGTTAGCAAGGCATCTGCATCTTTCAGCACTTTCCTGTCAATTTGCTTCCCCGGCAAATAGATTACTTCAGCAAATGGCTCAAGTACTCCTTTAAGGAAAGGAATATTATCGTCTGCGACGATCTTCATAAAATAAAAATTTATGTGAAAGTTAATAAAATTAGTGGAACCTGTGATTGCAGCAATGAAGATGGATTTTTTTGAAATCCAAAAATCCAAAAACTTACACAGAGGAAATCCGGCATTGCCTGCCGAAGCTTTAGCGCAGGCAGGAGGATTCACAGAGAAACACAGAGCCTATCCTCAGTGGAGCTCTGTGTCTTTTTCATCCGCCGTAGCCTTGGCGTAGGCGGACTCTGTGAAACTCTGTGCAACTAAAAATATTCTGTGTTTAAAGCAGCTTTACATCCTTTCCTTTGTACTGCTTCATAACATCAGTCGGCCATATACTTGACTGAACTTCACCGATATGCAGTTTTTTCAGCAGGAACATGCAGAGCCTCGATTGTCCGATCCCGCCGCCAATGCTTAAGGGAAGCTGTCCGTTTAAAAGCAGTTTATGAAACAACAGTTCCTTTCTGTTAAGAAAGTTGCTCATTTTAAGCTGCCGTTCCATCGATTCACTGTCAACGCGAATGCCCATGGAGGAGATTTCAAATGCTGAATCGATGGCGGGGTTCCAGAAAATTATATCCCCGTTCAATCCGTAGTACCCGTCATCATTAACTGAACTCCAGTCGTCATAATCCGGAGCCCGGCCGTCATGAGGTTCTCCGTTGCTCAGCTTATTGCCTATTCCGATGATAAAGACAGCGCCATGCTTTAATGCCGCTTCCCTTTCCCTCTCCCTCGGTGCAAGGTCCGGGTATTGTTTAAGCAGTGCTTCAGAGTGGATGAAGGTTATTTCTGGAGGTAACTGCGGAGTCAGCCATGGATATTTTTCATAAAGTTCCGCCTCGGTGATCCTGATTGTTTTGTAAATTAACTCTACGGTGTTTTTAAGAAGTTTCAATGATCTTTGCCCGGGCAGAATATTCTTTTCCCAATCCCACTGATCAACATAAACCGAATGTATCGGGCTCAGGGTTTCGCTTGGCCGTAAGGCACGCATGTCGGTCAGGATACCCTTGCCCGGTTTAATGTGGTAGTACCTGAGACGCATTCGCTTCCATTTTGCAAGAGATTGTATAATTGAAGCTTTCTGTCCGTTAAGTGATTTAATGGGAAAGCTAATTGGCTGTTCTATACCGTCAAGATCGTCATTTATCCCTGTTCCGTCGGGAACCACCACGGGCGCCGATACCTTGACAAGATCAAGGTGCTTGGCCAACGTTTTCTCATACCTTGTTTTAATGAAATCGATCAGCTCCTCTGTCTGAAGCATGTCCGATGCACACGAGATCTCTATTGTTTCTGCCTGAAATGTCATAATTATCTGTCTGTCAACAATTATTCTAAATTATTATTACAATTTTGAAGCAATACAGCAAATGTAATTACATTTTCTATAATTTTTCATGATTTTTATTATAAAACATCGTTAAAACATATTTTTTTTTAATAATATAATTTCTTAAAACCCTTAAATATTATGGAGTCGTTAAAATAATATTCTGACCTGTTTATCCCTGGTATCTTTGTGGCGTTTTTTTCATATTCTTCTTTAACCTGAATGATATAATTCATATTTTTGTAATAACGAACCTTATGTTTCAAATTGCCTAAACAGTTTATTATGAAAAAATCTTTACTATTTGTTTTGCTGATAATCGTCCCTGTTATCAGTATGAAGGCACAAAAACCAATTCTTATACTGGAAGATAGCCTTAAGGTTGGAAACTCCCTTTTACCCGGAATCTCGGTGATTATACCGGAAGTCCGATATGAAAGTACCCTTAAAAACTGGATCAAGGAGCTTGAATCCGGGACTAAATCAAAAGTGGTGGATGAGGCAGGTGGAATGACCATATTTGGCGCCATCCTGAAAAGTATAACAGAGTATCCCGTCAATGTTTACAGTGAGCTGATCGACAGAGACATAGACAGCACCCTTGCCCTTAAAGTCGCTATCGAGATGAAGAAAGACCAGTACATTGAAAGGGCTACAGGAGAAGCGGAACTGGCAAAGGCCAAGACTTTTCTGTTCGATTTTGCGAAAAAACAGTATATCGACCTGGTTACCGAACAGGTTAAGGCTGAGGAAAACAAGCTGAAGGACCTGGAAAGGGAGCTGGGTTCACTGGAAAAAGACCAGACAGGAATGGAAAAATCCATCCGTTCAAATAACAGACTTATCTCATATGAAAAGGAGAAGCTTATTGAACTTAACAATGAGCTTACATCTGTGTCAGCCGCGCTCGTCGAACATAACACCCAGTTAAGCTCAATGGAACCGGGAGATCCCAGGGATGAGAGGGTGAAATATATCAAGACTCTTGAAAAGCAGAAAAAGAGAACACAAAAGGCTATAAGATCAGCTGAAAACAAGATCGCGAAGTCTGAAAAATCAGTAGACAATTCCACCAGGGCTATTCCCAGGGTTGACAACACCCAGGAAAGAACCAGGAACAGGATCGCGGATCAGGAAGCTGTTCTGCAGAAATTTGTCGATAAACTGAATACTGTTAAAGGTTACAAGTAAATTTTATTTGCCGGATTCAGGTTCAGTTACAAATTCCTTCAATTCCCTGTAAACCATCTGTACGGGCAGGCCTACTACATTGAAATATGATCCTTCAATGCGACTGCAGGCAGCAATACCTATCCATTCCTGGATCCCGTATGCTCCGGCCTTATCATAAGGTCTGTATTTTTCAATGTAATAATCAATCTCCTCGTCGGTAAGAATTTCAAATGTCACCTTTGTGGAATCATAGAATGTCCGTTCTTTTGCTGCTGATAAGAGCGAAACACCCGTAATGACTTCATGGGTGTTTCCAGAAAGAGCCCTGATCATTCCGATCGCGTGATTTTTATCTGAGGGTTTTCCAAGTACCCTGCCATTACACCAGACGATTGTATCGGCAGTTATAACAATATCATGATCGGTTATTTCATCCCTTAAGCATTTCGCCTTCTCCCTTGCCAGGTACATCGCAATCTCACTTCCGGAAAGATGTTCAGGGTAATTTTCAGGAAAATCCCTGACAACAACATCGAAACTGAGACCCAGCTCCTGCAGGAGCTGTTGTCTTCTGGGGGATCCTGAAGCAAGAATTATCCTGTACTTATTCAGATTATCCACTTCCATTAACAGACAAGGTTCCAGGTAACTATTGCCTTAACCAGAAGAGAATACAGAATTCCTGCAAGCATTACGATTTTCATGATAGTGGCCGCACGGTGGAGCAGTGCCTTATCTGTGCTTACCGCAAGCATATAAATAACGTAAATCAGCGGCGCAACAATAGCTGCAGAAATGTAAACAAGTGTAATCTTATCGTTCACAAAGAAATGCCAGACAAGAAAAAGAGAAACTATTGTGATGATTATCAGGCTTATTGCCACAATTTTGGAAGCCGTGATCCCGATAATGACAGGAATAGTATTCCGCCCGTAAGCTGTATCGCCTTCAAAATCTTCTGTGTCTTTTATGATCTCCCGTATAAGTGTGGTAAGGAAAGCAAAAAGAGAGAAGCCGCCAACCCAGTAGAACAGGAAACCAAGGTCCGGAAGCTCAATTGCATAGACAGAATAATAACGGTAAAGTGCTGACCACTCGAAAAGAACCACCATAAACGGTACCATTGAGGTCAGTACTGAAACAATCAGGTTACCTACCAGGAACTGGCGTTTATAGCTGGCAGAATAGAAATAAAGCAATCCGGAGACCAGCATGAAAATAGTACCAAGCCAGAAATAACCTGCCCGCCATGATATATAAAAGCCTGCAGCTACGCCAGCAATATTCAGAATGCTGTGCCACAAAATTGCCTGACGTCTCGGGATCTTGGTTCCGACTATTACTTTTCCCCTGTTTATAAGGTCTGTTCTGATGTCGAAATAATCATTTATTATGTACCCGCCTGCAGTAATACAAACAGTTGCAGCGATAAGGATCAGAAAATTATACCAGGAAAACTGAAGTGCCATTGGACCTTCCTCCCCTGACCCTTTCAGCAGTATAACCCCTACCTTGCTTATCAGGGGTTCAATGATTGCATATCTCATCAGTATCATTGTAAGGACAACGATAAGTAGGTTCTGCCACCTGACAAGTTTTAGCAATTCTTTCATGTGAAAATAATATTACTATATTGTTGGAAATTAAGTGGTTCACATGGAACCTTCATTATTTTCATTTTCTTGTTGTGTAAGATTGTACATGAAGGTTTCATACTACCATGTAAATGCCTCAGAATCCATCCAGTTGTCATGCAACCTGAGCACCTGTTCGATGACGTCCCTCACACACCCTTCCCCTCCCTTTTTATCCGATATATAGAGAGCAGCCTGCTTCACTTCACTATCAGCATCAGACGGACAAACAGGCACACCTGCATGCTTCATCACACCTATATCAGGGATGTCGTCACCCATAAACAAAATTTCAGAATCGTTCAGATTATGTTTCTTCTTAAAGCTGTCATAATATTCGATTTTCGACCTGCTGTTCAGATATATTTCTCTGACTCCCAATAGCTTCAGCCTGCGCTGATACTCCTTCGAATTACTTCCGGATATAATTCCTATATAATATCCCTTCTTAATGGCCAATTGCAATGCATAACCATCGCGCAGGTTTACAGTTCTGTTAGGTACGCCAAAGGCATTCAGTGATATTGTCTGAAGGGACAGTACACCATCTATGTCAAAAATGAATGCTTTTACTTTTACCAGCTCCTCCTTGAAGTTTGCCATCGTCAGGCTTGTTTATAATGTTTTATAATCGACATTGTCACTTCATTGTAAAGGTCGTGTAATTCAGGTGAGAAAGATAATAGTTCGAGATGCTTTTCGATAGTGGTAATATCATTTCGGACCGCAGGGCCGGTTTGCGAAATTTCCGGTCCGTTTTCCAGTGCCTTGGAAATGGTCTCCCATATCAGGGGTTCGAAAAGCTTAAAGGATACTCCGGCTTCAGAGGATATCTTCTTTCCGGCTGTAAGCATATGGTTGGTAAAATTGCATGCAAAGACAGCTGCGACGTGGATTTTTTTTCTGAGGCCGGTATCAATGAATTGCACTTTTCCCTTGACAGATATGGCGAGTCTTTCCAGGATTTCCCCCGTATCGTTGCCCGACGCTTCAAGCAGAAAGGGTACATTCCTTAAGCCTACGATCCGGCCTTTTGAAAATGTTTGCAGCGGATAGAAAACACCTGTTCTTTTAAGTCCGGAAGGAAAAATATCCAGCCCATAGCTGCCGGCTGTATGGGCGACAACAGTTTGTTCAGGACATTTAATTGCCGACAGGACGTCTTTCAGCCTGTCATCGGGAACAGCTGCAATTATTATATCAGGGAGATCCTTAAATATCAGTTCCTGCGACCATAGTGCCTTGCACTCCTTAGCCAATGGTTTGCCGTTTGCTGCAGTTTCGGATATGATCTGCAGAATCCTGTGACCTGAACGGTACATTTCCCTGCAAAGAGCCCCGGCTACCCTGCCTGCACCTGCAAAAGATAAATTATACCGAGTCATGGAGAGTCTTACTTTTTCCCGTACAGATAGGATTTCAACTCTGTAACCTTAATATTATAAACTTTATAGTAATAGGTATAGTAAGAATTGCCGCTGGAGTTCATCATGTAAGTGCATTCCCAGAAGAGGTCGCCTGAAAGGAGTAACTGATCTTCACCCTCAAGGTCCAGATATTCATCGTACATCTCACCCGGATTGCAAAAATAATAAGTGTCATAGTAGTAACCACTGGAAATGATAAAGGATGCAGATGCACCGTCAGTACCATATCTGATCGAGGAACGATCCATTAGCTGATTATCCCACGAACGGAGAACATCACCGTCACAACCGCATTTTACCTGCTTTTTGCATCCCGACCAGGAGAAAAGCGGCAGAATGAATATCAGTACAACAAGAATTTTCCGAATTATATACAACATCTGTCCGGTGGTTACTTAGTGATTCTGTAATTCTAACACACAAAGTAAGGCTTTATTTCATTCATAACAAAAAATTAAGCCGCCAAAACAAAATATAGACGGCTTAATAACAGAGTTAGTGGCAATTCAGGCCTGGGCTGTTGGGCCTCCGAAACTCAGAGGCATAACAGGCCCCGAGCCTTTAACCTCCTTTATCGGTCCATGAACCGATTCATATTTTGCAATATTGTCCTGTAATGCTGAAACAAGTCTTTTTGCGTGTTCAGGGGTCAGTATTATTCTTGATTTGACCTGGGCTTTGGGTATTCCCGGCATTATCCTGACAAAATCAATGACAAATTCTGAAGGTGAATGGGTTATTACTGCAAGGTTGGAATAGATACCCTGAGCTACTTCTTCATTCAACTCAATGCTTATCTGGTTTGGGTCCTTGATATCTGCCATCTTCCTGAGTTTTTATCATTAATTCGAGTCAGCTTCAGCTTCCACACCTGATTCCTGGTCAACACCGACAAGGTTATCATATTCTTCGAGAGAGCCTACTATAATGCTGTTATAATCGCGTTGTCCCGTCCCGGCCGGAATAAGATGCCCGACAATTACATTCTCCTTCAGGCCCTCAAGCTTGTCGACCTTCCCCAATATTGCAGCTTCATTCAGTACTTTGGTGGTTTCCTGGAAGGAAGCGGCTGAGAAGAAGCTGTTGGTTTGTAATGCAGCGCGGGTGATCCCTTGTAATACCTGGCTCGATGTTGCAGGGACAGCATCCCTGGCATCAACAACTTTCAGGTCCTTGCGTTTAAGCACAGAATTCTCATCACGAAGTTTGCGGGCAGTAATTATCATGCCAGGGCGAAGAGTTTGGGAATCACCACCGTCGAGGATAACTTTCTTGCCATATATCCAGTCGTTTTCATCCATGAACTCGAGTTTGTCAACTACCTGTCGCTCAAGGAATTTTGTATCGCCCGGATCGACAATCTCAACCTTGCGCATCATCTGCCGCACGATGATCTCAAAATGTTTGTCATTTATCTTGACACCCTGCAGACGATAAACTTCCTGGATCTCATTCACAATATATTCCTGTACTTTTGTCGGTCCCTTGATCGCAAGGATATCCGAAGGAGTTATGGCTCCGTCAGAGAGAGGGATGCCAGCCTTTACATAATCGTTTTCCTGTACAAGTATCTGTTTTGAAAGAGGTACAAGGTATTTCTTTACCTCTTCGGTTTTTGATTTGATGGTTATTTCCCTGTTCCCTCTTTTTATTTTTCCGAATGTAACCTCACCATCTATTTCCGAAACTATTGCCGGATTGGAAGGATTACGGGCTTCAAAAAGTTCTGTTACTCTTGGCAGACCACCGGTTATATCACCTGATTTCCCGACTGCGCGCGGTATTTTGGCCAGAACTTCACCGGCTTCAACCATTTTATTTGTCTCCGCAACCAGATGTGATCCCACAGGCAGGTTATATAATCTGAGTTCCTCTCCCTTGGTTGACAATATCTTAATTGCAGGATTTTTAGTCTTGTCCCTGCTCTCAATAATTACCTTCTCCTTAAATCCGGTCTGCTCATCAGATTCTTCACGGAAAGTAACGCCTTCAATAAGGTAATCATATCCGATCTTACCGGTCATTTCCGAAATAATAACAGCATTGAAGGGATCCCATTCGCAGATAAGCTTGCCCTTTTCAACTTCCTGACCCGGTTTGAGGTAGAGCCGCGAACCATATGGTACAGAATGAGTTGTAAGTGCGATCCCGGTCTTTTTGTCGATTATCCTTAATTCGGCCAGTCGCCCGATGACAATATCAATATTGCCCTTTTCAGAATCTTTTTTCGGAACAGATCTCAGTTCCTCAATCTCAGCAATACCTGCATAGCGTGCAACCAGCCGTGATTCTGTGGTAATGTTCGATGCAGTACCCCCGACGTGGAATGTACGCAGAGTAAGCTGTGTACCGGGTTCACCGATGCTCTGGGCTGCTATGACGCCTACGGCCTCACCTTTCTGGACCATATGCCCGGTTGCAAGGTTGCGTCCGTAACATTTTGCACATACACCTTTCTTGGATTCACATGTAAGAACCGAGCGGATCTCTACCTGCTCAATCGGTGAATCCTCAATCTTGTTAGCAATATCTTCTGTAAGCTCCTGCCCTGCCTCAATGATAAGTTCACCGGTAAGCGGATGAAAGACATCATGTACAGTAGTACGGCCGAGAATTCTTTCATAGAGTGATTCAACAACCTCCTCATTCTTCTTGATTGCGGTTGCAACCAATCCTCTTAATGTCCCGCAATCCTCCTCATTTATGATCACATCCTGCGAGACATCCACAAGACGGCGCGTAAGATATCCGGCATCAGCTGTCTTGAGAGCTGTATCGGCAAGACCTTTTCGTGCACCGTGAGTGGAAATGAAGTACTCCAGAACTGACAATCCCTCCTTGAAATTCGAAAGGATCGGGTTCTCGATGATTTCAGAACCTGTAGAGCCCGATTTCTGAGGTTTTGCCATAAGGCCCCTCATTCCCGAAAGCTGACGTATCTGCTCCTTCGAACCCCTTGCTCCGGAATCGAGCATCATGTAAACCGAGTTGAAGCCATGCTTGTCATTTGAAAGCTGCTTCATCAGTGACTGGGTGAGCCTTGCATTTACATGTGTCCAGATATCAATAATCTGGTTATAGCGTTCATTGTTTGTTATGAATCCCATGCTGTAGTTATTCAGCACTTCATCGACCTGGTCATATCCTTCAGTGACAAATTTTGTCTTTTCCTCAGGAATGATAACATCATCGAGGTTAAAGGAGAGGCCGCCCTTGAAAGCCGAATAGAATCCCAGGTTCTTTATAGAATCGAGGAAATCGGCAGTTTTTGCCATGCCGGCAAGCTTCAGGACACGCCCGATGATATCCCTGAGGGATTTCTTTGTCAGCAGTTCATTAATGAACCCGACCTCCCCGGGTACATACTGATTGAAAACTACCCGACCTACTGTCGTTTCAATAATGTGATTCACAAAATCACCATTGATACGGTCATTGACCTTGACCTTGATTATAGCATGAAGGTCGATCCTTCCTTCATTATAGGCAATGGTTACTTCCTGAGGAGAATAGAAAGTAAGGCCTTCTCCCCTGACTTTATCAGTTGGGGTGCTCTTCTTTCCTTTGGTGATATAATAGAGTCCGAGTACCATATCCTGTGATGGAACAGTTATCGGCGCTCCGTTTGCGGGATTCAGGATATTATGTGAGGCAAGCATAAGCATCTGTGCTTCAAGTATTGCACTGTTGCCAAGCGGAAGGTGGACAGCCATCTGGTCACCATCAAAGTCGGCATTAAATGCAGTACAGACAAGGGGATGCAACTGTATTGCCTTGCCTTCGATCAGTTTTGGCTGGAAAGCCTGGATGCCAAGCCTGTGAAGCGTGGGAGCACGGTTAAGCAGAACAGGATGACCCTTTAGTACATTTTCCAGGATATCCCAGACAACAGGATCTTTCCTGTCGACGATCTTCTTGGCAGACTTTACGGTTTTCACGATCCCCCGTTCAATAAGCTTTCGAATTATGAAGGGTTTATAGAGTTCTGCTGCCATATCTTTTGGCAGACCGCATTCATGAAGATTAAGTTCGGGACCGACAACAATGACCGAACGGGCTGAATAATCCACCCTTTTACCAAGGAGATTCTGGCGGAACCTTCCCTGTTTTCCTTTAAGACTGTCGCTCAAAGATTTAAGCGGCCTGTTTGCATCTGTTTTAACTGCATTGGCCTTTCTTGAGTTATCGAAAAGCGAATCAACAGCTTCCTGAAGCATTCTCTTTTCGTTTCGGAGGATAACCTCAGGAGCCTTGATCTCTATAAGTCTTTTAAGGCGGTTATTCCTTATTATCACTCTCCTGTAAAGATCATTCAGATCACTTGTAGCAAAACGTCCTCCGTCGAGGGGAACCAATGGTCTCAATTCCGGCGGAATAACCGGAACTACCTTTATGATCATCCATTCCGGCTTGTTCACATTTTTGGAATCCCTGAAAGCTTCAACCACCTGGAGACGCTTAAGAGCCTCATTTTTACGCTGTTGAGATGTTTCCGAATTCGCTTTGTGACGAAGTGAATATGACATCTCGTCAAGATCAATCCGGCTCAATAGCTTGTAGAGAGCTTCAGCTCCCATGTCAGCGACAAATTTATCAGGATGGTTATCCTCAAGATACTGGTTTTCCTTCGGAAGGGACTCTGTGATCTCAAGGTATTCCTCTTCCGTCAGAAAGTCGAGATAGTTAACGCCGTCAGCCGCCTTTATACCCGGGTTGATCACAACATATCTTTCGTAATAGATGATCGAATCAAGTTTTTTTGTAGGAAGACCGAGCAGGTAACCTATTTTATTGGGCAGTGACCGGAAATACCAGATATGTGCAACAGGAACCACCAGCGAGATATGTCCCATTCTTTCGCGACGTACCTTCTTTTCAGTTACCTCAACTCCGCAACGGTCGCATACGATACCTTTATAGCGGATCCTTTTGTACTTTCCGCAATGGCATTCGTAATCTTTCACCGGTCCAAAGATCCTTTCGCAGAACAAACCATCCCGCTCAGGCTTGTAAGTCCGGTAATTTATTGTTTCAGGCTTCAGTACTTCACCGCTTGAACGGTCGAGTATTTCCTCAGGTGAAGCAAGACCTATGGAGATCTTTGAGTAACTTGTTTTTGTTTTGTTATCTCTTCTGAATGACATATACTGAATATTTTTAATTCAATTTATTAAATGACTGTATGAAAGAGCTGTTAATCAAGAATAACGCTCAATCCAAGACCTCTCAGTTCGTGCAGAAGCACATTCAGCGATTCAGGAATACCGGGTTGTGGCATCGGTTCGCCTTTAACTATAGCTTCATAGGCTTTGGCACGACCGACTACATCATCAGATTTTATAGTAAGTATTTCCTGAAGAATATGAGCAGCACCAAAAGCTTCCAGTGCCCAGACTTCCATTTCACCAAAACGCTGTCCGCCGAACTGTGCCTTTCCACCCAGTGGCTGCTGGGTGATAAGTGAATACGGTCCGATCGACCTGGCGTGCATCTTATCGTCAACCATATGACCCAGCTTAAGCATATAAATCACTCCTACTGTTGCAGGCTGGTCAAATCTTTCTCCGGTTCCTCCGTCATAGAGATATGTTTTTCCATATTTCGGAAGATCTGCTCTTTCTGTGTATTCAGTTATCTGATCTATTGTAGCACCGTCGAAGATGGGGGTCGAGAACTGAAGTCCGAGTTTCTGTCCCGCCCATCCAAGAACTGTTTCATAGATCTGACCCAGATTCATCCTTGAAGGCACTCCAAGAGGATTAAGTACTATATCCACCGGAGTCCCGTCCTCCAGGAATGGCATGTCTTCGGCGCGGACTATCCTTGCCACAATTCCTTTATTGCCATGACGTCCGGCCATTTTATCACCAACCTTGATCTTTCTCTTCTTGGCTATATAGACTTTTGCCAAACGTACTATGCCGGCAGGCAGTTCATCACCTATTGTGATATTGTATTTCTTGCGCTTATAAACACCGTCAATCTCCTTGTATTTTATAATGTAATTATGGAGGAGCTGTTTAATACTGTCGTTTTTCTTCTTATCCGTGGTCCATTTGTTTGGATTGATATTCAGAAAATCAATTTCCTGCAGCTGTTTAAGGGTGAATTTGCTTCCCTTAGGAATAATATCCACATTAAGGTAGTCCTTGACACCCTGTGATGTTTTACCGTTAACAAGAATAAAAAGCTTATCTACCAGCCTGGCTTTAAGATCATCAACACTTTTATTGAATTCATTTTCGATTTTGTCGAGCATCGGCTTTTCAACCGTCTTAGCTTTCCTGTCCTTGATAGCTCTGGTAAAGAGCTTTTTGTCAATAACGACACCCTCGAGTGAGGGACCCGCTTTAAGGGATGCATCCTTAACATCACCTGCCTTATCGCCGAAGATTGCTCTCAGAAGCTTCTCTTCCGGTGAAGGATCAGATTCACCCTTTGGAGTTATCTTACCTATAAGTATATCACCAGGCCTTATATGTGCGCCTATCCTTATTAGTCCGTTTTCATCAAGGTTCTTTGTGGCTTCCTCGCTTACGTTGGGTATATCGGATGTAAGCTCCTCGAGACCTCGTTTTGTGTCACGAACTTCAAGAAGATATTCATCGATGTGAACGGAAGTGAACATATCTTCCTGTACAACCTTTTCCGAAATAACTATGGCATCCTCAAAATTGTATCCTTTCCATGGCATGAAGGCCACCTTAAGGTTTCTTCCGAGGGCCAGTTCACCGTTTTTTGTTCCGTATCCTTCGGTAAGTACCTGTCCTTTCCTGACTTTTTCACCTTTTTTTACAACAGGTATCAGGTTGATGCAGGTATTCTGGTTTGTTTTCTTGTATTTTGGCAGGAGATAACGTTTAATATCTTCATCAAAGCTTACAAACTTCTCCTCGTCCGTTCGTGTGTACCTTATTACGATCTCGTTGGAATCGACGTATTCTACCACACCGTCACCTTCGGCGACAAAGAGAATGCGGCTGTCCTTGATTACAGTTGTTTCCAGTCCCGTTCCGATGATCGCCGACTGAGGATTTATGAGAGGTACAGCCTGCCGCATCATGTTCGATCCCATGAGGGCCCTGTTGGCGTCGTCATGTTCAAGGAATGGGATCAGGGATGCTGCGATGGATGCGATCTGATTCGGAGCCACATCCATAAGGTCGACTTTTGATATTTCCTCTAACGGGTAATCTGCTTCGTATCTGCATTTTACCCTTGCATCTTCAAAATGGCCATCCTTTTTGAGAGGGGCATTTGCCTGAGCAATCATCTTCTCTTCCTCCTCCTCTGCACTGAGCCACACTATTCCATCCTTACTGAAATCGACCTGCTCATTGTTCACTTTCAGATATGGTGTCTCGATAAATCCCAGGTCATTGATCCTTGCATAAACGCACAGTGATGATATCAGCCCGATGTTGGGTCCTTCAGGCGTTTCAATCGGGCACAGGCGCCCGTAATGGGTATAGTGGACGTCCCTGACTTCAAATCCTGCCCTTTCACGCGAAAGACCGCCGGGGCCAAGAGCTGACATACGGCGTTTGTGGGTCATTTCAGCCAGAGGATTGGTCTGGTCCATGAACTGTGAAAGCTGGTTCGTTCCAAAAAATGAATTGATGACCGATGAAAGGGTTTTGGAATTGATCAGGTCGACAGGAGTGAATACCTCATTATCCCTTACATTCATTCTTTCGCGGATAGTACGTGCCATCCGGGCAAGGCCGACTCCGAACTGTGCATAGAGTTGTTCACCAACGGTACGCACTCTCCTGTTGCTCAGGTGATCAATATCATCCACATCAGTCTTCGCATTGATGAGCTCGATCAGGTAACCGATAATTTTAATAATATCTTCCCTGGTAAGGATCTTGACAGTCATGTCGGTGTTAAGCCCCAGCTTTTTGTTGATCCTGTAACGTCCGACTTCACCAAGGTCATATCTCTTGTCGGAGAAAAAGAGCTTTTCGATCACGTCGCGGGCTGTTGCCTCATCAGGCGGTTCTGCATTGCGAAGCTGGCGGTAAATGTAGATCACTGCCTCTTTTTCAGAGTTGCAGGGGTCCTTTTGCAGTGTGTTATATATTATTGCGAAATCCGACAGGGTTGCATCATCTTTATGAAGCAGGATAGTTTTTGTGCCTGAGTCGACTATGAGATCTACATGTTCCGCTTCTATGGTCGTCTCCCTGTCGAGGATCACTTCATTTCTTTCTATTGAAACTACCTCGCCGGTATCCTCATCAACAAAGTCTTCAACCCAGGTTTTAAGCACCCTGGCGGCCAGTTTCCGACCGACAAGCTTTTTGATATTTGTTTTGGAGACTTTATGCTCTTCGGCAAGGTTGAAGATCTCGAGTATCTCCTTATCGCTTTCGAATCCGATAGCACGGAGCAGGGTTGTAACAGGAAGCTTTTTCTTCCTGTCAATATATGCATACATCACATTATTGATGTCGGTTGCAAACTCGATCCATGAGCCTTTAAAGGGAATTATTCTTGCCGAATAGAGTTTTGTTCCGTTTGCATGTATGCTCTGACCGAAAAATACTCCGGGAGATCTGTGCAATTGAGATACCACGACCCTCTCAGCTCCGTTTATTACGAAGGTTGCGCGTTCCGTCATATAAGGAACGGTGCCAAGGTATACATCCTGAATTACGGTATCAAAATCCTCATGTTCAGGATCGGTACAATAGAGTTTCAGTTTGGCTTTAAGGGGAACGCTGTAGGTAAGTCCGCGTTCGATACATTCCTCAATTGTATATCTTGGAGGGTCAATATAATAATCAAGAAATTCAAGAACAAAATTGTTCCTTGTGTCAGTTATAGGGAAATTTTCTGTAAATACTTTGTAAAGTCCCTCCTTCTTCCTGTTTTCGGGAGTTGTTCCCAGCTGGAAGAACTCACCGAAGGATCTTAACTGAACTTCCAGAAAATCAGGATAATCCAGCTGGCTCTTCCTGGAGGCAAAACTTATTCTTTCCGAATTTTTTGAAGGCATTTATAACAAGTTTAAGTGAACTTATAATTTAAAGAACGTAAGGTTTAGTCCCGCAATGAATGCGGGACTAAACACTAAAACCCGGCAATGAGGCATGAATTATTTAAGTTCAACTTCAGCTCCTGCTTCGACCAGTTTGTTTTTAATAGTTTCAGCTTCTTCTTTTGAAACACCTTCCTTAACAGGACCCGGGGCAGCGTCAACCGCTGCCTTAGCTTCTTTCAGTCCAAGGCCGGTGATATCTTTAACAAGTTTAACAATCTGTAACTTCTGTCCTCCTGCGCTTTTGAGAATAACATCGAAAGTTGATTTCTCTTCAGCGGCAGGTTTTTCGCTGCTGGCAGCGGGACCGGCCACAGCAACAGCTGCAGCTGCCGGTTCGATTCCATACTCATCTTTAAGTATTTTCGCCAGTTCGTTCACTTCTTTTACAGACAGGTTAACCAGTTCTTCTGCAAATTTCTTAAGATCTGCCATTTTTATTGGTTTTTAAATTTGATTATACTTATATTATTCTTCTTTTTTTGACAGTGTTTCAAGAACACCATGAATTTTATTTCCACCTGACTGCAAGGCTGATATAACGTTTTTGGCGGGCGACTGAAGAAGGAGAATAACATCGCCTATCAGTTCCTTTTTTGTTTTTATGGAGACAAGTGCTTCGAGCATATTGTCGCCCAGATAAATTGACTCCTGAACGTATGCACCTTTAAGAACAGGTTTATCATGTTTTTTCCGGAATTCCTTGATAAGTTTTGCAGGGCTATTTCCGGTGTTTGCAAACATGATGGACGTAGTACCTTTCAGAACCGGATAGAGTTCTTCAAAGTTAAGGCCAGACTGTTCAAATGCTCTTTTGAGGAGTGTGTTCTTTACAACAACAAGCCTGATGTCGTTTTTGAAGCACATTCTTCTCAGGTCACTTGTAACAGCTGCGTTAAGCTCAGCAGTATCAGTCAGATAAAAGTGGCTGTACTCTTTCAATCTCTCAGTAAGGCTGTCTACTATAGCATTTTTTTCTTCCCGTCTCATAATTTCTTTCCGAATTTTAACATAACACTTTATTCATCAAGACCTTTAGGATCTATTTTAATGCCCGGGCTCATAGTGCTTGAAAGGAAGAGGCTACGGATGTAGGTTCCCTTGGCAGCAGCTGGTTTAAGCTTGTTCACCACTGAGATGAACTCCTTGGCATTTTCGGCGATCTTATGAGGTTCAAATGAGACTTTTGCTACAGAGGCATGGATGATTCCGCTTTTATCGACCTTGAAATCAATCTTGCCCTGTTTCACTTCCTTAACAGCCTTACCAATCTCCATTGTAACAGTTCCACTTTTAGGATTCGGCATCAGTCCGCGGGGACCGAGTATCCGTCCTAACTGACCCACCTTTCCCATTACGGATGGCATGGTTATGATCACATCCACATCTGTCCAGCCTCCCTTGATCTTTTCGACATAATCGTCAAGACCAACAAAATCTGCTCCGGCTTCTTTTGCTTCGGCTTCCCTGTCGGGGGTGCAGAGAACGAGAACGCGTGTCTCTTTCCCTGTTCCGTGAGGCAGTGAAACAACGCCACGAACCATCTGGTTGGATTTCCTTGGATCAATACCTAACCTTACATCCAGGTCGATGGAAGCATCAAATTTTGTTTTCGTCATTTCTTTGACCAGAACAGATGCCTCTTTCAACGTATAAAGCTTGTCCATTTCAATCTTTTCAAGGGCAAGCTTACGGTTTTTGGTAAGTTTAGTCATTTTTCTCTTAGTTAATTAATACCCGGGGTTTCACCCTTAATGGTTATCCCCATACTTCTTGCAGTGCCAGCCACCATTTTCATGGCAGACTCAACTGTGAAACAGTTCACGTCCTCCATTTTATCTGCGGCAATTGTCTTTACC
>Ga0113563_10000188_pt1 | contig 26187 bp, 18 predicted proteins | sample Mud3Dept3metaG_FD_80117 | JGI IMG/M metagenome (GOLD analysis project Ga0113563, IMG submission 80117) | Freshwater wetland microbial communities from Ohio, USA, analyzing the effect of biotic and abiotic controls - Mud 3 Core 4 Depth 3... | ecosystem: Environmental > Aquatic > Freshwater >... | reverse complement strand
TGGGATGTCATCCAGTGATCCCTGTCGGAATCCTTTTCAACTTTATCAATTGGATTGCCTGAATGCAGAGCAATAATCTCGTAAAGCTCTCTTTTCAGCTTAATAATCTCACGTGCCTGGATCTCTATATCTGAAGCCTGTCCTTCGGCACCTCCCATTGGCTGATGTATCATGATCCTGGAATGTTTTAGAGCCGATCTCTTTCCTTTTTTCCCTGCTGTCAGAAGAACTGCACCCATTGATGCAGCCATCCCGGTACATATGGTCGCAATATCTGCCGAGATATATTGCATGGTGTCGTATATCCCAAGTCCTGCATGAACCGATCCGCCGGGGGTGTTGAAATATATCTGAATATCTTTCCCGGGATCTGAAGAGTCGAGGTACAATAACTGAGCCTGGATGATATTGGCTACATAATCGTCTATTGGCAGGCCGAGGAAAATGATCCTGTCCATCATCAGACGGGAGAACACATCCATCGATGCTACATTCAGCTGTCTTTCCTCTATGATTGTGGGCGAAATATAGCTGCCCCAGATAGACGTAAACCTGTGAAGAGCAAGGCTGCCAATTCCGTACTTGCTCCTTGCATATTTTCCAAAATCGTCAATATTGCTCATGATATTTATTTGAAATAATGTAACAAAGATATGAATTTTAACACATTCTTCGCAACGCATTGAGTATTATTCAAAAAGCTTGTTAAACTCCTCAACGGTCACATTTTTGTTTTCAATCTGCACAAGCTCTTTAAGTTGAGCCATAACTTTCTCCTCCAAAATCTTATCAGCAATCCGTTTTGCATCGTCCTCTCTTTTCAGGGTTTCCTTTGCATAATTTGAGATCTGCTCATCGGTTGCATAGAAGAGGCCGTAATTCTGAAACTGATACCTGGTAATATTTTCAGCCTCTTTCTGAAGCTCCTCTTCAGTGATCTTTAAGCTGTTGTCTTTTGCCACCCTGTTCATAATAAGCTGCCATTTCAGGTCGTGTCTGAAAGTTTCAAATTCTTTTTCTATCTGCTCCGCGGTGGTATTCTCATTCACTTTCAGTAACCATTTTTTCAGGAAATCCTCAGGCAGATGGAATTCAGTCTTTTCAATTGCGAGCTTCCTGACATCCTGCATCAGCTTGTTATTGCTTTCGCTGGCGAGGTTGGCAGATATTTCTTCGGTGATCTTGTTCATGAATTCCTCTTCGGTGGCTACAACGCCTTCTCCGTAAATTTTATTGAAAAACTCCTGCCCGAGCTCAGCAGGATGAAATCTCAATATCTCGCTGATAGTGAACCTGAAATCACCATTGAGTCCTTCAACTTCTTCTTTTTTCTTTTTAAGCAGGACAGCAACCTCATTATCGTTTGGAAATGTTTTCCTGATATCAAAATCTACATGATCATTTTCTTTCCTGCCAATAAAGTTCTTTTTAATGTCCTCATCTTTAATGACTTCGATTGACAGGGATGTTTCTTCATTTGAAATGCCGCCGGGTATGATCTCCCCCTTATCGTCAATGGCTTCTATTTTGCCTTTCAACAAATCTTTATCTTCGGTGACATCGGCTTTTTTGAATTCACCATAACGACGTGTATAGCTGCTGACATAGTCATTTTTCATTTTATCATCGATGGTGATCTCGTAGTTAGTGACTTTATTTTTCTTGCTGAGTTTCAATTCGAATACGGGAGCCAGTCCGAGTTCGAACGAAAAGGTAAAATCCTCCTGGATATCAAAATTTATTTTCTCATGCTCGTCGGTTTTTGGAAGAGGATCGCCGAGGATCTCAATCTTTTCATCAGTGAGATATTTGTGGATGTTTTCCGATACGATCTTATTAATCTCATCGATCTTTACGGCACTTCCATACATTTTCTTAATAATCCCGATAGGCACCATGCCTGGCCGGAATCCCTTGATATTAGCTTTTTTACGGTAATCCTTCAGAATATTTTCAACTTTTTTTTCATAATCGGTTTTTCCGATCTTCACTGTAAGGACGGCATTCAGATCGCCGGTGTTTTCTCTGGTGATATCCATTTGTAATTATTGTTTATTTATTTAAAAAACCGCCAAAACGCACTATCAGGCAGGTTAAGGGCGGTTTGTTATTTTAGTGCGGATGAAGGGACTCGAACCCCCACGTCTGTTAGACACAAGATCCTAAGTCTTGCTCGGCTACCAATTACGACACATCCGCAAAAATCCCCGCAAAAGTATAGAAAATTACCGTAAATACAAACAGAAGCAGTTACCGGCGAAGCTCGAATTTCGATCCGAGGTAGACTTTTCTTACATGCTCATCTTCAGCCAGTTGGGCTGATGTGCCGGATTTAAGGATCTGGCCTTCAAACAGGAGATAGGCCCTGTCGGTAATTGACAGGGTTTCGTGTACGTTATGGTCGGTTATAAGGATACCTATATTTTTGTTTTTCAGGTGAGATACAATATTCTGAATATCCTCAACTGCAATAGGATCGATTCCGGCAAATGGTTCATCGAGCAGGATGAACTTTGGTTTGAGGGCAATTGCCCTGGCTATTTCTGTCCTTCTTCTCTCGCCTCCCGAAAGCTGGATCCCTTTGTTTTTCCTGATTTTCTGGAGTCCGAATTCATTGAGCAATGATTCAACCCTGGTTGCCTGCTCCTGTTTTGAGAATTCCGACATTTCGAGTACGGCCCGGAGGTTATCTTCCACCGAAAGGTTTCTGAAGACGGAAGCCTCCTGGGCCAGGTATCCGATACCCTTTCGTGCCCGTTTATATACAGGGAGGGTTGTAATCTCTTCGTCATCAAGGAATATCCTGCCTTCACGTGGCCTTATCAGTCCTACGATCATATAGAATGAGGTTGTTTTACCGGCGCCGTTGGGCCCGAGAAGTCCAACGATCTCACCCTGTTCCACTTCAATTGAAACATGATCAACAACCGTTCGGTTGCGGTACTTTTTGACCAGATTTTGGGTATACAGTTTCATTCCAATGTTCAGGTGCCTGAATTTTCTTCTTTAGCCGGAACCTCATCCTTCATAAACTCTTCATGATCCTTTTCTTTTTTCTTCATTACTCTTGCTGATATGCCAATGCTGACCTCATACAGTATAAGCAGCGGAATACAGACCAGCATCTGTGAAAACACATCCGGCGGAGTAATGATAGCCGCAACTATAAAAATAACTACAATAGCATGCTTTCTGTATTTCCTCATGAAAGCCGGGGTGATGACCCCTATTTTTGTGAGAAAAAATGCAATTATAGGAAGCTCAAAAATCAATCCGGTTGCAAGACAGATTGAAGTTATAGTGCCTATATATGATCTTATGTTGATCTGGTTTACAACATCAGAGCTTATTTGATAAGAGCTCAGGAAATGGATTGAGAGGGGAGCCAGGAGAAAATATCCGAAAAGGACTCCCAGAAAAAACAACAGTGTTGAAGAGAGCACAGCTCCCCTGGCATGTTTTGCCTCATTTGAATGGAGAGCAGGTTTGAAGAACCTCCAGAATTCATAAATAATGACCGGGAATGCCATAATAAGTCCGGCAACCAGTGCCACCACTATGTGAGTTGTGATCTGGCCGGCCATTTTGATATTGATCAGATTGAGCTGCTGTCTGTTTATACATAATGCATCAATATTGAACTGATGGCCAAAAACCGTTATATGACCAAGATTGCAAAGCAACCGGTTTGTCAGGAACTCCGGATTCTTGGGTGCCAGAATAACAGCATCAAATATGAAATTCTTGAAAATGAATGCCACAATCATTGAAACAACGATGGCAATTAATGACCGGATAATATGCCACCTGAGCTCCTCGAGATGTTCGAGGAACGACATCTCTCCCTCGCCTTTAACCCCTTTCTTCCCTGTCTTCCATTGAAAAGCCATTCCTGTGGAAATTTTTAAATTCAGCGTGTAAAGATGATAAATCTTCTCCTGCAAAACAATATCAGCCATCGCTAATATTGAATTTCGGAAAACTAATTGTTAATAATTAAATAAAACTATGATTTGATTTGGAAATTAATTAAATTTATAAATATGAACGAAAACATAGCCTTTAACAGATTGGAGGATTGAATCTGATGGTTAATGAAAATACCACACGTGATTATTTAAAGAGGTATTTCGGATTTGATACCTTTAAAGGTAACCAGGAGCAGATTATAAAGAATGTTCTGGAAGGAAGGGATACTTTCGTACTTATGCCGACAGGCGGGGGGAAATCGCTCTGTTATCAGTTACCGGCTGTTATGGGTCAGGGAACAGCAATTGTCATTTCGCCGCTGATAGCTCTCATGAAGAACCAGGTTGACGCAATGAGGAATTTCAGCACAAATGACGATGTCGCGCATTTTCTTAATTCATCACTTACCAAAACTGAGATTGCCAGGGTTAAAAAAGATGTGCTTGACCGGGAGACAAAACTGCTGTATGTTGCTCCCGAATCGCTCACCAAGGAGGAGAACATTGAATTTCTTAAAAATGTCAGGGTTTCATTTTATGCAATTGATGAGGCACACTGCATATCGGAATGGGGACACGATTTCAGGCCGGAATACAGACGGATCAGACCTTTGATCGACACCATCGGCCGTTCTCCCATCATTGCGCTTACAGCTACAGCCACTCCGAAAGTGCAGCATGATATCCAGAAAAACCTGGGTATACTTGAAGCCGATGCATTCAAATCATCTTTTAACAGACCTAATCTCTACTATGAGGTCAAGTCGAAACAGGATGTTACCAAGGAGATCATAAAATACATAAAGAACAATCCCGGGAAATCAGGCATTATCTACTGCCTGAGCCGTAAAAAGGTGGAGGAAATGGCAGAGGTTCTAAAAGTAAACGGAATAAAAGCGCTACCCTACCATGCAGGCATGGATTCAGCAACCCGTACACAGAACCAGGATAAATTTCTTATGGAGGAGGCCGATGTGATAGTGGCTACAATAGCCTTTGGCATGGGTATAGATAAACCCGATGTGAGGTTCGTCATCCATTACGATATACCAAAAAGTCTTGAAGGGTATTATCAGGAAACTGGCCGTGCCGGCCGTGATGGCGGTGAAGGTAACTGTATCGCATACTACAGTTACAATGATATAATGAAGCTTGAAAAATTCATGCAGGGCAAACCTATTGCCGAACAGGAGATCGGGAAACAATTGCTGCTTGAAACAGTATCATACGCCGAATCCTCGGTTTGCCGCAGAAAACTTCTGCTTCATTATTTCGGGGAAGAGTATCCGAAAGAAAACTGTGAGGCATGCGATAATTGCCTCCATCCAAAAGCACAGTTTGAAGGCAGCGAGTCAGTTGTCAACGTCCTTGAAACAATACTTGCAGTGAAGGAGAAGTTCAAGGCCGATCATATTGCACATATACTTTCCGGCAAGGTTACCTCGGCCGTCAAGTCCTACAAGCATAACAAACTGGAATTCTTTGGCATTGGAGAGGAAAAGGATGAGAAATACTGGAACATGGTGATCAGGCAGGCCCTGATAGCAAAATTTCTTACCAAAGATATTGAAAACTACGGTCTTCTGAAAGTCACCCAGAATGGGATGGATTTTCTGAAAAATCCGACATCCTTAATGCTTGCGGAAGATCACGACTATGCCGATACTACAGATGATGAGAACGCTTTTGGTGCCAAAACCGCTGCCGTTGATGAAGAGCTTTTCAGCATACTTAAGGACCTGCGGAAAAAGCTCTCGAAACAGAAGGATGTCCCGCCTTTTGTTATATTCCAGGACCCCTCTCTTGAAGATATGGCTATCCAGTATCCGGTTAATCTGGATGAACTTCAGAATATTTCCGGTGTCGGTGCCGGTAAAGCCCAGCGTTATGGCAAGGAATTCGTTGAGCTGATAAAGAAATATGTGGAAGAGAAGGAAATAATACGACCTCTCGACATGGTGGTAAAATCAGTTGTAAACAAATCGGGCATTAAGGTTTATATTATCCAGAGCATTGATATGAAACGATCACTTGAGGATATTGCCGAAGCCAAAGGTCTTGAGATGAAAGAGCTTCTGTCCGAAATTGAAGCAATTGTAAATTCAGGCACACGGCTTAATCTCGACTATTATATCAATTCAGCCATCGATGAAGAACGGCAGGATGAAATCTATTCATATTTCAGGGAAGAGGCTGAATCTGACTCGCTTACCGATGCCATAAAGGAATTGGGCAATGATTTCGAGGAGGATGAGATAAGGCTTATAAGGATCAAGTTCCTGTCTGATATGGGTAATTAGAATTACCCCCCTTTGACCGGACCAATTGAGTCTAAAAGAACTCCAATTACATAAAAGGGATAGACAAATTGAGAAGGTAAAAACCATCTCATAAGTTTTTTTTTGCCATATCTGGCAGCCGTATTCCTTAAGATCATCAGATCGGGAATGGATTTCAGCAAAAAAATTGCCAGGAACACCGGCAGAAAAACCGGATTGAATATTCCGGCAATCAGCAATGATAACTGAAGCAATACAATAATAAAAGTAACAATGGCAACAATTTTTGTGTATCTGTCCGTATATGCGCCTGCTTTTGAAATCCATCTTGCACGCTGATGCATGAATAAACTGAAAGTCGGTGACACCGGGGTTGTCACAACTGCCTTTTCCGATTCCAGCCATCGGATCTTTTCAGGGTGCTCCTTTTTAATGCTGTGCAGGAGGAAAACATCATCCCCTGATATTAACTCATCGTGAAGGTCTCCGGAATGCCGGATGTAAGATCCTTTTGGAAATGAAAGATTTGCACCATTACACATTACAGGATTTCCTTCAATGGCACATCCGGCTGTAATGCCCTGAAGACCCAGAAATTCCAGTTCCTGGAACCTGTAAAGAAAGCCCTGCCTCCCTTTCAGGGCAACAGGACAAATTATCAGGGAAGGATTCTTCTTTTCATAAAATGAAGCGATAGTGCTGATCCAGCTTTTTCCCATGCTGCAGTCAGCATCAGTTGTAATTATCAGGCTGCCTGACGACAATCCGATTCCGGTTCTGATAGCTTGTTTCTTCCCGGTGCCTTCGTTTTTATGTACTCTGAGATTTTTAATTCCAGTGAATCCTGATGCGATCCGGAATGTCTGATCCGAGGAATTGTCATCTATGATGATCAGTTCAAACAGTTCCCCCGGATAGTCCTGGGCAGAAATATCGTTCAGCACAGACGTGAGGTTTTTCTCCTCATTACGGCATGCAATGATTAATGATGCAAATACCTTAGCAGGGTCAGATGCACAATATGGTCTGATCAGGGACAGGTTTCTGCTGATCCTGAGAAAAAGATATAAATAAGGTACTGCGAGTATTAAAAGAAGCCACTGCATGGGTCATTCCTTCATCCATTCATAAAAGGAATAGTGCTCACTGGTCATGCCGAGAGCCTCATAGGTCAGTTTTGCCCGTTTATTACCGGTTTCAACATAAAGCCGTAATCCGGCAACTCCCTGTTCTTCAGCCTTGTTCCTGATAAATGTGTACATTTTCCTGAAGGTCCCCTGCCTGCGGAATTCCGGAACAACATACACCGACTGGAACCACCATACATTACGGTTCCTCCAGTCGCTCCACTCATATGTTATCAGCAATGATGCAACTACTTTTCCGTCAGCTTCCGCAACATAGTACTCCCCTTTTGCAGGGTCGGCAAATACTGCATTTACTCCTTTAGTAACGGTTTCAGCAGCAAGGGTAATTTTTTCCGTTTCCCATGCCATTTTCTGCTGAAAATCGATTATCGACCGGGCATCTCCGGGGATTGCTTTTCTAATGATTATCATAGTACAAAAGTATTATATATTATCCTTTTAACCACGGAGTTACACAGTCCCTCAATCTCTCAGTCCTACTTATACTCATCCCAGCTCTTTATCGCCAGGTCATTAACGCTGATCCGACAGAATGCAAGAATGAACGCACTGGCCAGTCTCGCATTGGTGATGAGTGGAACATTGTAATCGACTGCGCTTCTCCTTATCGAGTAGTCATTATCAAGTTCGGAGGCGCTCAGGTCCTTCGGTATATTAACAACCAGATCTACTTCACGCGACTTAATGAGTTCGATGGTATTCGGCGATTTGTCCTCATCGGGCCAGTATGCGACATGAGCTTCAACGCCTGCATTTTCCAGAAACTGTTGGGTGCCTCTTGTGGCATAAAGCGTATGTCCCCTTTCCCGAAGCGCTTTTGCACTGGCAAGAAGCTCAACCTTTGAGCGGGCAGGGCCGGTTGACAGGAGAATGCTTTTCTCAGGGACCTTGTATCCCACAGAGAACATAGCTTTCAGTATTGCCTCATAAAAGCCCTCGCCGATGCAACCCACTTCTCCCGTTGATGCCATATCGACTCCGAGTACGGGATCAGCTTTAGCAAGCCGCGAAAAACTGAATTGCGGAGCTTTCACCCCTACATAGTCGAGTTCAAAAACCGATTTGTGCGGTTTTTCGGCCTGAATACCGAGCATAACTTTTGTGGCTAGTTCTATAAGGTTGGTTTTTAGAACTTTAGAAACAAACGGCATACTGCGGCTTGCACGCAGATTACATTCTATTACCTTGATCTGGTTATCCCTGGCAAGGAACTGAATATTAAATGGCCCTGTTATATTGAGCTCTTTCGCAATCTGACGGGTGATCCGTTTGATCCGTCTGACAGTCTCGAAATAGATCTTCTGAGGCGGAAAGACAATCGTCGCATCTCCCGAGTGAACGCCGGCAAACTCAACATGCTCGCTGATAGCATAAGCGATTATCTCACCCTCCTTTGCCACTGCATCGATCTCTATTTCTTTGGCATTTTCAATGAATTCAGAGACCACGACGGGATACTGCCTTGAAACCTGCACCGCGAGGTCAAGATAATGAGTCAGCTCGTTTCTGTTCGATACGACGTTCATAGCAGCTCCGGAAAGAACATAAGAGGGTCTTATCAGAACGGGAAAACCTATCCTGTCGACGAATTCAAAAATATCCCCCGTTGACGATAACTCTTTCCATCGTGGCTGGTCGACTGACAGGTTGTCAAGCATTTTTGAGAATTTATGCCTGTTTTCTGACCGGTCGATTGAAACGGGAGAAGTCCCGAGAACCGGTACATTCTCTTTAAGAAGTCTCATTGCGAGGTTATTGGGGATCTGACCGCCGACCGACAGGATAACCCCTCCCGGATTTTCCAGTTCAATAATATCGAGAACTCTTTCGAAAGTCAGTTCATCGAAGTAGAGCCTGTCACAGGTGTCATAATCGGTGCTTACAGTTTCAGGGTTATAGTTGATCATTACAGACCGGAATCCCTCCTTCCTGATGGTCTCGGCAGCATTTACAGAACACCAGTCAAACTCAACGCTTGAACCTATCCTGTAAGCACCGGATCCGAGGACTATCACTGATTTCCTGTCATTCCCGCAGTGAATGTCGTGCTCTGTCGCGCTGTAAGTCAGATACAGGTAATTTGTAACTGCAGGATATTCAGCGGCAAGGGTGTCGATCTGTTTAATGTATGGGACTATTCCAAGTGATTTCCTGTATTTTCTCACTTTCATCAGATCATTATTGATCTCATCCGTGCCTGACCGCAGCACATGTCTGGCGATCTGGAAATCGCTGAATCCGCAGATCTTGGAGTGGGAGAGAAGTTCTGCCGGGATGCTTTCGAGGGTATTGTAGCCGGCGAGCTCATTTTTAATGTTAATTATATTCCTGAGCTTATAGAGGAACCATTTGTCAATTTTTGTCAGTTCATGGATCCTGTCAATTGACATTCCTTTTTCAAGAGCTTCGGCAATTGAAAATATCCTCATATCGGTGGGCTCTGAAAGCTCCTTTTCAAGGTCTTTGAAATTAAGTTCCCTGTTGCCCGTGAATCCGTGCATACCAAGACCGATCATCCTCAGACCTTTCTGGATGGCCTCCTCAAAGTTCCTGCCGATTGACATAACTTCACCGACACTTTTCATGCTGCTGCCTATGGCATGTGAAACACCTTCGAATTTATTCAGGTCCCAGCGCGGGATTTTACAGACAATATAGTCAAGTGCCGGTTCAAAAAAGGCAGTGGTATTTTTTGTAACTGAATTCTTAAGCTCATGCAAACCATAACCTATTCCCAGCTTGGCGGCAATGAAGGCAAGAGGGTATCCGGTTGCTTTGGATGCCAGTGCACTTGAACGGGATAGCCTTGCATTAACCTCAATTACACGGTAATCTTCCGAGCCGGGGGAGAGTGCATACTGAACATTGCATTCACCGACGATACCGATATGCCTTATAATCCTGATGGATAGTTCCCTGAGCTTATGGTACTCACTGTTTGTAAGGGTTTGTGAAGGTGCAACAACTATACTTTCACCGGTATGAATTCCCAGAGGATCGAAATTCTCCATGTTACATACAGTGATACAATTATCATATTTATCCCTTACTACCTCATATTCAACCTCTTTCCATCCTTTAAGCGATTCTTCAACAAGTATCTGGTTCGTAAAGGAGAATGCCCTTGCTGCAAGTGTTTTCAATTCATCCGGGTTTGTGGCGAATCCGCTGCCCTGACCTCCCAGTGCATAAGCTGCTCTGATAATTACAGGAAACCCCAGATTGCCGGCAGCCTCAAGAGTCTCATCAACTCCTGATACTGCAATGCTTCTGGGTGTATTGATATTTATTTCATTGAGTTTCCTTACAAACAATTCCCTGTCCTCGGTATCCATTATTGCAGTTACCGGTGTACCCAGGACTTTCACATTATTCTTCGCGAAAACACCTGCCCTGAACAATTCCGTTCCGCAATTGAGGGCTGTCTGTCCGCCGAATGAAAGAAGTATTCCATCTGGTTTCTCCTTTTCAATTACTTTTTCAACAAAATAAGGTGTCACCGGAAGAAAATAGATTTTCCCGGCAAGTTCCTCTGATGTCTGGACCGTAGCTATGTTGGGATTTATGAGTATGGTTTCAATACCCTCTTCCTTCAATGCTTTAAGGGCCTGTGAACCTGAATAATCAAACTCTCCGGCTTCCCCGATTTTCAATGCGCCTGAACCAAGTAAAACAACCTTTTTAATATCGTCTTTCATCTGAAGGATTTGAGACTCAAAATTAAAAGAAATTTCTTACCGGGATTTGCAATCATAAAAATGATGGATATATTTGCAAACTATTTGTATAAATATGCAAAAGACAAAACGGTTGCTGGCAATTGAAAAAATAATAAGTGAGGAGGATATATCGTCGCATGATGTGCTGCTCAGAAAGCTGAAAGGGAAAGGCATAGTATGCACGCAGGCTACATTATCCCGCAATTTACGGCAAATTGGTGCAGGCAGGATTCCTGACGGCAAAGGAGGGTATAAGTATTCGCTGCCCGGAGTTTCAGGGAATTCATCATCCGATACAGACAGGCTTAATGTTCTGCCTGTGATCCGTGACCTTGTCGAAGCAAAAGGACTTATCGTGATTAAAACACTCCCGGGAAATGCCAGCAGCACAGCGAGCTACATTGACAACACATCCAGGTATGAGATTGCCGGGACGGTTGCCGGAGATGATACAATACTTGTTATCCCGAGAGACGGCATCACAAATCAACAGATGCATACATGCCTCGAGATAATTATGCCGGGCTTGCACGGGCAGCTAAGGAAGAAATAATAGTGTTGCAAAAAAAAATCAAACAAAGAGTTTTTAAGCATTAATTATAATACCATAAAATTTTAAAATGATGAAAGAAAAAGTTGTACTGGCGTACAGTGGCGGTCTGGACACTTCCGTTATACTGAAATGGCTTATTGAAAAGAATTATGATGTCATAGCATTTGTTGCAGATGTAGGACAGAATGAAAATTTTGAAGAAGTCAGAAAAAAAGCTCTGATGCTGGGTGCTTCAAAGGTAATCATCTCAGATCTGAAAAGGGAATTCATTGAAGATTACGTTCTTAAAGCGATAATGGCAAATGCCATATATGAAGACAGGTACCTGCTGGGCACAGCCCTTGCACGACCCCTTATTGCAAAAACCCAGATAAAGGTGGCAAAGCAGGAGGGCGCAAATGCCGTGGCTCACGGAGCAACTGGAAAAGGTAACGACCAGGTAAGATTTGAACTCTGTTATTATGCCCTTATGCCCGGTGTCAGGGTGATTTCACCATGGAAAGACAGAGAGTTCCTTTCACAATTCAAGGGCAGGACCGATCTCCTGAAATATGCATCTGAAAAAAAGATCCCTGTAAAAGCCAGTATCGATAAACCTTACAGTGAGGATGAGAACCTGATGCATATCAGTCATGAGGCAGGAGTTCTGGAAGATCCGATGTATACATTGCATAAGAGCATGCTTGCCAAGATGGTCATGCCTCAGGATGCGCCCGACAAAGAAACACGGATAGTGGTTCATTTCAGGAACGGGATCCCCGTTAAGGTTATCAATAAGGATGACGGCACTACAAAGGAAGATGCCTATGAGATGTTTGTTTACCTGAATGAACTTGCCGGGAAGAACGGTATCGGTCTGCTCGATATGGTAGAGAACAGGTTTGTCGGAATTAAATCGAGAGGAGTATATGAGACACCTGCAGCAACAGTTCTTCATATTGCTCACAAGGATATTGAAGGGATCGCAATGGACAGGGAAGTGATGAGGCTGGTAAACATGCTGACACCAAAGTTTGCGGAGATCATTTACAACGGTTTCTGGTTCAGCCCCGAAATGGATTTTCTGATGGCTGCAATAGAAAAGAGTCAGGAGTTAATTGACGGAAGCGTTCATATGTGCCTCTATAAGGGCAATGTGATCATAGAAGGACGGGAGTCTCCATCATCATTATATAACGAAAAGCTCTCGAGCATGGATATTGACGGAGGATTCGATCAGACTGACAGCAAAGGATTCATTAAGATCAATGCAATAAGACTGATGGCTCACCGTGCTATTGTCGAGGAGAGTCAAAAAACATAAAAGCATCCGGTTATGAAATTATGGGAAAAGGGGATAAATCCTGAGCCTGCAATAATTGAATTCACATCAGGAAAAGACCGGAAAACAGATCTTCACCTTACAAAGTGGGATATTGTCGGCTCAATGGCTCATGTAATTATGCTTCATGACGTGGGATTAATAGCAAATGAAGAGAAAAACGACATGCTGAAAGCGTTGCATTCACTATTTGTATGGGACGAGAAGGGAGGTCTTGTTATTGAAAATGATGTTGAGGATATCCATTCGCAGATTGAGAAGGAAATGGCTTCAATCCTGGGAACGACGGGCAAAAAGATCCATACAGGAAGATCAAGGAACGACCAGGTGCTTGTTGATATCAGGCTTTATACAAGGGAAGAGATTGACAGGCTGGCTGGTCTGATCAGCAGGCTTTTTGAAAAGTTTCAGTCGTTAAGCGAGCAGTACAGGGAGATCCTTCTGCCAGGATATACCCATATGCAGCCTGCAATGGTATCGTCTTTCGGATTATGGTTTGGTGCTTATGCCGAATGCCTGTCCGACGATCTTAAACTCCTCTCCGGGGCAAGAGCTCTCAACAATCGAAATCCTCTCGGCACAGCAGCCGGATTTGGTACAACACTCCCGTTAAACAGGAAGCTTACCTCAGAACTGCTTGAGTTTGATGATCTGTTATACAATTCAGCATATGCAAGTCTGAGCAGGGGTAAAGTCGAGCTTGCGATCGCATCAGCCCTTGCATCGCTTGCACAAACTCTGTCGAGGTTCTCAATGGATATATGCCTGTATATGAGTGCGGAATTCAGGTTTATAGATTTCCCGGACGAATATGTGACGGGATCAAGCATCATGCCCCAGAAAAGGAATCCTGATGTTTTTGAACTGATCAGGGGACGATCAAATCTTATTCAGACACTGCCCGGTCAGGTTGCCATGTTAACCTCTAACCTGCCTTCAGGATACAACCGTGACCTTCAGCTGCTGAAACAACTGATGTTTGACGCCTTCTCCGGATTACAGGAATCTATTGAAATAATGCTGTTAATGCTGAATAATATAAAAGTAAGGAAGAATATAACAGAGAATCCTTTATATAATACCATCTTCAGCACGGAAGAGGTGAACAGACTGGTAAGACAGGGGATTCCATTCAGAGATGCATATAAAGCCGTATCCGATATGGTCAAGAATTCATCATTTTCAAAGACTTCATTATCTGATTACGTTCATGAAGGCAGCATAGGGAATCTCTGCAATGAGGAGATAGCAAACATTTTCAATGAGACCTTGAAATCTTTTAAGAACAAGTCTGCTGCTGAGATGGCGGAGAAGATGATGGGGTATGTAAAATAACCCCCGGCCCTGGCCCTGACTGCAAACGTCAGGGGAAGGGGGGTTATTCCTTAGTCTTCCTGATATTCTCAATAAACACATCAAACAGATAATCAGTATCTGTCGGACCTCCCGAGGCTTCAGGATGGAACTGAGTAGAAAAAAACGGTTTTGTTTTATGTATCATCCCTTCGTTGGTATTGTCATTAATATTGATGAAGAAGGGATCCCACTCTTTGCCAAGAGTTTTATTATCAACGGCATATCCATGATTCTGTGAAGTGATGTATGCTTTATCGGTGCCTACCCGGATCACCGGCTGGTTATGGCTTCTATGGCCATATTTGAGCTTATATGTATCAGCTCCTGAAGCAAGCGCCATAAGCTGGTTACCCAGACAGATCCCGAAAACGGGGATCTCCTTTTCGAAGGATATCCTTATGTTATTTATAGTGGATTCACACATCTTTGGATTGCCCGGTCCATTGGTAAGGAACAGTCCGTCAAAATCCTCCTGATGGTAATTATAATCCCAGGGAACCCTGATTATGGTTGTGTCACGTTTTAATAAATTCCTGATAATATTATACTTAACACCACAATCCACCAGAATTATCTTATATTTCCCCGACCCATAGACCTTCTTATGATGAGTGCTTACCTCGGCAACAAGATTGACCAGGTTGGGATCATAGAATTGAACCTCTGTGCCGTCCGGTTCAACTTTACCCAGCATTGCGCCCTTTTCACGGATCCTTTTTGTGAGTGCCCTGGTATCGATTCCATAAATACCCGGAATATTGTTGCGTTTGAGCCATTCGTCGAGACTCTCTGAAGCATTCCAGTGGCTGTAATCAAAGGAATAGTCCGACACTATCAGCCCGGCAATATGGATTGAGGAAGACTCATAGAACCTGTAAAGATCATTCTCTTCATTTTTCCCCGGTGCACCATAATTGCCGACAAGAGGGTAAGTGAGACAAAGAATCTGTCCGCGGTAAGAAGGATCTGTGAGACTTTCGGGATACCCTGTCATTGCGGTATTGAATACGACCTCCCCTGATGAGGGAACAGGTGCTCCAAACGACCTGCCCTGGTAAACAGTCCCGTCTTCCAGGGTAAGATTGACTTTCACTCTGTCTTTCATTCAGTAAGAATAATACCTTTTTATCTCATCAGGGCAACTGCCATTTCAATCTGCTGCATTGCTTTCTCGACCTTACTATGGGTAGTTGCAAGGTTCATCCGCATAAATCCTTCTCCTCCCGGGCCAAAAGTTGAACCTTCATTCATCCCAACTCCGGCTTTGTTAACAAAGAAGCTCTGGAGCTCTTTACCAGACATCCCGAATTTACGGCAGTCCAGCCAAATCATATAGGTCGCTTCAGGATATACTGGAAGGATCTCAGGAATAAGCTCCCTGCAGAATCCGGTAACATAATTAACATTCCCTCCGATATATTCCATGAGGGCATCAAGCCACTCATGTCCATGCGAATATGCAGCAACAGAAGCAACAGTGCCGAATATATTCCCGTTTCCAACATGCAGACCTTCGACTTTTTTGTTGAAATACTTTCGCAGGACCGGATTGGATATGATCAATGATGAAGTTGATAGTCCGGCAAGGTTAAAGGTCTTGCTGGGGGCAATGCAGGTTACCGTGATATCAGCGATCTCTTCAGAGATCTTTGCCATAGTTGAATGGCAAAAGCCTGACAGGATGAGATCACAATGAATTTCATCGGAAAGGATAATGATCTTATTCCTGAGGCATATTTCCGCGAGTTTTCCCAGTTCTTCCTGTGACCATACCCGACCCACCGGATTATGCGGACTGGAGATGATAATCATTTTTGTTTCCCCGGTTATCGAAGCATTAAGGGAATCAAAATCCATAGTCCATTTTCCGTCCTGCTCAAGCAACTGATTATAAACCAGTTTCCTGCCATGGCTCTCAACTGCAGCGAAGAAAGGGAAATATACCGGGGGCTGGACGATTATGGACTCACCGGGGCGCGTGAATGCCAGAGTGCAGAGGTTTAATGCAGGGACGATGCCGGGACAGAAGCAGATATGATCTTTTTCAATCTGCCAGCTATGTCTTTCCGCTAACCATCTCATTATTGAATTGTAATACTCAGGCGGCCGGAATGAATAACCATAGATTTCATGGTCAAGACGCTGTCGCAGTTTTTCTGTGATGAATCCGGGAGTACGGAAATCCATATCTGCCACCCACATGGGAATGACATCCTTCCGGCCGAAAATATCTTCTCTCAGATCGTACTTGATACAATCTGTTCCCTCCCTGCAGACCTCCTCATCAAAATTCCAGTTCATCATTTTAAAATTAATCCCGGATCGGTTTAAAGATATATAAATTCAGCAATAAATACCCTCTCATAAAAAATACGTAATATTGTCTCCGAAGATGCTTAAGTGATTAAACCACGCTTAAGCAGGAAGCCGGGTTAATATCAATTTAGTTGAATAAGATGCTTATTGTTTAATTAATTTATTACTTTTATAGGCAAAATTTGAATATTTCAAGTAATTAAAACAGATCAGGTATGAAAAAGACGATTGCTGCATTGATCCTTCCTCTATTTTTAACCGCATCTTTTGTTATAACCTCATGTAACTCCTGCAAAAACAGAGCTTCAAAAGAACAGAAGAAAGTAGAAATGGGACAGGTTGACACACTTGAAAAACAGATAGAATCGAACGTATATCCCTTACCCACATCTGCACAGGTAATTAAAATGCTGACTGACCTTGAAGTGGGTTATCAGTTCGGGATCTCCAATCCGGTATCAAAAGCAAAAAAATATATCACAAGCACTGAAAAGGCAATTAATATGGGGGCATACGGAGCCGATCTCAGTTATGCTACATTATACAATATGCAGCAGGAAGTCATAAATTACCTGAGTGCGATCAGAAACCTTGCCAATGAGCTAAATATGTCGAGAATATATGACGAAGCGCTATATACCAAGATCAAAGATAATTTTGACAACAGGGATGAACTGGTTAAAATCCTGACTGAAGCTTTTGATAACACCTATTCATATCTTGCAGACAATGGTCAGCAAGCGCTGGCATTGCTTGTTGTTGGAGGTGCATGGATTGAGGGAATGTACCTTACAACACATGTGTCTGTTGCAGCATACCATTTTGAGGGCATCTCCCGTAACCTGCTCGAGCAGAAGAAGTCATTTGACCTTTACCTTGAAATTACGCAACCTTATCTTAGTGACAAGAACATAAGCGATTTCGTAGCCTTGCTCGATCCAGTAAAGGAGGTATATAAAGATCTAACCACAAGCCTTACCGATAAGAATATTCAGGATATTTCCAAAGCTATCGGAACAGTAAGGGCACAGATCGTAAAATAGTTCTTTATTGAGTGTCTGGCCGCAAAGTGACTGACTTTGCGGTCTTTTTATTAACTGTACTGTTATGAGGGAGTCAGTATTACTGGCGTTGATTCATATATTTGCCATTGTCTCGACCGTTAATCCGGCGGGTATCACATCGCGGGGTAAAAAGATTCTGCGCAGCTACCTCAGGAGGTATCTTAACAGGGAGCTCGAAGAAGAATATTACGCTCTCTTTGAAAATAACCTTGAGTTTTACTCTAATGAACTGAAAAGCGTTGATAAAGATGAGCTTGCAGATGAGAATTCATTGATATCATTCCAGATAACCAACATCTGCCGTCAGATAAAAAAGGGATTGTTTCTTGAAGAGAGAATGATAGTCTTCCTGCAGCTTCTGGAGTTTGCCTTTGAGGACGGAATGATATCTGAACAGGAAAAGACGATAGTTGACATAGTTGTAAAAACCTTCAGTATTTCCAAAAAAGAGTACGACAATGCATCAGCTTTCATAATCGGCAGAACATTTGATAATATTTCACCTGACTGTCTCCTGATAATCGAAAGTGACAATCCAGAACATTCCGGCGGCTCTGTTTATAATAACTATGATAAGTGGCGTCATATCAGAATAAAAGGATTCAGTGGGCATCTTCTCGTGCTTTTCATTGAAAGTACCGGGACCCTTCTTCTCAATTATGACGGTCCGCTGGCGCTCTATTTCAAGGGGCACGATATCATAGCCTGCCGGCCTTATCTCCTTGAACGGGGAGTTAATATTAAAGGCATTGGCATTGAACCCATCTATTATTCTAAAATTTTCAAAAAGTTCGTCTCCAGGAAATTTCCCGAAAAAGTTGTTTTTGAAGGACATAGTATCGAATACCTTTTCAAGAATTCGGAAAATGGCGTTCGGAACATGAATTTCAGGGTAGAGTCAGGCAACCTGATCGGGATAATGGGTGGAAGCGGTGTGGGTAAATCAACATTGATAAATCTGTTAAATGGCAAGATCAAACCGGCAACCGGCAACCTTTATATTAACGGGTACGACATTCATAATGATTCGGAAGAGATCATGGGGCTGATAGGCTATGTTCCTCAGGATGACATGCTTATTGAGGAGCTGACAGTTTACCAGAACCTCTACTTCAATGCCCGTCTCTGTTTCGGCAATTACACCGAGGAACAACTGAACAGCACTGTTGACAAAGTACTTCACGACCTTGACCTGTACGAAATAAAGGATCTGCAGGTGGGAGACCTGCTTAACAAGAAGGTAAGCGGCGGACAGCGCAAAAGGTTGAACATAGGACTGGAGCTTATGCGTGAACCGGTGGTCCTCTTTATTGATGAGCCTACATCAGGATTATCCTCCTTCGATTCGGAAAAGGTTATGAGCCTTCTGAGGGACCAGGCATTGAGCGGAAAACTGGTTATGGCCATTATTCACCAGCCTTCTTCGGACATAATCAAGCTGTTCGACAAACTCTGGCTACTGGACAAAGGCGGGTATATGATATATGACGGTGACCCGGTTGAGGCGCTTGTTTATTTTAAAACTGAAACATCGCAGGCAAATGCTGCTGAAAGCGAGTGTCCGAACTGTGGTAATATTGAAACAGATAACATCCTTCATATTGTTGAAGTTAAGGTGATTGATAATGCCGGCATGCCAGGGAAGGAACGACAAGTCAGCCCGGAGGAATGGCATGAAAAATACCGCAAGAAAATGATGCCGGTCCTTACGGAGAAACCTGTAATAGCTCCGGTCACACCAAGTAACTTCAAGGTTCCAGAAAAATCTCACCAGATCAGGACTTTCGTTAAAAGAAACCTTACCAGGAAGCTTGCCGACAAGCAATATATGACGATTAATCTGCTTGAAGCTCCGGTTCTTGCTTTAATCCTGGGGTATATTTCAAAATACAGCGAAAATGGGGGTTACCTTTTTTCAACCAATATAAATTATCCTGTTTTCGTCTTTATGTCAATCATAGTAGCACTGTTTATTGGTCTGACTGTGAGTGCAGAAGAGATATTCAGAGACAGGAAAATACTTGAAAGAGAGAAATTTCTGAATCTCAGCAGGTTAAGCTATCTGTTCTCCAAAATAAATTTACTGTTCATAATATCGGCAATTCAGACATTATCGTTTGTTCTGGTTGCCAATGCCATCCTGGAAGTAAGAGGAATGTTGTTCAGGCACTGGATTATATTGTTCTCGACGGCATGCTTTGGTAATTTGCTGGGATTGAATATATCGGCTGGAATGCGGTCTGTGATCAGTATTTATATTCTGATTCCGCTTTTGTTAGTGCCACAACTGTTGCTTGGGGGTGCGATGATCCCGTTTGATGATCTTCACAAAGGATTAACCAAAAAAATCTATGTACCTATTATCGGCGACATTATGACCACACGATGGGCGTATGAAGCGATATGTGTCGAGCAGTTCAGGAGCAACAGGTTTGAAAAACCTTTCTTTCAATATGACATGGAGATCAGCCAGAATAACTGGTACTCATCTTTCCTTCTGCCCATGCTGAAGGTGAAGGTTGATGAGTGCCTTAAAGCCGGAAGGGATCCCGAATACAGGGATTATACGGAAAACAACTTCAGAAAAATAAACTACCATATCGATGAGCTGGCGGAAATTTCGGGAATAAAACCCGGCTCATGGATCAGCTTTGTGAATTATTCGCGATTCAATGATATTACAGGGGATGACGTTAAACTGTATTTAGACAGTCTGAAAAGAGCGTTCAAATTGAAGGAAAACAGATTGAACCTCCAGCTTGATTCGGTTAAAACAATTAAGGCGAAACAGATCGGAGAAACAGAGTTTTTAAAATTACGTGAGAAGGATTATAACGAAAGGCTTGCTGATATCGTACTTAACTGGAGGACCCCGGGCAAGATTTATGAAACAGAGAAAAAGTTTATCCAGAAAGCCGATCCCATATTCATGAAACCGGGATCGAAGTATGGCAGAGCACATTTCTTTGCTCCTTATAAACAGATCGGAAACCTTAAGATTTCTACACTTTTATTCAATGTGGTAGTAATATGGTTGATGATTTTAGTGTTTTCTGTTACATTGTATTATGACGTCCTTAAACGTTTTATTATCTTCCTTGAAACACTCAAATTGCCAATCTGGCGAAAATTCGGGCGGGAACTTCTTCGGATCTGAGTAATTTTCTGGTTTAATCGGGTAAATGGGCAAAATACAACCAAAAAAGAATCTGGGACAGCACTTTCTCAAAGATAAAAGTATTGCGCTCAGGGTTGCATCTTCACTGACAGGAACAGGTTACAGTTCCGTGCTGGAGATTGGCCCGGGAAGCGGCATCCTTACAGGGTTTTTGCTTGAGAGGAAATTCGATGATTTCAGGGTTATTGAAATAGATAATGAATCGGTTCATTACCTCAGGGAGAGATTTCCGGGATTTACCGGAATTATCAGGGGCGATTTCCTGAGGATGGATATTGAAAGTTATTTTGACGGGAAGCTGGCCATAATAGGAAATTTCCCGTACAATATTTCATCCCAGATCTTATTCAGAGTCCTGGAATACAGGGATAAGGTAATGGAAGTATGCGGCATGTTTCAAAAGGAGGTTGCAGAAAGGATATGCGCTGCCCCCGGATCAAAGACCTATGGAATTCTCAGCGTGCTGGTCCAGGCATTTTATGCAACTGAATATCTTTTTACTGTTCCCGGGCACGTTTTTTCTCCTCCACCGGAGGTTAAGTCCGGTGTGATAAGGCTGATTCGAAATCATGTAACAGTTCTTGGTTGTGATGAGTCATTGTTTTTCAGAGTCGTCAAGGCTGCGTTTAACCAGAGGCGCAAGACTTTGAGAAACTCAATTAAAGCAGCTTTCCAGCTTAAAGGTGAAGATTATATTGATTTTGGATTAAGACCCGAGCAATTGTCAACGGAAGGATTTATCAGCCTTACCAACTGGATAGATAAAAACAGGCTGTTAACCGAATGAGTATCCGATCGCATCCACCGGATTCATCCGTGCAGCTGCATAGGCAGGGGCATAGCCGGCTACAATGCCGATTATCCCGGAAATGAATACCGCAAGGAATATATTAGACATAGTAAGATACATATTCAGTTCAAAGAGATAATTCACTACAATCGTCCCTATTAAAATCAGCAATACACCAAGCAAACCGCCGACTACAGAAAGCAATATCGATTCTGCCAGAAACTGGCGAAGTATAAATGAGCGTTTGGCCCCAAGTGCTTTCTGGATACCGATCATGTTTGTTCTCTCCCTTACTGATACGAACATGATGTTTGCTATCCCGAATCCTCCGACAAGTATAGCAAATCCTCCGATAAGCCAGCCACCGATATTTATTCCTGCAAAGACCGCTTCAAATCCCTGTGTAAGAAGGCTTGCCTGGTTAACGGAAAAATTTGTTATTTCGCCCGGACGGAGCCTCCTCGCCGCCCTCAGTACCATCAGGATTTCATCACTCAATTCCTTCACTGATACTCCGGATTTCGCCTTGATCATCAGATTTGTTTCAAGGAAATTATTGCGGAAGTTTATAAAGTTCTTTGAATAGTTCAGAGGAACCAATGTGAACTCATCAAGCCCGTTGTCGCCTATTCCTCCTTTCCCTTCTTTTTTAAATACACCGATGACATTTGTTTTGTGTCCTGCAATGGTGATCTGTTTCCCGACCGGATCTGACTTTTCGAATAACCTGTCAGCAATTTCATAGCCCAGGATTGCAACGTTTTTCCCGGATGATGATTCTTCCGGTGAAAAGAACCTGCCCTTTTCTATTTCAAATGATCTTAATTCCTGGAACTCATGTGTTGCTGCCCATACATAAGCTTCGTTGGCCTGATTCTTTCTGTATCTTATCGATTCAGGCTGGTATGCCGAAAAACAGGCTGCCTCTGTTTTTGTCGACCTGTTGAGTACAGCGTCATAATCCTTAATTGATACGGCCGGCCATTTGATTATATCCCACCAGGCAAGATTCGGATCGAATGACCAGGGAAATTTCTGTACGTAAACAACGTTGTCGCCAAGAGTGGAGATACTGTCGCGAATTGCTTTCTCCATCCAGTCAAGAACTGTAAACACCGAAATGATAGAAAAAATTCCAATCGTAATCCCAAACAAGGAAAGGAATGTTCTTAACTTATTAATAGTTACAGAGTTAACAGCAAATATTATAGCCTCCCTGAGGAGCCTGAGAAACATCATCAGCTTAAACCGAATTGGTTTGAAGACCAAAGATAATAAAAATCAAAGGTCTGTGCCCTAAAACATTTTTTATTCCAACAATACTCATAATGATAATTACAAATCTATTGAGGTTAATAAAAAAATATATACTTTTATTCGCCTGATTCAACTTTGCCTTGCAATCATAATAATCAGATAATGAGCGATAAAAAAATCAGAAGTGCTTTAATTTCCGTTTACTTTAAAGATGATCTCGATGAAATAGTTAAGACCCTCCGTGATCTGAATGTAAGAATATTTTCCACGGGTGGTACTTTCGCTCATATTACCGGATTGGGTATAGCTGCTGAAAAAGTAGAGGATCTCACAACTTATCCGTCAATACTCGGGGGGAGGGTAAAAACCCTTCATCCATCGGTTTTTGGAGGTATACTGGCCAGGAGAGGCAACCGGGAAGATATGGAGCAGGTGGCAAAATACGGAATCCCAGAGATAGACCTGGTGATCGTTGACCTCTATCCTTTTGAGGAAACTGTGAAGAGTGTCAGGGATGAAGATTCAATTATTGAGAAGATTGACATCGGCGGGATATCACTTATCAGGGCTGCAGCAAAAAACTACAACGATGTTCTTGTAATTTCCGGCATGGAGCACTATCCGGGACTGTTGATGCTGCTTAAGGAGAAGAAAGGAATAACCACTCTTAATGAACGAAGATATTATGCTGCGGAAGCATTTAAAACATCCTCTCATTACGACTCTGTAATCTTCAAATATTTCAACAGGGAAGCAGGTATCCCGGTATTCAGGGAAAGCATAAACTCCTGCAGTCCGCTCAGGTATGGCGAGAATCCGCATCAGAAGGGAGTATTCTTTGGTGATCCTGCACAGCTTTTTGACAAGCTTCATGGGAAGGAGATTTCGTACAATAACCTGCTTGATATTGAAGCCGCGCTCAGTCTGATCGATGAATTCAGGGAAACAACAGTTGTTATCATCAAACATAACAATGCGTGCGGGGCAGCATCAAGGGAAAATCTGATGGATGCCTGGAAGGATGCACTGGCCTGTGATCCGGTATCCGCATTCGGTGGAATTATTGTAACAAATGTTACAATTGATGAAGCTGCGGCAGACGAGATCGACAAGATATTTTCCGAGGTGATTATTGCACCGGAATACACCGGGAAAGCTCTTGAAATATTGAAACAGAAAAAGAACAGGATTATACTTAAAAGAAACGCTCCGATAAAAATACTGTATAATTTCAGGTCTTTGTTAAATGGCGTCCTGTGGCAGGAGCGTGATAATAATACTGAAGCTGCAGGGGATATGAAACCTGTAACATCGAGGGCTCCGGAACCGGGGGAAGTCGACGATCTTATTTTTGCCAACATATTGGTGAAACACAGTAAATCAAATGCGATAGTTTTAGCAAAGAACAGACAGCTATGTGCAAGCGGTATCGGACAAACATCAAGGGTTGATGCCCTGAAGCAGGCAATTGAAAAAGCAAGGTTGTTCGGTTTTGATCTCAAAGGATCAGTCATGGCATCGGATGCGTTCTTCCCGTTTGCCGACTGTGTTGAGATTGCCCACAAAGCAGGTGTGACAGCTGTCGTTCAACCAGGAGGATCGGTGAGGGACCAGGAATCAATTGATTATTGTTCATCGAACGGAGTGGCGATGGTATTTACGGGAACAAGACATTTTAAACATTAGTTGTTAATTAATAACTTTCTTAATATATGGGACTTTTTTCTTTTTTAACGCAGGAGATTGCTATAGACCTTGGAACGGCTAACACTATCATTATACATGATGATAAAATCGTCGTGGATGAACCATCAATAGTTGCAATAGATAAAGCTACCGGAAAGCTAATAGCAATTGGTGAGGCAGCAAGGCAGATGCATGGCAAGACACATGAGAATATTACAACAATCAGACCTCTTCGGGATGGAGTAATAGCTGATTTCAATGCGGCTGAACTGATGATCAGGGGCATGATCAAAATGATAAATAAGGGTTCGAAGCTATTCTCACCATCATTAAAAATAGTGATTTGTATTCCGTCAGGCAGCACTGAAGTGGAAATCCGTGCGGTACGTGACTCTTCAGAACATGCAGGCGGACGCGATGTATATATGATTTATGAACCAATGGCAGCTGCCATAGGGATCGGTCTGGATGTGGAAGCTCCTGAAGGCTCCATGATAATTGATATAGGCGGAGGGACTACAGAAATAGCAGTTATCGCTCTTGGCGGTATAGTATGTAATAAGTCAATCAGGATCGCAGGAGATGGATTTACTGCTGATATCCAGGCATATATGAGGCACCAGCATAATATCAAGATTGGTGAGAAAACAGCTGAGGATATTAAAATAGGAGCCGGGGCTGCACTCCCGGATATTGATAATCCACCTGCCGACTTCATAGTAAGAGGGCCTAATATAATGACTGCACTGCCTATTGAGGTGCCGGTATCATACCAGGAAATAGCCTATTGTTTAGATAAATCACTGTCAAAAGTGGAGGCTGCGCTTCTGAGTGTTCTTGAACAGACACCTCCTGAACTGTATGCTGATATTGTAAAGAAGGGGATATATATGGTTGGAGGCGGAGCTCTGCTTAGAGGCCTTGACAGAAGACTTTCCGACAAGATCAATATCAATTTCAATGTAGTTGAAGATCCACTACACTCAGTTGCACGCGGAACGGGAGTTGCCCTTAAGAATGTAGAAAAATTTCCGTTCCTCATGAGATAATCTGACTGTGTGAATGAGAAATCTGCTGAACTTTATTATAAAGTATAATAACCTGATCATCTTTCTTATACTTGAAGGGATAGCTTTTTTCTTACTGAGCACAGGGAACAGTTATCATAACACCAGAGTTGTAAAAGGCACAAGGGGACTTACAAATAGAATTGAACTGCGGATCAGCAATGCAAGATCCTATTTCCAGCTTCGTGAAATAGGACAGGATCTGGCAAAGGAGAATATGATGCTTAAGAATGAAATTGAGCGTCTGGGAAGGAATGAAGATCAACCTTTTTCTCCTTTAGCTGACTCTGTCTATAAGCAAAAGTATATTTGGTCAACTGCTGAAGTGGTTAATAATTCGTTGAAAAGGCAGAAGAATTTCTTTACTTTAAACAAAGGAGAACTGCAAGGTCTGGCAGTTGACATGGCCGTTACCGCGAATGATGCTGTTGCCGGTGTGATTGTAGGATGTTCGAGGAATTTTTCTGTAGTCATGTCTCTCCTCA
>Ga0113563_10000186_pt1 | contig 26210 bp, 25 predicted proteins | sample Mud3Dept3metaG_FD_80117 | JGI IMG/M metagenome (GOLD analysis project Ga0113563, IMG submission 80117) | Freshwater wetland microbial communities from Ohio, USA, analyzing the effect of biotic and abiotic controls - Mud 3 Core 4 Depth 3... | ecosystem: Environmental > Aquatic > Freshwater >... | reverse complement strand
TAGATAATTTTAGTGAAGATATTAAAAAGAAACGTGATGCTACGGAGGAGGAGGGGGGAACCGTAACATCACGTTCTCGAAAGGCTCTCTAAGGAGGAGGAACCCTTACGAGACTAATCCTTGTACTTGACGAATGACCATTACCACTTTTCCCTGCACAACAACTTTGGATGGTTCGTCAACTATGATCGCATCCATGGTCGGATTGGCAGGCTGTAAGCGGATGTGACCGTTTTCCAGATAGTAGTATTTCAACGTGGTTTCTTCATCATCGCTCAACCAAACGGCGACCATTTCGCCATTTCGTGCTTCTTGCGCCTGTTTCATGATCACGATGTCGCCATCGAAAACCATGGCATCAATCATTGAGTCCCCCTTCACTTTCAGAGCAAAGAGGTCGCTGGTTTTTTCACGTGGAGGCAACAAGCTGGAGGCCACGCTGACTGAGCTATCAGGATCGTAATATGAGAAATCTGAAGCAGGAATGGGCACTGGTTCGCCTGCAACAATCTGCCCGACTAGGGGAATATGTAATAACTCATCCAAGCCCTGTTGTATAGCCTGAGTAGATTTCCTGAGCGCAGCTGTAGCGCCTTGAACCTTAGCAGTGGAGGCGGCCAGAATCCCAGGGAGAGCAGATGGTGAATAGGGTTTCACCAAACGGATACCGCGAGAAACTCTTCCATCGCGTTCGATATATCCCATCTCTTGTAACTGGTCGAGGTAATAGTTAACGACAGAGGTCGAGGAGATGTCTGCGTGATCGCAGATTTCCCGAATGGATGGTGGATACCCAGAGCTGTTTTGGAATTCCTGCAGTACGTCGAGGATGCGTTTATGCCGTTCACTTAAGTCTTTTCTGCGCTTTCGAGCCATCATCATCGATTCTCCAGTCTAAAAGACGATAAACAGATTATTTGTGCTAATAATATAACAGAACATACGTTCTGTGTCAAGGCTTTTTAGCACGATTTGACCTTTTCCTGGAATTATTCCTGTGGGATAATCATTAGACGTGAATCTAGAGAGATTCTTGTATTAGCTTATTCTATAAAGGCATAGGAGATATTTGTGCAATTTAACAGAATTTGCGTACTCGGTTTGGGGTATATAGGTTTGCCCACAGCAAGCACCTTTGCCACCCATGGCTTGGAGGTAATTGGGGTGGATGTCAATCAACGCGTTTTGGACACATTGCGCAATGGCGGTTTACACATTCAAGAGCCTGGACTACGCACCTTAGTAAAAGCGGCGATTGGATCGGGGAATCTTTCCATCAATCAAGCGCCCGAACCTGCGGATGCGTTCATCATCGCCGTCCCAACACCGTTTCTCCTGGATAAGCGAGCTGATTTGAGCTATGTTGTGGCAGCTGCAGAGGCGATCCTCCCACACTTGCGGTCAGGAAACCTGGTCGTGCTCGAATCCACCTCACCACCTCGAACTACGGTTGATGTGGTTGCACCAATATTGGAACGCGATGGGCTGATTGCTGGCATTGATTTTTACCTGGCTTATTCCCCTGAACGGGTGTTGCCTGGGCAAATTCTACGAGAGCTAATTGAGAACGCTCGTGTGATCGGAGGGATTGATAAAGCTTCAGCGGAAGCAGGCAGGGATTTATATTCAATATTTGTTAAAGGCGAGTTATTACTTACTGATACAACGACAGCTGAAATCGTAAAGCTGATGGAAAACACCTATCGTGATGTCAACATCGCTATCGCAAATGAATTCTCCCGCCTGGCAGATCGATTCTCAATTGACGTTTGGGAGGCGATTTCGATTGCCAACCACCATCCCCGGGTGGATATTTTGCGTCCAGGGTCTGGAGTGGGTGGTCATTGTATTGGTGTTGATCCGTGGTTTCTGGTTGAAGCTGCACCAGATATAACGCGCTTGATTCGTGCAGCGCGTGAGGTGAACGACTCACAGCCTGCTTTTGTGGTGGATTTGATTTGTCGTGCACTGGATTTAGGTCCCAATGAGGGTTTGAGCGGAAAGAACATCGCCATTCTTGGATTAGCATATAAACCTGATGTTGATGACCTGAGAGAAAGCCCTGCAGTAGAGGTTGTAAACCGGCTAAACGCTCTTGGTGCCAAGATTACTGCCTATGAGCCATTTAAAGAGAGGATTATGATCCCCGGTGCAGATTGTTTTGTTGAAATAAATGATACGATAAAGGACGCTGATTTGATTGCCCTTATGGTTGCCCATACTTCCTTGCTTCATTTGGATCCCTTCCAAATCATACAGCAGACCCGCGCTAGGTTGGTGGTTGATTGTGTAAATGGTTGGGATGCTGGAAATTGGAGAAGAGCAGGATTTCAATATTTCCGGTTAGGCGCTCCGGCTACATCATTTTGATCGAACGCTTTATGCCTCGTGATTTACCAACCCGGTTGGTTTATCTTCGACAGCGCCGAATATTCGGCCGGGTGGCTTATTATTTATTAAAAGTGTTGGGTGTGGAAATTCCTCTCTCTGTGTCAATCGGTTGTGATTTCGAATTGGCGCATGGTGGTGTGGGTGTTGTAATCCATTCCAGGACAGTCATTGGTGATCGAGTGAAGGTCTACCCTGGCGTAACAGTTGGTCGAGCAGATATCTACCGACCAATGGAGCAATCACGTTTTGAAGGTGTGATAATTGAAGATGATGTGATTCTCTCCCCAGGCTCAAAGGTTTTAGGGAAAGAAGGTATTCTCCGTGTGCGAAGGGGAACTGTTGTAGGTGCGAATGCGGTGCTTTTAGAGTCAACAGGAGAAGGGGAGATTTGGGTTGGAATACCAGCGGAATGTGTGGGAAAGCGTGAATTTTGGCTGAGATGATAGCATTGAGGCATTCTCGCATCTGCATGTTGCCCTGTGTGTCTGGGGTAGGCGGGATGGTATCCTTCCAAAATAAATTGGCTGCAGGGCTTGCAGCTCGGGGTGTCCAAACTACTCATAGTCTGGCAGGAGAACTTTGTGACGCCATCCTTGTAGTTGGTGGAACACGCCAGCTTGCCACGCTATGGCAAGCACGCCGGCGGGGTATACCTATAGTGCAACGTCTGGATGGGATGAACTGGCTACATCGGGTACGGGCTAAGACTCACGCCTTCAATACCAGCTGGCGTCATTATCTGCGTGCGGAGTATGGCAATTTTATTCTTTCCTATATTCGAGGTCATTTATCCGATAGCATTGTTTATCAAAGTGAATTTACCTGCGGATGGTGGGAAAAGGTACATGGTGAACTTAGAATTCCTCATCACGTAATCTATAACGGGGTAGATCTTGAAACCTATAAACCAATGTCAATGGATACGCGACCAAAAGATCGCTATCGTCTGCTATTGGTAGAAGGTAGTATGATGGGCGGCTACGAGCAGGGATTGGGGGTTGCAGTTGAGCTTGCAAGCAGGCTTTACATTGCGCATAGCCATAATGTACAAAAGGGGATTGAGCTTTTTATAGTAGGACGAGTCTCGCCAGAAGTAAGGGACAAGTTAGATCACTTGGTTCGTGAGCAACATGGAGAAGGGCATCTCATGATTACATGGTGTGGATTGGTGCCTGGGGAAAAAATTCCGGAAATCGACCGCTCTGCACATTTGCTATACTCTGCCGACATAAATGCTGCCTGTCCCAATTCTGTCATTGAAGCTTTGGCCTGTGGATTGCCAGTTCTCGCCTTCGACACCGGCGCGTTACCGGAGCTGGTACAAAAGAACGCAGGACATATCGTCCCTTATGGGGGAGATCCATGGAAGCTTGATGCACCAGATGTCGCAGGATTAAGCGACGCTGCAAATGTGATCTTGATGGAGCAAGACCACTTTCGAATTGCTGCCAGGGCACTTGCTGAAGAGAGGTTTGGCTTAGATTGCATGGTCGATGCTTATTTAGAAGTGTTTAAGCAATTGTCAGGATAAAATGTCGAATCCTGTTTTAAATGTGGCTGCCTGGTTTGCACAAGTACTTCCTGCTTCCATAAAGACCAGTATATACCGTCTGAAGCCACTTGCCACTTTCGTCCGTAATCTGTTAAATTGGGTTGCGCCACGAGGCTCAGCCAGGTCACTATTGCTGCGGGAGGGTTAAAAGGGAGTCAGATGATCCTTGATATGCAATCAGAAAAGGATTACTGGCTAGGCACCTATGAACCTGGGTTGGAGGAGACAATTGTAGAGATGGCACGGCCAGGGATAGTTGCTTATGATTTGGGTGCCAATATCGGTTATGTTACCCTTCTCCTGGCAAGAAAAATTGGAAGAGATGGGAAGGTATTCGCCTTTGAAGCCTTGCCTGCCAATTTTGCCCGGATGGTAAAGAATGTAGAGCTGAATAACCTAAGCAGTGTGGTTATCCCGATCGAAGCTGCGGTTGTAGATAGTTCCAGGTCAATCAAATTCCTGGTAGGACCTTCCGGCGGTATGGGTAAAGTCGAAGGTTCTGCAGGTCGACAGGGTTATTCTTATATGGATACTATCAATGTTCGGGGCATTGCCTTGGATGATTTTGTCTATCGAGAGGGAAATCCCGCACCGCAAGTCGTAAAGATAGATATTGAAGGCGGGGAGGTTTTGGCATTTCCTGGCATGAGCCGAGTATTATTGGAATCCAGGCCATTAGTTCTATTGGAATTACATGGTCCTGTGGCAGCAAAAATAGCATGGCAAGCATTGAACAGCGCCGGTTATCAAATTTGCCATATGCAACCAGGTTATCCTGCAATACCATCATGGGAAACACTCGATTGGAAATCATATGTAGTAGCGATACCGATGGAATTAAGCTGAATGGATAATTTTCCTGGGAAATTGGGTCTCCAACAACGAGTATTACCAGCCTATCGAGTGCCATTTTTTGACGCCCTGGCTGTGAAATGTTCAGGATGTTTGAGTATATTTGCCGGGAAACCTTTACCCAACGAACAAATACCAATAGTTAATAAACTGGATGTTGCTCATGTTTATCCAGCCAGGAATATTAACTTCTTGAATCCATCTTCTTCTTTATATCAATGCTGGCAGGTGGGAATAAACCGCTGGTTGGAAGAATGGCAACCAGATGCGTTGATTATAGAAGCTAATCCACGCTACCCATCGACAGGCCAAGCTATTGCCAGGATGCACCGAAGAGGATTGCCAGTGCTAGGGTGGGGTTTGGGAGCGCGTTTCCCTCAGGGAATATTACAAGGCTGGTGGGTGAAGCGGCGCGCCAGATTTCTAAACTCGTTGGATGCCATCATTGCGTATAGCAGGCGTGGTGCTGAAGAGTACCGGTCAGCTGGCTTCCCGTTTAATCGCATATTCGTTGCTCCAAACGCAGTCGCTCCACGACCGATGCGCCCTCCAATACTTCGGGATGCCAAGTTTGAAGCGCGGGCAATCGTGCTTTTTGTCGGGCGATTACAAGCTAGAAAACGCATCGATCTCTTGTTGCATGCATGTAGCAGCCTGCCTGGACCCATCCAACCCGAAGTGTGGATTGTGGGAGATGGGCCAGCTAAAGAGGAATTTGAGACTATCGCCAGGCAAGTTTATCCTGACACTAAATTCCTGGGTGCACGTTATGGGAAAGAATTGGTAGAAATCTATAATCGCGCCGACCTCTTTGTCTTGCCTGGTACCGGGGGATTAGCCATCCAGGAAGCTATGGCGTATGGCTTACCGGTCATCGTAGCTGAGGGTGACGGCACTCAGGATGATTTGGTGCGCGCTGAGAATGGGTGGCAAGTTCCTGCAGGGGATTTACATGCGTTAGTAAGTGCTTTGCAGGATGCGCTGGTTAATCCTCAACAATTACGTTTCAAAGGAGAGGCTTCTTATCGTATTGTCGATGAAGACGTGAGTATCGAAAAAATGGTTGAAGTCTTTTTAGAGGCGCTATCAAGTGTAATGAGTTAGCACAGGTAAGTAGATGCGTATTCTATTTGTAGCAGATGGCCGTTCTCCTATCGCACTTAATTGGATGGAATATATTATCGATGCAGGTCATGAAGTCCATCTTGCTTCCACCTTTCCACACAATCACCGCCTGCAGTTTGCTTCTGTAACAATATTGAATGTGGCTTTAAGTGGTAACAAAACTATTGGTGGGGCAATGATGGATCGAACAAAGGGGAGAATATTAGGCTCGAATCTACGCACTAAGATACGGCAGTGGTTGGGCCCTCTGACTTTATTTAAACCGGCTCAGGATTTAACAGCGATGATCGCAGCGATTAAGCCTGATCTGGTGCATTCCATGCGAATTCCCTTTGAAAGCATGGTCATGGCGTTGGTTAAACCTGAGATGCCATGGTTGATTTCTGTTTGGGGAAATGACTTTACTCTTCATGCCAAAGCGACTCCACTGATGGCGCATTTTACCAGGCTTGCACTCCAAAGGGCGACCGCATTACATACGGATTGCCATCGTGATATCCGTCTGGCGTCCAATTGGGGTTTTTCTACAAAGAAGGCAACCGTTGTATTACCTGGCGGTGGGGGAGTGCAAATGGAATTGTTCCATCCGATTAAAGACACCGACCCGGAGAGAATAAATAATATTGGCGAGTACAATAAAGTTTATATTATCAATCCTCGCGGTTTTCGCGCATACGTCCGTAATGAGGCTTTCTTCCAGGCAATCCCAGAGGTGTTGAGCAAATACTCTCAGGCAGTCTTTCTCTGTCCGGCAATGGCGGGTGAAGATCAGGCAAAGCGTTGGGTGGAACAATACGATGTATCCAAAAGTGTTGAATTACTCCCGTATCAAACGCGATCCGAAATGGCGACCTTGTTTCAGAAAAGCACGATTACAGTCTCCCCAAGCATACACGATGGAACGCCAAATACACTGCTCGAAGCCATGGCTTGTGGTTGTTTCCCGGTAGCCGGTGATTTGGAGTCGGTAAGGGAATGGATCATACCAGGGATCAATGGTCTCTTGATTGACCCGGAGAATGCCTCTATGATGTCAAGAGCGATTGTCACTGCTCTCGAACAACCGGAATTGCTGCGACGTGCGCGATTCTATAACGTGCAATTAATCAGAGAGCGGGCTGATTATCCTGTTGTCATGCGGAAAGCAGAAACTTTCTACAAGCAATTAATCTAAATTTTAGATATTAATCGAACGACCTTCAACAACGTGTGCCGCTTCCATTAAAACTTCACTAAGGGTGGGGTGAGCGTGTATGTTGCGCGCAATCTCCGCAGACGTAAGCTCCATCATTTGAGCCAGAGTTAATTCGGGTAGCAATTCGGTCACTTCGGGACCTATTAAGTGGGCGCCAAGGATCTCATCATATTTTGCATCCAAGACGATTTTTACCCAGCCTGTTGTTTCACCCATGCCTAAGGCTTTTCCATTGGGCTGGAAGGGGAATCGCCCAACTTTGACTTCATAACCTCGCTCTTTGGCTTGAGCTTCAGTAAGTCCAAAGGAAGCTACTTGTGGTTGACAGTAGGTGGCTCGCGGCATCATCTCGTAATTCAAAGTGACCGTTTCTATGTTGGCTATATTCTCAGCGCAGACAATCCCCATTGCAGAACCAACATGGGCGAGCATCAGCTTGGCAGTCACATCACCGATCGCCCAAATACCAGGGATATTGGTAGCCATACGTTCATCAATTTCAATTGCACCACGTTCGTTAAGTTTCACCCCTACATCTTCTAAGCCTATTTCCCTGCTGTTGGGTTTAAATCCAATTGCCACTAAAGTTTGTTCGGCTTCTAAAGTTTTCTCACCTTGTTCGCTGGTTACCTTCACATGGACACCGCTTTCTGTAGTCTCGATTGATTGCACCCGGTGTCCAGGAAGGGTGTTTATACCACTCTTCTTGAAGGCTCGTGTAATCTCAGCACTCACTTCTTCATCTTCTAGTGGAAGCAGACGAGGTAACATCTCAACTACGGTAACTTCGCAACCGTAAGAATTCCAGATAGTTGCAAATTCAACACCAATTGCGCCAGCCCCTATGATTATGGCTGATTTTGGGAGTTTTTCTTGCAGGATTGCTTCCAGGTATGTCAATACTTTTTGCCCATCGACAACCCAACCTGGGGGAATTGCCACGCTCGCTCCAGTGGCAATTACAATGTTTTTTGCCTTGAACTCGGACACTTCACCAGTTTCATTAGTGACCTTTATAGAGTCCCGGGCAGCTAATTTGGCTGTGCCCATATGAACATCAATCTGATTTTTCTTCATCAGGAATCCAACGCCTTTAACCAGGCGGCTAGATACCTGTCTGCTACGCTTTACAGCAACATCATAATTTAACACCAGGTTTTCAAAAGAAAATCCAAACTCTTTACCACGTTCGCGCAGGGTGTGGGCAACTTCGGCGTTTTTAAGTAATGCCTTAGAAGGAATACAACCGACGTTTAAACATACACCTCCCAGCCATTGCTTATCGATTACGGCTGTTTTCAAACCAAGTTGAGCAGTGCGAATGGCGCACACATAACCTGCTGGCCCGGCGCCAATAACAACGACATCATAATCACTCATAGGATTCCCCTTTCAAGACCAATTTTCCAGCGATTCTACCACTTTAGCTAGAAAGTAATCGGCAATTGCTCCATCCAAGATGCGATGATCGAAAGTCAAGCTCAGGTAGACCATCGGGCGGATGGCTATTGCATCGTCTATAACTACAACTCGCTTCTGAACAACGCCCACGCCGAGTATGCCGCACTGGGGTTGGTTGATGATCGGAGTGGCAATCAGCGAACCACTGATTCCATGGTTGGTGATAGTAAAAGTACCCTTTTTGACTTCTTCAGTTTTGAGCTGTTTTGCCCTAGCCCGGTTGGCTAAATCATTGATCGTGCGTGCTAGCCCAAGTAGAGAAAGGTCAGCAGCATTCTTAATCACTGGAACTATTAGCCCTTCCTCGCCCAAGGAAGTTGCCACACCGATATTAATCTCTTTGTGAAATATGATACCCTCTTCGCTGTAAGAGGAATTAACAATGGGGTAGGTTTTCAAAGCTATCACTGTGGCGGAAACAAAATAGGCAGTGAAAGTCAAGTTGACACCGTTCCTGGAGAATGCTTCCTTGTTAACCTGGCGGTGGGCTACAATGCGGCTCAAATCAGCTTCCATCACTGTTGTTACATGTGGGGATGTGTGTTTACTGATCACCATGTGCTCAGCAATGGCGCGCCTAACGGGAGTAAAAGGGATTATTTCGTCCAGAAGGTTGACCAGACTTGGTGGTTGGGCGCTTTGAACAGTAGATTCCCTAGCTTCAGGTATGATGGGGATGCTCACTGTCTCAGGTTGTGAAAGGCTAACATTTTCTTTTGATTCAAGATAGTTGAGGATATCTTTCTTGGTGATCCTTCCTCCCTGTCCAGTGCCATCGATTTGAGAGAGATCTACGCCTTGCTCGTTGGCAATCTTTGCAACTAATGGGGAGATGAATCCAAGATTCTGATCCTGTCCGGGATGGATTCTAGTGGTTTGTGAAAAGGGAGGGATGGATTCACTGGTTTTTTCAGAAAAGCTCTTTTCGGATTGTGCAGAGGTTTCTATAATCTGCTTAGAAAGTTCAGCTATCTCCCCCGGCTGTCCAATAATTGCTAGAAGTGCGCCAGCCCGTACAGTCGTGCCCTCCGGTACTAGGATATCTAGCAGAATTCCACTGGCTGGGCTGGGTACTTCGGTATCAACTTTATCTGTGTTGACCTCAAGTAAAGGCTCGAATTCTTGTACCAATGCGCCTTTGGTCTTAAGCCATTTGGTGATCGTCCCTTCGATGACCGATTCCCCGAGCTGTGGCATGACTACCTGATTGGGCATGATTCCTCCTTAGAAAAATTTCGGGTATTTTGTAGGATCAGTTTCATACATGATGTTATATACAGTTTCAATCACTTGTTCTGCGTTGGGTTTTGACCAATAATCGCCATCTGATCCGTATGCTGGGCGATGCGACATTGCAGGTAGTGTGCGAGGCGCTGAGTCCAACCAAGAATATCCGCCTTGTTTTTCAATCACTTCTTGTAGCATGTAAGCTGTCGTTCCGCCGGGTACATCCTCATCGATGAAAACAACGCGTCCAGTTTTCTTAAGTGAATCGAGAATTTGATGATTTAGATCAAATGGCAACAAAGTTCGCACATCGATGACTTCCGATTCGATTCCAAGTTGGTTCAGTACTTCAGCAGCCTCAGTTACGATTTTACAGCAGGCGCCGTAGGTTACCAGGGTAATGTCTGAACCCTGGCGAATTATTTCGGGAGTCCCAAGTGGGATTGTGAACTCGCCAATGTTATCCGGCAAACGTTCCCTATTGCGATATGCATTTAGCACTTCGATAACTAGAGCCGGTTCTTCAGCACTCAGCAGCGTGTTATATAACCCGGCTGCTTGGACCATGTTGCGTGGTACCAGGACATACATCCCGCGAACCAGATGGATAATACCTGCCATCAATGAGCCAGAATGCCAGATACCTTCCAGCCGATGACCGCGAGTCCGCACGATTACAGGTGCCTTCTGACCGCCTTTCGTTCGCCAAAGGAGAGTAGCCAGATCATCGGACATGAGTTGCAAGGAATAGAGCAGGTAATCCAGGTACTGTATTTCAGCAATGGGTCTTAAACCGCGCAGCGCCATGCCAATGGCTTGACCGAGTATCGTGGCTTCACGAATACCTGTATCAGCAACACGCCAGGTGGAATATTTTACTTGTAAGCCACGGAAAGCCTGGTTAACATCCCCCAGGCGACCAACATCTTCACCGAAAGCAATCAGGCGGGGATTGCGGGCAAGCGCAGCATCAAAACAGGCGTTGAGCACCTCAAAGCCATACAGAAGTGGTGAATTTTCGGAGTAAATTGGCTCGATAAGCGGCACATTTAGAGCGGAGTCTGATTCCGAGCTATAAAGGTGCGAGCTAAATCGATCCTGACTGATTTCGTCAAGCTCGTTTTTCCATTTGATAAGCTTATTTTTTGCAGGGATGGCTTCATCTTTAAGCGAAATTAATACCTCCCGGATAGATGTTGAAATGTCACGTCGGTAAGGTGTGGCGATGTTGGCGAGTTTATCTTTTATTTCGAGCAAGCCTGTTGCGTGGGCAGAGCCAGGCGAAATCTCATCAATGATTGCCATTATTTCCTGGCGATCTTGGTAAATAGGATTTATATAGGAATCCCAGGCTTTCTTACGGTTCTCTTCAACTGATTTCAGGGCTTCGCCCTCAATTTGAGTTAATTGTTGGTCGGTAGCAATTCCACACTCGATGATCCAATGGCGAAACTTAACCAGACAGTCATACTCTTGCTCCCATGCTAGCCGCTCTTTAGATTTATATCGCTCATGACTGCCAGAAGTAGAGTGTCCAAGGGGTTGAGTCAGTTCATCAGCGTGGATGATAGAAGGCATATGCTCTACCCGTGAGACGTGTGCTGCTTTTTGAAAAACCTCGATTAGTGATGGGTAATCCCAACCTTTGACGGTGTAAATGTCGAATCCATCACAGCACTCACCGGGAGGACGGCGAAAGCCTATCAGCAGTTCGGAGATATTCTCTTTGGCAATTTGATGTTCATTAGAGACTGATATTCCATAGCCGTCATCATAGATGGTCACAATTGCCGGGCAACGCAACACACCAATCGCATTAATAGATTCCCAAAATAACCCTTCAGCACAGCTAGCATTCCCGATTGTGCCAAAGGCAATTTCATTTCCATTATTGGAGAATTGTGTGAATCCTTGGAGTTCTGGACATTGCCGGTAGAGTTTTGAGGCATAAGCCAGGCCTACTAAGCGCGGCATTTGTGAACCAGTGGGCGAGAGATCAGCAGCAGAGTTGAGCTGAAGAGTAAGGTTCTTCCAACTCCCATCAGGATTAAGGTTACGGGTGGCAAAGTGACCATTCATCGCTCGCCCAGCAGTGGCTGGTTCTTCATGAATGTCGGTGTGGGCAAAAAGTTGAGCAAAGAACTGCTGGATGGTTAGAACACCAATGGCGAACATGAATGTTTGATCACGGTAATATCCTGAGCGAAAATCGCCTTTTTGAAAGGCTTTTGCCATGGCAAGCTGAACCACCTCTTTTCCATCGCCAAAGATACCGAACTTGGCTCTTCCAGCCATTACTTCGCGCCGTCCAATCAGGCTTGCTTGGCGGCTCTTGTATGCTATCCGATAATCATGCAACACATCCTCTGAATTAATAGAGAAGCTGACTGGTGTATTCTCCAAACTATCATTCATGCGAACTCCTAAATTATTAATATTTATATCAATAGCAATTGCTCATCTAATGAATATCGAGCTTCATCTACCATAATATATTCTTTCTCAAGAATAAATCAACATAAAAACATTCTGGATTATATCGTCCTTTTTGGAGAAATATCATCGGATTAAGCAGTTATTTAAAATGGTAAATCTGCCCTTAAGAAAAAAACCGGATCTTTCCAGTTGGTATCCTAACATGATCCGGTTTGAAGGGTTACCATCTGAAAATTGCTACTTGGATTTTAACTTTTCTGCGATAATCTCAGCGACATCTAAGACTTTCAACGTGCTATTGGCGTCTTTGCCTGCATCAGTTAGCATAACCATGCAGAAAGGACAACCAACAGCCAGCGCTTCTGCTCCTGTGGCTTGAGCTTCACGGAAACGGCTGGTGCTCACCCGCTCATCGCCGTGTTCTTCTTCCTTCCACATTTGTGCACCACCTGCCCCGCAACAGAAGGATTTTGCTCCATGGCGTGGCATTTCGATCAAAGTGTTTCCGCTGAGTTGTATACTCAGCCGTGGGTCAAGAAGGATATGGTTCTGTCTTCCGAGATAACAAGGATCGTGGAAAGTGATCTTCTCATCACCATTTGGATTTATTGCCAATTTGCCGCTAACTATTAATTTGTTTATCAATTGTGAGTGATGGAGAACCGTGTAATTACCCCCAAAAGCAGGATACTCATTCTGCAGGGTGTGCAGGCAATGTGGGCAGGTAGTAACAATTTGAGATGGATTGACTTCATTGAGGATTTCCACATTCGCCATTGCTAATTCGTAGAAAAGGTCCTCACGACCCGCTCGGCGAGCTGAGTCACCGGTGCATTGCTCTCCTTCGCCGAGCACAGCATAATTGACTCCAGCCGCGTTCAATATCTTGGCAAATGCCTGGGCGGTTTTCTGAGCGCGTGCATCGGTAGCAGGCGCGCAACCTACCCACCATAATATTTCTGGATCAGGATTGTCTTCTATGGTTGGGACATCAAATCCTTCTGCCCACTTCAAACGATCCGCTGGTGGCACGCCCCATGGATTTGAAGTGCGTTCCATACCGCGAAACGCTGCCTGTAACTGGTTCGGGAATTGATTATCCATAAGCACCAGGGAGCGCCGGATATCGAGGATGTCACGCATCGGCTCGTTGTTTACAGGGCAGATGTCTATACAAGCACCACAGGCTGTACAAGCCCAAATGGCTTCTTCCGGGATGGCAAACTCGACCAGGGTTTGCGCGCTTGCTTCGCCAGCGGCAATTTTCGCACCTTCCCAGTTCAAGAAATAGCGCTTGTTGATTTCCAGCGCCGCGGGGGAGAGCACTTTACCAGTGTTATAAGCTGGGCAGACTTCCTGACAGCGATAACACATGATACAGGCATAGGCGTCCATCAGTTGTTCCCAACCTAAGTTTTCCAACCTTGTGGCCCCGAATTGCTCGATGGTTTCATCCTCAAAGTCAAGCTTACCAAGCTCACCAATCGAGCGACGCTCCGGCTTGAGCAGGAAGTTGAGCGGTGCAAAGAATAGATGAATGTGTTTGGAAATCAAGAAGTACGGGATAAATGCCAGAATTGTCCCAATCGCTAGCCAGAAGGCGATATGCTCTCCTATGATGAGTGCATTTTCGCTTAATCCTGACCACATGCCTGAAACAAAAGATGCAAATGGTCGCCATGGATCAGGACCTTCTTGAGCGAGTAATAGAGATTGACCAATAAAGCGCGCCCCAACATGAATCAGGATAAATCCTGCAACGATGGCTGAGTCACGCCGGATGCCAGCGCGCGCTTTGGGGTGCAGGAGGACTTCATTGCGAGTTGTCAAGGTGGATGGTTTTAGCAAGAATCGCCGTATGATCAACGCTACCATACCTACCAGAACCATCACACTAAAGATATCTGCGCCGATTTGGTAAAGGTGCCCAATTACTCCATAACCCAGGAAAACATAATGCGAAATAAATGCTTCCAACACATGTCCAATATTCACCAGCAAGTAAAAGATGAAACCCCAAGCAACGAATGCATGAAACAGGCTGGGTCCAAGACGGAGACGAAAAGTTGGTTGAAGGGTGAGGATCTTGAAAATCACTGACCACAATCTTTTTTTTGCTACCTGCCAATCAGGTATCCCATGACCACGCTTATGTATGCGCATGATCCGCTGGACAACTAAGTAACCACTGTAGAGTGAAGCTAATAAGGCAACGACGAATAGGATCTTTTCAAGCGGTGTTAGCACGAAGCCCTCCTAGCTCGGGTGTATCAGGAAGCCAATCTGAAGCAGAATATCAAATTGTTCTTAATTGCACAAGTGTGCAATTAGTTTACCATAGGGATTTGTGCTATGCAACCGAATGAATGTCATCGAATTTTCCCCCTCAAGTAATATTTGTTAATGGTTACCGATCAAAGAAAGCCAAAGCAGCAACGATGGCTGGATCAGTTGATTGTATTACTTCATCCCAATTGCTGTTCACCACCAGATCAGGGATTATCCCACTTTGTTCCCAATTTTGCTCGGGGTGATTTAATGGCTCGAATGTCTCCTCCGCGATCCAGGCACGAGAACCATCTTGGAGGTTATAAACGTGAAGCACTTCCACATTTCCTTCAGTCTGTTCTCCGAGCAAATATGCTCGGCCAGTATCTTGTAATATCCCAGAGAAAATCTCGCCAAAGCTAGCCGTGTAATCGCTTATCAGAACGACCAATGGCACTTGTTGAGATCCGGCGACATCTTGCCCATCGACTGTCATTGGTGCTCTCTGGTTGCGCCGGATGAAATATCCTAGTTGACCGTTGGTGAAAAATGAAAGCGTGTTTTCGAGTACAGTGCTGATCCCTCCACCATTGAAACGGTTATCCAGAATCAGCCCATCCAATTGCCCATTAGCATTTAAGTTCAGAATTGCATCCTGAATCTGGTTATCAATCGTATTATCCTGGAAAGTTGGGATGAAAATGTATCCAATTTTCTTACCATTCGGTGTGGTAAATACCTGGTGGGGCACCGGCATGCTCGAATTTATGCGTTGCCTTGGGATGCGAACCTGGCGTGGCGCTTCACCGGGGCTTTGAATTGTGAGCTCAATGGAAGTTCCCTCCGGACCTCGGAGTAAATCGCGCCGGAATCCCTTTTCATCAAGTATTGGTATGCCATCTACCGCTAAAATGTTATCGTGCGGCTTCAATCCAGCCAGCTCAGCTGGACTACCAGGGAATGTTAACAGGATGGATACGAGATTATGCTCAGGAATTGCTATTGTGTAGACTCCGATCCCGGCGTAGTCATATCGGCCACCGGTTTCTTCATCGATCTTTATGGCTTCTAAAGGATTGAAAAAATTGGAATGTTCGTCGCCCAGGCGGTGAATCATTTCACCCAAAGCAATGTAGAAATCATCCCCGCTCATCCCGGCCTGGATTCTCTGGCGATATTCATCATAAACCGAATTCCAGTCTAATCCATTAAAATCGGGATATAGATAGTTGTTCTTCACAATGCCCCACAACTCTTCAAAAACCTGCAATTGGACGAGTTGTGGCACCTCGAAAGGGGTAGAAGTTATGGTGGGTGTTGAACTCGGTGTTGGTGAGGGGGGGATTGGTGTGGCTGTTGGGTTGGGTGTTACTGTAGGCGATGGGGGAGGACGAGTCTCTGTGAATGTTGGGATAGGAGTGAATGTTACGGTTGGGGTTGATGTGTTCAGAAACGGTAAAATGCTCGTAACTGCCTGGCAAGATATGGAAGAAAGCACCAATACGAGAACGATAAGAACTATTGATCGACTGGACATTTTGAGGGGCACCTTATTTAATAAATAGCATCACGAGAATTCTAATATCCACCGCTAGTATAGAAACTAGGATCGGTCGGAGTTTGACCGGATGGGTCCCAGACATAGACATAATCCCCGTTATTTGCCCAGTTAAACAACCAATGCGCATCCCCCACTGTTAAATTAACACAACCGTGGGATTGCTGAAATCCTAGTTTGGCGCGCCAATAAGCGCCATGCAGGGCACGCGCTTCATCAAAGTACATTGTCCATGGAACAGCTTCTAGATAGTAACCATTAGTTCCATCAGAAGAAAATGCACCACGCATCGGAGTTGTTTCATGTTTTTCAAAGATTTGGAAAAGTCCGGGACGAGTCCAAAATGGTTCAGCACCACTGGCAATCAAGGTGGCAAATACCAGTTTACGTTGGTCATAAACTGCCAGGGTTTGTTCGTATAGATTTACTTCGATCCAGCGATCACCGGTTAAACCATCCGGAGGATTCGTCTGAGGGGTAACACGACCGACAACTCTCTCTGGAAGCCATTCATCTGGCCCGACCAAGTACCATGTGCCATCATCCACTTGCGTTTCGTTGTAAATCTGAACGATGTCATAATCATTCAATTGGTGCCCGGTGTAATCTTCACCCTTATAGCCTGGAGTGCGCTTGGTCTGAACCGGTACTGGATTTAGGTATCCCAGCACCCAACCGAATGAATTTGTGGGAGTCTGGCTAAAAACTAAACCTTGAAAACGCGGCAAGGCGCCAATCCGGCTGACATCATTGGCGGTCATCCAACCTTTATTCGTGTTATAAAAGCGTTTTCCATCGACTACCATATCTTCCTTATAGGCAATATAGGCGAATTCAGCATTGATCTGTTCAATGGCGTTTTGCCTTCTGCCTTTAGTGGCATCATCGACTGTAGCATAGACGGGAGCATTGCTATTTACGATCTGTCCATAGCGCATATCAATCTGCGCCAAGGAGGCATCAGCTTGCATTGCTGGTAACGGTGCTAGTGGGAGGGACATACCTATTTGTCCCAATTGCGTAAGATAAGCAGATGGACCAGCAGGCAGGCAATTTCTTGGATCCTGGAGATAGATACCCGGCATGCAAAGCGGGGTGGAAGTAACTGGCTTGTTATGACCAACAACTTCTACTCCATTCTGAGAGTTGAGGGTTGGGTAGGCGCTAATTACGACAACGAGAGCAAGTATATATTTTGTCAATGCTTGAATGTATTTCATCGGTAATCCAGTGTAGAATATTGTGTCATCAATTCCAAGGTAAAAAATTATAAATGATGTTCGTTAGATTAAGATGATAAAACCTTCAGCCAGGCTCAGTCCTTTCCAGATATGGATTTTAGCGATTCGACCAAAAACTTTACCCGCTGCAGCTTCTCCGGTAATTCTAGGATCAGCACTCGCATTACGGGACAATCAATTTCTATTTAATCTGGCATTTGCGACGTTGCTATGTGCTTTGTTACTGCAAATTGGGGCGAATCTGGCTAATGATGTCTTCGATTACTATCGTGGTGCGGATAAACCCGGACGGCTTGGTCCGATCCGGGTGACCCAGGCTGGACTGCTCAAACCCAGTCAGGTGGTTATGGGGATATGGATTGTATTTTCTGTGGCTGCATTGCTAGGGATTTATCTAACTCTAAATGCAGGCTGGCCAGTACTCTTTATCGGTTTTTTTGCTATATTTACAGCCATTACCTACACGGGTGGACCGAAACCGTTGGGATATTATGGGCTGGGAGATTTATTTGTATTTATCTTTTTTGGTCCAGTAGCTTTGTGTGGGACATATTTCATCCAGACTGGCCAAGTCACCTTGGATGCTTTACTGATTTCGCTTCCTATGGGCTTTTTAATCGTCAATATATTGGTCGTGAATAATCTGCGCGATATTGAGACTGATCGATTAGCAGGAAAAATGACTCTTGCGGTTCGTTTGGGTGAAAAGGGTTCGCGTACTGAATATTTAGTATTGTTGGTCGCCGCATTTCTGGTACCACTGGGGATGTGGTTAAGTGGTATGGTTTCCCCTTGGGTAAATCTTGTATTTCTCACATTACCGATGAGTTACCGGTTATTGCGATCTATCTGGCGGGATAGAGGAAAACCGTTGAACTTAGCGCTTGCCATGAGTGGAAGGCTCACTTTATTCTTCAGCATTTTATTCTCAATTGGCCTTTTAATTCCAGCTTAGATTGCGAATTGCCAGCGGCAGAGGCGATGTTCCAGCCAATCAACAGTGAAGTATAAAGCCAGCCCCATCAGGCTTAATGCCACAATTCCCGCATACATTGCAGGATAATTAAACAACGTCGTTCCATTGAGGTAAATGTAGTATCCCAATCCCTTCTGCGTTGCAAATAATTCCGCTACATAAAGCACAGCCACAGCCGTACCGACGGTTTGGCGCAAGGCAGTAAGAATAGCAGGGAGGGTGGCTGGCATATATACAAAGCGAAAAAGTGCTCGCCGACCAGCGCCCAGGCTGCGCACGCTTTGGAGTAACTCCGGGCGGATACTCATAGCCTGATCGCGCACAAGCACCAGGACCTGAAAATACAATATTAAGAATATTATTACGATTTTTGGAAAATCACCGATGCCAAAGAAAAGCAATATGATCGGGACGAATACAACTTTTGGGATGGGATACAACAAATAAACAAAGGGAGTAATTAATTGGTTAAGCCGTGTTGATTGGCCTAACGCCAGACCGGCAGGGACAGCCAGCAGGATTGCCAGGATGGTGCTTGCTAGAACTCGCCAGAAGCTGGCGAGGAAATGCTCAACCAATTCTCCATTGGCAGTCTCGTCGATGAATGCTTCAATAACAGCAAGCGGGGGTGGAAGGATTGGTCGTCGGATAAGAAGAGCAGCGATTTGCCAGATCAGAATCAGGGCGAGAATAGCCAAGAATAGGTCCCTTCGCTTCATGATACCTCCATCCGGGAGCGTAGTTCACGGCATAAAAGTGCATAATCACTTGTATCGCGGTATGTGACCTGCACCGCCCCGCGATTTTCTATCACTTCAGTTTCAATATTCGGGGGATGACTCAGAAGTAGGATCTTCTGTCCCAGGACTGCAGCTTCCTCGATGGCGTGGGTGACGACCACTAAGGTCAGCTCTTGTTCTGCTCTAAGCTCTAACATTAAATTTTGTAGATTTTCCCGTGTTGGGGCATCGAGTGATGAGAAGGGTTCGTCCATCAGGAGCAGATCTGGCTGTAATACTAGCGTGCGGGCGATCGCGGTGCGTTGCCGCTGACCGCCTGAAATTTGACTTGGGAATTTGTCATCGATAGATGCCAATCCAAGGCGGTTGAGCCAGTGATCTACATCGTATGCGGGCTGAAAGTCCATGGGTGTATGCTTACCGTCTGGACCATAAAACTGGCGGATGTTTAAACCCAGGGCAACATTTTGACGTACGGTTGCCCAGGGAAGAAGACCATAATCCTGGAGAATCAATCCCGTTTGCGGACGTGGATGCGTCAGGATTTGGTCTTCGATCAATAAACGACCGGCTGTTGGCAGGCGTAAACCAGCCAACAGGTAGAGTAAAGTTGTCTTTCCACACCCGGATGGACCGAGCACTGCCCAGGCTTCACCGCGCTCGATTTTCCAAGAAAAATCCTTGAAGATAGTGTGACCCTGCGGGTAGGTGTAAGTGAGCGTGGCAAGCTCAATCATGCTCATCTCACTTGATAATTCTTTATCTTTTATCAATATTATGGCAATAAACTGCCGTTAACTGAATCTTGATAAGGCACGTCTTTTTCTGTTAATCCATTTTCCTTAGCCCATGCAAGGACATCAAACCATTGACTCTCGCTGGGAATCCCAGTCGCGGTAAAGGTTGGCACCTGGTATGATTCAACCAACGGTGGCGGGAGCAGATTTAGATCAACAAGCAGTTGTTTCCACTTGTTGGGATCTTTGTTGATCTCGACTGTAGCCTCTTCTAAGGCAGCCAGGAACGCTTTGACTGCCTGTGGATTTTGGTCGATAACGGGCTTACGAAATGTAATCGTGCTATAGCTGTATTGTGGGTGGGTGGTGTCATCGATAATCAATTTTGCCCCCTGCTGACGAGCCAAAAATGAGAGTGGCTCTGGGAGCATTGCGGCTTTCAATTCCCCGCTACCTAATAGAGCCATGCGATCAGAGATTTTTGGAACGGCGACCGATCCAATATCGCTGGATGTAAAACCTTCGGCTTCGAGCAAACGGTCGGTTAGGTATTCAATGATTGTGCCTTCCGAAATTCCAATTGGGACGCCTTTTAAACCATCGAGATCTGTGATGCCTGAATTCCCAGCAGCCAGGATGCTGAACAAGGGCGTATCAGATGTTGCGGCGCGGGCGAACCGAACAATCTGGACCTGTACTTGATCCTGGTTGTAGATCATTGAAGAGAGAGCTTCGTTTATCATCCCATCTGCCTGACCAGAGGCGATTAACTGATCACGTTCGGGAGCAGAGCCAACCGGGATCAATTCAACTTTAACCCCGTGTTTTTCGAATAGACCTTGTTGTTGGGCAACATGCATTGGAAAGGCGTCCAGAATGGTTAACGCTGCAATGCGCAGCATAGGCACCTCAGTTGGCCCATCTTTCGTTGTTGGATTTACAGCCGTGCAAGCCGATATGATCAGCAGCAGGATGAGTGTTAATGTAAGAATAGAAGTACGCGTATGAGTGAAGAACATGGGAAAAACCTCATGGGTTTATTTAAGAATGAGCGTGGTTATTATAGACGTGATTGCAAACTGGAAGATTATAGCATGATCGAACCACTATTCAGCGGGAAGCTGCGCTACGAGTCGGGTAAATTCGATTTGAATCCCGGCATTTTATCCCGCTAATGCAATTCAGCGTTAAACTATATTGATTTATGCAATCTAATATTCGACATTTGTATGCCGACATACTCTGGTATGGTGTGTTGGCTGGCAGTGCAATGGCATTTCTAGCCATATATGCGGCTCGTCTAGGGGCGAACAGCTTCCAGATCAGTCTTTTTACTGCTGCTCCAGCGGTGGTCAACTTGTTTATTTCACTCCCCGCAGGGAGGTGGTTGGAACACCAATCAATTATTAGGGCGACATTCTGGTCAGCGGCATTCCAACGAGCTGGTTATCTAAGTTTTTTCTTTTTACCCTGGTTTTTTAATCCGGAAGATCAGATTTGGGCAATGGTGGTGATCACTCTGGTTATGTCGATTCCGGGGGCATTTTTAGCGATCAGTTTTAATGCATTATTTGCTGATGTCGTGCCTCCAGACCGACGAGGGGAGGTGGTTGGGAAACGGAATGCGATCATGGCATTAAGTCTTACTGTTGCCAGTCTGACTTGTGGCTTGGTTCTAGATCATGTCTACTTTCCGCTCAATTTCCAATTAGTGTTTCTATTGGGCGCTGCAGGTGCGGCTTTAAGCACTTACCATTTGGGCAAGCTTGAATATATAGCCGACCAACCTCCACCTAGAATTGGAAAGCCTTTAGGCGATCTTGCCCAATTGGATACTTCACGTTATCCGGATACCGTTCGCACGGCAACAGGGTTGCGATTTTTGACCAGAGCTGGGAGAAGGCCTTTTTTACGATTGGATTTATTGCGCAGCTCGTTTGGCCCTTTCATTGCAGTCTATTTGGCGTTCTATATTTTCCTATACTTGCCAATACCTTTATTTCCCATTGCTTATATTCAGCTTTTAGACTTAAGCAACGGCGCGATCAGTTTGGGGAATGCGCTATTCTATGGGATGATGATACTTTCATCACTCAGGCTTAAGGAAATCAGCGCTCGATATGGTCACCACAAGGTCTTAACCACCGGTGCGCTTCTTTTTGGTCAATATCCACTTCTGCTTGGATTAGCGCGCGGCGAGGGGCTTTATTGGACGGCTTCGTTATTTGGAGGGGGTATCTATGGGCTGGTTAATGCAGGATTGACAAATCGGTTGATGGAAAGAGTGCCGGAAAACGAACGACCGGCTGGCATGGCGTTACATAACGTGGCATTGAACCTCGGAATCCTGGCAGGCTCTTTGATGGGTCCATTGTTGAGCCAATTGATTGGCTTGAGACCTTCTTTACTCGTTAGCGCTGGTTTACGTTTTTTGGGAGGGATTTTGCTCGGAATCTGGGGGTAAACGTCGATAATCCAGTATTCACTTCAATTATCCTGCGGTAATAACATCTTGGGTGGCTGAAACCAGTCTCTTCCATTCAGGGATACTTAGACTCTCAGCCCGGCGTTGGGGATCGATGTTTGCTTTTGCCAGCAATTGATCCGCTTCCTGCACCTTCCATCTCATTCCTCCAGACAATGAATTGCGAAGCTTCTTTCGTTTTTGGCTGAAACCAGCTTTTGCCAGGCGAAAAAAAACTGGCAGTTCTTGGGTTGAAATTAATGGATTCGGGTAGGGGTCAATTCGAATTACCATCGAAGCAACCTTGGGCTTGGGGTAAAAAGCTGTAGCGGGAATGTGAATAATGATAGCAGGATCGCCATAGATTTGTACGCTTAAAGCCAACAGGCTCATATCACCAGGTTGGGCGCATATCCGCTCAGCGACTTCTTGTTGAACTGTTAACACCATTCGCTTGGGGGGGATCTTTGCCTCCAAAATTTGGCGGATCAAAGGTGAGGTGATGTAATAGGGAATGTTAGCGACGACAAGATAGTTCATTACCTCTGGTAAGAGCTTGGGAATATCGCATCTCAGGATGTCACCTTGGATGATTTGCACATTTTTATATGGAGCAAGCATTTCTTTGATGGGTGGGATTAAGCTCTCATCAATCTCTACTGCAACCACATATCGGGCTTGGCTGGCGAGCAAGCGGGTTAAGTTGCCTACACCAGGGCCAATTTCCAAGACAACATCATCGGATTCAATCTGGGCGATCTCGACGATCTGGTTTAGAAAGAAATGATCAACCAGAAAGTTTTGTCCCAGATGCTTATCCGGATGAATCCCATATCGACGTAAAAGATCGGGTATATTGATCATAAGAATTCGCCGGGAATTCATCTTACCATAACAATAGACGCCAAATAAAAAGCAATAACGGAGTTATGGGAACTTGCCATAACTCCGTTATGTATTATAAAAAATGCCCGAGCAGGCTACCCGGCGGCACCCAGAATGGCCTCCTTACCGCTGCTTCCTCTCGGACCTGACGGGGTTCGGGGGTTTCCGCCGCGCCGGACCCGCCCGAGCACGGTGGTTAGCATACCGCACTCAAACCGGCTTGTCAAGTTAGCCAGGATGAGCCGGCTGGTTTGAGCTTTTTATGATCTGCATGACCATGAAATCTGAAAATCTATACACGGATTTTTTCCGTCACATCCCAATTTGCAACCTGCTCGTTCATGGGGAGAGGGTGAGTTATATCGACACCATGGGCTCGAAAGAGAAGATTACGAAATTTGGCAGCCCATGGATCGGTTGATTTGCCAATAACTTCAAAAGCTTTCTCAGGATCTTCGACCTCAAAGGATGCCACAGCAAAATCTCCCATGGGAGTGCGCTGGATCCAGATCTGCTCACGTGTAATACCTGCTATTTGAAAAACACGATCGTGGTTAACATTGTTTATGGATTCATCACGAATCCATTCCCTCATCAATTCTTCCCCACCGGGGAGGATGGGAGTTAAAAAGCAGTAATTAGACATTTTATTCTCCTGATATCAAGATATGCGAACTTAGTTTATGACAATCTCAACAGACTATGTCGCTTGTGTTAGTTCTACTATACATATTATACCTACTATTTCTACAATTAGTATATATATTGTCTTAATATTTTTATTCACACTTAAGGATGGGCTTGGTAAAAGGGAAATTGGGTTTAAGTATCATCGAAATAAAGATTATTAGTGGACAAATTGGATACCATCTTCTAGCGGAGAGGGCGGGAGTGGATTGTATGCTATCCTCACCCGGCGGGCAAAACTGGCAGACGTGAAGGCACCATCCCTACATTCTTTCCGGCGCGCCTTCGCCATCAACATGCTACGGGCGGGTGTGGATGTGTTCAGTTTACAAAAGCTGATGGGGCATGCCGACCTGCAAGTGCTACGCCGCTACCTGGAGCAGACGACGGAAGATATTTCGCAGGTGCACAGGATGGGAAGTCCGGTGTATAGGAACAAGCTATAGGAATGCAAAAAAAACCGGATATGGAGCGGATTAAACGTCCATATCATTCCCGAGCCCTGGAGTTCAGCCTTTCCTCCAGGGATATTGAAGAACGGAAGCCCCTTCTCTAAAGCACGATTACCAGGCCGAACTCAAACCTATGAGGCTTCCGCTATGCGGGACAGAATTTCTCTCCCGCTATTTCCGCTCTTTTGGGTCTGGAGAATGTAAACCTTATTTAATAATGTAATAATCACAATTGCAGGACGTCCCATCAGAACTGCAACTACATCTTCCAGGAGGGGGACATTTACTTGCACAGCAAGATGTACAATCGCCAGAGCGGATATCGGAGCGTACCTTTAGCTGCGGGGTTTTCTGCTGCACTTCGTCGTTTTTCTTCAACTGTGGGATATTGGATTTCATTTCTGCTTCATCCTTTCTTGTGCTTCGGTGGAAGAAATACATTAGCCGATTTGGGTGATCAGGCATCACAACTTTGCCCTGCAGGTATTTTAGTGCAAATCATTTCGCAATAGCAGGTTTTTGCATGTTGGCAAGGAGGACAACCACCCCAATAATGTGGTTATGATGGATTCATTTTGCAAAAGCACATATTATATTCACTATTATATACGCAACCAGGAGGGCATTGACCACTGCGGATATCTGTGCGTACTTTCAACGCATGTGTTTTGTTTTGGGTTCTCTCGTTTCCTTTCAACTGCTGGTTAGTTTTTTTCATTTCTTTATCTTCCTTTCGATTTGGTTACTTGGGGGATCACCATAAACATCTCTTATGCTTTCACAATCTTGCTTCACTTAAAAATATTAGCACGAACCCCAAAAATCCACAACAGACATTTGACCTAATTTACCGGGTGAATTCATGGTCAACAATTCTTAGCGGTGCAATCCAATCATATGCAATTTGACCAGGCTTGCACTTTTATCGGTGTGCTATTGGTAACAACATGCCTTGCGTGTATGTGGATATGGTTAGCCTGCAAAATTAGATGCACCACACCGACTTGCAGGTGCTACGTCGCTACCTGGCGCAGACGACGGAGGATATTGGTCAGGCTCACAGGATGGGAAGCCCGGTGGATAATAACAAGCTCTGAGATTATATGCCGAGAAGGTATTGAAAATCTAGTTTCTATCAGATTTCTTTGTAGTACTCTACAAATCTAAGTTCAATACACTTGATATATATAGTTGAGAAATTTCAAGTATCACCCAAACATATTATTAACACACATATATGCAAGGATATCCTTGGGGAGCGCAAAACCATTTGCACTCACCGCTGTGAATATTTGAGCGAACTTTCATCTGTGGGATTAACTCGTTCTTTAGCAATGTTGGTATTTTATATTGGGCTTCTTTGAGTTCTTTGGACGCCTGTTGGGTATTTTGCATTTGTATATATTCCTTTCCATGAGGTTACCTGGGAGTTAACCATGAACCATCATTTATGCCTTCAATATCCTGCTTCACTTGTACAATATTTGCATAAACCAAATCTTTCCACAATAGACATTTGACCTGATTATCTTAGAGGGGAAGTATTCTCCAAAATACTATCTTGTGTAGGAGGTGTTCGATAGATGTTACCCCCGTTGAAATAAAACGCCCCAAAACAGGGGCATTCTGCATATATTTGTCCAGCCATGTCCATCATCCCCCAACCATCCTGGCTCTATGTCTCAGTCTCGTAGCTGACGGTCGCAGTGAAGCGCGACTTGGCCTTTACCAGCGGTGGCCCTTGCTTTAGAAACTCATGCGCCTGGCGTTCTAGCTCATTGTCAACCTGCTGGTTTTGCGTCATCTGCTGAACCAGGGCGTTGAGTTTCAGGATGATTGCCAAGCGGTCTCTCGGTTTGGTCTTATCCGACAGGCCATCCTCAATCACCTTACGGAGCAGTTCATTCTTGCTCAGGAGCAGCAATCCTAGCTGCTCACGGTTGCTGGCGTTGATAATGTCCTG
>Ga0113563_10000185_pt1 | contig 26223 bp, 26 predicted proteins | sample Mud3Dept3metaG_FD_80117 | JGI IMG/M metagenome (GOLD analysis project Ga0113563, IMG submission 80117) | Freshwater wetland microbial communities from Ohio, USA, analyzing the effect of biotic and abiotic controls - Mud 3 Core 4 Depth 3... | ecosystem: Environmental > Aquatic > Freshwater >... | reverse complement strand
TTCCAGCATGTACGACACACCGGAAGGCGTGCGCAGGTTGTCCTCCAGCACATAAAATTCACCGGTGTCGGTTTTGACGATATCGACGCCGGCGACATGCACGTAAACGTCGCCCGGCACGCGCACCCCTTGCATTTCGGGACGGAAGGCGGAATTGCCGGTGACCTGTGCGGCGGGAATGATGCCGGCCTTGAGGATTTCCTGCTCGTGGTAGATGTCCTTCAGGAACGCGTTCAGCGCACGCACCCGCTGGCAGGCGCCGTCGCTGATGATCTTCCAGGCGTCCGGGCGGATGATCCGCGGGATGATGTCGAAAGGGATCGACCGTTCGGTGCCCGATTCGTCGCCGTAGACCGCAAAGGTGATACCCAGCCGGGTGATAAGGGCATCGGCCTCGCGCTGCTTCTGCGACAGGAAATCCGCCGGCTTGTCAGCGAGCCATTCGGTATACGCGCGATAATGCGGCCGGACTGAACCGTCGGCAGCGCGCATTTCGTCGTATGGACGGCTGGCATTCATGGTGATGATTTCTGTGTCCAACGGTGAATCCGGAGGCTTGTTTGTAACACATCGCATAAGCAACCGGTATGCCACCTACTTTCAATGGCCAGAAGTGCTTTCCGCAAGGCGGCCATGACTGTTAACAGTGCGCCCGCACCATTTTGGGGCAAGGTGGCGAATCTCACGTGGCCGCGCTACAGTCGAAGCGGCGTGAATTAATTTGGTTAAGTATCGGGTCGCAATGAGCAGGAACAAACCACTGTATGCGCCTGAGCACATCGCATCGGGCACAAGGCCATGGCTGGATCAAGTGGCGGCGCATTTCGACGAACCGGCCCGCGCGATGCTGTCCTGCGTGGCGGAGCATGTCGCTGCACCGCTGCAGCGCATTGTCATGCCGACCGGCGAGACTGCGCTGGCCCACGCCCGGGCGACGGCTGACATCGTCCGTGCGCTGGATCTCGATCACGAGTCGGTCGCGGCCGCGCTCCTGGTGCCGTTATTGCGTGCTCACCCAGCGGCCGCGCGGGAAATCCGTGAAAAATTCGGCGTGACCATACTTGAACTGGCCGAAGGTGTGGTGCGCATGGGTGAGATTGGCGCGTTGTCCAGCCATGCCAAGTCGGCTATCCGTGGCGAAGGGCAGGCCGCGCAACTGGAATCCCTGCGCAAGATGCTGCTGGCGATGGTGCAGGATGTGCGCGTCGTGCTGATCAAGCTTGCCGATCATCTCCAGGAACTGCGTTCGATCGTCAAATCCGGAAACGTGCGGCAGATGACCGACATCGCGGCATTGACGCGGGATATTTTTGCGCCGCTGGCCAACCGGCTTGGCGTCTGGCAACTCAAGTGGGAACTGGAAGACCTCGCGCTGCGGGTACTCGAACCGGAGAGTTACAGGCGCATTGCCCGGCTGCTTGACGAAAAACGCCAAGACCGTGAACGCTATATCGAGAACGTGGTGGCAGTCCTCAAAGGCGAGATCATGCGTGCCGGCATTGCCGCCGAGGTCACCGGCCGCCCCAAGCATATCGCCAGCATCCACCGCAAGATGCAGCTTAAAGGCATTGATTTTGAGGGACTTTATGATGTTCGCGCGGTGCGGGTGCTGGTGCGCGAGGTCAAGGATTGTTATGTGGTGCTGGGGATCGTGCACAGCCTGTGGTCGCCGCTGCCCAAGGAGTTCGACGACTATATCGCCAAGCCGAAGGCTAACAATTACCGGTCGCTGCACACGGCAGTGATCGGGCCGGAAGGCAAATCGGTGGAAGTGCAGATCCGCACCTATGAAATGCACCAGCACTCCGAGCTCGGCATCGCGGCGCATTGGCAGTACAAGGAAGGCCGGCGCCACGACAAGGGGTACCAGGAGAAGATTGCGTGGCTGCGCCAGGTGCTGGAGTGGAAGGATGAGGTGCGCGATACCGGTGAGTTCGCCGAACAGTTCAGGACCGGCTTGTTCGAGGATTCGGTCTACGTGTTTACCCCGCAGGGACGGGTGATCGACTTGCCCAAGGGGTCGACGCCGGTTGATTTTGCATATCACGTGCACTCCGAACTCGGCCACCGTTGCCGCGGCGCCAAGGTCGACGGCGTGATGGTGCCGCTGAACACACCGCTGGCGAACGGCCAGCAGGTTGAAATTCTGGCGGCGAAGCAGGGTGCGCCCAGTCGCGACTGGCTCAATCCGCAACTGGGTTATCTGAGAAGTCCGGGCGCGCGCGGCAAAGTGCGGCAGTGGTTCAACCGGCAGAACCTCGAGACCGACATCGCGCAGGGGCGCGCGATGCTGGACAAGGAATTGCAGCGGCACGGCCTGACCAAACTCAAGCTGGACCAGCTGGCCGCGGACATGGGCTATGACAGGCTCAACGATCTGCTGACCGCACTCGGGCGTGGTGAAATCGGTCCCAAGGCACTGCACGATGCGATGACGGGGGATGTGCCGCAGACGCCGGCCGATGGGCAAGTCGCAACCCTGGTCACGCGCAAGCCGGCCAGAACCGGCGGCGGCGTACTGGTGGTCGGTGTCGACCGGCTGCTGACGACCCCCGCCAAATGCTGCCGGCCGGCGCCGCCGGAGCCGATTGTCGGCTTTGTTACCCGCGGACGCGGTGTCAGCGTGCACCGGGCAAACTGTGCAAACCTCGCGCGCCTCGATCCGGCGCGGTGTGTGGAGGCGGAGTGGGGTCAAGCCACCGGGGCGACGTTCCCCGTGGAAATGGTGGTGGAGGCGGTCGATCGCACCGGACTGCTGCGTGACATCTCGGAGGTGCTGTCGCGGGAACGGGTCAATGTCACGGCGACGCGGTCGAGCACTACCGATCTGGCGGCACGGATGCGCTTTACCGTCGAGATTATCGATCTCGACCAGCTGCGGCGGGTGCTGGCGCTGATTCGCGAGATCAAGGGCGTGGTGAGTGCTGGGCGCAGATAAAAGACATAAAATACATAATAAAAACAATTACTTATAGTTTTATATTCAAGTGATGTGGCAACAAAATCTGTTGCCGTCATACACCGCGCAGTGCCCTCCGGGTACTGCCGGCGGCGCAAGGTGGTGATGACTGCATCGCCTGGCGCATCGTGGCCACCGCGGGGCGTGGTCAGGGGACGCGTGGCGCGCGCTCCTGCGACTTAACGTGCATGCGGTGCCATGCGACGCCTGTCCCAGCATGCTCAGCCCGTGCAGGGTCGGTCTGATCTACAGCACTGGCGGCATTAATGCAGATATCGCCGTCGGCAAAGTGGTAGCCGTGTTCCGCGCAGCGCACTACCGGGCCTGTGGCATCGCGGAAGTTTGCGAACGGATGCGTGGTCATGGACCGACGATCGATGGGGGACAGCGTCATGGTGTTCCCCGGTCGCTCGTTGACACCTGCATCGGTATGACCCGGCGTCCGCAATTCGTTTGATGGGGCATCCTGATTCGGCTAGAATGCGCGTCTTTCAGGCGCGTAGCTCAGCTGGTTAGAGCACCACCTTGACATGGTGGGGGTCGTTGGTTCGAGTCCAATCGCGCCTACCAATTTCGGATTGCGTATTTATTTTCCGGCGAATCACAGGAAGCGAGCGTTATGACACCGCGAACTTGCAAGCCTATCGGATCCCGGCAATAGCTGCGTAATACCCCTGGTAGCGGATAAAAGTGCGGCTTGCCCGCACTTTTTTTGTTTGTGCTTGGTGAAAATACGACATGGTCAACATCAAATTACCCGACGGTTCGGTCAGATCCTACGAGAATCCGGTGACGGTGGCCGAGGTTGCCGCCTCGATCGGTGCCGGCCTGGCAAAGGCTGCGCTGGCCGGTCGTGTCGACGGCAAGCTCGTCGACACTTCGCACCGCATCGAAGCGGATGCTGAACTTGCAGTGGTCACCGACAAGAGCGCTGACGGCGTCGAGATTCTGCGCCATTCGACAGCGCATCTGCTCGCCCATGCGGTCAAGGAATTGTTCCCCGATGTGCAGGTGACGATCGGTCCGGTGATCGACGACGGTTTTTATTATGACTTCGCCTACAAGCGCCCGTTTACCCCTGAAGATCTGGCGGCCATCGAAAAGCGCATGGCGGAAATCGCCAAGCGCGACATCAAGGTCGAGCGTCAGGTGATGCCGCGCGACGAGGCGGTGCGGTTGTTCTCGGCGATGGGCGAGAAGTACAAGGCGGAAATCATTGCGTCGATTCCGTCCAATGAACCGATCTCACTCTACCGGCAGGACAACTTCATCGACCTGTGCCGCGGGCCGCATGTGCCGTCCACGGGCAAGCTGAAAGTGTTCAAGCTGATGAAGGTGGCCGGCGCGTACTGGCGCGGTGACTCGAAAAACGAGATGCTGCAGCGGATCTACGGCACGGCCTGGGCGAAAAAGGAAGAGCAGGATCAGTATCTGCACCGTCTCGAGGAGGCGGAAAAGCGCGATCACCGCAAGCTGGGGCGCCAGCTCGACCTGTTTCATATGCAGGACGAGGCGCCGGGCATGGTGTTCTGGCATGCCAACGGCTGGGTGATCTGGCAGGTGATCGAGCAGTACATGCGCAGCGTGCTGACCGAGGCGAATTACCGGGAAGTGCGTACGCCGCAGGTCATGGACCGCGCGTTGTGGGAGCGCTCCGGTCACTGGGAAAACTACCGCGAATACATGTTCACGACCGAATCGGAGAAACGCGACTATGCGGTGAAGCCGATGAACTGCCCGGGTCATGTGCAGATTTTCAACCAGGGGGTCAAAAGCTACCGCGACCTGCCGCTGCGTATCGCCGAGTTCGGTTCCTGCCACCGCAACGAACCTTCGGGCGCTTTGCATGGCCTGATGCGGGTGCGTGCCTTCGTGCAGGACGATGCGCACATTTTCTGTACCGAAGCGCAGGTTCAGGAGGAGGCAGGGGCTTTTGTCGACCTTTTGCGCAGGGTCTACGCAGACTTCGGTTTCGAACAAATCCTGGTCAAATTGTCGACGCGGCCGCCGAAACGGATCGGGGACGATGCGGTGTGGGATCGCGCCGAAGCGGCATTGAAGGCGACGCTGGACGCCAAGGGGATGGCATGGGAGCTGAACCCCGGCGAAGGTGCCTTCTACGGGCCCAAGATCGAGTTTTCGCTGAAAGACTCCCTGGGCCGGGTCTGGCAGTGCGGCACGCTGCAGCTTGATTTTGCGTTGCCGGGGCGGCTGGGTGCCGAGTACGTGGCCGAGGACAATAGCCGGCGCACGCCGGTGATGCTGCACCGGGCCATCCTCGGTTCCCTGGAGCGCTTTATCGGCATCCTGATCGAGCACTACGCCGGGGCCATGCCGGCATGGCTGGCGCCGGTGCAGGCTGTCGTGATGAATATTTCAGAAGCGCAGGCCGGACCTGTGGCGGGGGTGGCCGAAACCCTGAAAAAGGCCGGTTTCCGGGTCGAAGCCGACTTGAGGAATGAGAAGATTTCCTATAAAATCCGCGAACATAGTCTGCAAAAGCTGCCCTTCCAGCTGGTGGTTGGAGACAAGGAAGTGGCTGCACAACTGGTGGCTGTGCGTTCCCGTAAAGGCGAGGATCTGGGGCAAATGTCCCTGGATGTCTTTTTGTCGCTGTTGAAAAGCGACATTGCACGCAAGGGACGTACGGTCTAAGAGCAACGAAATCAGGGAGTTTGTCGCATAGCTCAGGAAAAAGAAGCCCGGATCAATGGTGAAATCACCGCTCCGGAAGTGAGGGTCATCGGGGCCGACGGGTCGCAGGTCGGCGTGATCAGCATCGCCGCGGCCAACAAGCTCGCGGAAGAAGCCGAACTGGATCTGGTCGAGATCGCACCGACGGCGAACCCGCCGGTCTGCCGCGTCATGGATTACGGTAAATTCAAATACCGTGAGAGCAAGAAGCAGCATGAAGCGAGGCTCAAGCAGAAACAGATCATCGTCAAGGAAGTGAAGTTTCGTCCGGGGACGGATGAGGGCGATTACAAGATCAAGCTGCGCAACCTGACCCGGTTTCTGGACGAAGGTGACAAGGCGAAAATCACGCTGCGCTTCAGAGGGCGCGAGATGGCGCACCAGGAGTTCGGCATCCGGCTGCTGGAGCGCGTGAAAACGGACCTGATTGAGCATGCGGTAGTTGAGCAGTTCCCGAAAATGGAAGGTCGCCAGCTGGTGATGGTGCTGGCGCCGAAGAAAGTCCAGCCGAAGCCGGCTGCGGCGAAGGGTTCACCCGAGACCGGCACCATGGTTGCGGGGGCAAAACCGGCAGCACTGCCGGGCAAGGTGGTTGCGGCAGAGAATGCCGGAGCCGTTGAAAAGAAGTAGTGATCGGGCCATCAAGTCCCGCGGCAACGCAGGCGCCCGACGCTAGGCTAAAACAGGAGTTACCATGCCGAAAATGAAGAGCAAGAGCGGCGCGGCCAAGCGATTCAAAAAGCTGGGCAGCGGCGCGTTCAAGCGCAGTTCGTCTCATCTGCGCCATATCCTTACCAAGAAGAGCACCAAGCGCAAGCGTCAACTGCGCGGCACGACCATGGTGCATGCATCGGATCAGCGCTCGGTTCGAGCGATGTTGCCGTACTGACCGGGGAGAGCAGCCATGCCTAGAGTCAAACGCGGTGTAATCGCCCGCAGGGCGCACAAGAAGGTGCTCAAGGCCGCCAAGGGTTTTCGCGGCCGTCGTAACAACGTATTCCGCATTGCCAACGAAGCGGTCATGCGCGCCGGGCAGTATGCCTACCGCGACCGGCGTAACCGCAAGCGCGAGTTCCGTGCATTGTGGATCGCCCGTATCAATGCGGCAGCCCGTGAACACGGGATGACCTACAGCGTGTTCATGAACGGCCTGAAGAAGGCGGCGATCGAAGTCGACCGCAAGGTGCTGGCCGATATCGCCGTGGCGGACAAGCCCGCGTTCCAGCGCTTTGTCGAGCAGGCCAAGAGCAGCCTCGGCGCCTGAAGGTGGACACCTGAAAAAAGGAGGCTCGATGAGCCTCCTTTTTTTTCTCTGAAATCCGCTACCATCCACTTATGCAGGAACTCGACAAGCTTGTGGCCGAAGCGATGGCGCTGTTCGGCGGCATCAATGATGCCGATGCGCTGGAGCAGGCCAAAGCACGATACCTCGGCAAGACCGGGGCGCTGACGGAACTGCTCAAGGGACTGGGCAAGCTGTCCGCCGCGGAGCGACCCGCTGCCGGCGCCCGTATCAATGCGGCCAAGCAGGCGCTCGAGGAAGCGCTGCATGCGCAGCGCGAACTGATCGCGGGCCGCGCGCTCGAGGCGCGCCTCGCTGAGGAATCGATCGATGTCACGCTGCCGGGTCGCGGCCGGGCGATGGGCGGATTGCATCCGGTGAGCCGCACCATGGAGCGCATCGAGCAGTTGTTCCGTTCGATCGGTTTTGCAGTGGCCGATGGCCCGGAAATCGAAACCGATTTCTACAACTTCACGGCGTTGAACCAGCCGGCGAACCATCCCGCGCGCTCGATGCACGATACGTTCTACCTGGCCGACGGGAAGCATCTGCTGCGCACCCATACTTCGCCCATCCAGATCCGCTACATGGAGCAGCACCAGCCGCCGATCCGGGTCATTGCGCCGGGTCGCGTCTACCGTGTCGATTCCGATGCCACGCATTCGCCGATGTTCCATCAGGTCGAGGGCCTGTGGATCGATGACCAGATCAGTTTTGCCAATCTGAAAGGCGTGCTGATCGATTTCTTCCGGCGTTTTTTTGAAAACGACGACCTTGAGGTGCGTTTCCGTCCGTCGTTTTTTCCGTTCACCGAACCTTCGGCAGAGATCGACATGAGCTTTGGCGACGGCTGGCTCGAGGTCGGCGGCTGCGGCATGGTGCATCCGAATGTACTGCACAATGTCGGCATCGACAGCGAGCGTTATCAGGGATTCGCTTTCGGACTCGGTCCGGACCGCCTGACCATGCTGCGCTATGGCGTCAATGACCTGCGGCTGTTCTATGACAACGACCTGCGTTTTCTGAAGCAGTTCGTCTAAGGGCGGCACGCGATGAAACTTTCCGAGCACTGGCTGCGCGAACTGGTCGATCCCGAGGTCTCGACCGCCGAGCTGGCGGATCTGCTGACCTTTGGCGGTGTTGAAGTCGAGGCGGTGGAGCCGGCGGCACCGCCATTTGACCGCGTTGTCGTCGCCGAAATACTCAGTGTGGCGAAGCATCCCGAGGCCGACCGTCTGCAGGTGTGCCAGGTCAATGCCGGGACTGCACCGCTGACCATCGTCTGTGGCGCGCCCAATGCCCGCGCCGGCATGCGCGTGCCCGCGGCGCTGCCGGGCGCACGCCTGCCCGGCATCGAAATCAAGCTCGCCAAGGTGCGCGGCGTCGAGTCGCACGGCATGTTGTGTTCTGCCAGAGAACTCGGCTTGAGCGATGCCGCCGAGGGGCTGCTCGAGCTCGCACCGGATGCAACCATCGGGCTGAATGTGCGCGATCTGCTCGATCTGGATGACCAGGTGCTGACGACGAAGCCGACGCCGAACCGCGGCGACTGTCTGAGCGTGCTGGGCATGGCGCGTGAAGTGTCGGCGCTGACCGGGTTGACGCTCAAGTGGCAGGCGCCGGCACCCATAGTGCCGGTCATCAAGGACACGATGGCGATTACGGTCGATGCGCCCGCTGACTGCCCGCGTTACTGTGCGCGGATCATTCGCGATATCAATGCAGCGGCACCAACGCCGGAGTGGATGGTGCGGCGCTTGATGCGCAGCGGGATCCGTACCATCAGCGCGGTGGTTGATGTCACCAATTACGTATTGCTGGAGATGGGCCAGCCGCTGCATGCTTTCGATGCCGCCAGGGTTACCGGCGGCATCTGCGTGCGCCGTGCCCGATCCGGCGAAACCCTGGCACTGCTCAACGGCACGGAACTGGCGCTGACGCCGGAATACCTGATCATTGCCGATGCCCAACAGCCGTTGGCTCTGGCGGGCATCATGGGGGGCGCACACAGCGGCGTCACTGACGAAACCCGCGATGTGATTCTCGAGAGCGCATTTTTCAGTCCTGACGCGATCGCCGGCAAGACGCGCGATCTCGGATTCGGTTCCGACTCAGCGTACCGTTTCGAACGCGGGGTGGATTTTGCCGGCGCACGCGCGGCACTGGAGCGTGCGACCCAGTTGATCACCCAGATCTGCCGCGGCCGGGTTGGCCCGGTCGCTGAAGCACAGGGCCGGCTGCCTGCGCGCAACCCGGTCAGGTTGCGACTGGCGCGGGCGCGACGGGTGCTGGGTTTCGAGCTCGACGCTGCGCTTGCGGCTTCAATCCTGGGGCGCCTGGGTTGTCAGCCCCGTCTTGCAGGCGATGTGATCGAGGCCGTGCCGCCAAGCTACCGTTTCGATATCGGGATCGAGGAAGACCTGATCGAGGAACTGGCGCGCGTGCACGGTTATGACCGGATCCCCGCCGCGATTCCTGTGGGACAGACGGCATTGCTGCCGGTGGTCGAAGGGCGCCGTGGGCCTGCAGCGATCCGCCGTCTGCTGGCTGGTCTGGATTACCAGGAAGCGGTGACCTACAGCTTTGTCGAGCGCGCCTGGGAAAACGATTTTTGTGCCAACCCTGAGCCGATTGCACTGGCCAATCCGATTGCGAGCCAGATGAGCGTGATGCGGTCGAGCCTGAGCGGCGGACTGGTCAGCGCTGTTTGTTTCAATGCCAGCCGTAAACAGGGAAGGGTACGACTGTTCGAGATCGGCCGCTGCTTTTTGAGCAAGGCTGGCTATCCGCAACCCTGGCGGGTCGGTGCGATTGCGTTCGGCGAGGCCGAGCCTCAGCAGTGGGGATGCGCGGCGCGCGCCGTTGATTTTTTCGACGTCAAGGCAGACCTCGAGGCGTTGCTGGCGCCGGCTGTGGTGACGCTGGCACCGGCCTCCCACCCCGCGCTGCATCCGGGAAAATCTGCGATGGTCATGGTGAATGGCGAAGCCGCGGGGTGGATCGGAGAATTGCATCCGCGCTGGCAGCGGAAGTATGATTTGGCGTCCGCTCCCCTGCTGTTCGAAGTGGAGTTACACGCGGTGGAACAGCGTGGACTGCCGGTTTATCAGGAAATCGCGAAATTTCCGGCCATACGCCGGGATCTGGCTGCAGAATTCGATGAAACTGTCCGTTACGGCGATATCAGCAACGAACTGAAGCGTGCCGGACCAGCCATTTTGCGGGACGTCGTGGTGTTCGATTTATACCGCGGCCAGGGGGTCCAAAAAGGGAAAAAAAGTCTTGCATTCAGTGTGTTATTGCAGGATACTCAAAAAACCTTGACGGACGCAGAAGCCGAAAAAGCGATGGTCGAACTGCGCCGGATTCTGCAAGAAAAGTTTAACGCGAAGCTTCGTTGAGAGGGGACAACATGACGTTAACCAAAGCGGAACTTGCCGATCTGCTGTTCGAGAAGGTGGGTTTCAACAAGCGTGAAGCCAAGGACATGGTGGAGTCCTTCTTCGACGAAGTTCGCCAGGCACTGGAAAATGGCAGGGGTGTCAAACTTTCCGGTTTTGGCAATTTTCAGCTGCGCGACAAGCCGCAGCGGCCCGGGCGCAATCCGAAGACCGGCGAGGAAATTCCCATTTCCGCACGCCGCGTCGTCACGTTCCATGCATCACAAAAATTAAAATCGATGGTGGAACAGCATTTCCATGGAAGCCAGCGGCAGCCTTAAAATCCAACTTCCGCCGATCCCGGCAAAACGTTATTTCACGATCGGTGAAGTGAGTGAGTTGTGCGGCGTCAAGCCGCACGTGCTGCGTTATTGGGAGCAGGAGTTCACGCAGCTGCGGCCCGTCAAACGCCGCGGCAACCGGCGCTATTACCAGCATCATGAGGTGCTGCTGATCCGCCGCATTCGCGAACTGCTCTACGATCAGGGATTCACTATCAGCGGGGCGCGCAACCGGCTCGACGAAATCGCCAATGAGCCGGCGCGTAATGCGCGGATCACGGCTGCCGCGACGACTGCCAAACCCGCCCTGGCACAGTTGCGGCAGGACCTCAAAAGCGTCATCGACCAGCTGCGGATCTGATCCGGCACTGCGGTGTAACCCGCGGCTGCTGTTGTATAATTCGCAGACTCGGGGCGTAGCGCAGCCTGGTAGCGTACCTGCATGGGGTGCAGGTGGTCGGAGGTTCAAATCCTCTCGCCCCGACCAGTCAAATCAAAGGGTTCCGTCAGGAGCCCTTTTTTTATTTCCGCGCCCGTAGCTGATTCTCGGGGGCAGGTCAGATAGCATATAAAAATGCCACTGAGTGACCAACGACGCTTTTCACCTTTCCCGTTCGTTCAGCTACTTGCATTTACATTGATGTATGGGCTAGTTGGCTGCGCGAGCATGCCCGGTGCTGAGGTCTCGTCCGGGCCAATTGTCGCTGTCTTGATCAATCGCACATGGGTGGAGCAGGATCCGCGTGGATTCGATTGGGCGGTGTGGAAGGACGAACGGGCCGTGGAGGAGCAGTTCGCCGCCTGCGTCAGTCAAGCCTCATCCGCACTGGATTTTCCCGTTCGTGTCATCACCGGCACTCAATTCCGTGCTCAAGCTTTCCCGGAACTCGATCCGCGGGCCGCCCCTCGCAGCATGGAAGCGTTGCGTTCACTGATTCCGGACCCGAGATTCCGCGAGCGTATCGAGGCTGGCGGGATCAGCTATATTGCAATCCTTGGTGGTCAATCCCATACGTCGGAGACCAAGGGGGGGATCATATGCGTCGGCGGGTACGGGGCAGGTGCCTGTTTTGGCCATTTGTGGTGGGACCACGAGTCGAATCTGTCTGCATTGGTGGTCGATATGCGTAGTGGTGCAGAGTCGCTAACGCAAGGGATCGATGCAGCTGGCACGTCATGGTTCGCAATGTTGGCGATCCTCCCGCTCGCCGCGCCTTCTTCCCATGAGACAGCAGGGTGCGAACGCTTTGGTCATGCCGTTGCCGAGGCCTTAGGGAAAATGCATCGTCACGGAAAATAGATCTTGGAACCAGCACAGAACAACCTGGTTGGAATAATTTCCCGGAATCAACCCGTCATGCGCTTGCGGGGATGGAAGCAGCACTTTGTGCTGATTTGCGCAATGGCGCTTGCCGCCTGTGCGGAAACGCCCCAAAGGTATTCAAATGCAGACGCATTCCGTGACACCAAACGCCTGGAGACCCAGCTCAAGAAAGGGGTCTCCACCATGGATGATGTCAAGCGGGTCTTGGGGGAGCCGAGCGGTTCCGGAGCCGTGTTCCTGGCCAGCGTACAGCAAAGCCCACAGGAGATTTGGTTCTACCAGGATATCGAGCTTACTGACATCAAGGCATCGCAGGGGCAACTTGACCTCAAAATGCGACAGCAAATTCTGGTGGTGTTTGTTCGCAACCGGGTTTTTGACGGGTTCATGTGGTTTTCAAACGCGGAGGCGGCAACTGGCTGGGTCAAAGACAGCTTGCGGGGAAAGGTGGGGCAATGAAGCCGGGATCGTTTAATGCAGCATTGCTCGCCGCATCCCTGGCCTTCGCAGGACTTCAAGGTTGTGCCACGCGCCTGGAAATGGGGGTGCCGCCACGGCTTGACCGCTTGGCTCAACTGACGCCTCATGTGTCAACCAGGAACGATGTGCTGCTCACCCTTGGCGAGCCGCGCGGCTATGGCGCAGCGCATCTGGATCCCGGTTTCAAGCAACAGCGAGTCTGGCTCTACGAACACAGCGTCAGCGAGGGCAAGGATATCCAACTCACGATGCTGCTGGTTTTCTTCTCCGGAGAATCGTATGACGGTTACATGTGGTTCGCTGATGCCCTCAATTTGAAACAATATTCCGCAGGCAAGGGAAAATGAAAATGCATCGCTCCTTGACGGCAGCACTGCTTGCCTTGTCAATGGCAACGACAACGATATTGGGTTGCGGGATGATCAAGGTGCGCGCCGGCACGCCCGTTGCACCGTCATTGCTCGAATCGAGGTTAACGGTAGGGCGGTCGACTGCCGAGGATATCCGCCAGGTGCTGGGGGAGCCCCTCGGCGTGGGACGCGAGTTTCTGCCATACCATGCCCAACCACGTACCGTATGGTCTTACCACTTTGAAGAGGGGCAAGTCTCACTCAGCGGTGGCGGAGATACGCGGCGCATTTTTGTCTGGGTATTTCTGAACGAGGCGCGCTACGACGGCTTTCTTTGGGTTTCCAGTTTTCCAGCCGATCGCGTGGTACCCTGAATTCGGAAGCAATGGTTCTGCCACTGCACACGCACAGATAATCGCGGTTCGGGGAGCGAAGAGCGGGCTTCATTCACGTAGCTATTCACGCGTTTAAGTTTTGTGTGACCTGATCAGACCGTGCGCAGCTGGTTTGTAGAAGCGGCGAGCGTTGCGAGGCATTGATTTACGATAAACACTTAAACTAGAATCCAAATGGCAAGGGGTGGCAGGTGACCGGAGGTTCAGATCTCCTGGCCCAGACCAGAATTCAATCGCTCGCACGGCCTGAGGCGTGCGACTTCCCGGATCCCAGAGCCTGTTCATGACGTTCCCCGCGACTTCGCCGTTCCGTATCGCCTGTATTCAAATCAACAGTGGCAATGATCTTGCCGGCAACCTGGCCGTGCTCAAGGCGATGGTCGCCGAAGCGGCCAACAGCGACGCGAAACTGGTGCTGACGCCTGAATACTGCCTGATGATGGATGGCAGTGGCCGGGTGATGCGTGACAACGCGTTGCCGGCCGACGGCGGAACTGTGCTGCCCGAACTTCAGGGGCTCGCACGCGAACTGGGCGTATGGCTGCTCGTCGGTTCGCTGACGCTGAAGACCGGCGACGAACGCATTGTCAACCGCTCGTTCCTGATGTCGGCAGCAGGTGATGTCGTGGCGACCTACGACAAGATCCACATGTTCGATGTCACCTTGCCCGACGGCAAAGTGATCCGGGAATCGTCGTCCTATCGGCCCGGAGAGCAGGCGGTCATTGCGACCACGCCTTGGGGCAGATTGGGCATGACGATCTGCTATGACCTGCGCTTCCCGCATCTTTTCCGTGCGCTGGCACAGCGGGGGGCGCAGTACATTGCCGTGCCATCCTCGTTCCAGCGCCAGACCGGCAAGGCGCACTGGCATACGCTGCTCAAGGCGCGTGCGATCGAGAACGCGGCGTATATTTTCGCGCCAGCGATGTGCGGCGAGCATGCCGGCAATCGCCAGACCTACGGCCATGCGCTGATCGTCGATCCCTGGGGCGAGGTGCTTGCAGACGGCGGCGAGGAACCGGGGATCGTGTATGCCGACGTCGATCCGGGGCGGGTCGCGAAAATCCGTGCCATGATGCCGTCGCTGGAACATGATCGCCCCTATCGCGTGCCGGCACTGGAAGGCTCATAAAATAATAATAAAAACAATAACTTATAATATAGACCGTTACTGATTTATCGCGGCAAGGCGCAAGCCGCGCTGCAAGGGATGGAGGCCATGTCCAGTCCCGGAGCTGCTGCATCCGTCGTGCCCGCCGAGTCCATCCGCCCCGGCGACAGCGTGCCGCGCCGCGATTATGGCCTGCTGCGCGCACTTGGCCTGTGGATACTGCGCCGCCTGCATTGGCGCGTGGAGGGCGAGTTTCCCGACCAACCCCGGCTGGTCGTCGCCATTGCACCGCATTCATCGGGCTGGGATTTCGTGATCGGCGCCGCGTTCCTTTACGCGCTCGGCCTGCGCGTCGCCTTCATCGGTAAACACACGCTGTTCCGCTGGCCGCTTGGCGGATTCATGCGCTGGCTGGGCGGCATACCGGTCAATCGGGCGCAGCCGGAAAATTTTGCCGAAACGATGGCGGCTGAATTCGGCCGACGCGGGCAAATGTGGCTCGTCATCACGCCCGAAGGCACGCGCCGGGAAGGCGCGCAGTTCAAGTCCGGGTTCTACCGGATTGCGCGGGCTGCCGCTGTGCCGATACTGCCGGTGTATTTCAATTACCGGCGGAGGGTCATCGGCTTTCTGCCGCTGCTGGAGGCGGATGCCGCCGACATCACCGCCGCGGTTGCCGATGTGCGGGAGTTGCTGCATCGGCACGGTGCACGCCGGTGCAGCGGTGTCCGCAATCAATAGGACTTGGGCAGTCCGAGCACGCGCTCGGCGATGTAACACAGGATCAGCTGCGGGCTGACCGGCGCGATGCGGGCGATCATGGCTTCGCGGAAATAGCGCTCGACGTGGTACTCCTTCGCGTAGCCCATGCCGCCGTGGGTCAGCACCGCGGTTTCGCAGGCTTTGAAACCCGCTTCACCGGCGAAATATTTCGCCGCATTGGCTTCCGCACCGCAGGGCTTGCCGGCGTCATACAGGCTCGCGGCCCGGTAGGTCAGCAGGCGCGCGGCCTCGAGCTCGATCCAGCGTTGTGCCAGGGGGTGCTGAATGGCCTGATTCTGGCCGATCGGCCGGTCAAATACGATGCGCTCGCCGGCATACTGCGCCGCGCGGTTCAGTGCAGCGCGGCCGAGGCCGGCTGCTTCCGCGGCAACCAGGATGCGTTCGGGATTGAGGCCGTCGAGGATATAGCGGAAACCTTTGCCTTCGTCGCCGATCCGATCGCCTACCGGTACGCGCAGGCCATCGATGAAAACCTGGTTGGAATCCACGGCCTTGCGGCCCATTTTGTCGATCTCGCGGGCTTCCACCTTGCTGCGGTCGATGTCGGTATAGAACAGCGTCACTCCGTCGATCGGATTTTTCGTCTGTTCCAGCGGCGTGGTTCGCGCCAGCAGCAGAATCTTGTTGGCGACCTGCGCCGTGGAAATCCATACTTTCTGGCCGGTTACGACGTAATGATCGCCATCGCGCACTGCCTTTGTGGTCAGGTGTGTCGTATTCAGACCGGCGCCGGGTTCGGTGACGCCGAAACAGGCTTTGTCCGCACCCGCGATCAACGGCGGCAGCCAGCGGCTTTTCTGCTTGTCAGTGGCATAGACCACTACCGGATGCAGGCCGAAGATATTCATGTGCACCGCCGATGCGCCGGAGAATCCGGCACCGGATGCGGCGATGGTTTCCATCATCAGCGCCGCTTCGGTGATGCCCAGCCCGCTGCCGCCGTAAGCTTCGGGCATGGCGATGCCAAGCCAGCCGTCCGCGGCGATCGCTGCGTGGAACTCATGCGGGAAGCCGCCATCGCGGTCCTTTTGCAGCCAGTAGTCCGCGCCGAAACGCGTGCAGACCCGGCTGATCGCGTCCTGAATCGCGCGTTGATCGTCGGAAAACTCAAAATCCATCGCGACCGTCGTTCAGGCGGGGAGGGTGGTCACACGGGCGACAGCGAGCGCATCGATCTCGTCTTCGCTGTATCCGGCTGCGCGCAGCACTTCGGCGCCGTGCTCGCCCAGGCGCGGTGCCCCGCACTGCGGTGCAGGCGGCGTGCGCGACCATTGCGTCGCGGCGCGGGTGGTCCGCAGCCGGCCTTCGCTCGGATGCTGCTCGAAGCCGACGAAGCCGGTGGCGTTCAGGTGTTCGTCGTCGATCACATCGTCGATTGCGTTCATCCGCGCCGCAGGGATGTCGGCGCTGATCAGGGCCGACAGCCATTCCGCGGTCGTCCGGTTCAGCATTTCCGTAGCGACGAAGGCGTTGACCTCGTCGATCCGCGCCGAGCGGTTTTCGTGGCTGTTGAAGCGCGGATCGTCGCGATACAGATCTTCGCGGCCGATCAGCCGGAAGAAACTCTGCCATTGCTTGTCGTTGTACATCAATACGCAAATATGGCCGTCGCTGGTGCGGAAGGGTTTGCGCTGCGGCGCGAGCACCCGTGCGTAGCCGGCGGCACCGGCCGGCGGATCAAACGTGCGTCCACCGAAATGATCGCCGAGGATCATCTGGCTCATGCATTCGAACATCGGCACTTCGACGGCCTGACCTTCGCCCGTGCGCTCGCGGTGGTAGAGCGCGGTCGTGACGGCATATACGGCGTGCAGGCCGACGATGCGGTCGGCAAGCGTGGCCGGGATATAGCGCGGTTCCGCTGCACCCGACTGCTGCAGCAGCCACGGCAGCCCGGACATGCCCTGGATCAGGTCGTCATAGGCGGGTCGTGCGGCATAAGGACCCTGCTGGCCGAAGCCGTAGGCGCCGACATAGATGATGCGCGGATTGACTGCTGCGACTGTGGCGTAATCCAGACGCAGCCTTTGCATCGCCTGCGGCCGGATGTTGTAGATCAGCACGTCGGCTCCGGCCGCGATGCGCAGCAACGCGTCGCGGCCGGCGGGCTGCTTGAGATCGAGCACGATGCTTTTCTTGTTGCGGTTCAGGTGCAGGAACATATGCCCCATGCCGCGATGTTTCATCGGTCCGACATGACGTACATTGTCGCCGCCGGGCGCTTCGACCTTGATGACGCTGGCGCCCAGATCGCCGAGGATCTGGGTGGCATACGGGCCCATGACCACCGTGGTCAGATCGACCACGGTGATTCCCGCCAGCGGACCGCTCATCGGCTGCGCATCTTCGCCGGGATGACGCAGCCCTTGGCACGCAGTGATTCATCCACCCAGCTGCGGTCGACCTTGTCTTTGCCGCGGATGGCCGTCAGCATCGCCGCTTCCTTCTTGGCCTGTTGCAGCGCCAGTGCGATGGTTTCCTCAGCCATGCCCTGCGGCAGTGCCAGCAAGCCGTCGTCATCGCCGATGATCAGGTCGCCGGGATTGACCACAGCCTCGCCGATCACCACCGGCACGTTGATTTCGCCCGGCCCGTTTTTGTACGGTCCGCGATGCGTGACGCCGCTCGCATAAACCGGAAAGGATGATTGCGCCAGTGCATCGGCGTCACGAATCGCGCCGTCGATGACCATGCCGGCCACACCATTGCGTTCGGCCAGCGATGACATGATTTCACCGATGATGGCCTGGGTGTTGACGCCGCCGGCATCAACCACGATCACATCGCCGGGGCGAGCGATGTCGATAGCCTTGTGCACCATCAGGTTGTCACCGGGACCGACCTTGACGGTCAGGGCGGGGCCGACCAGCTTGCCTCCCTTGTGACAGGGCCAGAGATCGGGGCCGATCGCATGCAGACGGTGCATGTTGTCGCTGAGGTGCGCGGTGGCGATCTTGCGCAGCGCGGCGATGATTTTCGCTGAGGGCTGGGGGGCGAAGGGGAGGATGCGGAAGCCTATGGGAGCCATGATATTCAACCGGTAGTTAGATGGGATGCGTATCGTAGCATCTGCGCCGGGCCTTGCAGCAGCGCATGCTAAAATCCGCCGCGTAATCGAGGGGATCCAATACGACCACCCGGCGGAACGTCCGGCATAACAAAGTAGCTCAAAGCAAACCGAAACATCAGCGTGCGCATTCTGCTCAGTAACGACGACGGCTATTTCGCGCCGGGCCTTGCCGCCCTGGAGCAGGCGCTTTCCGCATTGGGTACGGTCACCGTCGTTGCGCCTGAACGGGATCGCAGCGGCGCGAGCAATTCGCTGACCCTGGATCGACCCCTGTCAGTCAAGCGTGCCAGCAATGGTTACTATTATGTCAACGGCACGCCGACGGATTGTGTGCACCTGGCGGTGACTGGTTTGCTGCCGGAGTTGCCGGATGTCGTGGTCTCCGGAATCAATCACGGGGCCAACATGGGCGACGACACGATCTACTCAGGCACCGTGGCTGCGGCCACTGAAGGCTTTCTGCTGGGTATCCCGTCGATTGCGATTTCCCTGGTGGCCGCGGGACATGATCATTTTGCGACGGCGGGCCAGGTTGCGGCCGATCTGGTCGCGCGTTTCGCCCGCCATCGCGTCGACCAGCCGCTGCTGCTGAACGTCAACGTGCCGGATTTGCCGTATGCGCGGCTGCAGGGCAGCCGGGTCAGTCGTCTGGGCAAGCGTCACAAGGCAGAAGCGGTGGTCAAAGCCCGGACGCCCCGTGGTGAGACCGTCTACTGGGTCGGCGCGGCTGGTGCCGCACAGGATGCCGGTGAGGGTACGGATTTTCATGCGGCGGCGTCCAATTGGGTATCCGTCACGCCGTTACAAATGGATCTGACGCGGTTCGCGCAGATGGAAGTCGTCGAGCGCTGGCTCGATCAGCCGGCCGGCGCATGAGCAGCGCAAACTCCGGCATCGGCATGACCTCCCAGCGCACGCGCATGCGCATGGTGGAACGGCTGCGTGCGCAGGGCATCCGCGACGAAGTGATACTGGCTGCGATGGGCGAGGTGCCCAGGCATATTTTTGTCGATGAGGCGCTGGCCAGTCGTGCCTACGAGGACATATCGCTGCCGCTGGGTTTTGGCCAGACGATTTCCAGTCCGTACACGGTGGCGCGCATGCTTGAACTGCTGCGCAGTGGCGGCACGCTGGGCAAGGTGCTGGAGATCGGCACCGGTTGCGGCTATCAGGCCGCGGTGCTGTCGCGGTTGGCGCGCGAAGTGTACTCCGTGGAGCGGCTCGCGCCGTTATTGAACAAGGCACGGCGCCATTTGCGCGACGCGCGCGCGCACAACGTGCGTGTGCGCAATGCCGATGGCCAGCTGGGCATGCCCGAGCAGGCGCCTTTTGACGGAATCGTCGTCGCGGCAGCCGCTACGCATGTGCCGCAGGCGTTGCGGGATCAGCTTGCCGTGGGTGGTAAACTCGTCATCCCGTTGACGCACCATGGCAAGCAGGCGTTGCACGTCATCGAAAAAACTGCGCAAGGTTATGTCGACCGAAAAGTGGAAGATGCCCGGTTCGTTCCGTTGCTACCCGGTCTGGGCTGAGGGCGACTGGCGCGCAGCGTCAGCAGGCGTCTGCGTCCACATTGCCATTGTCGGTGCCTTGCTGGCAATGCTGGCGGGCTGTGGCGCAACCCGTCCAGCCCCGGTCACCGAGCGTCTGCCGCCCCAGACCAAAGCGCCGGCGAAGCCCGCCGTGCGTGCAGCGCCCGCTCCGGACCGGCCCCGCCCCGAGTTCTACACGGTCAAGACCGGGGACACGCTGTACAGCATTGCACTCGAATTCGGTCTCGACTATCGCGAGCTGGCCGCCTGGAACGGCATCGATCCCTCGCGTATCCGTGTCGGCCAGCAGTTGCGGCTGGCGCCGGCCCAGGGTGTGGTGGCCTCACCGCTGCGCACGACGCCGGGCGCGGTGGAAGCGCAGCCGCTGGGGGCGGAGCGCGGTGTCGGCGGCAGCAAAGCCGAGCCACGCGGCGTGCGCGTACCGTATTCAGACCAGGCTTATGCCCAGATGTCCGGCGCGAAAGTCGAGCCTGCACCCAAGCCTGCGGTCCAGCCCGATGTCAAACCGGAGCAGGCGAAGGCCGGCGATGACATCGACTGGATCTGGCCGGTGACCGGCAAGATCGTGACCCCGTTCAACGAGGGTTCGAGCAAGGGCATCGCGATCGCCGGAAAAATGGGGCAGCCCGTGGTTGCTGCAGGATCGGGGCGGGTGATTTTCAGCGGCACCGGCATCCGCGGTCTGGGCAAACTGATTGTGATCAAACACAACGAAAAATTTCTCAGCGTATATGCGCACAACCGCGAGTTGCTGGTGAAAGAAGGCCAAACCGTGACGCGAGGCCAGAAAATCGCGGAAATGGGCAACACCGATTCCGATCAGGTGAAGCTGCATTTTGAAATCCGGCGGCTGGGTAAACCGGTGGATCCGGCGGGGCTGCTGCCACCAGCCTGACGGCAGCAAATAAGATTTAAGTAATTGTTTTTACAGATTATATTTGTCACGCGTCAAAACCCCGTACACGGTTTTTGAACGCTTTCACCTGCTCTGGCCGCGATTCCGCACCGTAGCGCAGTGCGATGTAGAGGCGGGTAATTTCTGCCACCGCGCCGGCGATTTCGGGACGCTGGCGGCCGGCGCGTTGCGCAAAGTCACGCGGGCCTTCCGCGCTGCCGCGCTGAATTCCGCGTCGAGCGAGTTTCCGGCAGAAACGATCGTAGGCAGCCTTGATGGCATCCAAATGCGCGCGGCGCAGGTCGCGCAATGCCAACACTGCGCCGATCAGCAGGGCGATGCCGGTACAGACCATCAGCATGAACGTCAGCGTCTGCCAAGTTGCTGCACTGAAACCGAGTTGCGACAGGAAGCGGCGCTGGCGATCCGGCGTATAGCCCAGCACCCACTGGTTCCAGGTATAGGTGACCGAATCCCAAGTCAGCCGCATTTGCTGCAGCAGCGCGAAATCGCCGCGCACGAACATGGGCAGCGGGTCACTGCGCGGCAAGGCGGAAGCGATGCCGCGCTCGACCCGCGCCGGCGAGACCGCTGCCGTGGGATCGACGCGAACCCAGCCGATATTGGCCAGCCAGATTTCCGTCCAGGCGTGGGCATCGGCCTGGCGCACCAGGATGTATTCGCCAACCGGATTGACTTCACCGCCCAGATAGCCGGTGACCACCCGCGCCGGAATGCCCGCAGCGCGCATCAAGACCGTAAATGCGGAAGCGTAGTGCTCGCAGAAACCGCGCCGCGTCTCGAACAGGAATTCATCGACCGGATGTTCGCCGAGGAGCGGCGGCGACAGCGTGTAGACGAAATTCTGATTGCGGAAACGAGTCAGCACCTCCGCGACCAGTTTGCGGTCGTCGGGAAATTTCCGGCGCAATTCCTGCGCGAAGGCCGCCGTACGCGGATTGGTGTCGGCCGGCAGGCGCAGCGAGCGCATCAGCAGTGCCCTGTCATCGTCCGCGCCATAGGCGCCAGCGGCGGATGACACCATGTCATAACGGATGCGGGTGCGCACCGGCGTAAAGCTGAGCAGCTGCATGTCGCGGGTGGCGACGGAACGCGGCGGACGCACTCCGGGAAACTCCAGCGCGAATAGCCAGCGCTTGTTGTGGGGCTCCAGCGTGACCGTGTATTCGATCGGTGAATCGCCCGCGGGCAGATCACTCGTATTCTGGATGATCCGGGGTGCGGTCCAGGTCCGACCGTCGTAGTCCCACAGCACCGGTCCGCGCCAGTAAAGGTCCTTGGGTGCGGGAATGCCGCTGCGGAAAGCGGCGCGAAAGGCGATGGCGTCGGACAGAATCAGGTTGTTCAGGCTGCCCGGACTCATGTTGTCGGAGAGGCCGGTCAGTCCGGCATAGGCGTCCTGCGGCAATCCCCACAACGGTCCCTGAATCCGGGGAAACAGCAGAAACAGCACCAGCATCAGCGGCACGCCCTGCAGGATCAGCACGCCGGCACGTCGCACCGGTTGACGCCACCCCGGCCAGGGGCCGGTGTATTGCATGCCGATCAGGCTGGCAACGAGCAGCCAGGCGCAACCCAGCATGTAGGCAGCAGTCGGGATGGTCTGCGAATGCAGGAAATTGGTGACCAGCAGAAAACAGCCGAGAAATCCGAGCAGCATGCCGTCACGCTGGTTGCGTGTTTCCAGCAGTTTCAGCGCCAGCATGACCACCAGCAGCGAGACACCGGCATCACGGCCGAACAGCGTGCGGTACTGGAGCAGGATGCCGGCGGTCGCGCCAACGGCGATCAACACCAGCAGCCATTTTCGCGGACGGGTGCCGTGCATGCGCAGCTGTACCAGGCGTGCTCCGGCAATGGCGACAACCAGCACGGAGATCCACACCGGCATTCGCGACAGGTGCGGCACGCTGGCGAGCAGGAACCCGGCGGCAAGCCAGATGAGTTCACGGTGCCCGAGGGGCCGCGCGCTAAGCGTGGTCGGCAGCGATGCCATGGAGGGCCAGTGCGCGCAGGCAAGCGGCGCGGTGGGCAGCGCCTGCGGCGATCGAGATGGTCAGGCCGGGGAGGCGCAGGCCGTAGGCGAGGCCGTGGTCGTCGGCGTCGATGACCCAGCGCGCGAGATGTCCAATCCGCCGTTCAGTATCCATGGCCGGCGGCAGCCGCTCCCATGCGAGCCAGAGTTCGGCATCGGCGCGGCCCGCAAACTGCTTGGTCAGCAAGTTGTCGTCGCGGGCAACTGCTTTCCACGCGATGTGGCGGGGTGAATCGCCGGGACGGTACGGTCGCAGTCCGGAAAATTCGTCCTGGCCGTGGCCGTGCAAGCCGCCTTGACCGTCACCGGCTTCCGGCAGCGGCAACGGCAATCCCGGGGACGCCGGCGCCGGGTAAACGAGGCAATGCATGTCGAGATCGGCATATGACCAGGCGCGAAACAGCCCGACTGGAAAAAATGTAAACAGCGTCAGGCGCCCGGGTCGCAGCCAGCCGCGTTGCGTGGCGAGAACGGCAGCGATCGCAAGCGCTGCGTCGCCAGGCGGCACATCGACATAATCGGCGACCTGACCGTCGCGCGTCACGCCGATGGCGTAGCGGTGTGCCCGCGCGCTGTTGGCGATGCGGATCTGAAACTGCGCCTGTTCGCCGGCAAACACCGGTTGTACCCGCCCCGGGGCGATGCGCAAATGTGCGAGGTTGCGGAAGGTGTGCAACATCGACTGGATGCCGGTTGCACCCAGCAGAAAGGACAGAATGAAGCCCAGAGAAAGATCGTAATTTACCGATCCGATGAGCATCAGCACGATCACGCCGGCAAACAGCAGGCCTTGGCGGGTGGGAAGTATGAAAACACGCCGTTGCACCAGTACGATGGTGCCGCGCTCCGGGCCGCGCCACTGGAACAGCCAGTGCTGGATGCCGTTTTTCAGCGCACCGTACAGCGACGGCGTACCGGCCGCGGGCGGCATCAGGGGATGGCCACCTGCTGCAGCAATTGTGCGGCCAGGTCATTGCGGCTGGTGCTGCGCATTTCACCGGCAGGGGTCAGCCGGTGTGCGACGATGGCCGGCAGCACGGTCTGCAGGTCCTCCGGCAATACATGGTTCCTGCCATCCATATAGGCCCACGCCCGGGAGCCCTGCAGCATGGCCAGCGCGGCCCGGGGCGACAGCCCGTGTTCAAATTCGGGCGCCTGGCGGGTGTGATTGATCAGCGCCTGCAGATAGTCGAGCAGAGCCGGTGAGGCCTGGACCTGTTGTACTTCACGTTGCAGCTGGGCGAGGCCTTCGGGCTCGAGGCAGGCCTTAAGGCTGCCGAGCAGATCGCGCCGGTCCATGCCGTTGAGCAATGCGCGCTCGGCCTGGGCGTCCGGATAACCCAGTTCAATGCGCATCAGGAAACGGTCAAGCTGGGATTCCGGCAACGGGAAAGTGCCGACCTGGTAGGAAGGGTTCTGCGTCGCAATCACGAAAAACGGGCGCGGCAGGGGGCGGGTCTCGCCTTCGGTGGTGACCTGGTTTTCTTCCATCGCCTCGAGCAACGCACTTTGCGCGCGCGGCGTGGCGCGATTCACCTCATCGGCCAGCACCACGTTGGTGAACACGGGGCCGGGATGGAATTCAAAGCTGCCGGTGTCACGGTTATAGACAGAGACGCCGAGGATGTCCGCCGGCAGCAGATCGCTGGTGAACTGGATGCGCTGGAACTTGAGACCCAGCGATGTGGCGATGGCGTGGGCCAGCGTGGTCTTGCCGACCCCCGGCACATCTTCGATCAGCAGGTGCCCGCGGGCCAGCAGGCAGGCAATGGCAAGCCTGATCTGGTGTGTTTTACCGAGAATGATGCGGTTGATCTGATCGGTGACTGCATTGAGCGGTGAAGGCATGAATTATGGGGCTTTTCCGGAGATTTCAGCGTGTGAACAGTTTGCACAAAGCGAACTGGGATTATAAAACGAACCTTCCGCGGTCAGACCGATGGCGTCCCGGCCGCGTCGACCACTTGATGGCGCGAACCGGCTTCCCATGCCGCTTGCGCGCGCAATGCAAAACGTTGCCGTGCGCCGGCGATGTCGGGAGTGTGTTGTCGGACTCCAATTCGAACCATGTTCGGGCGAGCAGTTCCAGTCAGCGGCCTGTCGGTGGTCATGCTGGCTTCACCGTGGCGCGGTATCTGCAGCGGCAGCGTCGTTGATCCGGATCATGGTGCGCTGCGCAGGCCGAAGGCTAGGGCAGAAACATCGCAGCCACTACATGGCGGCCTTCGCTCATCAGGATGTTGTAGGTCCGGCAGGCTGCCGGGGTGCTCATCATCTCCAGGCCGATGCCGGCTTCGATCAGCGGCCGGAATGCCGTCGCCGTGGCAAAGCGCTGAGCGGGACCGGTGCCCAGGACGACGATATCAGGGCGGGTCGCGATCAGCAGGCTGAAGGCTGCGATGTCCAGCGCGTCGAAATCCGCCACCGGCCACGGCACGGGCGCCTGGTCCGGGGTGACGACCAGTGGCTGTTCGTAGCGGATCCCGTTGACACTGAGGTAGCCGGTGCCGTAACCGGTCAGGGCGTAGCGGTTTTTGGTGTCTGCCAGATGCAGTTTCATAACTCTCTGATTTGCCGGGAATAATCTGCTTCGATACAATTATACGTTTTCCGCTCGCAGGCAACCGGAATGCTGTGGATTTTATGGCGCCATGGCGTTGCATTTGCAGTCGTCAACGGAATTGGCACAGAGCATCCCACAGAGATTGGCATATGGAAGACTTTCCGCGCATCAAACGGCTGCCGCCGTACGTATTCAACGTCACCGGTGAACTCAAGCTGGCCGCCCGCCGTCGGGGTGAAGACATCATCGACTTCAGCATGGGCAACCCCGACCAGCCGACACCGCGACATATAGTCGACAAGCTGATCGAGACCGTGCAGCGCCCCGATACCCACGGTTATTCGGTGTCAAAGGGCATCACCCGGCTGCGCAAGGCCATCTGCACCTGGTACCAGACGCGCTATGGTGTCGAACTTGATCCCGATTCGGAGGCGATAGTCACCATCGGCTCGAAGGAGGGCATTGCCCACCTCGCGCTGGCGACGCTGGAACGCGGCGACATCGTGCTGGTGCCCAACCCGAGTTATCCGATCCATATCTACGGCCCGGTGATTGCCGGCGCCGACATCCGCCATGTGCCGATGCATGCCGGCATCGACTTTTTCGAGGCGCTGCAGCAGTCGATCAAGGACACTTATCCGAAGCCGAAGATGCTGATCGTCAATTTCCCGGGCAATCCGACGACGCAGTGCGTGGACCTGGCATTTTTCGAGCGCCTGATTGCGATCGCCCGGGAGCACGACATCTACGTGGTGCATGACCTCGCCTATGCCGACATCGTGTTCGACGGCTACAAGGCACCGTCGATCCTGCAGGTGCCGGGCGCGCGGGATATCGCCGTCGAGTTTTTCACGATGTCGAAGAGCTACAACATGGCCGGGTGGCGCATCGGGTTCATGGTCGGCAACAGGGATCTCGTGTCCGCCCTGGCGCGGATCAAGGGATATCACGACTACGGCACGTTCACGCCGATCCAGGTCGCGG
>Ga0113563_10000183_pt1 | contig 26320 bp, 19 predicted proteins | sample Mud3Dept3metaG_FD_80117 | JGI IMG/M metagenome (GOLD analysis project Ga0113563, IMG submission 80117) | Freshwater wetland microbial communities from Ohio, USA, analyzing the effect of biotic and abiotic controls - Mud 3 Core 4 Depth 3... | ecosystem: Environmental > Aquatic > Freshwater >... | reverse complement strand
GGGTTCCAAATTTACCAGGTTGCCGACAGCTATACGATCGCCCCCAAGGAGCACGGCACTGAATTTCTCATGGAAAACCGGCATCTCTGGCTGCGGAGTTCGCGACAGCACGCGATTCTCAAAATAAGGCACGAGATCATCCGTGCCATCCGCGACTATTTCGACGACCAGGGCTTTACACTCGTGGATACGCCGGTTTTCACGCCGAATGCATGCGAAGGCACGACGACTCTGTTTGAAACCGAGTACTTCGGCCAGATGGCGTATCTCACGCAAAGCGGCCAGCTATACAACGAGGCCACTGCCGCCTCCTTCGGCAAGGTGTATTGCTTCGGGCCGACGTTCCGGGCGGAGAAGTCGAAGACGCGCCGCCATCTGATGGAGTTCTGGATGGTCGAGCCGGAAGTCGCCTTTGCCGAGCTGGAAGACGCCATGGTACTGGCGGAAGGGCTGATCTGTTTCATGGTAGAGCGCGTCCTGTCGCGGCGTGGGGCGGAACTCGAGACCCTGGAGCGCGACGCGGCCCCGCTGGAAGCAGTCAAGAGGCCTTTCCCGCGGCTGTCTTACGATGACGCCGTCAAGCGGTTGCAAGCGGCGGGATCACAAATCGAATGGGGCGGCGATTTCGGCGGAACGGACGAGACCATCCTTTCAGAACAGTCCGGCTCGCCGCTGATGGTGCATCGCTATCCGTCTCAAGTAAAAGCATTCTACATGCAGCCCGATCCTGAACGTCCGGAGGTGGCGCTCTGCGTGGATGTTCTGGCGCCAGAAGGCTATGGAGAGATCATCGGCGGCGGGCAGCGCCTCCATGATCATGATCTCCTGCTGCGGAGAATTAAAGAGCATCAGCTGCCGGTGGAGGCCTTCCAGTGGTACCTCGATCTGCGCAAATATGGGAGCGTCCCGCACTCGGGCTTCGGCATGGGGGTTGAGCGGGCCGTGGCATGGATTTGCAAGCTGGACCACCTCCGCGAGACCATTGCATTCCCCCGGATGCTGTACAAGATCTACCCCTGACGGGCGGGAACATATCCGCTGCACAGGCACGCATGGTTTCAGATGTGCATTCAAAATCCCGTGCTCGAGCCTGGGTGGAGGCTCATGCTTCCTGTTGTGTGCTCATGGCTGGCGCGGCGATTGGCCTCTGCTGTTTCGCCTACTACTATTCCAGCGGGCTTACCCTGGCTCATTACGATGCGAAAGCCCATCTCCTTGTGGCGCGGCGAATCGTCGATTCCGCCGAGCCGGGATATCAGCAGATGGGCGCCCATTGGCTGCCGTTGATTCATCTTTTGTATCTCCCGTTCGTCGTGTTTGAAGCCCAGTACCGTTCCGGCCTGTTTCCCAGCCTGATCTCCGTCTGTGCGTTCGCGCTGTCGGGGTGGCTGGTACACCGCATCTCGCTGCACTTGACCGGGTCGCGATTGGCGGCCTTGTACGCCGCAGCTGTTTTGCTGGCGAATCCAAATCTGCAGTTCTTGCAGACTGCCCCGCTCACCGAGCCGGTATACATGATTCTGATGCTGCTTGCGCTGGATTCGCTCCTGCGCTGGCGCGACCGGGGAGCCGGCGGAATTCCCTGGTTTCCGGCGGCGTGGGCCTCGTTGGCAGCACTCTGCCGGTATGAAGGATGGTTTTTTCTCGGCGGCGCAATCGCGTTGCTTCTGTACGACGCGGTGACCGGCCGCACCCGTTCGGTGCAGGCATTCAAGGCAGTCGCGACGTACCTTGGATGTTTCCTCGCGCCGGCGCTGGTTCACTTTGGTTACATTTATTGGAAACTGGGGGACAGTTTTTTGCACCGGGTTGTGCGGGGCACTCCGGCTCCGTATGAGACCTACGGACACGCTGTGCGGTCTGTGGTATACCATTTCGGAGAAATCATCCAGGCTGCAGCCATTCTCCCGGCGGCAGTTGCCGTGGCGGGAATCCTGTATTGCGCGTGCAACCGCGAGCGGTTGCGGCGCTGCCTCCCCTACTTTCTGCTGTGGCTGCCTTCTGCCGTCAACATCGCCGCGCTTTACTGGGGGTTGATATATCGCGTCCGCTATTCGGTCCTGCTTCTGCCCGCAATCGCGGTTTTCGGCAGCATCGTCGCTGGCCGCGAAGTCCTGTCCAGGCGTCTGGTCATTACGGGCAGCGCCCTGGTTTTTATGCTGCCATGGATCTCGTGGCTGTTTCCCCGGACGTGGGAGTACCATCTCCTGTATCCAGGCCCCGGGGTTCTGCTGCTTCCTGCCGCCGCGCTTTTACTGATGCTCTTGTCAACTGCGGTGCAGCGGTACAGGATGACGCTGCTGGCACTGATCGTCGTCGCCATGCAGGTTCCGGTCCTGGATGGGGAATGGCACGCGGCAGCAAAAGAAGCGCTGGAGCACTCGCACCTGGATTCCGAGCAGAAGCAGCTGCTCGGGTTCCTGGGGAACCACTTCGACGGTACCCGTGTCCTGATCGATGTGGGACGCCTGGCGCCGTTGATGTATGATTCCGGCCTGCCCATCCGGGCATTCATCTACCACGAGGGGAATGGCAAGGAGTGGGGAAAAGCCGTCGCGGACCCGCGCCGTGTGGCCGGATGGATCCTTTCCGAACAGGGGGACGAAATCTGGGCGCTGCTTCAGGTTGACCCTGACTGGGCGGATGGGTATTCTCTTGCCGTACGGACGAAAAGTTACGTTTTATTACGACTGAATCGCGAGGAACGGAACATGCTCCCCGCGTCCGGAAAACCTGAGTGAAAGCCGAGAGAGCCGGATCCAACATCCAGAAGAAGTTCGATTTTTCCCCTCCTCGACCACGCCCGTTTCTGGCCAGCCTGCCGGCAGGAATTGACACATACGAGGAAGGCGTCGCGCGCCTGTTTCAGTGGCGCACGGGCGTGGATTATTACGCAACGATCGATCAGGTCGCCGACTTCATCGTCAACACCCGCCGCGGGAAAATCATCGACCTGCTCAGCGATACCGGAACCTTCGCACTGCGCCTTGCCGGCAGGAAGGCTTTCTATGGCAAGATTCACTCCTTTGACAGCAACATCACCCTGCTCGAGCGCGCCCGGCAAAGGGCGCTCATGCTGCATCTCGGGCAGTCGGTTGAGTTCCGGCAGGCGGAGGAAGCGGTGTGGCCGGTCCCGGACGGGTCCGCGGAAATCGCGGTATCCATCTTTGATCTGCACCGGCATCATGCGGCGAGCTTCTTCAAGGAAACATTCCGGATCCTGGGGCCGGAAGGCTACCTGCTGTTCTGCGAGATGATCGAGCCGGACTGTTTCCGGAACCTCGTAGCCTGGACCTGGAAAAAGTTCCATCTCAGGTTCATTCAACGAAACCCTGCGGAGGCCCAGGGCGTCTATTACGACAGGGAGGAGTTGATCCGGATGATTTTCGAGGCCGGATTCCGCCAGATTGTGATCCAGGGATTAAGAGCTGCTCGTTCGCCGCATCAGGGAGTACTCAGCCTGGTCGCGGCGACCAAGTAATCGCCAAGGGCATTCGCCCGGTGGGCTCCCGAGCGGCGGGCACATCCCGCACGCTCGACAAGAAAACAGGTGGTAAGCCTTATGAAGCACAGCCATTGCGTCGCACTTCTCCTGATTCTGTTGACAGGAACACCGGTTCTTGGCAAGACCGTTACCATAAAAAAAGTGGGTGAGTTTCCGCTCTTCGTGGCGTTGAGTCCGGATGGCAGGCACGCGTATGTCACATCTTATGGCACGGGGGAGCTGATCGAAGTGGATCTGAAGGCGAGGGCCCTGACAAGGGCGGTTCCCGTCGGTGTCGCCCCGCTGGGCGTCGCATTGGCGCCGGGCGGCAAGTCCGCATTCGTGGCCTGCAGGGATTCGGGGACCGTCGCGGTGGTCGACCTCGAGAGCTTCCGGGTAGAGGCCGACATCAAGGTCGGCGCCGCGCCGAACGCCATAGCAATCGATCCCAGGGGGTATCGGGCCTACATTACAAATTATGGCCGTACCAAGGAGGGGCTCCTCCACATCATCGACATCCAGGAGCGAAGGGTCCTCGGCACCATGAAAATGGGGACTTCGCCGATTGCTGTTGCCGTCTCCCCAACCACAGAGTTGGTGTATGTCGTCAACGGCGGCTCCAGCGATGTCTGGGTGGTCGATCCGGCGCAGCAGGCGGTGACCAAGAGGATCCCCGTCGGCGACAATCCGGATGGAATCGCCATGACACCCAACGGCGAGCGGGCATTCGTCTCCAACAGCCAGTCGAACGACCTGTCCGTCATCGACACGAAGCTCGGCAGCGTGCTCGTGACCGTGCCGGTGGGCAAAAGCCCGTTTGGTGTGGCGGTGAGCCCCGACGGGAAGAGAGTCTTCGTTGTCAATACCCTCTCCCGCAACGTGTCTTCTTTGCCGGCCGACCTGAGCTCGCTGCAGGTAGTCAACTTCGGCGTCGAAAAGGGACCGGTCGGAATTCAGGTGGCGCCGGACGGCAGAACGATCGTCGTGGTCAACGAGCAAAGCCACTCGCTATCCGTTGTGGACGTCTTCTGACATGCGGGCTGCGTGTGGCGCTCAGGATGCGCCGAGAATCCAGCCTGCAAACCTGCGAATGCCTGCCTCGATCGGAATGACGGGGCGGTAGCCGATCAGCCGGCGGGCTTTTTCGATGTCGGCATATGTGACCAGCATGTCTCCGGGCTGCGGCGGAAGAAACCGGCGCCGCGCTTTTTTCCCCAAAGCCTGCTCGAGATGCGCGATCAGATCCAGCAACGTGGTTGTCCGGGATTCACCGAGATTGATGATTTCAAATCGAGGATTGACCCTCAGGGCGGCGATGATGCCGCTGACGATGTCGTCTACAAAAGTGTAGTCCCTGCGCGACGTGCCGTCGCCGAATACGGGGATTTCCTTTTCCTCCAGGATATGGCGGGCGAACTTGTGGATGGCCATTTCGGGCCTCTGGCGCGGGCCGTAGACGGTGAAAAAGCGCAGGCACGAGATGTGCAGCGAGTGGTTCACCGCGTACGTGTGGCACAGCAGCTCACCGGCTCGCTTGGTGGCGGCATACGGAGAGATCGGGCAGTCCACCGGATCCGTCTCGGAATACGGCACCCGCTCACTGCCGCCATAAACGGAGGAAGAGGAACCGAAGAGAAAGCTCTCGGGCCGGTATTCCCGGGCCATCTCCAGAAGATTGACCGTGCCGGTGACATTGACGTTCGCATACAAGGCCGGATTCTCCAGGGAGGGCCTCACCCCGGCCCATGCGGCCAGGTGGACCACGGCCTGCGGGCGCGTTTCCTCGAAAGCTTGGCGCAAACGCCGGTCATCCAGAATATCGGCCTCGTACAGGCGTAACGGCCCCCTCTGCTGCAGGTCGCGGACATTTTGCCTCTTCAAAACAGGATCGTAGAAGCTGTTGAAATTGTCCAGGATCGAGACCTCGCAGTTCTCATCCTGCAGCCTCGCCGCAAGGTGATATCCTATGAATCCGGCACCGCCCGTGACCAGTACGCGCATGGATCCCTCCCGTTCCATTCCGCCGGACAATCTTCGTGCCGGCTGTGGCTTGCAACCCCTGTCGCCGGCCCCGCCGCCGGTAGGGAAGGACACAGACTAGTACACAATTCCCCAAATGCGATCACGTATTTTCGAGGGCGCGGAAAGACACCGGCTTCGAACGCTGCCGGGATTTCCCTGCCAGCGTCCCGAACAACATGTCAGCGTATTTCAGAATCCCAGCAGCCGGCGGCAAAGAGCGCGTGAAGCGGGTTTGGCGGCAAAAGGGCCTGTGCTATGATAGCGCGCTATGTTGCACGTCGGCCTGACAGGGAATATAGCTTCCGGTAAGAGCCATGCGTCGGGAGTGTTTGCCGAACTGGGCGCCCATGTCATCGATGCAGATATCATCGCACACGCACTGTTTTTGCCGGGCACGCCGACCTACGCCAAAGTCGCGCAGGCATTCGGACCCGAAGTGCTTGCGCCCGATCGGACAATCGACCGGAAAATCCTCGGCGACATCATCTTCCACGACAAGGAAAAGCGCTTGCTGCTCAACGCGCTGGTCCACCCTGACGTGCGCGCGGAACTGATGCGCCGCGCATTCGCGCTGGAGAAACTGCCGTTCGACGGGATCCTGATCATTGATGCGGCGCTCATGGTGGAATCAGGCTTCTACAAAATGATGGACCGACTCATCGTGGTGCGGTGCGACCCGGAACTGCAGCTTGCACGTATCATGAACCGCGGCGCCATCAGCGCGGCAGAGGCCCGGCTCCGCATCAGTGCGCAGCTGCCGGTCGAAGATAAAATCCGTATCGCGCATTACGTAATCGACACCTCCGGAACCTATGCACGCACCAGGGAGCAGATTGAGAAGATCTACAGGGAACTGATTCAAGAACTGCAGAGGCAGAGACACCCGGATGCACCGGGAGCGTAAGAACAGGGATTCTCAGTAATAATGAAGATGCGTTTTTAAGGACGCGGCGGAACCCGCACCCGGGAATCCCGACGGAATCCGCAGGCGGTTTCTTGCTGTGTCCGTCCTGAGTCCCGTGAGGGCGATTGTACGCCGGGCGGCGCCGGCTTTGCATTACAGTTCCCGTCACCGCCTCTCTGTGCTACTCACATGAAAATCGTTGCCAAAAAGGGGAGGATTTATTTCAGCACCATGGGAAAACGGCGTCGGTATCGGCAACGGGATCGCAATCGCTATCGCGAGTTGTGCACAATCGGGCTCCTCTGCATTGATGCCGGCGGGGCAGTGATGCCGACGTCGATTCCGAGAGCGATTGCGATTCCGACACTGATTCCGATAGTGCCATTTCCAGGAGCAGTCGCTTGGCCTGGTTGCGGCCATCGGCTGCTCCGTGCAGCCGGGAATCATACCGGAGGGGAATTCCGGAAGGGCATTTTCGTTGACATGCCGGGCAAGCTGTGTTACTAAGTCACCTCTTATTGACTGTGCTAGTTTACTTTAGGGTCATTCGGTGCGAGATCGGCCAGAGCGGATGATCCGGGGCCCGCTCCGATGAAACAGGAAGCGCCCGACAGGGCGTGCAGTCCAAATCCACAGGGAATTGAAGGAAACCAGAACCTCCAAGACTAAGTAGGAATTTATGCTTCCGTATTTATGGCTAGTTCCAATTCTGCCGCTGGCCGGCAGCGCGATCATCGGAATCACGGGATTGGTCACTTTGAGGGCCACGGGAAAGAAACCGGGGAAGAAGCTCGTGTCCCTGATTGCGCTGCTTTCCGTCGGGTTGGCCTTCCTGGTCTCGTTGTCTGCCGTAGTCCAGCTCTTCGTTCTGGATGGCGAAGAGCTGTTCACGACCGATCTCTTTACCTGGATGCGGGCCGGCGCGCTCCCACTTTCGGACGGCGGACTCGCCGGATTTGAGGTGCCGTGGGGGCTGCAGCTCGACCCGCTCTCGGCGGTGATGATCCTGGTAGTGTCGGGTGTGGGCTTCCTGATCCACATCTACTCCACCGGATACATGTGGGACGACAGCGGGTACTACCGCTTTTTTGCATACATGAACCTCTTCATGTTCGCCATGTTGACGCTCGTCCTGGCGAACAATTTCCTGATGATGTTCGTGGGGTGGGAAGGGGTGGGGTTGTGCTCGTACCTGCTCATCGGATTCTATTTTGACAAGAAGTCCGCGGGAGACGCGGGCAAAAAGGCGTTTGTCGTGAACCGGATCGGCGACGCGGGATTCATCCTGGGCATGATGCTGATATTCGTGCATTTCGGTTCTCTGCGCTTCGAGGAGGTCTTCCAGAGGGCCGCCGGGATGCCGGTGCAGGAGGGTTACGGATTTCTGTTCTGGGCTACTCTGTGCTTTTTCATCGGTGCCACCGGCAAGAGCGCGCAGATTCCGCTTTTCGTGTGGCTCCCCGACGCGATGGAAGGCCCGACGCCGGTCAGCGCACTGATCCACGCGGCCACCATGGTCACGGCGGGGGTCTACATGGTGGCGCGCTGCAATGCGCTTTTCAGCCGCGCCCCGGAAACCATGGCGATTGTCGCCGTGATCGGGGGGATTACCGCGATCTTCGCCGCGACGATCGGCATCGCGCAGAACGACATCAAACGTGTCCTCGCCTATTCCACCGTCAGCCAGATCGGGTATATGGTTGCCGCACTTGGCGTCAGCGCATTTGTCGGCGGCATCTTCCACCTGATGACTCACGCGTTTTTCAAAGCCCTCCTGTTCCTCGGGTCCGGTTCGGTCATCATGGCGATGCACCATGAGCAGGACATGCGCAAAATGGGCGGGCTCCGAAAATACCTGCCCTGGACCTACTGGACCATGCTGATCGGCACCCTGACGATTGCGGGCGTGCCCGGGCTCGCTGGGTTTTTCAGTAAGGACGAAATCCTCTGGCGCGCATGGAGCAACGGCCACCCCTTCATCTGGCTGCTGCTCTGGCTAGGCGCCGGACTGACCGCGTTTTACATGTTCCGTCTCATTTTCATGACCTTCTGGGGAACGGAGCGGATGGATGAACACACCCGGCATCATATCCATGAATCGCCGCGCAGAGTCATCTACCCGCTGGCGGCGTTGGCCGTGTTCTCAGTGATCGGCGGGTATGTGGGCCTTCCGGCATGGACCGGAGTCGCAAACAGATTCGAGCACTTCCTCGAGCCGGTGCTGCGGCTCCCCGAGGCGCCGCATGAAACCGCGGCCCATGCCACAAGCGTAGAGTTTCTTTTTACATGTCTGTCCGTGCTGGTTGCGCTGACCGGCATCTTTATCGCCTACCGTCTCTACGTCGTGAATCCGGCGATTCCAGAGCGCGTCGCCGCCAGATTCCGCGGGCTGTACGAGCTGGTGTATCACAAGTATTTTGTAGACGAGCTGTACGATGCCGTGTTCGTGAACCGAACGAAGGACCTCGGCAATGCCTGCTTCTTCGTCGACTCGAAGTTCGTGGATGGCGCAGTCAACGGCACAGCCGCCACCACGCGGGGAACTGCGACGGTTTCGCGGATCTTCGACAAGTATATCGTCGACGGGCTGGTGAACCTTGTGGGATGGATCAACATGGGCCTGAACCGGCTCGCCACCGCCATCCAGACCGGCCTGGTGCAAAGCTACGCCCTGGGCGCGATTTTCGGTATTCTTGTCATTCTGCTGATCTACTACAACGAGATTTTCCGGTTTTGAGAGTGGGGGTCGACCGGCCTCCCGCAGCTGAGGAGTACTGAACGATGGACTTTTTCATGAACAACATCCTGAACATAGTGTGCTATCTGCCCCTGGCCGGCATGATAGTGATTATGTTCATCCGGCGGGAGAACGTCCTGGCGATCAAGTGGACCGCCAACATCGCGGCACTTCTGGGCTTTCTGGTGTCGATCCCCCTGATCACATCCTTCAATGACCCGAAATACATCGATGCGGCCTCCAGGTTCCGGTTCATCTATGAGGTCCCCTGGATCCCGCTGATCGGGGCCAACTACAAACTGGGAGTCGATGGCATCAGCATGCTGCTCGTTCTCCTCACGACGCTCCTCGGCACCATCGCCGTGCTTTCCTCGTGGAAGGCCATTTCGGAGCGCGTCAAGGAGTACTACGCGTTCATGCTTCTCCTGCAGACGGGCATGATCGGGGTGTTCATCTCGCTCGACTTCCTGGTTTTCTACGTTTTCTGGGAAGTAATGCTGGTCCCGATGTACTTCCTCATCGGTGTGTGGGGTGGCCCGCGGAAACTCTACGCGGCCATCAAATTCTTCCTCTACACGCTGGCCGGGTCCGTACTCATGCTGGTCGGGATTCTGGCCATCTACTTCTACCAGTACAACACCACCGGCGTGTATTCCTTCGATATTCTCCAGTTCCAGAAACTGGGATTCCCCACCGATATCCAGTACTGGGTGTTCCTGGCTTTCTTCGTCGGGTTCGCCATCAAGGTGCCGATGTTCCCGTTCCACACCTGGTTGCCCGATGCGCACGTCGAGGCTCCCACTGCCGGATCGGTGATCCTGGCCGGCGTGCTCCTGAAAATGGGAACATACGGGTTCGTCCGCTTCTCCCTCCCCATGTTCCCCTGGGCGACAATGCACTTCCTCAAACCCATGCTGATCCTCTGCCTGATCGGCATCATATACGGCGCGCTGGTCGCCATGATGCAGAAGGACATGAAGTCGCTGGTCGCGTACTCCTCCGTCAGCCACCTCGGCTTCGTTATGCTAGGAGTGTTCGCCGCCACGCCGGTTGCGCTGCAGGGCGGCGTCCTGCAGATGGTCAACCATGGGATTTCCACCGGCGCCCTGTTCTTGATCGTCGGGATCATCTACGAGCGGCGCCACACACGGCTGATATCGGAATACGGCGGATTGAGCCATATCATGCCCGTCTACGCGACGGTGTTTCTCATCATGACTTTGAGCTCGATCGGCATGCCCGGATTGAACGGCTTCATCGGCGAATTCTTCATCCTGCAGGGGACGTTCGCCGCGCCGGGCCTCTGGCCTTACGCCGCCCTGGCCGTGCTCGGTATCGTGCTGGGCGCCGCCTACATGCTCTGGCTCTATCAGCGTGTCATGTTCGGCAAGCTGGAAAATCCCTTGAACAAGGTGCTGCCCGATCTGAATTTCCGAGAGCTGGTCACTTTCGTACCGCTGATCATCCTGGCATTCTGGATCGGGATCTATCCCAGTTTTTTCACCAAGTACCTGGATGAGCCGGTCAACGCCATCGTGACCCGGGTGCGGAGCGACTATTTCATCAATCAGGCCAAAGCCCCGGCGCTGCCATCGACACAAAGGAGCCCCGAAGCAAGATAGCGCGCATCGGGGGACGTGGCGCGGAACGGCTCCCGGGAGTCGATCGTCAAGGCGGCATCTGTTTCCCGCATGTAACCCGGGGCTCCGTCACAAAGTACGGCCATCACAGTTACTCGCTGGCAGCCGCTTCGCAGGAAGATCGGTGATTTCTTTCGTTCCGCTCTAGATCTGAGTTTGGAGAAACAGTCAGGAGAAAAGACATGACACCAAGGGCAATTCTACTTTTCACCTTCATCCTGGTCACGCTGGCTGCACCGGGATTCAACCAGGAGAAAATGGTGACCACCAAATCGGGGTTGAAGTATACCGACCTTCAGGTCGGCACAGGCGAAGAAGCCAAGAAGGGAATGACCGTCCTCGTGAACTACACGGGTTGGCTGTATCAAAACGGGAAGCGCGGGGCACAGTTCGACAGTTCTGTCGGCCGCAAGCCATTTCAGTTCAAAATCGGCAATGGCGACGTAATCAAAGGCTGGGACGATGGGGTGCCCGGAATGAAAGTCGGCGGAAAACGCGAGCTGATCATTCCGGGAAACCTGGCCTATGGATCCCAAGGCTACCCGGGGGTGATTCCTCCTAATGCGACCTTGAATTTCGAAGTCGAGCTCGTCAGCATCGCGAAGAAGTAGCTGCTTTCCTGCCGTCTCGCGAGTGAATTCATGGCTTGCGGGCCTTTGCCGGGTGCGCCCGTGTCTGGCGCCTGCCGACGGAGACACCCGGTCCGCAAATGCGCGAAGGGATAACCCGGCCCGTGTCCGCAGTGTTGCCGGTTTCTCCTATTTTTATGAAAAATAGGGCAGCGCCGGAGGGCTAGGATCCGGGAGAAATTGCAATTCAATATCTTGAAAACCGCTTGTCACCTGCCGTGAAAAATGAGAGGATAGGGCGTAACTCGAAGCGGTCGCATCCTGAGCTGCTGCGTGCCTGGGGGGTGGCCGCCGCTGAAGCCGTCGACAGGCGGCTTTCCACGCGACAGAGCACTGCCAGGATGGAGCTGTAAGAGGTCGGACCAAGGCGGAGGAAGGGATCAGGGAAGTAACCACGCGATTGTATGACGATTTGCAACCCGGCATTACCGGCGTCAGGCCCGGCGGACACCGCGCCGATCCGTGAATGTCCGTTGGAGTCAGGCTTGCGCCGCGTCAAGACTGAATTCAACTTTCATACGCGCTTATCGTTCAGTCAGGCGGCAACTCGGTTCGCGGGGCGTCAGAATAGGGGAGCGGATATCATGTCCGAATGCCGACACGAATGGAAAATGGGCAATATTCAATTCGGTTTCGTTGTGTTCGAAAAGTGCTTCCAGTGCAATGGTGTGCGGACCTACTTCACCCAAGAAGGGATTGCCATCCTCGGTGACGAATATCGTGAAGGTGACCACTTCTGGCATCGTGTGGAGAACGCCCAATCCTTCCGATTCGAACTGACCTGTTCCCGATGCGGACTGCGCGAAAACTACGACGATCTCATGGGCCTCTTCTTTTGCACAGGCTGCATGTCGGACTGCAAGGTCGAGTTTCTGCGGCAGCAGCTGGAGGCCTCACGCGCTCACCTCATCCTGGCGTGTGGATTCCTCGGCGAAAACCAAAGCAAACCGAAGCAGATAGCAACAGCCAAGCTGGAAAAGCTCGCGGCCTATTTCAACCAGCGACGCGATCCCCTGCGGGCGAGGATCGCGATTTATCCGTTCGACTTGGAAGATGGTTTTGCGCATTGCAAGGGCGAGTTCCTGCATGACGTGGGGATGCTCTCGCAGACGCCCGTCACGAGCCGACAATCCCCGTTCTGACTCGATGCCGATTGCACAACTCGAATAGGAGGACTGACATGACACTTCAGGAGCTGATCGAGAAGATTGGGCTGAAGCCGCTCAGCAAGTTCCAGGACAGGGCGGTTACCGGGGTCTATATTTCCGACATGGTCAGCGATGTCATGGCCGGCGCCAAATCCGGCGATCTTTGGCTCACGGTCCAAACTCACAAGAGCATTGTTCCCGCAGCTAATCTGGTGGACGTTGCGGCAATCATCGTCACCGGCGGCAAAGCGGTGCCTGCAGAGACGCTTGAGATCGCGAACAAGTACGACATTGCCATCCTGTCGACGACGCTCCCCACGTTCCCGCTCGTCGGCAAGCTCTACGAGAGCGGCGTGCGTGCAAGGTGACCGGGCGGGGCACGTGGCGCGGATGAACCCAGGAGAGGCGGCGGCTGGATCGTGCAGATTCGAATGATCAAGGAAGCCCTGGATGCCCTCGTCATCGAGGGTGAGGATACGCTCGACACCTCGGTCGAGCATATTTACGCATCTGACCTTATGAGCGATGTGCTTGCTTTCGGCAAGCCCAACTCCATCCTGTTCACCGGCCTGGCCACGCAGCAGGCGGTCATTTCCGCCCATATGGCCGAATTCAAAGGCGTTGTATTCATCCGCGGCAAGAAATTCAAGGACCAGTCGTCCCGCTTTGCACGAGACAACAATCTCGCATTGCTGTCCACTCACTTCGATATGTACGATGCCTGCATCCGTATCGACTCGGCCCTGCGAGGCGGAGTCCAGGTGCAGGTTCCTGCACCTTTGAAGGGCTCGGCCGGCGAAATGTCTTTCCAGCACGAATTCCACGTGACGGGAAGCGATTTTGCCAGTGCCGGGATGGCGTCCACGGAGATTAAGTCCATTCTGAAAAAAATCGGACTGAATCCGAAACTCGTCCGGAGGGTCGCCATTTCCACCTATGAGGGGGAGATGAACGTGGTCATGCACGCAAGGTGCGCTAAGGTCATGCTCACCGTGACGCCCCGGGTTGTGGAAGTGATGATCGATGACGAGGGCAAGGGGATCCCGGACGTGGAGTTGGCTATGCAGGAGGGATTCACCACCGCCACCGAGGAGATGCGTGCCTTGGGGTTTGGTTCGGGCATGGGCCTGCCGAACATCAAGAGAAATTCGGACGAGCTCGAGATCACGAGCGAAGTCGACAAAGGGACGCGCCTGTTGATGAGATTTCACATTTAGCAGCACCGGGTTCGATCCTATGGGGAAGAGCGGAATGACTGCGGAGCATTTCTACCACGCCCATCAGATAGATCTGGCCAGATGTCGTGGCCACAGGAAGTGCATGCGTTGCTGTCCGACTCAGGCGATCCGGGTCAGGGAGGACAGGGCCCGTATCTACGAGGACCTGTGCATCGACTGCGGAGACTGCATGGCGGCCTGCCCCGAAGGAGCCATTGTGCCGATCCCGGATCCCATCGCGGAGATCAGCGACAGGAAATACAAGGTCGTGGTCCCCACGTCGGTTCTCTACGCGCAGTTTGAACCCGGCATCCATCCCTATATCATCCATCTCGCTTTCAAGGAGCTCGGCTTCGATGAGGTCGCTGACAACAGCGTCTCCTGCACCGCCGTGGCCAAAGCATACGTCAAGTTTATGGAACGGGGCCCCCGGCGCAAGCCGCTGATTGCCACCGATTGCCCGGCGACGGTCCGCCTGATCCAGGTGAAATACCCCGAGTTGGTCGACCTGATCTCGCCGCTGGACGTCCCCCGTGAAGTGACCGCCCGTGAAGTGCGCCAGCACCTGCCCGAAAAACTGGGGCTAAAGCCCGATGACATCGGCATCATGTATGTTTCGCCCTGTCCTGCGAAGATCGTCTCGATCCGGCAGCCGGCGGAGAAGGCGCAATCATGGTTTGACGGCGCGATCTGCGTCCGGGATGTCTACTCCATGCTCCTGCCCCATGTTGTGGCCATCAAGGCGAAGTTTGATCCGAGCCAGGTGCCGGAAGACTTCCGCTTCAGCGTCGGATGGGGGGTGCTGGGCGGATTGACCCGTGCCGTCAACATGGAGAAATGGCTGGCGGTCTCCGGCCTGGATCACGTGATGAAGATTCTCGACGACATCGAAAATTCCCGTCTGCGGGACGTGGAGTTTGTTGAGGCGTTCGCCTGCATGCTGGGATGCATCGGAGGGCCCTTCAACATCGAGAACCCGTACGTGGCGCGTTTCAACAGCAGCAAACAGAGGGAGTGGTACGAAAGCCGCATCGACATCGACGATTCCGTGATCGAACGGAGAATCCGGGATGGATATTATCTGCTGGAAAGCCCCGTTCTGCCGCGTCCCACCCTCTTTTTCGACACCGACCTGGAAACGTCGATCAAGAGGCTGAAGGAGAGCGAGCGCGTGTATCACCGTCTCCCCCAGACCGACTGCGGCTGTTGCGGCGCACCGACCTGCAAGGCTTTTGCGGAGGACCTGGTCCGGGGGGATGCCGAGCTCGGTGACTGCATTTACCTTGCCGGGCTCGACCGGGCTTCCCGGAAATCCCGCTAGGTGTTCCGGAATACTTGAATCGGAGGAGCATTCGTGGAAAACAACCAGTACCAGAAGACGATGGCCGGATACAGCGGCGAGGAGGGGGACCTCATCCCGATCCTGCAGGGAATCCAGACCGACCTCGGATACATCTCGGAAGAGGCGGTCCGGGGGGTGTCCCACTTTCTCAAGGTGTCCGAGAGCCAGGTTTACGGCGTAGCGTCGTTTTATTCTCAATTCCGCTTCAACCCACCGGGCAGGAATTCGGTCAAGGTCTGCCTCGGCACGGCGTGTCATGTCAGGGGAGGACAGATCCTCATCGATCAGGTGGAGCGGGAACTGGGAATACTGCCCGGGCAGACCACCGCGGACATGCGGTACGACCTGCAGCGCGTGGCTTGCCTGGGGTGTTGTGCCCTGGCTCCGGTGGTGGCGATCAACGACGATATTTACAGCCGAATGACGGTAGTTCTGCTGAAGAAGACATTGAGTGAATATGAATAATCTCGAGACACTCAGAAATGCGGCGAAGCTGCAGTGGGAGCAGCTGAAGAACAATCCAATCCCGCTGATCTATGTCGGCACTGCGTCTTGCGGCAGAGCCGCCGGGGCCCTGGCAATCCTCGATGCGATCCGCAAGACGCTGGAAGAAAAGAACCTGACTGCGAGGATCGTCGAAGTGGGCTGCATTGGACCCTGCTACCTCGAACCGCTGGTCGATATCCAGTTGCCCGGCCGTCCGCGCATGAGCCACGCCAACGTGACTCCGGAACGCGCCAGGTACCTTGTCCAGTCCTATTTGAAGAGCGACAAGCCTGCGGTCCGCCTCGCAATCGGGCACTTCGGCGAAGACAGCTCCGAATTCGTGCAGAAGGTCCCCCGGTTCTTCGACCTGCCGATGCTGAAGCCGCAGGTGAGAATCGTGCTGCGGAATTGCGGCTTCATCGACCCGGCGGAAATTGATCACTATCTCGCCAACGATGGGTATCTCGGCATCCTGAGCGCCTTTGCCAAAGGGCCCGAGGGAACGATCCGGGAGGTCAAGGAAGCCGGACTGCGCGGCAGAGGCGGAGCGGGATTTCCCACCTTCCGGAAATGGGAGGCATGCCGGAAGGCGCCGGGCACGCAGAAATACCTGATCTGCAACGCGGATGAAGGCGACCCCGGCGCCTTCATGAACCGTTCGCTCCTGGAAGGCGATCCTCATGCCGTGCTCGAGGGGATGCTGATTGCAGCGTATGCGATCGGCGCCACACGCGGATATATTTACATCCGTGCCGAATATCCCCTGGCGATCGTGCACCTGAAAAAGGCGATCTCGCAAATGCGGGCATACGGGCTCCTCGGCAAAGACATCCAGGGTTCCGGGTTCGACTTCGATATCACGATCAAGGAAGGCGCAGGCGCCTTCGTCTGCGGCGAGGAAACCGCCCTGATCGCCTCGGTCGAAGGGAAGCGCGGCATGCCGCGATCCCGCCCCCCGTTTCCCGCAATTGCCGGCCTGCACGGCAAGCCCACCATCATCAATAACGTCGAGACTCTGGGCACGCTCCCCAATATCCTGAGGAACGGTGCTGCGTGGTACACGCAGTTCGGAGTAGAGGGGAATCGCGGCACCAAGACGTTTTCCCTTGTCGGAAAGATCAAGCGCGCCGGCCTGATCGAAGTGCCCTTGGGGATGACTCTCCGCAAGATCATATTTGAAATCGGCGGGGGGACGACCAAGAAGTTCAAGGCAGTCCAGACCGGAGGACCTTCCGGGGGATGTCTCTCGGAAGAGTTTCTCGACACGAGCGTGGATTATGAATCTCTGGGTGCCGCCGGATCGATCATGGGGTCCGGCGGGCTCATCGCCATGGATGAGGATACCTGCGTGGTAGACCTTGCGCGCTACTTCCTGGATTTCACCCAGAAGGAATCCTGCGGAAAATGCGCCCCCTGCCGTGTCGGATCCAAGCACCTGGTCGAGATATTGCGCAAGATCACCAAGGGGGAAGGCGAGCCGAAAGATCTCGCAATGCTCGAGACTCTCGGAGACACCATCAAGCGGGGATCTCTCTGCGGCCTTGGCCAGACGGCCCCCAATCCGGTGCTCACGACACTGCGCTATTTCCGGCCTGAATACCTGGCGCACGTCAAAGACAGGTTCTGCCCGGCAACGGTCTGCCGCGCACTCCTGGAGTATCGCGTGATTCCCGAAAAATGCACCGGCTGCCAACGCTGCGTCAGCGTTTGCCCGACCGGAGCCATCACCGGGCCGAGGGCGAAAACACACAACCTGGATGCGTCCAAGTGCATCAAGTGCAGAGCCTGTTATGAGATCTGCCGGTTCGACGCCATTGCCGGCGATGCGATCGTTATCAAGTCAACACGGAGAGCTTCGGATGAATAGCGTGCCTGAGGTGACCATCCACATCGACAATCAAGCCTTCGCCGCGGAGAAGGGGATGACCATTCTCCAGGCCGCGCAGCGCCACAATATCTACATCCCGACTCTGTGCGCCCACAAGGATTTGACACCGTTCGGCGGCTGCCGCATGTGCATCGTGGAGGTGGACTCGATGCGGGGCCTGCCCACGTCCTGCACCACTCCCGTGGAAGAAGGCATGGTGATCCACACGCAAAGCGCCCAGATCCGGGCGGTGCGGCAGGAGATCCTGAAGCTCATCCTGAGCGAGCACACTTCCAGCTGCCTGATCTGCGACGAGCGGGAGGAGTGCCGTCTGTATTCAACCACTATCCGGAAAGCCGGCGTTACAACCGGATGCCGCTATTGCTCGAACGACAACCGGTGCGAGCTGCAGGACGTCGTGGAGCACGCCGGCCTGCAGGAGATTGGCTATGCGGTGCAATACCGTGATCTGCCGGTAGAGAAAGAAGACCCCTTTTTCGACCGCGACTACAACATCTGTATTCTCTGCGGCCGCTGCGTGCGCATGTGCCAGGATGTCCGCACCGCCGGCACCCTCACATTCGTGCAGCGGGGGCAGCATACGGTGATCGGAACGGCGTTCCACCGCAATCACATTGAGGCGGGCTGCGAATTCTGCGGCGCCTGCGTCTCGGTTTGCCCTACGGGGGCACTCGCGGAGAAAGCCAACAAGTGGGACGGCGCGGCGGAACGGGAGACAATCACGACATGTCCTTTCTGCGGGATCGGCTGCCAGATGCGATTGCAGGTGAAAGGCGACCGGGTCCTCGGCAGCCTGCCCGCAGAGGATCCTCTGATCAACCGCGGGCAGCTCTGCGTCAAGGGGAGATTCTGCGTCGCCGAGACCGTAAACGGATCGCAGAGGCTGGGACGCCCCTACAGGATGGAAGGTGCCGTCAAGGCCATCCTGAGCTGGGATGAAGCGGCCGACCTGGCAGCCGCACATCTTGCCGCGTGCGCCCCGGAAGAGTTCGGGCTTTTCATATCTCCCAATTGCTCGAATGAGGACCTGTACGTGGCCCAGAAATTCGTGCGGGCGGCAATGGCATCTCATCGCATCGACAACTCCGCGCGGCTGTTCTACGGCGCCGGATTCAATGCTTACCTGCGCCTGTTCCGGAGGTCGGTGCCGCTCGCCGAAATCGAAAAGGCCCCGGTGATCCTCTGTATCGGCCTGGATGCGCGATACGGCAGGTCCGTCGCCGGCGTCGAGCTGCGCAGGGCAATCCGCCGGGGCGCGCGAGTCGTGACCATTCACCCGCGCCAGCACAGCCTGGCGAATGTCAGCCATCTCTGGCTGCAGCCAGCTCCGGAGGAGGCGCTCGATCTCTTGCGGAAACTGGCTGGCCTGGCGGGGGCCGGGAAATCCCTGTCCACGGCCTTTCGTCCCGGGGGAAGCCTGGACGCCAACATCGCGGCGGCGGCCCTGCTGTTGCGCGATGCCTCGGCGCCGGTCTTCCTTATAGGATCGGAATTCCTCTCCTGCCACGACGCCCCGGAGATCCTGGAGGCGGTCTGGCAGCTGGCTGAGACTGCAAACGCAGGCGTCCTGCCCCTGCCTGCGCAGAACAATCTGCTGGGCAGCATCCTGATGGGAACCTTCGCGGAAGTCCTGCCCGGTGGAATCACCGCTGCGGATACGGAGCGCATCCGGCTGCTGTCGGAGAAATGGGGGACCCAGGTGCGCGCAGGCGTTTCCTCCTGGAATGCTCCGACAATGTCTCCGGATGAAAGGCTGAAAGTGCTCTACCTTGTGGGGGAGCGCGTGCCGGGAGCCCGCTCACTGTCCGAATTCATCATCCACCAGGACTTGTATCCGCCTGATTCCCGGCAAGACGCGGATCTCGTGCTGCCGGCTGCGGCATTCAGCGAAGCCGACGCAACCTGCATCAACGGGGAAGGCCGCATCCAGAAGTTCGCCAAGGCGGTGAATCCTCCGGGGGAGGCGCTCCCCGATTGGAAGATCCTCTCATTGATCGCTCGGAAACTGCATGTCGCCGGATTCGAATACGAGGACGTCTCGGATATCCAACGGGAAATCGCCTCCGTGGTTCCCGAACTCGAGGGATGCGACGGCGCGTCGCGGCAGGAAAGGCGCCTTGCTCTCCGGCTCGATCTCCCCGGCATCCGATCCTTTGGCCATGCCGCCGCCGCGCAACAGGAAGGCATCCCGATGATGCTGATCCTGGGCGTCGCCGAGCACCAATATCGCGGTACTTCGCTTGCGGCCCGGGTCGAGGGTGCTGCAGCGATATTCCCCGAGGATACCGTGGAGATCAGTCCGGGTGATGCCGCCAAAGCGGGCATCGCAAACGGCGACGAAATCATCCTGAGGTGCGGAGAGTTCGAACGGGCGTTTCCGGTAAGGTGTGACAAGGATCAGCCCGAAGGGACACTCCATGGCGTGGTGCGGCCCGGGCAGATCCCCTATCCCAATCCGCTCTCCGTAACGATGAGGAAGAGATATGTTCAAAGTCGTTGAAAGTAAGATGATCGTGCCCAACGTTCACCTGTTGACCTTCGAAGCGCCCGCGGTCGCGCGGGAAGTCAAGCCGGGGCAGTTCATCATCGTCCGCCCCAACGAACTGGGGGAAAGAATCCCGTTGTCCGTTTCCGATTGGGACCGGCAGGAGAATACGATCACGGTCAGCCTGCTCAATGTGGGCAAGACGACCGGCGAGATGGCCTCCTTGAGGGCGGGCATGAGCATACCGACGCTGGTCGGCCCCCTGGGCAATCCCACCGAGATTGGCCATTTCGGCACGGTTCTGTGCATCGGCGGCTGCTACGGAATCGGAAGCATCTACCCCATCGTGAGAGCGCTGAAGGAAGAGGGAAACAAGGTGTTTGTCCTCCTCGAGGCGAGAAGTTCCTATCTGCTCTATTGGGAAAAGAGATTCGAAGGGCTCGCCGAAAAGGTCTTCTTTGTCACGCGGGACGGCACCAGGGGGCTGAAAGGTCACACGGGCCGATTACCGGAGATTCTGGAAGCTCTGGACGAGCCCGTGCAACGCATCATCATCAACGGCTGCACGTTCCTTCTGAAGCGGGGATCGGACGCGAGCCGCCCGCTCGGCATTCCCACTGTCGTAAGCCTGAATCCCATCATGATCGACGGCACGGGGATGTGCGGCGTGTGCCGTGTAACCGTCGGGTCAACCACAAAATTCGCCTGCGTGCACGGGCCTGACTTCGACGGCCATGCGATCAATTGGGAAGAACTCCTGCAGCGGCGCAAAGCATACCTGAAGGAAGAAGTGATTCCCCTGCGGACCAGCCGCTGCGAAGAACACATGCTCAGGAAACAGGAATAAATATGGACGCTCCCAAACAACCCAGGAAAAAGATCGACCTCAACCGCCACGAGATGCCGAAGCAGTCCCCCGAAGTGCGAAGGCATAACTTCGAAGAGGTGGCGCTCGGCTACTCGGCCGAGACCGCTATTGAAGAAGCCTCCCGCTGCCTGCAGTGCCCCAAGAGGAACTGCGTCGATGCGTGCCCGGTCGAAATCGACATCCCGGCTTTCGTGGAGTGTATCGCCCGGGGCGATTTTGCCCGGGGAGTGCTCGTCCTGAAGGAGAAAAACTGCCTTCCGGCCGTTTGCGGCCGGGTGTGCCCGCAGGAGGAGCAGTGTGAAGGAAGCTGTTCCCTGGTCAAGAAAGGCGGTCAGATCGCGGTCGGACGGCTGGAACGCTTCCTTGCCGACTGGGAAGCCGGCCAGCCGGAGATGAAGCTTCCCGAGATTCCGCCGTTCACCGGGAGAAAAGTCGCGGTGGTCGGGGGAGGGCCAGCAGGCTTGACGGTTGCCGGCGATCTCATCAAGCTCGGTCACAAGGTCACGATATTCGAAGCGCTTCACAAGATGGGCGGAGTGCTGGTGTATGGGATCCCGGAATTCAGGTTGCCGAAGATCATCGTGAAACGCGAAGTCGACTACCTGATCAAGCTCGGCGTCGAAATTGTCACGGACTACGTGGTGGGCAAGACGCGGACGATTGACAGCCTCCTGGAAGAGTACGACGCAGTGTTTGTCGGCTCCGGCGCGGGGCTGCCCTGGTTCATGGAGATACCCGGCGAAAACCTCAACGGGGTCTATTCGGCCAACGAGTACCTTACCCGGATGAACCTGATGGCAGGCTTCCTGTTCCCCGGGTACCACACACCCATCAAGAGTCACCGCAGGGTCGCGGTTCTGGGCGGAGGCAACGTCGCGATGGATTGCGCCCGCACCGCGTTGCGCCTGGGAGCCGATACCCGCATCATCTACCGCCGGTCCAGGACCGAACTGCCGGCACGCCTGGAAGAGGTCGAAAACGCCGAAGAGGAGGGCGTGATCTTCGAGTTTTTGACGCTGCCAACGCGGTACATCGGCGACGAAAGCGGGTGGGTGAAAGCCATTGAGTGCATCAAGATGAGACTGGGTGATCCGGATGCTTCGGGCCGGCGTAAGCCGATTCCCATCGAAGGATCGCAAACCGTTTATGAAGTGGATGCCGTCGTATGCGCCATCGGCAACAGCCCCAATCCCCTCATCGCCGCCACAACCCCCGGCCTGGAGGTGGGCAAAAAGGGGAATATTGTTGCGGAGGAAGCGACCGGGAAAACTTCAAAGCCCAGGGTCTGGGCAGGGGGCGATGTCGCAACCGGTGCAGCCACCGTAATCCTGGCAATGGGGGCCGGACGCAAGGCAGCCCGATCCATTCATGAATACCTTTGTTCCCTCCCTTGAAGCGCCCGAAGCCTCCGCCAGGGGAATCTTTACATCCGGCTTTAACGCATCTGCTTCATGACCTGCCGGACGCGCCGACGCAATGCGCCCCGCAATCCCGATCACACAACAGTCGGCAGCATGAAAAAGATCGCTCGCGCCCCGATATCAAATAGTGATAGAAATGGCTGGCGGCCCACGTGCTGCCGCCCGTTCGGGCCGGTGTCCACGAGACGAACCCGGAATGCAGTATGGAGGATGCCCATGCAAAGGTACGTTTTGATTGCCTCTGGTTTTCTGCTGTTTGCTACATTCATTTTTTCAGGTTGCAGTCGGGGTACGCCGCCCTCCCCGCCTCCTGCCGCGATTGACACGGCGCAGCTTCAGGTTTTTGCGGCGCTGCCGGCGGTTATGGAGTCTGCTTCGAATCCCATCACCGAGGAAAAAATAGCGCTCGGGAGGATGCTGTATTACGAACCGCGCCTCTCGAAGAGCCAGGAGATCTCCTGCAACAGCTGCCATCTTCTGGACAAGTATGGCGTGGATCAGCAGGCGACTTCGGACGGTCACAAGGGCCAGATGGGTAACCGGAACGCGCCGACGGTCTACAACGCCGCGGGGCACTTCATCCAGTTCTGGGACGGCCGTGCCGCGGACGTTGAAGAACAGGCAAAGGGACCGGTCATGAATCCGGTCGAAATGGCAATGTCTTCGCCCGAGGAAGTGCTCGCGGTCCTGAAGTCCATGCCGGAGTACGTGGATGCCTTCAAGAGGGCGTTTCCCGAGGAGAACGACCCGGTAACTTACGACAACCTGGCAAAGGCGATCGGCGCCTTTGAAAGGAGGCTGGTGACCCCCGCGCGCTGGGACCGGTTTCTTGCGGGAGACCAGAACGCGCTGACCGCCGAGGAGAAGGCCGGCTTCAGAACCTATATGGAAGCCGGGTGCCAGACTTGCCATGCCGGCGCCTACGTAGGCGGCAGCATGTTCCAGAAGCTCGGGATGGTGAAGGCTTGGCCTGACCCGTCGGATCCCGGGCGGGAAAAGGCAACCAAGAGCGAAACCGACCGCATGGTCTTTAAAGTCCCTTCGCTGCGGAACATCTCTGAGACAGGTCCGTACTACCACGATGGAAAAGTAAACACGCTGGATCAGGCGGTCTCCGCCATGGCGGACTACCAGCTGGGGAAAACTCTTACCGATGCCCAGGTGAAGTCCATCGTCACGTGGCTGGCAACTTTGACAGGGGATATCCCCGCAGACTACATAAAGGAGCCGGTACTCCCGAAGAGCACCGCCAGGACTCCCAAAGCGGACAAGATGAATTGAACGGTTTCCCGGGCAATCCCAGGCAACAGAACCTATTCCTGCGGGGTCTTGCGCCTTTGCTGTGAGGGGAGCCGCCAGCCGGGCCGGATCGCGTGGATTTTGCCGCCGATGGGTTCAGCGGCGGTTTTCGTCGCAGAAGGAGCGCCGCGCAGATCGAAACCAGAGCTTTCGATGAGGGTTGAGAGAATGCTGAGATTATTCAAGATACTGGCTGTGGCAGTGGTCGCGCTCCTCGTTTTGGCGCAGTTCTTTCCGCCTGTCCGAACCAACCCTCCCGTGAATCCGGTGGCGACCTTCGAGGCAGTCGCGAAACCGAGTCAGGAAGTCGTGTCCATTGTCAAGCGCGCCTGCTATGACTGCCACTCGAACCTGACAGTCTGGCCCTGGTACAGCCGGGTGGCTCCGGTCTCATGGCTGATTGCTGAGGACGTTACGGATGGGCGCGCGCGCTTGAATTTCTCGCAGTGGAACCTGCTCAGCCAGGAAGCGGCAAAACAACGCCTGACGGGAGCCTGCGAGGAAGTCCGCGACGGCGAGATGCCTCTCTGGCAGTACAGGCTCATGCATCCGGAAGCCCGGCTCACGGAGCAGGATGTCACGGCACTGTGCAACGTAGTGAGCCCGGGCGACACCCCGCGCTAAAATGGAATTTGACAGTGAGCACGGGCTGAAGCCAGTGCTCGTTATTGGACGACCACCTGCGTATATTCCGGCTCGATGTTTTCAAAGAACAGTCCCTGGAACCTTCCTGCCGGAAGCCGAGGCAAGACGACTTCGAGAACATGTTCCTTTCCCCGATCCAGCGATGAGACGTCCGCGTAAAAGCCCAGGAATGTCCGCCCACTGGTCGGGTAGATGCTGTTATACGCTTTGTAGACCTGAAGCGGGGCGCCGTCGATCGTCATGGTCAATTCCAGGGCTTCATTCGGTTCCGCGATATGCGCGTAAAGGAGAAGCCGGTATGATCCCAACCAGGTCGCGATCAAATCGTCCTCCGTATACGGGACGGGCCACTCCTGTTTCCTGCGCCGGAGTTGTTCCAGAATCCGGTCGGGAACCCGGAAGGAGGCTCTCACGGATCCACCGGTAAAGCTCGGGTCATAACGCCACAAAGGCTGGCTTCGGGTAAAGGCGTCCCCGGCGAAGCGGATTCTGGCGGACACCGTTCTGCCATTCTGGCGGTATTTCACCGGGATATCATTGGCGGTCATGCTGCCGATTTTTCTGTCGCCCGGCAGCCGCACAAGGATGTCCCGGCTGGTTCCCACTTCGCCGGAAACGCCCGAGAGAATGAGCTTGTCTCCGGACAACGCCGCGGACCCGCGCGCCCCGAAGAGAAGCGGTTTGTCCGGTCCGGACCCGGCAGGTCTGATTTCGAGCACCACCGCCTCGTTGCCTGCCAGGGGACAAACAACCCGGTCCCCGATGCTCCAGTAGCCGTTCGACGGATTTCCGATCAGCATTCCTTTCTCGGGATGGAGCTGCTCTACGACGAATCTGGATCCTCTCTCGAGGCCGATACTGCGGTCCAGTGAAAACTGCGCCTCCAGGCCGCGATAGTTCGGGTTGAAGAGGAAAACAAAGCCGTGGTCGCCCGCGATGGCGGCGGTCCCGTCCGGCTGCCCGATCATCGGCGGCCCCAGGATCGGCTTGATGTTCCGCAGGACTTCGGCATTGCGATCCGACCAGTCGAACCACTCGCGGAACCACCGCGCATCCGCGGCGGAGAACGACCGGAACTCATCCGGGTCACGGGCCGGCAGGTAGTCGACGACGTGGTTGAAAGGAGCCGTCCCGATCGAGGACAGTACCGAGAACTTCCAGCCGAGCAGATCCCAGTCGCGCGGCCGGAATCGGTCGCGCCGCATGACCTTCCTGGCATCGTTACGTTCCGTCTGATGCGTGATGAAGCCGGGCAGGATTTCAGGGGGACAGAAGCGCTGCATCCGGTAAGTCCACGCGGCGTAACGTTGCCGGTTTGCTGAGACCCGATCGGTATGCAGGTCCGGGAAAGAATTGAAGCTCTCCGGCTGCTCATCGGTCAGCGACGGATGCGGATACGTGCCCGCCAGCCAGGTCCAGGGGCCGAAGCTCATGTATTGCTGGCGGCCATCGATCAGGATGCCGGGGATTCGGCTGCGCAAGGTCTCCAGGATGCGCCGGCACCCATTCCACTGGGAATATCGGCTCGATGCATTGTCATAGGCAATCCACCAGTGATCGAAGGAATATCCGCCCGCTCCTGTCGCCTTCACGAAATCCTCCAGCTTGTCGAGCCACCAGTCCTGAAAAGTGCGCAGACCCATGTCCGGGCCGTTGTATCCCCCGACTTTTGCGCCCGCCCATCGCGTCCACTCGGGATCCTGCAGAAACGGGAGGGAAGGGTAGGAGTAGGAGACCAGACGGATATTCTTCGATTTTGCATAGTCGAGAGTTCGCCCAAGCGAAGGCGGTATGGGATCCCTGGCCGGGTTCCATTCGTCTTTGCGTATTTTCTGGCCCATGCCGAAAAACAACAGGTTTTCCCAGCCCCATGCGTCCCGGTTCTCCTTCAGGCTCGATACCTCACTGTTCGCGGGAGTGAAAAGGGTGTACTGACAACCCACCTCGACGGCGCGATCGATGATGCGCCGGAACTCCTCCCAGCCTTCCGGATCGGCCACGTCGATCTGGTAGTCGTTCTCACACCATGGCACGTGCACCCGGACGCTCCGCTGCGGGCGGTAGATAAGGAAGGAGCGCACACAGGCGACCAGGGCGTCCGCCTC
>Ga0113563_10000182_pt1 | contig 26347 bp, 18 predicted proteins | sample Mud3Dept3metaG_FD_80117 | JGI IMG/M metagenome (GOLD analysis project Ga0113563, IMG submission 80117) | Freshwater wetland microbial communities from Ohio, USA, analyzing the effect of biotic and abiotic controls - Mud 3 Core 4 Depth 3... | ecosystem: Environmental > Aquatic > Freshwater >... | reverse complement strand
GCGGCGCTGACGGCGTAGGTGAGGTTGTTGGGCAGGATCATCTGATACTGCGCGCTCAGGAAGTCGGCAGTCGAGGTGCCGAAAACGGAGGCGGCCGAATCGATTGCCACAATGGTCCCCCCGAAGAGGGTATATCCCGGACTGCGCAAAGTGCCACTCAGTCTTGCCATCGCAGGCACAGCGAAGGGAGGAATCGTCGTGTTGCCACTTATGATCGCCGAGCCGAGATTCAGCAGCCCAAGCGACTGTGTCTGAAGGACAGAGAAAGTGATCGGGGCCGTTATGCCCGCCGTGTAGCTCCCCGCCGGCATCATGCCCTGGTAGCTGCCATCTGTCGTATTGACATTAAACTCGACTGAAACAGCGGGATCGCCTGTGGAGTTGAACGAAATCGGCAGAGAAGTCAGGGGAGGCAGGTTGCTGAGTCCGGTCAAGATTCCCGACACGTTGAAAAGTGGAACTGCGGGAAGGGTGATGTCACGGGTTGTATCCCCGGATACCTGAACGGCGCCGGATACCGCAGAATGGACCGCCACATTCTGGCCTGACGGCGCTCCGTTGGGAGTGAAGCTGACCGTGAGACTGTACGTACCGCCGGGAAGCAGGATCGAATACTTGCCGGTCTGTTGATCTACCGTTCCTGAAAAGCCACTATCCGGGCCTGCGCTCGCCGTGACGATCCTCCCCCTGCCAGGTCCGGTGACCGTGCCCGTCAGCTTGAATCCCGATGGAAGCACTTCGTTCAGGGTGAGGGCGCTGGTTGCCGCGATTCCCGTCTCGGCTTTCGATAGAAGCGCGGTGGCCGGAGTCGGAGCCTTGCCGCTGGACGTGCCCGAGGCGACAGGCAGGGTAGTATAAGAAAGAGGCGAGGAATTCTGGCGCAGGGTCAGCGCCGCCACCCCGCTGGTTGCGTTGATGGCAACGGATCCTCTGAAGTTGCTGGTGCCCGGAAATACCTGGGAAAGGAACAGGGCAAGATGCCCTCGGGGTTCCAGAGTTCTCGTGGCACTGGAGCCAAAGAGTGTGCCGCTCGAACTCAACAACTGGAAGGTCAAGATCGCGCCGCTGCTACCCGGAGCGAAGAACGCAACACCCGTGTCAAAATCGCCGGTGATATCTACGGGTAGCGTCAGCGATGTCAGCACCGGTGAGTCCCCGACGCCTGTCTCAGTCTGAAAGGCACCCTGGGAATCGAAGACCGTAAAGATGGCGGAAGCTCCCACCGGAACGTTGGAGGTAATGGTCGCGGCACCGACGGACAAGGGACCGGCCCCGTCGGTCTGGAGGAAGAGCGACCCGCCAGGCGGAAGGTTGTTGTACACAAAGCTGCTGGCCGTTCCGCGGCCCAGGATCGCCACGTTGAGTGGATTCCCGTTATCCTGTGTTAGGGCAAGAGTTACATTGGCCGGACTTGCGGAAATATTGAAGATCAGGTAGGAGGTTTTAAAGCTCCCGTCCGAGTGAGTACCATTTGCTTCGTGCGCCAGATTGAGTGTCAGCTTCGTTGAGAAAGTCGACACAACCGGCAGCGATGTGTACGAAAGGGGGGTCAGGTTTTGCCTCAAGACCATCGCCGCAATCGGCGCCGCGCTTTGGATCAGAAGCGTACCCTGGAAATTGGTGAAGGAGGGGAAAAGCTGCTCCGCTCCAGCTATGAAGACGGCGGTATGGCCAAGACTGTTGAGTGTCAGGGGCACTGTGCCGACTTGCTGGCCGTCAGTACCTCGCAGAGTCAAGGTCATGGAGACCGGAGTGCCGTTGAAGTTGAAAAGCGCCAATCCGGTGTTGAAGCTCCCGGTAGTGTCCACGGGGAGCACAAAACTGGCCGAGGGCTCTGAACTTCCCACCCCCGTTTCGGTGACGTAGTTCCCGTTAGCGTCATAGATGGTAAATATTGCCGAAACTTCGATCTTTGCGGCACTCGTTACAACGGCCGCCCCTCGAACCAAGCTCCCAAGGCCTTCGGTCTGCAGCATTTGGCTGCCTCCGGCAGGCAGAGGGATATCGAATTGACTGGCGGTTCCCCATCCGTTGATCGTCACCGTGAGCGGCAGGCCGTTGTCATCCGACAACTTCAGGGTGGCAGTTGTGTCGGTGTTGCCGTTGTTGAACAGGATGACGGTCATCCTGAAGCTCCCGTCGCCGTAATTCCCGTTCGCAAAGTGCGACAAATAGTAGGTGTTTTGGGCGTAAGCGCCGTTTACGCAGAAAAACAACACAAACAGCGCAACCGTGAAGGTTCTCGACTTCATCACAATGCCTCCCATGTTCGTGGTTCCGTTCCAAGTGAGTGAACGCTCTTTCTGGCAACTCCGGACTCCCTATCGCCAGTACTTTGGCAAGAGCACCTCGATCTCGAATGCCTATTTTAAGAATACAGTAGGAAATAAGATATTGAAGTTCTTTTTCATTATGGTAATAGCGCACGGGGTCGGAACAGAACAAACGTAATTTTTTCTATATATTAAGTAGAAAACTTAAACAAATGGAGCGCCTCAGATCCGGTTTTCTATCCCGTTTTCTTTGATAGGCTTCAGCAGTATGCTGCCTGGCATTGCGGGCTGGCATTCGCCTGTGAACACGCCATGTTCAGAAGAGAATATGGAGAATATGGACACCCATCAAAGAAGTAAAGAACGGTGAGTGTCCATTTCTTCCGAGCCGTAATTATCCGACCCCACGAGAAGAGAATATGGACACCCATCAAAGAAGCAAAGAACGGTGGGTGTCCATTTCTTCCTTTCAGGCCTCGACATTCAGGTGCCGCGACGGGTGATTTCGGGATTGCGCCCCAAAGCGTCAGTGCGTTTTTGTCGCGACTTGCCCCGGCGGGCAACGGAATCCCTGTGCGCGGGAGTGGCCGACGGGCGGGGGGCTATTTGATAACCTGCGCCGCATATTTCATGAAGGCGACAAACTTCTCGTCTTTCCTGACGGGATCGAAATCGTGCTCGGTCCGGATGGCCTCCAGGTCTGTGAAGCCATTGGCGATTGCCTGCTGCAGGTTCTCGACGGTAAGCTCAGCATTTCCGAGGGAGGCGTGGAGGCGCGCCATGGAATAGCTCTTCTCTGCCGAGTTCTGCGCCGAAGTCGACGCGGCCACGCTCAGGCCGCCGGTTCTGTTCAAGACCTCGGGGTCGAGGGCGAGGCCTTTGCGATACTCCTCGAGGCCTTTCTGGAACTTCTTGGTTTCAAAATACAGCGTGCCCAGGTTGATGTGGAACGACGCGTCGTCGTTTTTGATGGAAATCGCCTTCCGGAAATAGGATTCGGCTTTTTTCTTGTTATCCAGGGCGAAATAAACCGAACCCAGGTTGTTGTAGGAGTAGGGATATTTTGGATTGAGCCCGATGGAACGCGTGAAAGCGTCGGTTGCCTCCCTGTAAAACTGCAGGCGGGAATAGGCGATCCCTACCTTGTTGTATATGTATTCGTTGTTCGGATTGAACTGCGCGGCCTCCAGGTACTTGATCAGGGCGGCGTAATAGTCCTTGCGCGCGAAGAGGACGTCGCCTTCGTTTGCAGCCGCGTTCGCCCGCTGTATATTCTCCGGCGACACGGGGACCCGGACGACGGCCGTCCTGCACGCCGCCGCCAGGAGGAGGACAAGCAGGAGAAAACAACGACCTCTGCCGCAAAACGTCTGCCGGGGAAGAGTGATTCCGGTTTTGATTCGACAGGCCTTCAGCACCATTTCCTACATGTTAGGCCTTACGGGCGACCGGCGCAAGACGTTCCGGAGGCGGGGGGCTACCGGGAAAGCGGTCGTGCGTTACAGAGGGGATAGGTTTGCCGTCGTCCGATCGGCAGGAAATCTCAACGAAGGCTGCAGCCGGCTACAGGGTTCCGACAAAGCTCGACGCTTTGATCTTGAAATCGAACGTATGCTGGGTGACGAACAGGTCCACCGGCACGGAGTATTCGACGACGACGTGGATCTGGCCGGCGAAGCGCTCCACCTTGACGTTTTCATCCTTGAGGCGGACCTCGTTTTTCCTGGCCACGTCCAGAATATTCTGTTTGACGACTTCATTGCCGAAGAAACGTGCGCCGGCGCGGCTGACTTCAGTCTTTACATCCCCTTCCAGGCCTTTGTAGGCGAAGTATGGGGGGCCCACCCGCACGCCGATGAGGATCGCGGCGCCGGCCAGAAGAATGGAAACAAGGCAGCCGAGCGAGCCTTTACCGTCCTCACCTCTTCCTCTCACGCGATTGCTCCGGGTTTGCATATTTCTCCCCTCGAGGGAATGCTTCCTCAAGACTGATCGGCTGGAGGCAGCCCTTGCATTAGGGATGGCTGCAAATGAAGCTGCAGGCGGGCGTCATTCCACTTTGAGCACGGCAAGGAAAGCCTCCTGCGGGATCTCCACCTTGCCCAGCTTCTTCATTCGTTTCTTGCCTTCTTTCTGCTTTTCCAGCAGCTTGCGCTTGCGGGTGATGTCGCCTCCATAGCATTTCGCGATGACATTCTTCCGCATCGGGCGAACCACCTCGCGGGCGATCACTTTGCTGCCGATCGCGGCCTGGATGACGACCTCGAACATCTGGCGGGGAATCAGCTCCTTCATCTTGGCGGCGAGCATCCTGCCGCGCGGTTGTGCATTGTCCTGGTGGACGATCAGAGACAGGGCATCCACCGGATCCCCGCTCACCAGAATGTCCAGCTTTACCAGCCGCGATTCTTTGTAGCCTGAGAAGTGATAGTCAAGCGATGCATAGCCGCGGGAAACGGACTTCAGCCGGTCGTAGAAATCGAGCACTATTTCGGCGAGCGGGAGTTCGTAGGTGATCAGCACCCGGTTTGCCGTCACGTATTCGAACCCTTTCTGCTCGCCCCGTTTCTCCTCGGCGAGTTTCAAGATCGGCCCGACATAATCGCTGTGCGAAAGAATCATCGCCGTAATCATGGGCTCTTCGAACTTCAGGATATCTCCCGCGGCGGGGAGCTTCGAGGGATTATGCACCTCGAACACCTCCCCGTTCTTGTTGGTGATGCGGTAGCGCACACCCGGTGCCGTAGTGATCAGAGACAGGCTGAACTCGCGCTCCAGTCGCTCCTGCACGATCTCCATGTGCAGCAAGCCAAGAAAGCCGCAGCGAAAACCGAAGCCGAGCGCCCCGGAAGTGTCCGGCTCATAGTAGAACGACGAGTCATTCAACTGGAGTTTCTCGAGAGCGTCGCGCAGATCCTCGTATTGCGCGTTATCGGTCGGGTAGAGCCCTGAGAATACCATCGGCTTGACTTCCTGGAATCCCGGGAAGGGCTCCCCCGTGGGCCGGCCATCTTCCGTGATTGTGTCCCCGATCTTGCTGTCGGAAATGCGCTTGATGCCGGCCGCGACATATCCGACTTCCCCCACCGACAGCTCTTCCACAGGCTGGAATTTGGGCGTGATCACGCCGATCTGTTCCACAAAAAAAGCCTGCTGGGTTGCCATCAGGCGGATCTTCATTCCCTGGCGCAATGTGCCGTCCACAACGCGGACAAGCACGATGACACCGCGGTAGGGGTCGAACCAGGAATCGAAGATCAATGCCCTGAGCGGCTTGGCGTACTCTCCCCTGGGCGGCGGGAAGCGGTGGACGATGGCTTCCAGGATTTCCTCGGTGCCGGTCCCCTCCTTGGCGCTTGCCAGGATTGCATCCTTGGCGTCCAGTCCGATGATGTTTTCGATCTGCTCCCTGGATCGCTCCACGTCGGCGCTGGGAAGATCGATCTTGTTGATGACGGGGACGATCTCCAGGTGGTGGTCAAGAGCCAGGTAGGTGTTGGCGAGCGTCTGGGCTTCTACTCCCTGCGATGCGTCGACAATGAGGAGCGCTCCTTCGCACGCCGAGAGGCTCCGGGACACCTCGTATGAGAAATCGACGTGCCCGGGTGTGTCGATGAGGTTCAAAATGTATTCGTTGCCGTCTTCGGCAAGGTAATTCAGGCGCACGGCATGCGCCTTGATGGTTATGCCCCGCTCCCGCTCAAGATCCATCGCATCGAGCACCTGCTCCGACATCTCCCGGGCCGAGAGAGCTCCGGTCATTTCCAGCAGCCGGTCGGCGAGCGTTGACTTGCCGTGGTCGATGTGCGCGATGATGGAAAAATTACGAATATACGCCTTGTCGGTCAATGCGCCGCGTCCTCTGCGAAAGTGCCGATGCAAACCGCAAATGATAACACACTGGAGGCGATGCATCAGGCGGGCAGTGCTACGAACGAGTGCAATCGGAAGTGAGACTCAATCCTCGCAAAATTCAGGTCGCGCAACGGTCAACGACAAGAGAATTTATCAATGGTCATTTGTCGTCTGGCCGCTGCAAACCTCCGGCCCGTGCGGTCCTGATCGCGCTCGGAGCGGGTGAAGTACCCGAGCGCAGAGCCAACCTGCCGAGCCCCCAAATGACAATTGACAAATGATTGACAGGTTTTTTTGTTGAGCCTCACTTCCGATTGCACCCACGACGAGTCCGGCCCGTATCATGATGTACGTGGTCTGTCCTTCCATCACCGGTGGCGGAGGACTCCCCTTCTTTCGCAGAATCCCGCGACCGGGCATCGGGTGCACCAGGGGGAAACCGGGAGGCAAAGGTTCTGTCCGAAGGTAACGAGGAGGTCGTTGTAAGTTTTCCAGCGCTTCCTGGGGAGTTTCGCCCGCAGGGCAAACTCCGTTTTTTCCGGAGTCTGCGTCCTGACATACCCCCACCGGTTTGAGATCCGGTGGACGTGAGTGTCGACGCAAATCCCGTAATCTCCGAAGCCCACGGTAACAACCAGGTTGGCGGTTTTCCTCCCCACGCCGGGGAGGGCGAGGAGAGCCTCGATGGTGCGCGGCACTTTTCCGCCGTGATCACGCAACAGGATCCGACATGTGGCTTTCAGGTTGCGCGCTTTGGTGCGGTAGAAACCAACGGGATAGATCAGTCTTTCGATCGTGCGGAGAGGGAGCGCCGCGAGAGCCTCCGGTGTGGGGGCGTGAAACAGCAGGCGGCGTGATGCCTGTTCGGTGACAGCATCCTTGGTGCGAAGAGACAGAATGGTGCTGACGAGTGTTTCGAATGGCCGGTCTGACGCCTGGTCGGCAACGACCGCCACGGCCGGCACTTTCCATTTGTGGATCTCCCTTCTCAGCACGCGCAACGCTTTTTCGATCGTCTCCGTGGTCATTTTCCGGCAGCTCCCCGCATGCGGTATAATAACAGGCCATTCTATCGCAGAAAGTGTGCCCAGGCGGACAGGCGGATTATGATGAAGAAGGCGCCACAACGCGAATCGGATTTTTCCTACTCGAACATCCCCTATGGAAGGGCCCTCATCCATTCGTCGAAGTTCAAAATCAGCACATCCTTTATGCCCTGCGGCGATCAGGCGAATGCGATCGAGAAGCTGACGATGGGTATGGAGGAAGGGGCGGAGGCCCAGGTCCTGCTCGGGGTTACCGGGTCAGGCAAGACCTTCACGATGGCCAAGGTGATCGAGGCACTGCAGCGGCCGACCCTGGTGCTCGCACATAACAAGACGCTCGCCGCCCAGCTCTACCGGGAATTCAAGAACTTCTTTCCAGGCAACGCGGTCGAGTACTTCGTTTCCTACTATGACTACTACCAGCCCGAGGCGTACATCGCAGCCACGGACACCTACATCGAGAAGGACGCGCTGGTCAATGACGAAATCGACCAGTTGCGGCACTCGGCCACTCGATCGCTCTTTGAACGGAGAGATTGCATCATCGTGGCCAGCGTTTCCTGCATCTACGGCCTGGGTTCGCCGGAGGCCTACTACGGCATGCTTCTCTTCCTGGAGCGGGGACAGCACATCCGGCGTGACGAGATTCTGCGCCGTCTGGTGGAAATGCAGTTTTCGCGCCAGGATTTCGAGCTCGATCGCGGGCACTTCCGTGTGCGCGGCGATGTGGTGGAGGTGTTCCCGACCTACGAGGATTATGCGCTCCGGATTGAAATGTTCGGCGACGAAATCGACTCGATCGCGCAGATCGATCCCGTTACCGGCCGGACTCTCAAAAAACACGAGCGGCTGCCGATCTACCCCAAATCTCATTATGTGCAGCCTCGCGACCAGCTCCTGCGGGCCATCGAGACCACGAAGGAAGAGCTCGAGGAATGGCATACGCATCTCATGCGGGAAGGGAAGGAACTGGAGGCGCACCGTGTGCGGCAGCGCACGCTGTTTGACCTTGAGATGATGAAGGAGCTCGGCTACTGCCGGGGCATCGAGAACTATTCCCGCCATTTGACGGGGCGCAGACCGGGCGAGCCGCCGCCCACTCTACTCGACTACATGCCCCGCGACTCGATTCTCTTCGTGGATGAGAGCCACGCCACGATCCCGCAGGTGCGCGGAATGTACTTCGGCGACCGTTCGAGAAAAGAGAACCTCGTGAAATACGGGTTTCGGCTGCCGTCGGCACTCGATAACCGGCCGCTCAACTTCGGGGAATTCGAAGCACGAGTGAACCAGGTCGTGTATGTCTCGGCCACTCCGGGACCCTATGAATTGACCAGGTCAGGAGGAGTGGTGGTGGAGCAGATCGTGCGCCCGACCGGGCTCACTGATCCGGAGATAGAGATTCGTCCGGTTGCCGGGCAAGTGGACAGCCTGATGGAAGAGATCCGGCTCCGCGCGGAGCTCGGGGAGAGGGTTCTGGTCACCACCCTGACCAAACGCATGGCGGAAGACCTTTCGGACCACTACCTCGAGCAGGGCTTGCGAGTGCGCTACCTTCACTCGGAAATCGAGACCCTGGAGCGGGTGCGGATCCTGCGCGCTCTTCGGGCAGGCGAGTTTGACGCTCTGATCGGCATCAACCTGCTCCGCGAAGGCCTCGACCTGCCGGAAGTCTCCCTCGTTGCCATCCTCGATGCCGACAAGGAGGGTTTTCTACGCTCCACGACCTCACTGATCCAGACCATGGGCCGGGCTGCGCGTCACATCAACGGCAAGGCTGTGCTCTTTGCCGACACGGTTACCGGCTCCATGGAGGCGGCCATTCAGGAAACCAATCGGAGGCGGGAAGCCCAGAAGCGTTACAACGTGGAAAATCACATCGTCCCTCAATCTGTGATCAAGCCGCTGGATCCGGAAATGATCCGGATCTACGAGGGCGATTACTACGAAATTCCCGAGGTGGCGGAAACAGCGGGAGCATACTCTTCACCGGAAGAGGTGGACCGGGAGATCCGGAGGCTTGAGGCGGAGATGCGGGAAGCCGCCAGGCAATTCGAGTTCGAAAAAGCTGCCGCCTTGCGTGACCAGGTCAAGAAGCTCAGGAAACTGGAAATGGAATTTCTCTCTCCGGAGATCGGCTCATGATCCATACGATCCAGCGAGGCCGCCCCCTGAGAGGCACCGTCCTTTGCCCCGGAGACAAGTCGATCTCCCACCGCTATGCGATGTTGGCGGCACTGGCCCACGGCACGTCGGAAGTGAGAAATTTCTCCCCGAGCCTGGATTGCCGCAGTACCCTGCAATGCCTGCGAAGTCTGGGAGTAGAGATCCTGGAGCAGCGGGAGTCAATTCTGATTCCAGGCCGCGGCCTGCGGGGCCTGACCAGCGCTGCGGAGGTCCTCGACGCGGGCAATTCCGGCACTACGATCCGGCTGCTTTCCGGCATCCTGGCCGGACAGCATTTTTCGTCGACAATTACCGGGGACGAATCGCTCTCCAGGCGTCCCATGGCGAGAATCATCGAGCCTCTGCGCCTCATGGGTGCGAAAATCGAAGCGGCCGATGGGGGCCTGCCGCCGCTGCGCATTCGCGGAGGCGGGCTTCGTGCCGTCCGCTATGAGCTTCCCGTGGCCAGCGCCCAGGTGAAATCTTGCATTCTGCTTGCCGGCCTGTTTGCCGACGGCCTGACCGCCGTGAGAGAACCAGTCGCGACCCGGAATCACACGGAGATCGCACTGCGGCAATTCGGTGCTGCAATCCGGCTCAGCGAAAGCTGGATCGAGATCGAACCGGAGCCGAAACTCAACGGGCTTGGCCTCAGCGTCCCTTGCGACCTCTCCAGTGCGGCCTTTTTCATCACCGCTGCCGCGCTGACTCCCGGCTCTGAAATCCTGCTTCACGACATTGGCACGAATCCAAGCCGCCGGGCGCTCTTGGATTACCTCAAGCTGGCCGGAGTGGACCTCGCGGTCCTGAACGAGTCTGAATCCGCGGGCGAGGCTAGAGGAGACATCCGCGTCCAGTACGATCCTGCGCTCCCGGGGCGAGCGCTTCCTCCGATCCAGGCGGAGCTGACAGCCTCGCTTATAGATGAAATCCCGGTGCTGTCGGTGCTGGGCGCGCTGTCCGGCGGACTGGTTGTTCGGGATGCACGCGAACTGCGTGTGAAAGAGAGCGATCGGCTTGCCGCAATCGCACGCAACCTCCGTGCTATGGGGGCGGAGGTGGAGGAGCACGCTGACGGGATCGCGATCTCCGGCGGGCGGTCGCTGCGGGGCGCGAAAATCGAAACCTGGGGCGATCATCGCATCGCGATGGCGTTCAGTGTCGCAGGTCTGGCGGCTGACGGTGTAACACACATAACCCAGGCCGAGTGCGCCGGCGTGAGTTTCCCGCAGTTTTTCGAAACGCTGGCACGCCTTCGTCAGCGGTAGGATCAGCGTCAATTGTCCGCAGCGCCGGCACGGATCAGATAGTGGGATCTGTTGGTCAGGACCTGCTTGACGTACCCGCGAGTTTCGCTGAAAGGGATCCGCTCCACAAATACCGCCATGTCAGAGTCCCCGAACTCATGCACCCAGCGGTCCACCCTGGTATGGCCGGCGTTGTATGCCGCAAGGGCCAATTCCACTCTGCCGCCATAGCGCTGGAGGAGCGACGCGAGATAGCGCGTGCCCAGTTCGATGTTTGTCTCCGGCTGGTACAGCCTGCTGGCTGTATACCTCTTGATTCCCGCCTGGGCTGCCAAGGCGCGTCCGGTCGACGGAAGCACTTGCATCAGGCCCCGTGCGCCTGCCCTGGATAGGGCGGAGGCCTGGAATGCGGATTCCTGCCGGATCAATCCCAGGACCAACTCCGGATCCAAACGGTTTCGTGTCGCATGCTGCCGGATGATGTCGATATGGCGCACAGGAAAGAGCATTTCCCAGACCTGGCTGGGTAGTGAGAGCGTGGGGAGGATTGTGTAGTCGGGAAATACCCGGCGCAAAGTGGAAATGACCCCGTAATAATCATTCTTGCCGGCATACACACGCGACAAGGCATAGCATATCGCCGCAGTCCGGGGGGTCGCGTCACACGCACGAGCCAACTCCGCGGAAGCCAGATCCTGTAAACCTGCCGCCTCAAGCTGGCGGGCCCGTTCAATCACCGGCACTACCGCGGGCGAAAGCTGAGGAATAGCCGGCGAATTGAGCCGGAGTGAGTCCAACCGCTGCTGCGCAGCGCCATCACCCTTCGCGGTGGAGCCGGCAGGAGGGCTCACCGCAGATGGGGCCAGGGAGGCCATGGCCTCCCTGGCCCGCTGGCCGTAATAGCTGTTTTCCGCTAAATCTGCGGCGCGTCGAAAAAAACGGACCGCCCGTTCATTATTGCCGAGTTGTTCCCAGCAGCGCCCCATCCAATACGCCGGCGCGCCGGCAGTGCCCGGGCTGGAGTAGGAGAGAAGGAATTGCCCGAAACGGTCCAGAGCGTCCTCATAGCGTTTGTTCGCGAAGGCAAATGTCGCCAGCCTCCACAGGGCCCGCTCCGCATAATCGCCCTTCGGGAAGTTGCCGACGAGCGCCAGATAGGCTTCCTCGGCATATGCGCTGCGGTTGTCGACATCGTAATACGTTGCCACCGAATAGAGCAGGCTTTCGGAAGAGAGGGATCGGGGATACAGCCGCAAGGCCCGGTCCCGCCGTTCCAGGAATGCGGCTTCGTTCCGCAGACCCCGGTAACATACCGCTTCCAGATAGTTGACCCTGGCGGCAAGAGCCGGGTCGGTGATGCGTCGCAGATATTTCAACGCTTCGGTCCAGCGGGTCAGGTTCGTGTCCGCATCGGCTATCAGGGCAGCCACCCTGTCCGCCTGCAGCTTTGCGGCATTCGTTGTGTCCAGTTTCAGCAGCAGCCTTCTTGCATCCAGGTTTCTGCCTGCTCGGATGAGGTTTTCGCTCCTCCGGATGAGCTGTTCCCGGTTTTCGGGTCTGGTCTGAAAAGCGGGAGACAATGCCTGCAATCGCCGTTCGGTGCGGACAGCCTCGTTCGAGCCCGGATTTTCAGAATAGATTTCCAGATAAACCCGGATTGCCTCTCTGCGTTCGCCGGTCCTCTCCAGCGCCTCCGCCCTCAGGATTCCGGTTTTTGCGCCACTTTCGGATTGCGGAGCCTGCAGAACTTTCAGCGCCTCGGATGCTTCGCCCAGTTTCAACAACGACTCCGCTTCGCCGCGCACTGCTTCGGCTGCCAGCGGCGAGTCAGGGTAGCGCTTCCGTAGGGCGCGAAAAAGCGCCGATGCCTCTCTGCCTTTGCCGAGTTCGAACGAGGATCTTGCCCTGAAGAGCTGTATGTAATCCGCCACGGCGGTCGAGTCCGCCGCCCTCTCATCCGGGAGCGAATCCAGGGCTGCGGCAAACCGGCCGCCCGAAAAGTGTTCCACACTCTTCCCGAAAGCAGTCAGTGCCGCCTGCAACTCGGCATGGTAAGCGTGCTGCAGCGGGTCGATCCCGGGCGGGACTCTGTCCGGCGCCTCCCCGCTTTGGCAAATCGCCCCGCCTGCCCGGATGGCCAGCAGGATTGCGAGGACCAGGGATAGAAGTCTCCGGGGAGTAGTGGACATCGCCGACTCCCGGCTTGCCTCTTCGTTCTTGGGAAGATTCCGCTGCAAGTCCGCCTAGCTTTCGACGCGAGGGCCGGGATAATCGCTCCCCATCGCAGATGGATCGTTCTCCCCGAGGATACGGACGAGTTCGTCGTGGAAATAATCGACCCGGCGCGAAACGACCGGCGAGATCCTTCTTTCATACATATCGCGGCTGCGATCAATATCCCGCTTGAGCCTCACATACAAATCCCTGTTTTGCCGTCCTTCCACCACACGCTGCTCATTATAGAGTTTTATTTCGGAAGCCAGCAAGCGCGCAAACCGTTTTGCATCCGCGTGCAGCTTTTCCTCCTCGCTCAACGGCTGCACTTCCCTCAGAACGGCGCTTCTGACTGGCTCGGGGACTTCGGTTGCGGGATGAGGGAACGGCGCACCCTCCGGCTTTGCAGTCTCCGGAGGCGGCGATTCGACAGGTTCGTGTTCCTCTGGGACGGGCGGCGTGAGGGGACGGATCTGTTCTGCAGTTTCGGGTTCGACCAGGCGCTCGATTTCCGGGACGGGAGAGAGCGCCTCCTCCGCCGCCGGAATCTCGGGTACAATCTCCTCTGCCTCCAGCTGATCTGCGGCTTCCGCTGCGGGCGCGGCTTCCGGGATCGGCGCAGCGGTCAGTTCCTCCGCAAGCGGCGCAACAGGGACCTCCTCGAAAACGGATTCCGCGGGCGCCGCTTCCAGAACGGGTTCCACCTGCGGTTCATACGAAACGGGGGTTGCCAGCGCCTCTTGTGAAACAGTTTCTGATGCAACGACCTCCGGCACCGGCTCCGGGACGGCTTCCCGGATCTCCGGTTCCAATGGTTCTTCCGGGGGAATAGGAGTATGCAACCCGCCTGCATCCGCCGATGCAGCTTCCGGCTCGACAGGGCTCTCGTCAGGCGCCGCTGCCGCCGGTTCCGCAGGAGGCGGGGCCGCGGGCTGAGCCTCCGCCCCGGTTGTCGCAATAGGCTTCGGGCTTTGCATTTCGTGCAATATCCGGAGCGCCATGTTTTCGACGCAGAGACCGGTCAGGTCCATCAACACGCACAGCGGTTCCAGGTCGCACGTGCGTCCCTCAGCAGCTAACGCCAGTAGCACCGCGATAGGGCGGCGGATCGCCTTCAGCGGGAAAGCATGCCAGGGATCTTTCCTGCCATCAGGCAGCAGGACCGAGAGGCAGGTCTCCCCTTCGTGGTCGTCGGCCGTCGTCAGGCCATCCGCTTCCAGCGCACTCCGGAGCAGCGGACTTTCCCAAGGAGCCAGGACAGAACCGTCCAGCTTCGCAGCCGCGCATGCTTCAATTCCACGGGAGGACCAGGCAACAAACTGGCTTTCCCTCACAACGAACAGCACAAGGCGGGGGGCGAATCGGCTCGCTGCGTCGAGCAAGAGGTTCAGGATCTCCTCCTGGGTTTCCTTCTGCCGTATCTCGTGCGCGAAATGTGCAAGAAAGGACCTCTCCTCGTCCCGGCTACGAACGCTCTCCCTGTTCGCATCCGAAATGGCTTCTGCGAAAATCGCTTCCACAGGGGAAACATCCGCGCCGCGGGTCGATCCCAACCTTGCCGTAATCTGATCGACGGCGGATGCCGAGGAAGAGAGCGTGGCCCGCAGAGCCCGAAACTCGTCTTCAAAGCTCAGCAGGTGCGCCGCCAGCATACGGCGCATCTCGGCCTGCAGTCGGCTTGCATGATCGTGACCGGAAGGCATGTGCGTCTCCTAATTATTCAAAATAAAAAGGATACAGATATCTTTGCATCTACCGAAAGTGCCGGGAAGTGTCAATAAACTTTCCCCGCTGTAGGGCAGATCGGTCACTGGGGGACAATACCTTAGAACACGATGTTATAATTGTAATCGAGGCAGAAGAGCGAGATCCGGCTCTTCCGCCTGCGAGCGGCTTGCCTGCGCACTCCTGACCTTCCAGAAAACGGGGAAAATACTCCAATCCGTTCCCCTCTGCCGGTTTGTCGGACAAGGGAGAAGGAGATTGAGAACCTGTTTCCGCAGTGATCCGGTCTATAACCGGCGCGCCGAATTCTCGATCACCTTACTCAGCTTCTCGATGCTTTTGGAGAGAGATGAGTAGGATGGCCGTTTGAGCAAATCCACCGAGACGGTGGAGGTCTTTGATTCCTCAGCCATGGCCTTCAGCTGGCTGTTGAGATCGAGTGCAACCTCGCGGAGTCGCACGATGGCGTCAATGCCGAGCTGTTCCACCGGAGTGTCCTTCAGCAGGTCCTGATCGGTTCTGAGATCGATGTACTCCAGGGACCGGTCAGTTCGAATCGCTTTGGCCAGGATCCGGATCTGGCGCGTGTTGGCTTCGATCTCCTTCACGTCTACCGGCTTCCCGGCACGAGCTTCGTTCAGCAGGGATTCCAGTTCGTCAACCACCGCGAGCAACTGCATGCTGAGCCCGAGCGGCCTACGTGCTGCAAGGAAAGCGAACTGGGGCGTGAGAAGGGGCTCGGAATTGCGCAGGAACCGGCTCGTGTCGAGATTGAAACGATACATGTAGCCGAGATTCATCAAGAAATTCTGCCACATGAAGTAGGCGTTGTTGTTCCTGAATGAGGTTCCCTCCAGCCTCGGTGCAGGTGCATAGGAACCCCCGCCGGAGGTGCCGTAATATCCCGAAGACATGTTGCCGCCGCTGCCACCGGAGGAAACCATTCTGGAGGATTCGCCGCCTGAAGAAGTGCCCCGCGTAGAAACGGATGTTGTCGACGAAACCGTAGCCGCACCGGTGCTGTTTCCTGTGCTCCTTCCGGTATCACCACCACCAGTCGCTCTCCCTCCGCTCTGAGAGCTCCCTTGGCTCTGGGCCTGATTCTGCGCCGCCAGCGGCAAAGCAATGAGGCAAACAACTGCCAAAACCCTTGATAGGAACTTCATGGCTATTCCCTCGCTTCCTGCGGCTTTCACCCGCTCTTGTTCGCTAACGATATCACATCCTGGCGTTCCGCTACAAGCACTATGGATGTGACGCCTCGGATCGACAAAAGGTTCAGCGGAGCATGCACTTTGCGGGATGTTGCGGCCGTAATCGACCGCGGCCCCTATAACATGCACTAACTGGAAAAGAAGAAGCGGCGAAGCAGAAGGCGTCATTCCGCTTCGCCGCCCACGAAGGAGGTTATTGAATGGGTACTCTATTAGACGAAGCAGAGGCGAGAAAAGTTTCCTTTTCTTTGTCCATTCACAAAAAAGTGAACTTCGGATGGATTGCTACGAGACGAAGGCCCGCTCCTCCCTGCCTGCTCGCGAAATTTTCCTCCCGCCTCGAGCATACTCCGTATAATCAGTACGTATGAGAAACCGGCTGTGTCAACAAACCTGTGCCCGGCTTCTGGTCCTCCTGCTGGCATGGCAAGCCGTCCCCGAATTGAGTTGCCGGAATGAGCCTGCTCGCCGCGCCTCAACGGAGGATCCGCTCATTCGGGAGAGGAGGGCCAAAGATGCTGCCTTCAGGTCAAGCCCCCAATCGCCTGTTCCCGTGGCGGATCGGGGAGCGTTTCAGGGCCTCAATTATTTTCCGATCAACCCGGCGCTGCGATTTCACGTGAAATTAAACCGCTACCAGGTCCCGGAGCGGCTCCGAATGACCACAAATACCGGAGAAATCCGGGAGGCCCTGCGCTACGGGCACTTCGAGTTTCGCCTGGAAGCCCAGGATCTCCGTCTTCAAGTTTACCGTATGGAAGACAGCTCGGCTCCGGGAAAACCCAATCTCTTTATCCCTTTCCGCGATGCCACCTCCGGCAAAGAAACCTATGGAGCCGGCCGCTACCTGGATCTGGCTGAGAATACCTCCGGGTATTACGAGCTGGATTTCAACCTTGCCTACAATCCCTATTGCGCCTACGGCGGGGATTTCAGCTGTCCCGTGCCACCGGAAGAAAACCGCCTGCCCGTCGCGATTAGAGCCGGCGAAAAGGCGTATGCGCCGGAGAAAGGTCCGGCGGCGGGTGTATCATCGTGGGAAAAAAAGGCGCTCGCAGGAACGGAACCTGCGAGCGCCCGGGTAATTCAGGTGAGGGGACAATCCAAATAACTCTTCCCACTGCCTGCCGGCGGCCGGTACGGTATGATGCCAGTCGGCAATCCGGCTACATGTGCATATTCCAAGCAATTAGCATTCCTGATTTGCGGAAGATTCTAGTGTCGAGATTTTGACTGGCAATAAGTAGTTTTATTTTAATCACTTATAGAGATTATTTCGTGCCAGGGCAAATTGGAATCGGGACTCCACCCCAGCAGGTTACTATTGAGATTGTAATCATTTCTGACAGACGGGACGGCAGTGCGCCGCAAACCCTGGGCGGAGATCAAACAATCACTTGAAAATAAACACCTTGCCTTGTGGAGTGCCTGATCTGTGCCGGTGTAAGACAAACCGACATCCACCGTCATCCGGAGCCGAAAAAATCTCGCCGCCAGTTTTTGCGGCCTGTGTGCATTCCGTGCCGGACGGGAGGGCAGGCCGCTGTCAGGATTCCGACATGCCGGACCCTATTTTGAGCATGCGGAGAGGGCGCCTTCCACGTTGATGGCGCTGCTTCCGAGTTCGATGCTGACGATTCTGCCCTGTTCATCGATTACGAAAGTGGCACGGTTGGCGAAACCGCGTTCCTTATTGAACACGCCATAAAGGGTAGCCACCTGGCCTTTGGAATCGCTCAGGAGCGGGAAGTCCGCTCCGTTCTGGCGGGCAAATTCCTTCTGATCGGCGACGGAATCGACGCTGATGCCCAGCACCTGGGCATTGGACTCCCGGAACTTATCCAAATTGTCCCGGTAGGCCCGGACCTCGCGCGTTCAGCCGGAGGTGAAGGCCTTGACGTAAAATGCCAATACTACCTTCCGCTTACCCACCAGACTGGAGAGGCGGACCGGATTATTGTCCTGGTCCGGCAGAGTGAAGTCCGGTGCCGTATCGCCGGTCTTCAATGTGGCAGTTTGGACTGCTGCGGGCTGTTGTGCGTAGCCGGCGGGGAAGCTCGCGGCCGCCAGCAAAAGAACTGCTGCTGCAAATGCTCGTGCCATGAAGCATGCTCCTTTCGCAACCTCTGCAGTAACTCTAGCTGCACTTCTCCGCCTCGTCAAATCAGGACGTGGATAACTTGGACCGCCTTTCCGGAAACGGTGACGATGTTCCGCGATTGCCTTGTGTGCACGATTTCCCCGCAGGCACGCTTGCTGCCTGCCGCAAATTATGATAAAAGGATGAGATATTTACCGGACACCCTTGATTCTCGCGAGGCTACCATGTCTGATCTGAACCAGGATTTGAGAGAACTGCTCGTCCGCACAAAAATCTCCGTGCTCCCCGAGGATTACCTTGCGATCCGGCTTCCCGTGGACGTTAAGCCGCTTCCAGGAGAATGGTATCGGCCCGCGACGACCCACTTTGCAGTGTTTATCCGCGAACCGAAGGAAATCAGCCTGATCGTGTCGCGGCGAAAGTGGCTGCGCATGCAGAGCATCTTTGACAAGTACCATGTTTCGGGCCCCATGAAGGTAATCTCTTTCGACAACAAGATCTCGATGGTGGTGCCGGGTTATATGTGTACGATCGGCAGCGTGCTCGCGGATGCCAAGATCAGCGCCATCCCGATTTCGACACTGTGCGGCGACCACTTGCTCGTGCAGAAGGCTGATCTGCCTCGTACTGTACGGCTGCTTCGCCAGTTTATCCATCAATGCCAGGACTGAGCCGCCGCTAGGTTTCGGCCCATCTGCGGAGAAAATCCACAAGGAAATTTTCCGATCCTGCTCCCGCCGCCCGCATCGTCAGGTTTTCGCGGGCTGCCGCCATCGCCGACTGGTAGCCTGCCGGGTCAAGTTTGCCCCGCAACAGTTCGACGCGGAGGAAGAGCAGGAACGTCTGCAGCACATCCGTCATGCAGTATTGATTGATTTCCTTTAGGCGCTTCTGGCGATACAGATACTCGACGTCTTCGCCTGCAATCGAGTACTTTCCCGGCAACCCTGCGAGTCGGGACAGCACGTCGAGGGAACCTCGACGCAGAGCGGCGCCAAAATTCGCGAGAAAATCGCAGAGGTCCATGTGGAACGTATCGCTGTAGCGGCTTCCGCGGTAGGTTTGCCTTGATTGACCGGCCGCGAAATACCGCGGCAGCGACAGGCAGTGCTTCAGAGCCTGGATTTCCATGACGGGAAGATCGAATCCCCTTCCGTTGAACGTGACCAGCGTCTCCGAGTTTTCGAATACCTGCCAGAAGCGCGAAACCAGCTCCGCTTCGGGAAAGCGGTCGACACCCAGGCACCCCAGCGCGTGGATCCTGTAGTCCGCATCCGCCTGCAGCGTTGCCACGGCAATCGGGATGTGATAGGGCAGGGGAAAGAAATCGCTCTGCTGCCCGCTACGTTCCAGAATCTCGTCGCGGGCTTTGTCGTAAGCCTGTTCCAAAGTTAGCGTGTCTTCCGGATCGTAGATCTGTTTGACCAGTGCCTTGTCAACCCTGGTCTCAATGTCGAATACCAGATATCGAATCATAAAAGGGCGTTCCCGTCGCACCCGCCATTCTGGACACCCGCCACCATTCTGGACATTCTGGACACCCGCCGCCATTCTGGACGAGGCCTTGCCCGTTGTCAAATGGACTTGCGGCGCATCCCCGCCGGCCATGCCGGAATGAGGCGGCGCCCCGCAGCCTGCACTCGATCTCTGGACCTGAATCAACCCGCCGTAACCCGGACGGTGCATCGAGACGCGCCGCAAGTCTCATGGAATGAACAGAGTGGGAGTTTTTTTAAAGCGCTACATATTGTGGTATGCTGTCTGTTAGGGTACAATATATTGAGATTTTTGATTGACGATGCTCGCGAGATTGTGTACAAGAAACAGCAATCCTCTCTCGGTTCGGAATCGAATCAGGAACGGAGGGAGGGGTCTTCACTGGTCCTTGTCACCATCGAAGTCGTCGAGTCGGATTCACGGGTATTCAGGAGGTTGGAATGGAAAGCAACAGGGCATTGCCCTCGGAGTCGGGAGTCGCGGCGAAGCAACCTGTGGAAGGGGAGGTGGAGCAATCTGCCATGGGGATAGAGTTCGCCCGCCATTTTACCCGGGAGGGCAAGTCTCCCTACGACGAGATCGAGTGGGAGATTCGTACGGCAGCGATTCTGAGCGAAAAGGGGGAAGTGCTATTCCAGCAGGACGACGTGGAGATTCCCTCATCATGGTCTCAGATGGCTACCAACATCGTGGTATCGAAATATTTTCACGGGCAGGTAGGCACTCCGCAGCGGGAACGGAGCGTGAGGAACCTCGTGGGTCGTGTGAGCCGCACGATCACGGAATGGGGGATCAAGGGGGGCTATTTCGCTTCCGACGCGGACGCGCGGGTCTTTCAAGACGAACTGGCGCATCTCCTCCTGAACCAGTATGTGTCGTTTAATTCGCCCGTCTGGTTCAATTGCGGGATCGAGCCGAAGCCGCAGTGTTCCGCCTGCTTCATCAATTCGGTGGAAGACACCATGGATTCCATCCTGGAACTGGCGCGAACGGAAGGGAGGCTTTTCAAGTGGGGTTCCGGGACGGGGACCAACCTGTCTCCGCTGCGTTCCTCCCGGGCCTGCCTCTCGAGAGGCGGAATCGCGTCGGGACCTGTGAGTTTCATGAAAGGATTCGACGCTTTTGCGGGAGTGATCAAGAGCGGCGGCAAGACGCGGCGCGCCGCGAAAATGGTGATCCTCAACATTGACCACCCCGACATCGAGGAGTTTATCGAGTGCAAGGCGAAGGAGGAGAAAAAGGCCTGGGTGCTGATTGAGGCAGGCTACGACAGTGCTGTGGACGGAGAAGCCTACTCGAGCATCTTTTTCCAGAACGCCAACAACAGCGTCCGGGTTACGGACGAATTCATGCAGTGTGTCGAAGCGAGCGGTACATGGGAAACACGGGAACGGCGCACCGGAGAGGTGGTGCAGAGATACAAGGCTCGCGACCTTATGAAAAAGATCGCCGCCTCGGCCCACATCTGCGGCGATCCCGGAATGCAGTTCGATACCACGATCAACAAGTGGCACACCTGCAAGGCCAGCGGCCGCATAAATGCCTCCAATCCCTGCTCCGAGTACATGTTCCTGGACGATTCGGCCTGCAACCTCGCCTCTTTCAATCTGATGAAGTTTGTGGACGAAAAAGGGCATTTCGATGCGGCCGGCTTCCGCCGTGCCGTCGACATCGTGATCTCGGCGCAGGAATTCGTTGTCGACAACGCTTCCTACCCCACGGACAGGATCTCGGCCAACAGCGGTGATTACCGCCCGCTCGGCATGGGCTATGCCAACCTGGGCGCGCTGCTGATGTATAACGGCCTGGCCTACGACAGTGACGAAGGGAGAGATTTTGCCGGGGCAATTACGGCGCTGATGACGGGGGAGGCGTACCTGCAATCCGCCCGCATCGCGTCCGCCAAAGGGCCTTTCCCCGCCTACGCCAGGAACCGGGAGTCGTTCCTCGAGGTCATGCGGATGCATCGCAACTCCCTGCAAAAGTTGAATTCCCGGTACGTTCCCAGGGAGTTGATGCAGGCCGCGCAGGAGGCCTGGGATCTGGCGGTCCTCGAGGGAACCGTGCACGGCTACCGGAATGCCCAGGCCACGGTCCTGGCTCCCACCGGAACAATCGGCTTCATGATGGACTGCGATACCACCGGCGTGGAGCCGGATCTCGCCCTGGTGAAGTTCAAGAGACTGGTGGGTGGCGGGGCGATGAAGATCGTCAACAACACGGTGCCGGCCGCTCTTGCCAAGCTCGGTTATCAGGAAAGCCAGATCGAGGCGATAACGAAATACGTCGATGAAAGCGGCACCATCGAAGGCGCTCCGTTCGTGCGGGAGGAGCACCTGCCGGTCTTCGACTGTGCCTTCAAGGCGCAGCGCGGATCACGCTCCATTCAATACATGGGGCACATCAAAATGATGGGGGCGGTGCAGCCGTTCATTTCCGGCGCGATCTCGAAGACGGTTAACGTGCCCGAGAACATCGCCGTCGAAGATATCATGGAAATCTACATGCAGGCGTGGAAGATGGGATTGAAGGCGATCGCCATCTACCGCGACAACTCCAAGTGCACGCAACCGCTGACCGCACACAAGGGCAAGCCTGCGGCACGGCCGGCGGAAGGCCCGACCTTCCGGCCCGTGCGCCGGAAACTGCCCGCGGAACGGCGGGCCATCACGCACAAGTTTTCGATCGGAGGGCACGAAGGCTACATCACCGTGGGCATGTACGACGACGGGCAGCCGGGCGAGATTTTCCTCGTGATGGCAAAGGAAGGGAGTACCATCTCCGGCCTCATGGATTCCTTCGCCACGGCGATCTCGATGGCTCTGCAATATGGTGTTCCCTTGCGTGTCCTCATCGACAAGTTCGCCCATGTGCGCTTCGAGCCCTCGGGGCATACCGGAACTCCCGAAGTCCCTTATGCTAAATCGATCGTGGATTATATTTTCCGCTGGCTGGCAGCCAAATTTCTGCCGGTCGCGGATCAGATCCAGGCCGGCGTCCACGTCCGGGAAAGCGCTTCCGCCACCGCCCCTGCCGAAAGCGGACCGGGCAACAGCCGGAATCCGCTGGCAAGCATGAAAACCATGTACGCGCTCGACGACGCCCCAACCTGTGCCGGATGCGGGAGCATCATGGTGCGCAACGGCTCGTGTTACAAGTGCATGAACTGCGGCGAAACCAGCGGGTGTTCGTAGGTCAGACTTCAGAGCTCAGACTTCAGGCATCGATTCCGGCCCGAGGCTCATCCTTGCGGGCGGAATCCTGTCCGGATCATCAGAAGAAAGCCACGAATTGCACGGATTGACACCAAAAAGCAAAGTATCCGGCAGCGGCAAAGTACTTCGTGAGATCTGTGGCTGTATTGCTGCGCTCGCGCATGCTGGCGCCAAACCGGGAGTTGATCTGCGCCCCGCGATTGATTAGGCTTTCTGTCTGAAGTCTGATATCTGAAGTCCGAGGTCGTTCATGAAATTCCTCCAGTTCATGTTTCGAAACGTGATGCGCAACCGTCGGCGCACGTTCCTCACGATCACCAGCATCGCGGTTTCCCTTTTCCTGGTCGCGCTGCTGCGCACGGTGCTGACCGAGCTGGAGAGCCCGCCCTCGACTCCGGAGTCCGCGCTTCGCCTGGTGACGAGGCACCGGGTGTCCCTGGCCAACACCCTGCCCGTGGCATATCGCGGCAGGATCGCTCAGGTGGAGGGAGTGGATGCCGTAATTGGACTGATGTGGTTCGGAGGTGTATACAAGGATCCCAAGAATTTTTTCCCGCAGTTTGCCGCGGACACGGATGGTTTTTTCACGCTCAATCTCGATATGCGGTTGCCGGAGGCCGAAAAGCAGGCGTACCTCGCCGACCGGACCGGCGCTCTCGTCGGTGACAATCTCGCCGAGCGGTTCGGCTGGAATTTGGGGGAGAAGATTCATCTGACCGGCGCCCTGTTCGAGTTCGATCCGGAGTTGACCATTCGCGGCATTTACAGCGGCGGGTCGGACGACGGCAGCAGCCTGTATTTTCACTGGGACTACTTCAATGAAGGCATGGGCAACGCCGGCTTCACGGGCACTTTTTCGATCCGCTTGCGCGCCCCGGAAGAGGCAGCGGCGGTATCGCAGAGGATCGACGACCAGTTCCGAAACAGCACGGCGCCGACCAAAACCGAGACCGAGAAGGCCTTCGTGCTCGGTTTTATCTCGATGCTGGGGAACGTCCGTCTGCTGATCAGCGCCATCGCTTCGGTTGTGATCTTCACCATCGTGCTCGTCGCCGCCAACACCATGGCGATGTCGATCCGCGAGCGGGTGCGCTAAATAGGGATCCTCAAGGCGCTCGGCTTCCGCAGATCCCACATCCTCGTGTTTCTCGTCGGCGAGTCGACCCTGCTTGCCCTGGGCGGTGCGCTGATTGGATCGGTTGGAGCGCGGTTGCTGTTTTCGAGGATCAAGATGTCGCAACTGACGGCCGGCTTTGTCCAGCGGTTCCACGTGACGACGGGTACGCTCGCATGGTGCGCGGCCATCGGACTTTTTGTCGGCGTGGTGGCGGCCGGAATCCCGGCCTGGCGTGCAGCCCGGCGCAGAGTGGTGGAAGCCCTGCGCGGGGTCGACTAGGCGCGGCAGCCTGCAGGAGCAGACGCGTTGAAGATCCCGCTTCGATACAACCTGGGCAGTCTCCTGGCGCGGCGCACGGGCACCGCGATGACCGTAGTCGGCATCGGACTCACGGTCGCCATCTTCGTCATCATGACCGCGCTGGTGTGGGGTCTGGAATCGACCTTCGTCGAGACCGGCCACGACAATCAGCTGATCGTGATTCGCCAGGGCTCCCTGAACGAAACCAACAGTTACTTCGGTCGGGATTTGTTTCAGGTCGTGCGGTTCCTGCCGGGCGTCTCCCGAGGCGAAAACCGTGAGCCGCTGGCCTTTGGGGAGATTGTCGTCAACGTCAACCATACCCGCATCGACGGAGAGAACTCGAACTTCATCCTGCGCGGCACCGTCGAACCGGCGCTTGCGCTGCGCCCGGAAGTCCGCCTCGTCGAGGGGCGCATGTTCCGCGGCGGGCTGAGGGAACTAGTGGCGAGCCGTGCGATGTCGGCACGCTTCCCCGACCTGGCACTCGGATCGACGGTGCATCTCGGGCGCAGCGACTGGAATGTTGTGGGAATCTTCGAATCCGGCGGCTCGGCCTATGATTCCGAGGCGTGGGGCGACTATGGTGCCGTGGCGCAGGACTGGGACCGCCCGGTCTACTCCTCCATTATCCTGCGTGCCGAGAGCGACGCCGCAGCGGCACAGATTCGCACGCGCATCGCCGACGATCAGCGGATCAACCTGCAGGCGATCCCGCAGAAGCAGTACTTTTCGGATCTGGCGTCCGCCTCGACCGGGATCAAGCTGCTCGGCAACTTCATCGCCGTAATCATGGGCATCGGAGCCTGCTTTGCTGCAATGAACATGATGTACGGTTCGGTGATGTCCCGCACCAGGGAGATCGCCACCTTGCGGGCGATCGGGTTCCGCGGCAGAAGCATCCTGGCCTCCTTCCTGCTGGAATCCATGATCGTCGGGTGCCTGGGCGGCATCCTGGGATGCCTGCTGGCCCTGCCGATGCACGGCATCTCCGCTGCCACGGCGAATTTCGAGACCTTCAGCGAGGTGCTGTTTCACTTCAAAATTACGCCTGGAATTCTACTGCGGGGAATACTATTCGCCGTCACGGTCGGAATTCTGGGCGGCTACCTTCCGGCGCGCCGCGCAGCCCGACTCAGGCTCATCGATCTGCTCAGGGAGTAATTGCCGGAAAGTTCATCGCCACCGAGGATGGGAATCATGGCAGGACCGCTCATCGAGATGAAAGGCCTCAGCAAGACGTTCCGGCGCGACAGCGTGGAGATCCCCGTGCTGCATGACATCAACCTCAATGTGTACGAGGGGGATTTCATCAGTCTCATGGGGCCGTCCGGGTCAGGAAAAAGCACGCTTCTCAACATCGTCGCCGGCATCGACCGGCCTACGGGCGGGGAACTGCGCGTGCTCGACGGCGACCTGCTCTCGATGAGCGAAGACCAGCTCGCGAGCTGGCGCAACCATCATGTGGGATTCGTATTCCAGCACTTTAACCTGATTCCGGTACTTTCCGCCGCAGGCAATGTCGAACTGCCGCTGCTGCTGACTCCGCTGAACCGCAAGGAACGGCGGGAACACGTCATGACCGCTCTCAAACTGGTGGGGCTGACCGATCGGGCAGACCATTATCCGCGGCAGCTTTCGGGAGGTCAGGAGCAGCGCGTGGCGATCGCGCGCGCCATCGTTACCGATCCCACCTTTGTCCTTGCCGACGAACCCACCGGAGATCTGGATGCCGACTCGGCTACGGAAGTGATGGAGGTGCTGCAGGGCCTCAACCGCCAGTTTCACAAGACGGTTCTTTTGGTGACCCACGACCCGCGCGCCGCCTCCTATGCCAGGATCCGCCACTACCTCGACAAAGGTATCCTGGTCGAAAGAGACAGTTAGCCCACCCTCTGCCCAAGTTCTCTCTTCATGCGGGGGATCGTAAGAGAACATGAAGAACATGGACACCCAAGAATAGAAGAACATGAAGAACATGGACACTCATATCTCACCTGGCAACGTCCCTGATGTTTTTGCCATATCTTATTTTGCTTTCTGAGCCTCGGCTGCAATGAGTGGAGATTGGGAATTTGGGGAACGGATGGGGCCTTCCGGTAAAACAATTAGCGGGTTCACACTGGCAGGGCGGCGGAGCAGCAGCGGCTGTTGGAAAAGTACCGGGACAACCGATACCGGTTGCAACCGGTGTAAAAGAAACAGGCAGATACGTTCAGGTCCGCAGCGAATTTCGCTGCCGGGCTGCTTGCCAATCTGCGCAAGTTTGCCGATCAGATCGGCAGACGCTGGCTCAAAGGCGTTGCAGCATCCCGAATCGCGGTTGCGTCATCGACGCCGCAATTGGCCTGACATACCCAGATCTTTAGGGATTGAT
>Ga0113563_10000181_pt1 | contig 26364 bp, 16 predicted proteins | sample Mud3Dept3metaG_FD_80117 | JGI IMG/M metagenome (GOLD analysis project Ga0113563, IMG submission 80117) | Freshwater wetland microbial communities from Ohio, USA, analyzing the effect of biotic and abiotic controls - Mud 3 Core 4 Depth 3... | ecosystem: Environmental > Aquatic > Freshwater >... | reverse complement strand
GATCAGCGCTTGCCGCGAAGTTGCCCCAGAAGATCTTTGAACACGCCGTTGTCGGGTTCGAACGTGAGTGCGGTGCGGAGGTTGCGTTCGGCAGCAACCTTGTCGCCGCGGGCGACGTCGGCCTGTGCGAGTACGAAGTAGCGGCGACCGTTGGGCGTCTTGCCGAGGCGCGCGTCGCGGCTCTGCCGTTCTGCCTCGGCTTCGGCCTGCACGAGCGGCATCCGCACGCGAGCGGAGTCGCCGCGGATTTGTTGATCGTAGACCTGGCGGCGGCGCGGGTCGCGCAACACCGAGTACGCCTCGGCGACGCGCTTGGCGATGCGGCCCAGCACCGGGCGCATGTCATCGCCGATCTGGCGATGACCATCGGGGTGGAAGCGGCGCGTGGCGCGGTGATACGCGGCGCGAACCTCGGAGGCTGACGCATCCGGCGTGATCTCGAGCACGTTGTAGTAGTCGAGTTCGTCGAGAATCTGTGCGAGCGCCCGGATTTCGGTCGTCGCCTGTGCCGCCACCGCGCCCATTCCTAGATCTCGTCGTCTTCGTCGCCGAAGATCGAGAGATCGCTGTCGGGCGAGCCGAACAGGCCGCCGGCCGGCGCTGCGCGGCGCTGCGTCGTCGCCTCCGGAGCGGGATCCTCGGCCGCGCTGGCGGCCTCGTCGTCGCTGAGCGCGGCGAGTGAATCGAGATCGGCTTCGTCGAGCACGTCGAGTGCGTCATCCGCGCCGGCGCCGTCCAACTCGATCTCCCCTGCGTCGCCTGCTCCGCCGCCACTGGGCGCGGCCGCTGCTCCGATTTCCAGGGGCGCGGGATCGAGTTCGAACGCCGAGTCGGCAGGGCCTTCGAGCGGAATGTTCGCCGCCGCCTCGAGTTGCTCGGCGTCGAACTCGATTTCCCCCGCGCAGGCGTTTAGCGCGTCGAAGGGATCGGCGGGCGCGCCTGCGAGCGCAGGCGGGTTCGCGGCGACGCTCGCGACTGCCGCCAGCGTCGCGCCACTCGTCTCCAGCCCGGGCGCCGCGCTCGGCGCCGCCGGGGCGTGGTGCTTGTCGATCAGGCCGCGGATCTCCTCCTCGGAGAGGCCCGACGAGAGGTGGATCTGGGTCGAGGCGGCTTGCGCGGTGTCGGGGTCGCGCGCGGTCACCTTGACGATGCCGTCGGTGTCGATCTCGAACGTGACCTCGATGCGCACTTCGCCGCGCCGCGCATTCTTGAAACCGGAGAACTCGAACTCGCCGAGCAGTTCGTTCTCTTCCGCTCGTCGCGACTCGCCCTGGTACACGCGGATCCGCACCGACTGCTGGAAATCCTTGAAGGTGGTGAAGACGCTGGTCTGCTCGATCGGCACGGGCGTGTTGCGCTCGATGATCGTCTCGGCGAGTCCACCGGCGACGCCGATGCGCAGCGAGAGCGGCGTCACGTCGAGCAGTCGCGATTCCTGCTCTTCGCCCACCAGCGCGGCGGCGTGGATTGCAGCGCCCATCGCCACCACCTGGTCGGGGTCGACGTCGGTCTTGGGCTCGCGCTGGAAGTACTGCTCGACCGCTTCGCGCACCAGCGGAAGACGCGTCGGCCCTCCCACCAGGATCACGCCGTCGAGATCGCGCACGGTGAGGTTCGCCTGTTGCAGGGCCTCGTCGCATACCTTGAAGGTGCGCTGGATCAGGTCGGAGACCAGTGCCGCAAACTCGACGCGCGTGAGTGTGCGCTCGAGCGAGAGCGCCGCACCTTCGGGCGTCTTCGCCACGCCTTCGATCTGGATCCGCGTCTCGTCGTCGGCGGAGAGCGCCTTCTTCGCGGACTCCGCGGCGACCTTCAGCTTCTCGAGCGCGTAGCGATCCTTGCGGAGGTTGATCTGATGCTGTGCCTGGAACTCTTCTGCGAGCAGGTCGATCACGCGGTCGTCGAAGTCTTCGCCGCCGAGATAGGTGTCGCCGCAGGTCGAGAGCACCTCGAAGACGTCCGAGCCGATCTCGAGGATCGAGATGTCGAAGGTGCCGCCGCCGAGGTCGTAGACGGCGACGCGTTGCGCGAGTCCCTTGCCGAAGCCGTAGGCGAGCGCCGCCGCGGTGGGCTCGTTGAGCAGGCGCAGGACTTCGAGGCCGGCGATGCGGCCGGCGTCGCGCGTCGCCTGGCGCTGGTTGTCGTTGAAGTAGGCAGGCACCGTGATGACGGCCTGGCAGACGGGCTGGCCGAGCCGCGCATCGGCGATCTCCTTCATCTCGCGCAACACCAGCGCCGAGATTTCCGGGACCGCGAGCGCCTGCTCGCGTACCTTCACGCGCACCGAGTGGTTCGGGCCCTCGACGATCTTGTACGAGCAGACCGCCTTCGCCTTCTTCACTTCCTCCGAAAAGAAGTAGCGGCCCATCAGGCGCTTCGCGGCGCTGATCGTGTTCTCGGGATCCTGGACCGCGCACGCCTTGGCCTGATTGCCGACGAGCGACGTGCCGTCGTCACCGAAGTGGACGACGCTCGCCGAGATCGGCTCGCCGTACGAGTTCTCGAGCACCTCGACGCGACCGCGCCGTGCGATCGCCACGCAGGAGTTGCTGGTGCCGAGGTCGATGCCGATCGCCGTGGCCATGGGCGCTTCAACTCCGTAGGAGGGGCAGGGCTCGGAGCGCCTGGCCCGCTGGGTCGTCGGTTGGCTCGCCCCGCGGGGTGCGGGGAGAGCCCCCTCTGGTATCGGGAATCACGCGGGCTTTCCTGAGTCGTCTGCGCAGCCTCTGCTCGTTAGCCGCCGCGCGCGCCGCGTGCTACCGAGCGCGCGCGGAGAGCAAGCATGTCGGGTCATTCCAAGTGGTCGACGATCAAGCGGAAGAAGGGCGCGATCGACGCCAAGCGCGGCAAGATCTTCACCAAGATCATCCGCGAGATCGCGACCGCCGCCCGCGTCGGTGGGGGTGATCCCACCGCCAATCCACGCCTGCGGCTGGTGGTCGACAAGGCGCGCGCCGCCAACATGCCCAAGGACAACATCGAGCGGGCCATCAAGAAGGGCACCGGCGGCGACGAAGGCGCGAACTTCGAGCAGGTGGTCTACGAGGGCTACGGCCCGGGGGGCGTCGCGGTGATCGTGAGCACCCTCACCGACAACCGCAATCGCACGGCCGGCGAGGTGCGCCACACCTTCACCAAGGCCGGCGGCAACCTCGGGCAGATGGGTTGCGTCTCGCATCTCTTCGAGCGCGTCGGGGTGCTGGAGTTCGATCGCGCGAGCGTGGACCTCGACGCGATCCTGGAAGCGGGCCTCGAAGCGGGCGCCGACGACGTCGTCGACAGCGAGAGCAGCGTCGAGGTGATCGCCGACCCGAAGAACTTCGAGGCCGTGCGCGATGCGCTCGTCGCGAAGGGCTTCACGCCCGCGAGCGCCGAGATCTCGATGCGCGCCAGCACCACCACGGCGCTCGAAGGCGCGCAGGCGAAGAGCATGCTCGAACTCGCCGAGGCGCTCGAAGACCTCGACGACGTCCAGGAGGTGTTCTCGAATTTCGACATCTCCGAGGAGGAGATGGAGCGCCTCTCATAGCAGGCTACGTTCCCTTGCGCGTACCCCCCGTCCAACACCTCGAGCGGACGGAAGCAACTCGATGCAGCGGCTCGACTGATGCGGATCCTGGGACTCGATCCCGGCTCGATCGCGACCGGCTACGGCCTCGTCGAGCGACGGGCTGGGCATGTCGTGCACGTCGCGCACGGGACGCTGCGACCGCCGCGTGGCGGCGCGTTGCCGGATCGTCTCGCCTTCCTGTACCGCGAGATCGCGCGCATCATCGCCGAGCATCGACCGGAGTTCGCCGCCGTCGAGCGCATCTTCGCCGGTCGCAGCGTGCGCGCGGCGCTCGTGCTCGGCCAGGCGCGCGGCGTTGCGCTCGCGGCGATCGCCGCGAGCGGCATCCCGATCTCCGAGTTGTCGCCGCAACAGGTCAAGCTCGCCGTGACCGGCAGCGGCGCCGCCGAGAAGGCACAGGTGCAGATGATGGTGAGACGCCTGCTGGCGCTCGCGACGACGCCGCCTCGCGACGCAGCCGACGCGCTCGCCATCGCGCTCTGCTGCGCGCACGCCGGCCGTCTCTGGGCTCTTCAGCAAAGCCCCCTGACCCGTGCTGGCGAGCGGCCCTCCGGCCGCGAGCGGATTCATGAGTTGGCCGTGAGGTCCTTGAAATGATCGCGCACCTCGAAGGCGTGCTGCGCGAGAAGTCCGCGACGCGCGCGATCGTCGCGGTGGGCGGCGTCGGCTACCAGGTGCACGTTTCGCTCAGCACCTTCGGGGCGCTGCCGGACACGGGCAAGAACGTGTCGCTGCGCATCCACACCCACGTGCGCGAGGACGCGATCCAGCTCTTCGGCTTCCACACCGACCTCGAGCGCGCGCTCTTCGAGCAGTTGATCCGCACCAGCGGCGTCGGCCCCAAACTCGCGCAGGCGGTGCTTTCGGGGATGTCGCCGCGCGACCTGCTGGCGGCGCTGATGCGCGACGACCTGGCGGCGTTGCGCACGATTCCCGGGATCGGACTCAAGACCGCGCAGCGCCTGCTGGTCGATCTGCGCGATCGCGTCGGCGATCTCGCGGCAGCGGCCGCTGCGGATGGCGGCACCGCGATCGACGCCGCGACGCCCGCCCCGGACGCCTTCGAGGAAGTCGTCTCTGCACTCGTGAATCTCGGCACCCAGCGCGCGCGCGCGGAGCGCGTCGCACGCGAAGTCGCCGATGAAATCGGCGAGGCCGAGACGGGGATCGAGACCTGGGTGCGCGCCGCGCTGCGGAGACTCTCGCGATGAGCGACCCGATCGTGCGCGAAGAGTTCGCGGCCGAGGCGTCGCCGGACGAGCGCCGCCTCGAAGCGGCGCTGCGGCCGCGCACGCTCGACGAGTTCGTCGGGCAGGGCGCCCTGCGCGCGAATCTGCGGGTCTTCATCAGCGCGGCTCGCGCAAGGGGCGAGCCCGTCGACCACCACCTCTTCTGCGGCCCGCCGGGACTCGGCAAGACCGCTCTCGCCTACGTGCTCGCCCGTGAGATGGGCGCCACGCTCCGGGCGACCAGCGGGCCCGTGTTGGAGCGTCCCAGTGATCTCGCTGCGCTGCTCTCGAATCTGGAAGCCGGCGACGTGCTCTTCGTCGACGAGATCCACCGGCTGCACCCAGCCGTCGAAGAGATCCTCTATCCCGCGATGGAGGACTTCCATCTCGACGTCATGATCGGGCAGGGCCCGAGTGCGCGTTCGATCCGCCTCGACCTGCCGCGCTTCACGCTGGTGGGCGCCACGACGCGAGCGGGCCTGCTCACCGCGCCGCTGCGCGATCGCTTCGGCTACGTCGCGCGTCTCGACTACTACCCGCCCGCCGATCTGGTGGAGATCCTGCGCCGTTCCGCGACGCGGCTCGGTGTGGACGTGGACAGCGAGGCGGCCGGCGAGATCGCGCGTCGCCCGCGCGGCACGCCGCGCATTGCGCTGCGCCTGCTACGCCGGGTGCGCGATTTCGCCCAGGTGGATCCGGCGCGTGACAAGGACGATCCGCAGTTCGCAGCCGTGACGCACGAGATCGCGCGCTTCGCGCTCGGCCGGCTGGAGGTCGACGAAGAGGGTTTCGACCGCCTCGACCGCGCCTTCCTGCGCACGCTGCTCGAAAAGTTCGACGGCGGGCCGGTGGGCGTCGACGCGCTGGCCGCGGCGCTCGGCGAGGATCGCGGCACGGTCGAGGATCTGCTCGAGCCCTTCCTGATGCAGGCGGGGTTCCTCGACCGCACCCCGCGCGGGCGCGTCGCGACGACGCGGGCCTGGGAGCATTTCGGCAAGACGCCCTCACCGACCGCGGTGCAGCGCCGCCTCTTCTGAGCGGGTCCGCCGAGCTTCGCGGCGGCAAGTTCCGCGCATCGCGCCTCAACACTCCTCTCGCACCAGCCGATACGGCTCGGGCCGGACTCGGGTGTCCGGAAGGCGCCGAGGCGGGGAGCCCACGCCGGGAGTCACGCTGATTCGTTCGCTCGTGAAGAGCCTCATCTTGCTCGCGGCCCTCGCGCTGATCGGCGCGGGCGGCGCCGGTCTCTATCTGGCGCGCGGTTCGAACGACGACCCGCGCGTCCGCGCCGGTCGCAAGCAGGTCGAGCAGCTCGGCAAGCAGGCCGGGGTGCCCGACAGCCGCACCGTGATCTACGGCAAGTTGCCGCTGGCTGCGCTCGGCGCGGGTGCCGTGTTGCTCGTCGCGACGCTGCTTGCCGGACGGATCCAGCTGCCGTCGCGACGGCTCGCCGAGGCGCACCCCGAGTCGAACGAGCGCGCCGAGCTCCCGCGCCTGGATCGCCGCTCGTCCCGCAAGGTCGAGCGCACCGCGCATACGCTCGCGAAGCGGGGTCAACTCTACGAGGCCGCCGAGCTGTGCTTCGAGAGCGGCGTGCTCGATCCCGCCGCCGATTACTTCGTCGAGGCCGGCGAGTACGTGCGCGCGGCCGAGATCCGTCACGACCAGAACCGCTTCCTCGAGGCCGCCGAGCTGCATCTGAAGGCCGGCGACAACGAGACGGCGGGAACGATCTTCGCGTCGCAGGGCGACAACAAACGCGCCGCGGATTGTTTCCTCGCCGCGGGACGCATGACGGTGGCGGGCGAACTCTTCGAGAAGGCCGGCGACTTTCGTCGCGCGGGCACCTGCTATCGCGAAGCCGGCTTCGAGCGACAGGCCGCGCACGCCTTCATTCGCTGCCAGTCGTGGAAGGACGCCGCCGACGCTCTCGAAGCGGTGATCCTCGAGGAGCGCACCCGCACCGGCACCGGCCAGAACCCCCAACACGCGCGCGAGCTCCAGACGCTCGTCCTGCAGGCCGGCAAGCTGTACGACCAGGCGGGCGAACTCGAGCGCGCGGAGAGCGTGCTCGAGAAGGGCGGCTGCCATGTCGCCGCGGCGGAGGTGGCGCTGCGGCGCGGTCGCTTCGCGAAGGCCGCCGAGCTGTTCCTCGAGGGCAACCAGCCCGTGCGCGCCGCGGAAGTGCTGCAACAGAACGGCGAGGAGCAGGCGGCAGCGCGCATTCTCGGCGAGTACCACCGCGCGCGCGGCAGTGACCAGGAAGCGGCGCATTATCTCGAAGTCGCCGGCGAGTACTGCGCCGCGGGAGACGTCCACCGCAAGCTCGAAGATTTCGCGCGCGCGGGTCAGGCCTACGAGAAGGCCGGCGATCGCGCGCAGGCCGCCGACATGTATCGCGTTGGCGGCAACCCGGCGCGGGCCGCGGCGAACTGGGAAAAGGTCGGACGCTGGGAGGATGCGGCCAGCTGCTGGGAAGAGGCGGGCGACGCACGGCGGCGTGCGGCGGCGCTGCTGAAGGCCGGTCGTCTGCTCGACGCTGGCGAGATCTATCACAGCGAAGGTCTCGAGGAGGACGCCATCAAGGTGCTCCAGCAGATCCCCGCCGGCAGCCCCGACTTTGCCCCCGCCTCGGCGATCCTCGGTGGTGTATTCCAGAACCGCGGCCAGCTCGGGCTCGCGGTGATGAAGCTGCGCGAGGCGATCGGGCAGGGCGCCGTCGACCGCAAGAGCCTGCGGCTCCATTACACGCTCGCCACCGTCCACGAAGCCAACGGCGAGCTGCGCGAGGCGGTCGAGGTCTACGAGAAGATTCTCGCATGCGACTACCACTACGAGGACGTCGAGCAGCGACTCGCTGCGGCGCGCTCGAAAGTGCCGGAGAAGCCGCGCGACGAAACGACGGCCGTCACGGATGGCGCGGCCTCCGGACTGCGAACGCAGCCGAGTCGCTATCAGATCGTCGGGGAACTGGGGCGCGGCGGGATGGGCATCGTCTACAAGGCGAAGGACACCGTCCTCGACCGACTCGTCGCCTACAAAGTGCTGCCCGACGCGCTCAAGGAGAACCCGCAGGCGCTCAAGAATTTCCTTCGCGAGGCCAAGAGCGCCGCGCAGCTCAATCACCCGAACATCGTGACCGTCTACGACGCGGGCGAGCAGGACGGCCGCTACTACATCGCGATGGAGTTCGTCGACGGCAACACGCTGAAGGAGATCGTGCGCCGGCGCGGCGCGATCGCGTCGGGCGGCGTGCTCCACGTGCTGGTCCAGATGTGCGAAGCGCTCGCCTTCGCGCACGACAAGAAGATCGTGCACCGCGACATCAAGACGGCGAATACGATGTGGACTCGCGATCGCAAGGCGAAGATCATGGACTTCGGTCTCGCGAAGATCGTCGAGGAAGTGCGCAATCACACGACGCTGGTCTCGGGGACGCCGTATTACATGAGTCCCGAGCAGACGCTGGGTCGCAACGTCGACTACCGCACCGACATCTACTCGTTGGGCGTCACGATCTTCGAACTGGCGACCGGCCAGCTGCCCTTCACCGAGGGCAACATTCCGTACCACCACGTTCACACGCCGCCGCCGGATGCGCGCGAATTGAAGCCCGACGTGCCGGCGCTGCTGGCGGAGATCGTCGCCCGCTGTCTGCGCAAGGATCCCGACGAGCGCTACCAGTCGGTGCGCGAGATCCTCGCCGAGGTGCGCGCTGGAATGGGCCGCTCGCGCGGCCAGGACAGCTGAGTGGCCGCACGGATTGCCCCGGTTTCGTCGTGATATTTCTATCACACCCGTAATGGCAACGTCACAGCTGCAACGCTCCCCCCGGCCGATCCCCAGGGGTTTCTGAGACGCTCTTTTTTGCGACGATTATTAGGGCTGCAGAATCAATCGGTTAGGTGGAGAAGTCGCGAGTCCCGATGGGGACGCCAGACTGGCATGGCGATTGCTTCGCTGGGGGCCGTCGATCGAGATGTCGGACTGTCACCTGGGCCGCGATCGACGCGATCGACGCTGATATCGCGGATATGTCACCTGCGCTGATATGGGGGGAAGCGCTGTGCGACAACGCACCATTGCAGAGAAGATTTCATGCACCGGAGTCGGGCTGCACACGGGCAAACCCGTGCAGCTCACGTTGTACCCGGCGCGCGCCGGCTCGGGAATCGTGTTCGTCCGGACCGATCTGCCGAGCCCCGTCGAGATTCCGGCCTCGCCGGCGTCGCTGACGAGCAAGGCCCATCTGGCGACGACGCTCAGCCGGGGCGACGTGACGCTCGACACGGTGGAACACCTGCTCGCCGCGGCCTATGGGCTCGGCGTGGACAACCTCCGCGTCGAAGTCGAGGGCCCGGAGATCCCGGGCATGGACGGCAGCGCTGCGTCCTTCGTGTTCCTGATTCGCGCCGCCGGGATCTACGAGCAATCCGTGCCGCGCAACGTGTTGCGCATCGCGCGCCCGGTCGAGATCCGAGAAGGCCAGCGCCGGATCCGCATCGAACCCGGGCGCGGCTTTCGCATCAGCTACGAGATCGATTTCGAGCACCCCAGCATTGGCCGCCAGGCCCTGTACGACCTCGATCTCTCCGAAGAGAGCTTCGAGCGCGAGATCGCGCGCGCTCGCACCTTTGGGTTCGTCGACGAAGTCGATGCGCTCTGGCGGGCCGGTCGCGCGCGCGGCGCGTGCCTGGACAACACCGTCGTGCTCGACGCGACTCGCGTGCTGAACCGCGACGGTCTGCGCTTCCCGGACGAGTTCGTGCGCCACAAGGTGCTCGACCTGCTGGGCGACCTCGCTCTGCTCGGCGTTCGTCTGGAAGGTCACGTCCGCGTGGAGCGCGGCGGTCACGCGCTCCATCAGAAGCTCGTCGCAAAGCTCGCGGGCGAGCGCGTCGCACGCCGCGTCGAACAGGTGTTGCACAGCGCCGACGTCGTGCGTCCGCCGCTGCGCGCCGTCCTGGGTGGTCGCTCGGTCTGACCGCCTAGACGCCGAGCCGCAATCGAGGACGAAGGGGACTGTCCCTCCGGCCCGCGAACGAAGCTCAGGACCCGTCGGGCAGGGCGCGTCCTACAGCGAATCCAGCCAGGCGCGCATCGCGCGGTCGATCAGGTCGCGCGCGACGCCCGAGCCTCCGACCCACGGCGTGAGATCCGCCTCGACGGGCGCGAGCGAGCTGCTGGCAGGCGACTCCGCGGACTGGGCACAGAGCAGCGCGGCGCGCAGGTCGCCGTCACAGCGGTCCACGGCGCAAGCCAGCGCGAGGCCGCGCAGCGCGGCCGTCCAGGCGTCGAAGTCGAAGCGCTGCAGCGTCGCGGCGTCGATGGCGGCAAGCGCGCGTCGCAGGCGCCGGATCGCGCGCCCGCTGAAGCGCTCGGCGACCGCCAATGCGTCCCGCGACGCCGCCAGCGACGAGGCGGTTCCAAGCGCCGTGCGGACGAGAGCTTCGGCGCCGCGGGCGAACGTTTCGGGCGCGAGCGCCGCGAGCGCCGGTCCTCCGACGACGCGCTGCGCGGCCTTCCAGGCCGTCTGCACGTGCGCGATCGCCGCGTCGGGGGCATCGCTTCGCGCCGGCGCGTCCTCCGTGTGGGGCAGCGCCTCCGCCCAGTCGCCCGCGACGGTGAGGATCGCGTCGCGCATCGCTTCGTCGCTCGCAGCTGCGAGCCGTTCACCGGAGATCGCGAAGCCGAGCGTCTCGGGCGCGGCGGATCGCTCGCCGGGTGCCGTCGCGCCGAGCGCGCGGAGCAGCGCCATGCCGCCCGCGGCTTCTCGCTCCCGACCGCAAGCGCGCAGGAGTTGGGCCAGGCGCCGCAGCGCGGTCGCACTCAGCGACTCGGCGCGCAACACCGCGCAGAGTTCCTCCTTTGCAGCATCCCGCGAATCGGGCAGCTGCGCGAGCAGCGCGCCGAGCGCTTCGCGCACGTCGAGCCGATCGGGGGCGAGTGCACGGGCGCGGCGGTAGGCGGAAAGGGCGCCCGGCACGTCTTCGAGCGGCCCCGCGAGCAGGCGGCCCCGCTCGATCAGCAACTCGGCGCGCGCGTTGGCGTCGCGGTGTCGGTCGGCGAAGTCGCCCAGGCACTCGGCCGCCTCGCACCAGGCGCCGGCGCGGCGCAGCAGGCGCGCAGCGGAGAAAGCAGCTTCGACGGCGTCCGCGTCGAGCTTCGCGGCGCGCTGATAGGAGCGGCACGCGGAACTCTCGTCGCCGCGCGCTTCGAGTTCGCGGGCGCGGCGAAGTTCGAGTGCGGCGGTCACCTGCGGAACGTCGACGCACGCGGCGCCTTCGCTCGCCGCACGGAAGGCGTCCTCGTCGCGGCCCGCTTCGGCGAGCCACTCGGTGAGGTCCAGCCAGGCGGTCGCGTGTGCCGGTTGCGCCTCGAGCGCCGCGCACAACCAGGCTTCGACGGCCAGCGCGTCGTCGGCTGCGAGCCGTCCGAGTCGCGCCGCGCGCACGAAGCGATCCGCGCGCGACGCGTCCTGCGGCGTGTGCTGGGCCCATTCCGCGAAGGCGACGGCGGCCTTCGCCAGCTCGCCCTGGCGTTCGAAGAGCGCGCTGCGACCGGCGTGCGCTTCGCCCTGCGCCGCATCGAGCGCGAGCGCTTCGTCGTAGCGCGCGAGTGCGCCGGCGACGTCGCCCTGCGCCGCGAGTGCGCCGGCGAGTACGGTCAGGGGCCGCGGGCGCAACGACTCGGCCGGTGACGTCGCGAGCCAGCTCTCGAGATCGCGGCAGCAGGTTGCCGGGGAGCCCAGGTGGAAGGCCGCAACGCCGCGGGCCAGGCTGCCGTCGGCGTTCTCGGGTGCGAGCGCGAGCACTTCGCCTGCGAGATCCCATGCAGAAGACCAACGCGCCATCGCGTAGGCGGAGCGCGTACCCGCGAGCGCCGCCGCGAGGCGTTCCTCGCGCGTGAGCGGTGCGCTGAGCGCATCTCCGCCCAGCGCGTTCGATGCGGCGCGCATCGCCGCGTCATGGCGTCCGGTCCGCTCCGCCGCGATCGCCAGGGCTGCCTGTGCCGGCGCGAAGCTCGGGAACGTCTCGACCGCTCGGCCGAGCAATCCGAGTGCGCGCTCCGGGTCCGACGCCTCCCACGATGCGGCGGCCAGGCGCCAGGCGCGCGCAGCTTCGAGTCCGCTGCTGCCCTCGGCGGCGCGCGTCCAGGCGACCGTGGCGCCCTCGGCGTCGCCGGCCGCTTCGCGAAGGCGCGCCGAGAGCGCCCAGGCCGATGCGTTCTCCGGCTCGCGTGCAAAGACCGGCGCGAGGCGCCGGGCCGCTTCTTCGAAGGCGCCCGCCTCCGCGAGCGACTGCGCTAACGCGAGGTGATCGCGCGCATCGGCCTTGGCGTCGGGATGATCACAGAATGCTGCGAACACCGTGCGCCAGCGCTCCTCGAGGCCCAGTTCGCGCAGCACGCCAGCCCACGCGGCCAACGGCGCGCTGCCGAGCGAATCGATGGCGTCGGCGCGCTCGAACGCTTCGGCCGCGCGCGAGAGATCGCCCGCCGGGCCGGCCGCACGATCGGCGATGCGCAGCCACAGCGCGTGCGTGCGCGCGGGGTCGGTGTCACCGAGCTGGACGATTTCCTCGGCATAGCGCTCGATCGCGGTGTTCCAGTCTTCGCGCGCTTCGGCGAGCCGCGCGAGCTCACGCAGCGAAGCGAGATCGCGCGGATCGGCGGCGCGCGCGGCGGCGAAGGCATGTTCGGCGCCCGCGACGTCGCCCAGTTCGTCGAGGCGCACGCGGGCGAGTCGTCGCCACAGACCGGCCGGCTCGTGCGCGCCGATCTCGATCTCGCACACCAGCACGCGGGCCACTTCGGCCGCATCCCCGATGCGCTCGGCGCTGCGCCGCAGACCTGCGAGCGCGGCGCGCGAATGCGGCTCCAACGCGGCCAACGCCCGCCACGCTTCCGCGGCGCCCGCCGGGTCGAACAGCGGTTCTTCGCGCAACTCTGCCAGTTCGCGCCAGCCCGCGGCGTCGTCGGGATGGGCGCGCAGGTGCGCGGCGAGCTGTCGCGCGAGTTCGCCGTGGGCGCGTGTGGCGCGCAGCGTGGCGAAGAGTTCGCTGCGGTCGCGCGCGTCGCTCGCCGCGTCGGCTACGAGCGCGCGCAGATGCACCAGCGCGCGCGCCGGCTGGCCGAGCGCGTCGCGCAGGCTTCGCGCGAGATCGCGGAGCAGCGTCACGCGCCGGGCGCCGGTGGCGGCGGGCAACTCCTCTTCCGCCAGCTCGACGAAGGCGTCCACGCACTGCGCACGGCACTGCGCATCGACGGCACTCGACAGAAGGGCGCGGCGCCGTTCGGGCGCGCTCTGCAGGTTTGCGACCGCGCCGCGCCACAGCTCTGCCGCCACGCTCAGCTCGCCGAGCGCCTCGGCGCAGCACGCGGCGCGCCGTTGTAGCTCGCCGCGCATGACTCCGCGCGCAACAAGCATGCGCGCCTCGAGCACGCCGAGCAGGTCGCGGAAGCGCGCGGTCTCCGTGTAGTGCCGGTCGAGCCGCTCCAGCACATCCGGATGCGCGGGATCCTGGGCGCGTGCAGCTTCGAGCGCGGCGAGCGCGCGGCCACGCGTTGCCGGGGATGTCTCGAGCAGCGCAGCGCGCTCGCGGTGCAGTGCGGCGCGGTTGGCGCGATCCGCGGAGAGACCCGCCGCACGGGCGAGTGCGCGTTCCTGCGCGTCGGCGCTGCCAGCCTGGCGATGCAGGCGCGCGATGGCGATCCAGAGGTCGGCGTCCTCGAGCGCTTCGGCTTCGAGTCGCGCGAGCCAGGGTGCCGCCGCCGAAGCTCCCTGGTGTTGCGCGGCGAGATCGGCGCCATGCGCGGCGAGTTCGGCACGCGCTGCGGGGGATGCGCTCTCGATCTCCACCTCGAGTTCCGCGAGCGCCTCGCCGTGGCGACCCAACGACTCGAGCAGCTCCCGCCGCGCGCGGCGGAGATCGGGCTGGGCGCGCTCGATCGCGAGCGATTCGTCCCAGGCGAGCGCGGCCTCGTCGGGTCGCGTCGCTGCGAAGAGTTCGCCACAGCGTCGCCACAGCGCGGCGCGGTCGCGGCTGCGCGGGTCGCAGGCCGCTGCGCGCAGCAGCAGCGCCGCTTGCTCGTGGCGACCGACGGCGAGCGCGCAAGCGAGCGCGCGCTCACGCAAGCTGGCGTCGTCGGGAGCGTGTTCGGCGGCGCGCACCCAGTGCGCGCAGGCGCGCTCCGGTTGGCCCTGCAGCTCCCACAGTTCGGCGATCTCGACGCGGGCGGACGCGGAGTCGCGCTCGGACCGCTGCACTTCGGCTTCGAGGATGGCGACGAGTTCGGCGGCGTCGCCGCTTCGGCGCAGAATTTCGATCAGTGCCCGCCGCGCCGTTTCGGCGCCGGCGTTCAGCGCCAGTGCGTGCCGACAGCAGTCTGCGGCGCGGGCGTCGTCGGGGATGCGGCAGCAGGCGTCACCCGCGCGGGTCCACCAGTCTGCGGCTTCGGCCGGGCCGGCCGCTCGCTCCGCGGCGGCGGCGCAGAGCGAAGCGAGTTCGTCGTTGCGACCGAGCTGGGCGAACAGCTGGGCGAGCGGTTCCGCGATCGCCGCCACCGCGCCCATCTCGGCGCGCGCGGCGTCGAGCGGAGCGAGCGCCTGCTCGGGCTGCTCCGTGTGATGCACGAACACGCGGGCGAGTTGCAGGCGCAGCGCGGTGCGCTCTTCGGGCGCGGCCGGCGGAGTCGCTTCGAGGCGGGCGCCGAGCAGCGCAGCCAGCTCCGTCCAGCGCGCGGCGGCTTCGAGTCGCTCGGCCAGCAGCGCATTCGCCTCGCTGTGGCCGGGATCGATTGCGAGCGCGGCGCGCAGCTGTGCTTCGGCGCGCGCTTCGTCGAGGAAGCGAGTGCGCGCGATCCGCGCGATCTGCAAGTGGAGTGCGAGTGCGCGCTCGCGCGACGGCGCGCAGGCGAGTTCGCCTTCGAGTGCCGCCACCAGCGCGGGCGCCTCGGCCTCCTCGTCGCAGAGCGACGCGAGCCGGCGCCAGGCAGCCGCGCGGGAGGGATCGAGGGCGACCCCCGCTTCGAGATGGCGTCGCGCGCGCGCGGGATCGCCGAGTCGTGCGTCCGCGAGTTCGGCGATGCGCTCGTGAAGCGCCGCGGCGTCCAGCGGCGCGCTGGACTCGAGACGGGCGGCGAGGCGCTCGCAGAGTTCGGCGAAGTGGCCGCTGCGTTCGAGCAGGGCGTCGAGGCGCTGCGTGGCCGCGGCGCGGATCGACGCATCGCCCGCGCCGTCCGCGAGTTCCGCGTAGGCGGCGGCCGCTTCGGCCCCACGCTCGAGCTCCACGTCGAGCAGTTCGGCGCGTTCGAGCAAGCAGCGCTCCCGGACCCCGGGATCGGCCGCGCGTGCGGCGCGTCCGGCGAGTGCATCGGAGAGACTCGCGGGGTCGCCGAGTGCACGGGCAGTGCGCTCGAGGCCGGCGAGCGACTCGTCGTCGACGGCGCCGGCGGCGCGCAGCGCCCGAAAGCGGGCCGCCGCTTCGGAAAGCCGACCGGCGCGCTCGAGCGCCCGTGCGCGCAACACCTCGACGTGAGGCGCGAGCAGCACGTCGTCCCCGAGCGCGTCGCAGAGCGCCAACAGCTCGCCTTCCCGGTGGGATTCGACGAGCGCCTCGGCGAGCGCTTCGAGCGACGCGAGATCGCCCGCGTCGTGGCGCAGCGCCTCGCGCCAGGCGTCGATCGCATCATCGAGGCGGCCCTCCGCGGCGTGCAGATAGCCGAGCCGGCGGCGATTGGCGGCGCGCTCGGCGCCGTCGAGCGCGCCGTCGAGCTGTTCGAGTGCGGCGACCAGTTCCTCGGTGCGTCCGCTCTCCTCGAAGAGTGCGACGAGCGCCTCCTGCGCCTCGCGGGTGCCCGCGCGCTCGACCCAGCGCTGCACGACCAGCACGGCGGCGTCGGGATCGTCGCTCGTCGCGCTGCGCCGCAGCGCTTCGCGGCCCAGTTCGGCGAGCCGCTCGAGGTCACAGCGCGTCGCTTCGCGCGCGTAGAGGTCGAAGATGGTCTTGTCGTCGCCGATCGCCTCCGCGGCGCGCAACAGTCCACTGCGGGCGCGCGCGGAGTTGGGATCGGAGCGGAGCGCGAGTGCGAAGCGCTCGGCGGCCGCCGTGTCGTCGCCGCGCTCGAGGTCGATCGCGCCGAGGCGACACAGCAAGGCGGAGCGCCGGGGCGGCGCAGCGGCGGCGATCGCGGGGGCCAGTGCGTCGGCCAGCTCGCCGAGACGGTCGATGCGTCTCAGAACGGTTTCGAGGGCACCGTCGCCGAGCGCGCGCTCCGGATCCGCTTCGAGCGCATGGCGATAGGCCAGCGCTGCGGCGTGCGCGTCGTCGAGTTGGTGTTCGTGGATCTCGCCGATTTCGAGCCACAGCTCGGCGCGCTCGTCGGCCTCGGTCGCGGGCAGCGCGGCGCGTCGCTCGAGAACCTCGATGCGCTCCGCGTGGCGACCGCTTTCTGCGAGCGCGGCGGCCAGCGCTTCGAGCGCGTTCGCGTCGTCGGGTCGTTCGCTTGCGGCGCTGCGCACGGCTTCGAGCGACGCCGCCGTGTCGCTCGGATCGCCCAGGCCGAGATCGGACCAGGCGGGGATCTCGGCGCCGAGTTCCATCGCGCGTTCGAGGTGGTAGGCGCGGTCGCCGGCGTCGCCGAGGCGGCCGGCGGCTTCGGCGAGCGCGAGGTGCGCGGTGCCGTCCTGACTCGATTCCGCGGCGCGCTCGAACCAGACGCGCGCTTCGGCGGGCGCCGCGAGGCGGTCGAGGTGGATGCGGCCGGTCTCGAGCGCGATCGCCACGCGCTGACCCGGATCGGTGTTGCAATCGAGTCGCCGCGCGCCCAGCGCGGCGGCGGCTTCGAAGCGCTCGAGCTTCACCAGCAGCGCGAACAGCGCCTCGAGCCATTCGGCGGCGCCGGGTTCTTCGTCGCAGGCGCGCTGGAAGTGCTGGAGGGCTCGTTCGCCGTCGGCGAGCGGACCCGCGAGCAGCGCGCCGAGCGCGCGGATCGCGTCACTGCGCGCGGTGCCGGAGAGCCGGGTCGCCGCGCGTTCCCACGCCGCGACGGCTTCGTTGAGCCGCCCCGCGCTCTCGAGCCCGCGCGCCAGACCGGCGAGCGCGCGGGGCTCGTCGGCGCGGAAGTCGAGCGCGCGCTCGAAGCTCTGGATCGCGGCCGTGGCATCGCCGGCGGCGAGTGCCCGCTCGCCGATCTCGACGAGAGACGCGGCCGGTTCCGGATGCGGAGCGAGACGGGCCTCGCGTACGGCGAGGTCGATGGACTCGACGAAGCGCGCGGTCGCGAGACAGAGGCCGCGCAGGCGCCGGAGCGCCGGCACGAAGGCGGGGTCGAGTTCGAGAGCGCTGCGATACGTCGCCGCGGCGCGGGCGGGATCGCGCAGGCCCTCCTCGATCGCCTGCCCCATCCGAAACAGCAGGCGCGCCTGTTCGGCGGGCGCACGGTTCGTGGCGCTGGCGGCGTGGTGCGCTTCGTAGAGCGGCACCAGTTCGCCCCACTCGCCGGCGAGAAAGAGCTGCTCCTCGAGGAGCTCGAAGGCCGCGCGATCGCTCGGGTCAGCCTCGAAACGCTCGCGAAGCATCCGGCGATTCCCCGGGCCGGCAGGGTCGGTGGGACGGGTCGGGTTGGGCGTCACGGTCCTCTCGCGCGCAGCAGGTGGGCAACTGATCCTCGCTACCCATCGTCGCGGCGAGGCCTCCGCTTGATCGCGGATTTGCCCCGAAGCGCGGTTCGGTTGGCCGCCCAGGGGGCGCTTCGATACTTTCCGCGTCAGATTCGGGCCCCCGCGAGGCTTCGCTCATGTCCTCGGACCCGACCCCGATCCAGCACGCGACCGAACCCGAGTCCCAGCCGGAGTCCCGCCTGGGGAAATGGACGACGGCGCTCGGTGGGACCGAACCGCTCGGTGTGCCCGCCGCGGAGCACCGCCGGCGGCGCCGCGAGCTGTGGCTGTCGTCCCTCGTGCTGGTGGCGATTGCGATCATTGCGATCGGGCAGCAGTGGGCGTCGGCGCCGCGCGGCGCGCTGCCGGTCGGCGACTCGGCGCTCTTCCTGTTCCTCAACGCGCTGAACGTCTTCCTGGTCTTCCTGCTCATCTACCTGGTCGCGCGCAATCTGGTGAAGCTGGTCTTCGAGCGCCGGCGCGGCGCGCTCGGATCGCACCTGAACCTCAAGTTCGTGTTGGCCTTCGCGCTGATCGCGACGGTGCCCACCGTCGTGCTCTTCCTGGTCTCGTCGTCGATCATCGGCAACTCGATCGACACCTGGTTCAGCTTGCAGATCGACCGCACGCTCGACGAGAGCCGGCAAGTCGCCGACGCCTACTACCAGTCGGCCGCCGACGACGCGTCCTTTTTCGCACACCGCATCGCGGACCAGGTGACCGAGAAGCGGCTGCTGCGCGAAGAGGAGGGCGAGGCGCTCTCCAGCTTCGTGCAGGACCGGCAGCGCGACTATCACCTCGGCGTCGTCGAGGTCTTCAGCACGACCGGTGAAGCGCTGGTCGTCGCGGTGAACCCCGACATCCCGGCCGCGAACTTCTCGCGTCCCGACAGCGATCTGGTCTCGTCGGCGCTGGCGGGCAACGCGACCACGCGCGTCGAGGAAGTCGTCGGTGGCTCGGTGATCCGCGTCGCTGTGCCGATCGGGTCGAGCTTCAAGGAGAAGGAAGCAGTCGGCGCGGTGGTGGTGAACCACTTCGTGCCCTTCTCGCTGACCCAGAAGCTCGCGCAGATCCGCGCGGCGCACGACGAGTACCGCCGCCTCCAGCCCCACGCCGGGCGCATCGAGCGCCTCTACCAGCTCGAACTGCTGCTGTTCTCGCTGGTCGTGGTGCTCTTCGCGATCTGGTGGGGATTCCGCATCGCCAAGGGCGTCTCGACGCCGATCCGCGCGCTCGCCGAAGGCACCGCCGAAGTGGCGCGCGGCAACCTCGACGTGCAGGTCGATCCGCATTCCGACGACGAAGTCGGCTTCCTGGTGCGTTCCTTCAACCGCATGACCCGCGACTTGCGCGACGCGCGCGACGGTCTCGAACGCACCAACGCCGAGCTGGAGCGACGCCGTCGCTACATCGAGGTGGTGCTGCGCAACATCGGCGCGGGCGTCGTCTCGCTCGACGCCGAGGGGCGCGTCCACACCATCAATCCCGCCGCCCAGCGGTTGCTCAGCATCCCGCCCGGCGTCGGGCTCGTGGGCCGCTCCTGGGACGAGGTGCTGCGCGAACCCGAGCAGCTCTCGGTGGTGCGCGAGCTGCGCGAAGACCTGCGAGCCGGCGTCCGCGAGAGCATCCGCCGCCAGGTGCAGCTCCCGGCGGGCGACGAGACGTTGACGCTGCTGGTGACGGTGGCGCTGCTGAAGGACGAGGAGAATCTGGTACTCGGCAGCGTGGTGGTATTCGACGACTACACACAGCTGGTGAAGGTGCAGCGGATGGAAGCGTGGCAGGAGGTGGCGCGTCGCATCGCGCACGAGATCAAGAATCCGCTCACGCCGATCCAGCTCTCGGCGCAGCGCATCCGCCGGCGCTTCCGCGCGCGCTTCTCGGCCGACCCGGCCGACGCCAAAGTGTTCGACGAGTGCGTCGACGCGATCACGAGCCAGGTGGACGGCCTGAAGCTGCTGGTGAACGAGTTCTCGAACTTCGCGCGCCTGCCCGCCGCAAACCCCGTTCCCGACGACCTGAACCGCATCGTGCAGGAAGCGGTGTCGCGCTACGCCGGCACCGAGGGCGTGGTGTTGAAGACCGATCTCGACCCGAAGCTGCCGCCCGCCGACATCGATCGCGAACAATTCGGACGCCTGCTCACCAATCTCATCGACAACGCCATCGCGGCGGTGCGCGAACGCAGGGCGCAGGATTCCGACTACGACGTCGGCCACGTCGAACTGCGCACCGTACACGACGCGCCGCTCCACGCCGTGCGACTCGAAGTCGTGGACGACGGCATCGGCATCCGGCCCGAGGACCGTCGCCGGATCTTCGAGCCGTACTTCTCGCGCAAGCAGCACGGCACCGGCCTCGGCCTCGCGATCGTCTCCCGCATCGTCGCCGATCATCGCGGCTACGTCCGCGTCCACGACGCCCAACCCCGGGGAGCCCGCTTCATCGTAGAACTGCCTGCGGCCCCGGAGCGCGCGATGCGCGGCGCGGACGAGGTTTCGATATGACGCGCCTGTTGATCGTCGATGACGAGGAGAGCATCCGCCGCTCGCTCGCCGGGCTGCTCTCCGACGAGGGCTACGACGTCGCGACGGCGTCCGACGGCAACGCCGCGCTCGCGGTGCTGCGCGAGGAAGCCGCCGACCTCGACCTGGTCCTGCTCGACATCGCGATGCCCGGTCGCGACGGCATGCAGGTGCTCGAAGAGGCGCGCGGGCGCTGGCCCGAGCTGCCGTTCGTGATGATGAGCGGGCACGGCACGATCGAAACCGCCGTGCGCGCGACGCGGCTGGGCGCCTTCGACTTCATCGAGAAGCCGCTCTCGGCCGAGAAGCTGCTGCTCACGCTCCAGCACGCGCTCGACAACCACCGCCTCGCCAGCGAGAACCAACGGCTGCGCGCGCAGGCGCTGCGCGCGCATGAGATTCTCGGCACCTCGGAACCGATCCAGCGCTTGAAGCAGCAGATCGCGCAGGCGGCGCCGACCAATGGCTGGGTCCTCATCACGGGCGAGAACGGCACCGGCAAGGAACTCGTCGCGCGCCAGATCCACCTGCAGAGCAAGCGCGCCAGCGAACCGTTCGTCGAAGTGAACTGCGCAGCGATCCCCGAGGAGCTGATCGAGTCGGAGCTGTTCGGTCACGAAAAGGGCGCCTTCACCGGCGCCATCGCGCGCAAGCGCGGCAAGTTCGAATTGGCCGACCGCGGGACGATCTTCCTCGACGAGATCGCCGACATGTCGCTGAAGACGCAGGCCAAGGTGCTGCGCGTGCTGCAGGAGTCGAAGTTCGAGCGGGTGGGCGGCACCGAGCCGATCGAAGTGGACGTGCGCGTGATCGCGGCCACCAACAAGGAACTCGAGAAGGAGATCGCCGCGGGCAACTTCCGCGAAGACCTCTTCTATCGGCTCGCGGTGATCCCGTTCCACGTCGCGCCGTTGCGTGAGCGCCGCGAGGACATCCCGATTCTCGCCAAGTCCTTCGTCGACGAGTTCTGCGCGGAGTCGGGCGCGCGCGTGAAGACGATCGCGGCGAAGGCCATCGATGCGATCCAGAACTACGCGTGGCCGGGGAACGTGCGCGAGCTGCGCAACTTGATGGAGCGGCTGGTGCTGATGACGCCCGGCGAGCACATCACCGTCGAGGACCTGCCCGACACCGTGCGGATCGGCGAGGTGCGGCCGGGTCTGTCCGGCTCGACGCTCGAAGAGGCGCGCCGCGCCTTCGAGCGCGAATGGCTGCTCGCCAAGCTCCGCGAGCACGGCTGGAACGTGTCGCGCACCGCCGAGGTGGTGGGACTCGCGCGCGAGAGCCTCTCGCGCAAGATCCGCGCGCTGCAGATCGAGATGAAGCGTGACTGACGCCGCGCGTGCGGCGGAGCTGCATCTCGTCGAGGCCGCCGTTGCGAGGGATGCCGCCGCGCTCGCGTCGCTCGCCCGCGCGTCCGCGCTGCCCGGGTGGTCGGAAGCGTCGCTGCGCGCGGCGTTCACCGATCCGACGCTGATTGCGCGGGTCGCGCGTTCGTCGCGGCGCGCTGCACACGGGTTCGTCGTCGCGCGCTGCGCGGCGGACGAGCTGGAGATCCTGCTCGTCGCGGTGATGCCGGCGGCGCGCCGGCGCGGCGTGGGGACGGCGCTCGTCGCGGCCGCTCTCGCCGATGCGGCGCGCGCCGGGGCGGTCGCCGCGCACCTCGAAGTGCGCGCCTCGAACGCCGCGGCGATCGCGCTCTACGAGCGACTCGGGTTCGTCGCGGTCGGTCGCCGGCCGCGCTACTACGACGCGACGGAGGACGCCGTGCTGATGAGCCGTGCGCTCGGCGGGGAAGCGTCTTGAAGGAGAGCGCGCAGCTCGCGCTCCCGCTGCGCGTCGACGCAGAGGTCCGCGAGAATCGCGCCGAAGGCGGCAGCAACTTCCGCCTGCGTCTCGCCGTCGCGGGCTGGCCGGGCGCAGAACCCGGCCGCTTCGTGATGCTCTCACCCGGTGCGCGCGGCGCAGCGCTCCGCTTCGACCCGCTGCTGCCGCGACCGATGGCGGTGTACCGCACGCTCGGCGTCGCCGCGCCGCCCGAGATCGAGGTGCTCTACAAGGTGGCGGGCCGCGGCACCCGGCTGCTCGCGGAGACGCACGCCGGCGACCGGGTGCGCGTCGTGGGCCCCCTCGGCGTTCCGTTCGCGATGCCGGTGGCGGGGCGTTGCGCCCTGCTCGTCGGCGGCGGAACCGGAATCGCGTCGCTCTACGAACTGGCTGCGCGCGCAGCGCAGCGCGGTCCCGTCGTCGTGATGCTCGGCGCGCGCAGCGAAGCGGAGCTGATGGGATGCGACGACTTCGCGGCGCTCGGCGTCGAGCTTCGCATCGCAACCGAGGACGGCAGCCGCGGTCATCGCGGCCGCGTGACCGAGCTGCTCGAAGCCGCGCTCGACGCCGGCGCTGGCGGCGAGGCGATCTACGCCTGCGGCCCGACGCCGATGATGCGGCGCGCCGCGGAGATCGCGGCCCTGCGCGGGCGCTCCTGTCAGGTGTCACTCGAGAATCGCATGGCGTGCGGCTTCGGCGTCTGCCTCGGCTGCGCAGTGCCGCGCGCCGACGGCAGTATCGCACTGGTGTGTCGAGACGGGCCAGTCTTCGAGGCGGGGCAGGTCGCGTGGGCGGGCCTGCCGTGAGCACCGTCGACACGCGTGTGAAGCTCGGCGGCATCGCGCTGCGCAATCCGGTGCTCACGGCGTCGGGCACCTTCGGCTACGGCGCCGAGTTCGCGCCGTTCTTCGATCTCGCGCGGATCGGCGGGATCGTCGCTAAGAGCATCACGCTGGAGCCGCGCCAGGGGAACCGGCCGCCGCGAATTGCCGAGACGCCGGCGGGGATGCTGAACGCGATCGGCCTCGAGAACGTGGGCGTGGACGCCTTCATCACCGAAAAGCTCCCGGCCCTCGCCGCAGGAGTCGTCGTCGTGGCGAGCGTGTTCGAGACCGAGATCGACCGCTACGCCGAGGTCTGCAAGCGGCTCAGCGGCGTACCCCGCGTGGCGGGGCTCGAGATCAACGCTTCGTGTCCACACGTGAAGAGCGGCGGAATCGAGTTCGGCCAGCGCGCCGAGGTGCTGGCGCAGCTGGTGCGCGCGACGCGGCGCGCGACCTCCGCGCCGCTGCTCGTGAAGCTGTCGCCCAACGTCACCGACATCCGCGAGATGGCGCGCGTCTGCGAGGGCGAGGGCGCCGACGGGCTTTCGCTCGTCAACACGCTCCAGGCGCTCGACATCGACATCGAGACGCGACGGCCCGTGTTGAGCAACGTGTTGGGCGGGCTTTCCGGTCCCGCGATCCGGCCGGTCGCGCTGCGCATGGTGTGGCAGGCATCGCAGGCCGTGCGCATTCCGATCTGCGGGATCGGCGGGATCATGAACGCCGAGGACGCGATCAAGTTCCTGATCTGCGGCGCGACGGCCGTTCAGGTCGGCACCGCCAACTATCTGAACCCGCTGGCGGCGCTCGAAGTGGCCGAGGGTATCGAAGCCCATGCGCGGCGGCACGGCGTCGCGCGCGTCGCGGATCTGGTCGGAACGATCGAGGTCCCGGCGCGCTAGCGCCGCAGGCGCGGAGCGAGCCTCCGGAGCGGTTGCCGCAGTCCAGGAATTCGGATAAGGTCCGCCCACTTGCGTGGCTCTGGCGCAAGTGGGATCGGTACTTGGTCGGTCGTTCGTCGGTCGAAGGTGGGCTCGGGGCTCGCCTTTTTTTTTCCGCTCTCGGCAGGTTCGCCCCTCCTCATCGAAGCTTTCTTCATCGCAGGGTAGGCGTCGATGTACCACGACATTCCCGAATCGCTGCGCGCGCTCATCGAGCCGGTCGTCGCCGACCACGGTTTCGAACTGGTCACCGCCGAACTCGCCGGCAAGGTGGTGCGCGTCGTGATCGACACGCACGACGGCGATGGCCGGGTCCCGATCGACGAATGCGCCGCCGTGTCGCGCGAACTGGCGAGTTGTTTCGACGCCGAGGCCGCGATGCCGGGCGCGTACACGCTGGAAGTCTCTTCGCCCGGGCTCGACCGCGTGCTCGCCCGCGAAAAGGATTTCAGCGCTGCCTGTGGCCGGGAAGTGAAGATCGAGACGCGCCGGCCGATCGACGGGCGCCGCCGCTTCCGCGGCGAACTCGTCGCCTTCGAGGGCGGTCGCGCGCAGGTGCGCGTCGATGGCAAACCGATCGAGATCCCGTTCGACGAAGTGTCGAAGGCGAACCAGATCTATCACTTCACCAGCGCCGACTTCGCCAAGAAGAGCAGGAACTCGGGGGAAGCGAGATGATCCCGCTCAAGCGTGAAATCGACCAGATCGCCAAGGACAAGGGCATCGACAAGAAGATCATCGTCGATGCGCTGAAAGAGGCGATGGTCCAGGCCGCCCACAAGAAATTCGGCGCCGACAAGACCATCGAACCGACCTACAACGAAGAGACCGGCGAAGTCGAGCTCTTCGAGTTCCGCACGGTGGTCGAGGTGCTCACCGACCCCGAGACGCAGGTGCTCGTCGCCAAGGCGCGCGAACTGGACCCGGAAGTCGAGATCGGCGACGAAATCGGCGTGAAGCTCGACACCGAGGGCTTCGGCCGCATCCTCGCGCAGGTCGCCAAGCAGGTGATCATCCAACGCGTCCGCGAGGCGGAGCGCGGCATCGTCTTCGACGAGTACAAGGATCGCAAGGGCGAGGTGGTGAACGGCATCGTGCGCCGCTTCGAAAAGGGATCGCTGATCGTGGACCTCGGTCGCGCCGAAGCCGTGCTGCCCGCCAAGGAGCAGGTGCAGCGCGAGAGCTATCGCCCTGGCGACCGCATCCGCGCCTACATGATCGACGTCAACAAGGAAGCGAAGGGCCCGCAGATCATCCTGTCGCGCGCCACCATCGACCTGCTCAAGAAGCTCTTCGAATCCGAAGTGCCCGAGATCTACGAGGGCATCGTGACGATCGAGTCCGCCGCGCGCGAGCCGGGCGTGCGCTCGAAGATCGCGGTCGCGTCGCGCGACAGCGACGTCGATCCGGTCGGCGCCTGCGTCGGCATGAAGGGCAGTCGCGTGCAGTCGGTGGTGCAGGAGCTGCGCGGTGAGCGCATCGACATCGTGCCCTGGAGCCCGGATCCGGCGCGCTACGTGTGCAGCGCGCTCTCGCCCGCGCAGGTTTCGAAGGTGATCATCGACGAGGGCGCCAAGGCGATGGACGTGATCGTCCCCGACGACCAGCTCTCGCTCGCGATCGGCCGCAAGGGCCAGAACGTGCGGCTGGCGGTGCAACTCACGGGCTGGCGAATCGACATCAAGAGCGAGTCGAAGATGCGCGAGGTTGCGCAATGGCTCGCGCAGGCCGTGTCGGTGGTCGAGGGCTGGGGCGAGCCGGAGGCCGAGATCCTGCTCAATCAGGGCGTCACCTCACTCGACGATCTCGCGCAGCAGCCGGTGGAGCTGCTGATGCAGCTCCCGGGCATCGATGAGGCTGGCGCGACGGCGGTGAAGCAACGCGCAGCGGAGTTGGCCACCGAGCAGCGACGCCTCGACGCCGAGCGCGTCGCGCAAGAGGCGGCCGCCGCGGCGACCGCGATGGCGGAAGCGGCAGCGGCGGCGGCGGCGCCGCCCGCGCCTCCCACGCCGCCGACCGACGCAGGAGCGACGGGCGGCTCCAGCTAGTTTTCCCCAGAGCGCCGCACCGGGTGCGGCGTGTGGAACCACGATGGCGAAGATCCGGGCGTACAAAATCGCCGAAGAACTCGGCCTCGAACGCAATGATCTGGTCGAGCGCGCCAAGTCGTTGGGCATCGAGGTTCCGGGGCCGATGGCTTCCCTCGACGAGGACACCGCGGCGCTGCTGCGCGAACGGCTCGGCGGTTACGCCCCGGGTGCACAGGTCACCGAACGCCGCGTCGAGGGCCAGGGCGGCGGCGCCGTGATCCGACGCCGCAAGCGCGCGCCGGAGCCCGCTCCGGCACCGCCTCCCGCCCGGCTGCGCGTCGAGGCGCCCAGCGTCGAAGTGGCGCCCGAGCCCGAGCCGACTCGAGAGTCCCAACCGATCGAAGCAGTCCCCGGCGTGGAGTTCGGTGAGGCAGCGAGTGCCGAGCCCGAGCCGTTCGCGGAGGAGAGCGCAACACCCGAAAGCGAGGCGTTCCCGCCCGCGCAAGTCGCAGCGGCCGCGCATCCCGGGGAGCCGCTGCGCGAAGCGCCGCGCGGAGCGGTCGATCGCCCGGCCGATCTCGGTGCGGCGCCCGCTGCGCCGGGCAAGGGCAAGGAGCGCAAGCGCGTACGCGAAGTGGTGAACCTGCGCGAGCAGGAGCAGCTCGCGAAGCAGGCCGTGAGCCGGACCGTGCGCCGCTCGACCACGATCGATCCGCGCGTGATGCAGTCGCCGCGCCGCCGCAAGCGCGACAAGGG
>Ga0113563_10000180_pt1 | contig 26507 bp, 26 predicted proteins | sample Mud3Dept3metaG_FD_80117 | JGI IMG/M metagenome (GOLD analysis project Ga0113563, IMG submission 80117) | Freshwater wetland microbial communities from Ohio, USA, analyzing the effect of biotic and abiotic controls - Mud 3 Core 4 Depth 3... | ecosystem: Environmental > Aquatic > Freshwater >... | reverse complement strand
TCGAATAGGAGAAGATATACAATGAAAAAGTCGATTGTATTTGTAGTTAGCTTGGTGATCCTTTCACTGATCATGACGGCTTGTGCCACCCCCACTGCTCCTCCAGCGCAAACCGTGATCCAGACCGTCGTAGTGCCACAGATTCAAACCGCCGTGGTCGAGGTCCAATCTACTGTTGAAGTACCAGTCATCCAGACCGTCCAGGTTGTAGAAAAAGGCACTAAGACCATTGGTTACGGCGCGCCCGAGCTTTCCGGCGGTCAAGGTGCGATCATGAACGGCATGGTCACCGGCGCGCAGGGTAAGAACTGGAAAATCGTGACCACCAACGCGAACTTTGATGCTTCCAAGCAAGCCGACCAGATTGACTATATGATGTCCTCGGGCGACGATGCCATCGTAGTAGTGCCGGTCGACAGTAAAGCGATCTGCGCTTCGGCAAAGAAAGTTATGGATGCAGGCATTCCCTTCTTCACCATTGACCGTGCCCCCATCGGCTGCAAGATCGATATGGTCGTCCAATCGGACAATTACTTGGCCGGCAAGCAGTCCGGTGAAGCAATGGTCGACCTGTTGACCAAGAAGTATGGTGAACCCAAGGGTACCGTGCTCGAGCTACAGGGTGACCTGGGTCAGAACGTGGCCCAACTGCGCGGCGGCGGCTTCAATGATGTACTCAAAGCCTACCCCAATATCAAAGTCATCTCGAAGCCAACTGAGTGGAAGGCGGAGAAGTTCTCCCAAAATGTGCTGGATGTTGTCGGCGCAGAGGCGGTAGACGGCATCTACATGCACTCTGACTGCGTCGGCACTGTGCCCGTCCTGGCTGCACTCGATCAATTGGGCAAGAAGTTTAAGAGCGATGACCCGAAGCACATTTTCGTCACGGGTGTTGACGGCTGCAAGGATACTTTAACTAATATCCGTGATGGATATGTTGATGAAGCCTCCAGCCAGCCGCTTCCCGATTTCGGCGTCGTGATTGCCGATTTCATGGAGCGACTCTTCAATGGTGAAAAACTTAAACCAGAAACTATCACCAAAGAAGGCGCTCCTTGGTCTCCTGCAGTGGTAGTTGACAGTGATGTCGGCCTCATGGCCAACCTGGCCACGACCAAAGTTACCGCTGAAAACGCCAGCGATAAGGCTCTATGGGGCAACCAATAAAAATAAGTTAGTAATGACCGAATGGATAAGCTGCGGCGAACTGCCGCAGCTTATCCATACTGTTACAGGAGCACAATGGAAAAAAATAGAATTAGCAATTTTTTCCTATTTTTAATCGATAATTTGATCTGGGTGCTAGTCTTCTTTGCTTTGTTCATCTTTTCGATCCTCTCTCCTAAGTTCTTCGCACCTTTCAACCTGATCGGCTTATTCAGTCGTATGGCGGCTATTGGTCTATTGGTCATCGGCCAGTCGTTCACGATGATCACTGCCAACTTTGACCTGTCTTCCGAATCCACCATGGGCTTGACAGCTATGGTGGCCGCCTTGATGATGGTTACGGCTGAAAATGGCGGCTGGGGCTTGCAAGCCTCGCCCTTCCTGACCATTCTGGTCATGTTACTCCTAGGCGCGGGGATCGGTTTTTTCAACGGAATGCTGATTACCCGTTTCAAAATGAACAACCTAATCGTCACCATCGCCATGATGATGATCCTTCGCGGCGTCACGTATGGCCTGGCCCATGGCAACAGCCCCAGTTTTTTGCCCGCCGCCTTCGATTGGCTCGGCGGCAGTTCGCTCTTTAAAATAGCCCTGGCAAATAGCAAGAAATTAGCCATCCCGATTTCGGGCGTCTTTATGATATTGGCATTCATCGTCGCCCATATCATCACACGCTATCGCCGTTTCGGCCGCAATATGTACGCCGTCGGCGCCAATCGCTCATCTGCGGAAGCGGTCGGGATTGATCCGGCAAAGATCATTATGGCGGTATACATCATAAGTGGTATCTGCGCCGCGTTAGCTGGTCTCTTGGATGCCGGGCGCATGGATAGTGCCACTCCGCGCACCGGAATTGGCTTGATCTTCGTCGTTCAGGCAGCCGCAGTGGTGGGCGGCGTCAGCCTGTTTGGCGGTCGCGGCACGATGATTGGCGCGTTCGGCGGGGTATTGTTGTGGGGTATCTTAGATACCGGTTTGAATATAATCCAGGTCTCGCCCTTTTGGATCGAGGTCAGCCGTGGCGCACTGCTGCTCTTCGCTGTGCTACTCGACGCTCTACGTGTGCGCTATATGAGCCGCGCCGCCATCCAAAAGGCCCTGACCGACAATCCGATCGGTTTACAGGATACGGCAGGCTGAGATACCTTCCAGCCGAACCTTTCTTGGGAGTCACTCAAGTTATGGAAGTGAACACCTCTAACATGATCCTTGAAATGAAAGATGTCAGTAAAGCCTTTCCCGGCGTTCAGGCTTTGAGCGATATTTCTATTTCGGTCGTTGAAGGCGAGATCCACGGCCTCGTAGGTAAAAATGGCGCTGGTAAATCGACTTTAATGGCGATTCTGATGGGCATCCAACAAAGCGACACCGGCTCAATTTCCATTTCCGGTCGCACATTCACGACGATGAGCCCACAGCAAGCCCTGGATGCCGGGATTGCTTATGTCCCTCAGCGCATAAATATGCTAGGCAGCCTTAGCGTCGCCGAGAATATCCTGGCCGGTGAGATGCCTACAAACCGATTTGGCTTTATAAACTGGCGCGAAGTTTATCGCGATGCGGAAAATCGTCTGAGCCAACTTGGTTTGAAGCTAGATGTACGCTCGCGTGTCGAAGGTTTAAGCGTGGTCGAGCAAACCATGTTGGTAATTGCCAAAGCCATGTTCAGTAATGCTCGTCTCATCATCCTGGACGAGCCTACTGCAGCCCTACCGCGCTCTGAGATCGACCGCCTGTTCGGCTTCGTCCGCAATTTAAAAAATAAGGGCGTCGCCTTCATATACATATCTCACCATCTAGAAGAAGTCTTCGAAATTTGCGATCAGGTTACCATCCTACGCAATGGCTTTCTCGTCGCCACACAGCCTGTCGCTTCTCTCGATACTCCATCGTTGATCCGCTTGATGGTTGGCGAAGATGTCAAAGAGTTTGAACGTACCCTCCCACCTCACCCCGAAGTCGACCAGCCCGTGTTAACGGTCAAGGACTTAGTCCGCCGCGGCCATTACGAAAACGTCAACCTGACTATTGGCAAAGGCGAGGTGGTCGGTCTGGCCGGACTAGAAGGCAGCGGCGCCGCAGCTCTGGCGATGGGATTGTTTGGCCTTGATCGCACCGGCCTGGGGTCGGTCACCATCAACGGCAAATCCTTTCAGGCCTCTGAACCAGAACAAGCTTTCCGCCAGGGTGTGGCCTATCTCCCTCAGGATCGTTACCAATATGGCTTGATTGGTATCCGTCCGGTCCGGGAAAATATTACCTACCCAATCCTCAATCGTCTCACCCGTCTGTTCGGGTTAGTTCGTTCAGACAAAGAAAAGCAAATCGTCCAGGATTATATCGATAAGCTCGGGATTATCACCCCCTCTATGGAACAGCTCGCCAGTTTGTTGAGCGGCGGCAACCAGCAAAAGGTCGTCTTTGCCAAGCTCGCTTCCATCTCTCCATCGGTGCTCTTGCTCCACGAACCCACCCAAGGCATCGACGTCCAGGCTAAAATCGATATATATCGCATCGTCCTCGAGCTCAGCCAGCAAGGTGTGGCTATTCTCATAATTTCCAGCGAAGTGCGCGAGCTTCTCGGCATTTGCGACCGCATTCTGGTTATGTACCAGGGAAAAATCACCCAGGAGTTCAAGGTCGGGGACCCGCTTACCACTCCTCACGATATCTTACTAGCCATCGAAGGAGGTGCCTATGTCGCGGAATAAAGTCTTTGCTTTCGTTTTGGATCACCTGATCTGGTTCGTCCTGCTCTTAGTTTGGTTCTTCTTTATCATTTACATCCCGGGCTACTTATCCATCAACAACGCCATCAATATCTTGCTGCATGCCTCCGTCCTCGGCCTGCTTACTATCGGCCAGGCGATTGTCCTCCTAACCGGTAATTTTGACTTATCGGCGGAGGGGACAGTATCTCTGCTCACTGTCCTTGCTGCTTACTTAATGCTGCCCTATCGCGAGATGAACTTCGCTCAGGCAGGTGGAATCGGCTGGCAGCTCCACCCATTCATAGTTATCCCGATCATGCTTATCATCGGTATATTTATCGGCTGGCTGAATGGCCTGATGATCTCGCGCTTGCGCATGAATAACTTTATTGTAACGCTGGCTATGCAGCTTTTTCTGCGTGGGATCGCGATGGTGATCAGCATGGGCGCGATCATGCCCGGTACGCCGGCGTTGTTCAACTGGCTGGGTGGCGGTCGTATAGCGACCATCCCAATTTCGGTCGTTTTCACATTGTTGTTGTATGTGTTATTTTCATACATTCTAAAAAATACTTCATTCGGCAGGAGGCTATATGCAGTTGGCGGGAACAAAGATGCTGCGCGCGCCTCGGGATTTAGCCCGAAACGCTATGTGACACTGGCATATATATTGAGCGGTTTTATGGCCGCTCTGGCAAGCTGGATGCTACTTGGTCGCCTGGAAGCATCTATACCAAACCTAGGACAAGGTTTCACATTGGAAACGGTCGCGGCGGCTGTTATCGGCGGTGTTGCATTAACTGGCGGCGCAGGCTCCATCGGCGGCGCTTTTGCTGGGGTGCTGCTGTTATCGCTGATCGATCATGGCTTAAACTTGATGCAGGTCGATCCATTCTTTATCAACGCCGTGCGAGGCGCCATTATATTGATCGCTCTATTCATCGAAGCCCAAAAGCTGCGCTTCAAGCCTGGAGTCACTCGACGGAAAGCTTCAGCAGCCCCAACCGGTCAAGATTAATATGGAGTTTTGGCAGCAATTCCCGAATAACCGACTGCTGATCGAAGTCTCGCTTTGGTCAGCCGATTTTACATGTTTTCGGGAAGATATCCGACGTATTGATCCCTTTGCGGATTTATACCATATCGATGTTTCTGACGGTCACTTCGTGCCCGGTTTTCTGTTTTTCGCAGATCTGGTAGCTGCATTAAGACCACTCACTGCAAAAAATTTCCATGTCCACTTAATGACCACTAATCCGCTTGCACACATCGATGACTTCATCCAGGCTGGGTCTAATCTAATAACTGTGCATGTAGAAAACGGACCCCTTGCACCGGCTGCATTGCAGCGAATTCACGAGGCTGGCTGCGCTTGTGGGTTGGCTCTTGGATTAGATATCGCCCCTGAAACAATCCTCCCCTATCTGGAATTGATCGATGTGGTATTAATCATGGGTACTCCTATGGGGGTTAAGGGAGTCGAACCCTCTCGCCATGCTTACGACCGAATAAGCCGGCTTCGCCGGATGATCGATGAGAATGGTTTCAAAGGCAAATTGAAAATTGCTGCTGATGGTGGTATTCGGCAGCATACCGTGCCAAAGTTGCGAGCCTATGGCGCTGACCTTATTATCGCCGGTTCATTAGCTTTTAAGAGCCAGGACTTAATAGAAACCTTCAATTGGCTACACGAACTACCAATACAATAGCACAGCCTCTTTCGCTTACTTCCACGAATTGTTGTTTAGCTCTCGAACGGGGATTTCTTTCCCTCAAATGGATTCAAGTAATTATAGATTGGCACATCCGGAATGTGCACTTGATCGGGCTGCGATAACACCCAAACAACCGCCTGGGCAATGACTCCGACCGGGATCATTCGGTCGAGTACAGTTGGCGTCAGGTTAGCGCCTACTTCTCTCCACCAAGGTGTATCGGTCGCGGCTGGAGAAATTAAATGGACATGAATATTATAGCGGGTCAATTCTTCTCTCAGCGCTGCGGTTAATCCTTCCAATCCCCATTTTGCTGCACAATAGGCGGTCCGATTATCTTCACCAACTTTTCCGGCTAACGAACCGATATTAACGATTCTCCCACCACCATTTTGCTTCATCACCGGCGTTACAGCTCGTGTACATAGAAAGGCGCCTTTGAGGGTGGTGTCTAGTGTACGATCCCAGAACGCTTCGGTTGTTTCTTCGATGCTTGCAGGGGGACCCCAAAATGCACTGTTTACGAGTATATCGATCGTACCATAATCGGATTGAATTTCTTTAATTGTATTCTCAACCTGATCTCTGAAACGGATGTCTACAGTATGATATTTAGCCTCTCCCCCATTGGCCTGGATTTCTTCACAGGTAGACTTCAGACGGTTGAGATCGCGACCGAATAGATTCATCTTGACGCCATTTAATGCCAATTCTTTTGCGATCGATGAGCCCATACCACGGCTGGCCCCGGTAACAATGGCTATGCGATTATTTAATTCCATATCAACCTCTATCCATTGAGATTACAATTCTGTCAGGATTGCACTAGCCAGTTCTTCATCAACAAATAAGTCTGTGATCAGGGAAGTGCGCAATGCGCTCACCACAGATTTGGTTTTGAATAAACCCTCCGCAACCGCAATGACCTTTTTTGCCTTTCTCAACTGTTCTAGATCGATGCCTATGATCCGCTCATCGATATCGGTAATCACCTGCTGTCCAGCATAATCGAAATAACGTGCAACAATATCTCCCTGTGCACCTTTTTCGATATAGCCCTTTACTTTCTCCTCGCCCATATAAATAATTTGGCCCGGTGCAGGTGGCAAAGCGCCAATTCCAACACAGGCGACATCCAGATGGTTCCATCGTTCTGCCACAGGCCGTGCGATTTCATCTTGTAAAAAAGCCTCGCGCAGTTCGTAAGATCCGACAATCAAAGGTGCAAATAAGAAATAGGGTGTGCCATTAAAACATTGGGAAAAATTTAAGACCAACTGGTTTAACTGTGTATAGGAACCAGTAAAGCTACTTTCACCAAGCAACGGCACCACTTCTATCCGGCGTGGTTTCGAAGGGGCTAGAAGTTTAACCACCTCGCTGATTGTCCGGCCCCAACCTAAACCGACCAGGTCCCCATCCACCAAGATATTTTCTAAATATCTGGCGACCGTGCCTGCCAGTGATCGCTGGGCTATTTCAGGATTGCTCGGCTTTGGTATTACATGTACACTTTTGAGAGTGATCCGATCCTGGATCTCGAGGGCTAAATCTTCACATTGATCTTGAGGATTTACAATCTCTATACGCACGATACTCTGCTCACGAGCCCGTTTGAGGTATAGAGCGATTAATGATCGTGAGACGCCCAATTGATCGGCAATTTCTTGCTGCGACATATTTTCATCATAATATTGTCGGGCAATATACACTAATGTTGAGAGGGTGCTGTTAGATTCCATCTACCACCTCCACGAATACTGATCAAATGGGGTTGATCATTAAAATCCCCTCTTTGATAAACAAATCCACTGCTGAACCAAATAACGCCGAATTTAGAAAGGTTTCTCCGACTACACGCAAATCACGAATGGCTTCGGCTGTCTCCAGATAGTCCCGAATTCGCTGACTTAGCCTGGGGACGAATTCTGGTGTGGCATGCGTTACCCCACCACCCATAATAATCATTTCTAGATCGAGTATATTTACCAATCCTCCCAAATTAATTGATATCAGGCGAATCACTTGCTCGATGATCTCATGCGCTGCCTGATCACCCATTTGCTCAGCCTGAAATACTATCTGTGAAGTAACTACCCCTTCTTTAGTAAGCCGAGATAAAATCGGGCTTCGGCCTTGTTCCAGCGCCTGCTGACCAGCGCGCGCGATTCCTGGTCCGGCGACAAAGGTCTCGAAACAACCTTTTCTCCCGCAACCGCAGGGATAGCCATTAATTTCATCCAGGGTCATATGGCCGAAGTTTCCTGCGAACCCATGCGATCCATCATAAAGTTTCCCATTAAGGAATAGATAACCTCCATAACCAGTCCCTACCGTCGCCCAGGCAAAGTCGCGCAGACCTTTTGCAACTCCCCATACAGCTTCGGCTAGGGCAGCCATCCGCACATCCGTGGCAGAAACGACCCTTACACCAAAGTGATCCGCCACCAACTGCCCAAAGGGAAGGTTTCGCCAGTGCAAATTGGGGACTAAAACAGCCTCCCCGGTTTCTGTATCGATATTTCCACATACACTCAAACCGATGCCGCAGAAACGCCCGGGGATTCCGGCTGCATTTTCGACATAGGGTGCAATTAAACCTATCAGGCCATTAGGATCAGCTATTCCTGCCGCATCGAAAGGGACAGGGAATTTTTCAATCCCTCCGAGCAACCGCCCGTCTGCTTTGATCAAACCGATATCCAGCTTACTCCCACCGATATCCACGGCCAAGGCGAAGCAGTTCTCTCGCTTGTTCAAATACAACTCTCCCTTTGAGGACGATTCTCACATAGCCACTTAATTTCGCCTGGGGTTGGACTGAAAGATAGGACCACCGTTCTGCTGCACGATAACTTGCGAAAATCCACGTTCAATGATCGGTTCGTATACATGACCCGCACTCAGGTGAAAGCTGGCGACGAAAATGAGCGGATGATCCCCGGTATTGACAACACGATGGGCGTACTGTGGAGGAATATGGGTGATTGTTCCGGGCGTCCATAAAACAGCCTGAAAATCCCCTTCCATAGTCTCCATGAGCAGGAATCCATTGCCCTGGACGCAAAAATATATCTCCGGTTGATCTTCTCGTTCATGAAAGTGGCCTTTCGTCATATGATACTCATCGCCCACCTTCCCCGGATAGATGCGCGTCACACCCAATGCCATATCAGAATTGCTGGTTATAAATGGGTAATACCGAATATCGTAAACCAGACGGTCGGTCTGATCGATTATTTCACGAACTGCCTGTTGGTCAAAAAACATCGGTGCCAGGTTGCTGACAAAACGCTGTTCGAGCTTTACAAAGGGTAAAAATTCTCCATTTTCAAAATTAAATTGTACGCTGGTGGGCAGGTCAGAAATGGTTGTCGGGTCCATAGAGTTTTTACCTCGCAGATTTTAAAATTTTCAATATGCTATAGTTTTTCAAGAACTTCACGCAGATCCGCCAGGAATTGTGCTACGTATACACCATCTAAAATCCGATGATCTGCACTTACTGTTAGGCTCATAAGACTAGCGCCATCTAAAATTTGGCCCGTAGCAAGAATTGTCTTACGGATTCCGCCAATCCCGAGGATGGCAGCTTGAGGAGGATTCACAAGAGGTATAAACTGATTCACACCGTACATTCCAAGATTGCTAATTGTGAAGGTAGCATTGGTTAATTGATCTAGGCGAAGGTGGTTTTCGCGCGCTGACTTAATGATATGGTCAAGCTGATTGGAGATCTCATTTATATCAAGGTTTTCGACCGTATAAATAACAGGAGCTACTAATCCTTGGGGAGTTGCGACGGCGACGGCGATATTAACAGTCTCGAATATTAATATACTGCCAATGTCATAGCGTGAATTAATCATTGGGTGACGTTGTATCACCTGGGAAATAACGCAAATGAAGATACTGGTCAGGCTTATATCCTGTCCCAATTCCTTTAAACGCGCTTTATAAGCTAACAGATGATCAGCATTTACGTCTATCGAAACTGAGAATTGAGGTATCTGACTTGCGCTTTCCATCATCTTATTTGCCAGGGCTCTACGGATGGTTGTTAATTCTAGACGATGGTAAGCTGGCAAGCTCATTGGTGGATTTTCACGATTGATTTGGTCAAGATAGCGTTGGACATCCTCAGAAGTTATTCGAGCGCCTGGGTCGGTTGGGGTCACCATGCTGAGGTCGATACCTGCCTCCCTTGCCAATTTTCGCGCGGCCGGCGAGACGCGCTGCTCTCTTTCGCCAATTTGATTTTCGATCGGGTCGGATATTGAGCGTAGATCGTGCTCTGGTTTTGTTAATTCGGTCGAAGATAGTGCAGGTACCTCTTCGCCAGGCTGCCCAACGATTGCGATAACTTGCCCCGGAAAAACCCTAGCACCAGGTGAGGTGAGGACAGACAATAACACGCCATTCGCAGGACACTCCACGGTCAGCGTGGCTTTATCGGTTTCGAGCTCAGCGAGTTCATCGCCGCGTTGAACGATCTGACCGGGTTCTTTAAACCATGTGACCAACTGTGCATCAACGATAGCTTCGCCAAGAATGGGGATCAGGACCTGTGTGGACATATAGATTATTTATTCGAGAGTACTTTCCGAATGGCGTTTAGGATATCCGCCTGATTTGGAATTACACGATCCTGCGCGGCAGGTGCAAAAGGGATTGGTGTATTATCTGCGGAGACGCGTTCAACCGGAGCGTCAAGATAATCGAATGCGTCATGAGCAATTTGCGCAGCAAGCTCAGCGCCGACTCCTGCCCGGGCGGTATCTTCTGAAACGACCACCACGCGATGCGTCTTTCGTACTGAAGATAGAATTCTTTCTAAATCCAGAGGTACCAGCGTACGGGGATCAATGACTTCCAGATCGATATTTTCTTCTGCTAAGGCTTCTGCTACCGCTAAAGCGCGATGGACCATCACCATCGTAGCGATCACGCTAACGTGCCGCCCAGAACGCTTAATATCTGCTTGACCCAAGGGGATTGTGTACGGCTCCTCTGGGACAAGACGACCAACAGAGCCGATCGCGGAATCACTAAGCGCTTTTCCTCCTCCCGGTGAGGCAGCTCCGTAGAGAAGTTTGTGTTCCAGAAATAGAACTGGATTTTGATCCCTAATAGCACTGATCAATAATCCCTTTGCATCGTATGGAGTGGACGGCAGGACTATTTTTATGCCAGGCGTGTGCATGAACCAAGCTTCGACACTCTGCGAATGCTGGGCGCCGCGGCCCGTCGCGCCTTGAGGAGCCCGAACGACGATAGGTACATTTGTTTGTCCACCGGACATCAGACGCAACTTAGCTGCCTCGTTTACAATCTGGTCCATCGCGCAAAAAATGAAATCGGCATATTGCAACTCGACGATTGGTCGCAGACCTGTCAAGGCGGCACCGATTCCGACACCCATAAATCCGGCTTCAGAAATAGGTGTGTCCCAGACTCGTTTTGAGCCAAATTCTTCCAACAAACCATACGTCACATGAAAGGCGCCACCAAATTTACCTACATCTTCCCCCAATAAAATTACCCTCACGTCGAGCTTCATCTCTTGCAAAATCGCTTCGCGGACTGCCTCCATCATTGATATTTCACGCATGGTTAGCCTCATCAGTGACGTAAAGAAGATAATCTTCGGGATTTACCTCCGGGCCAGATTCAGCATAAGCAATCGCGTCCTTTATTTCTAAATCTACTTCGTTAGAGATTCGATCCAGTTGACTTTGAGTTACCTGGTAAGACTGAAGCATTGCCTCTCGGAAACGGATGATAGGGTCGAGTTTTTTCCACGCTTCCACTTCGCCGGCATTTCTGTAACTTGATGCTTCAAAGCGTGCGTGACCACGAATCCGGTATGTAACGCATTCAAGCAACGTTGGACCCTCACCGGCTCTGGCGCGGGCAACGGCTTTTTGCGCTTCACGATATACTGCAACTACATTATTTCCATCCACTCGCACACCTGGAATTGCATAAGCGCAAGAACGCTCAGCCAAGTTGGAGACTGCCGATGATTCGGTCACGGACATGGATAGTGCATACTGATTATTCTCGCACACAAATAGCACTGGCAATTTCCATAGCGAAGCCATATTTAATGTCTCGTGAAAGACACCTTCATTCATAGCGCCATCACCAAAAAAGCTCACTGCTACTTGTCCCGATTCTCGCACCAATGCTGAAAGTGCAGCGCCAGCAGCTATGGGTATTCCAGACCCAACGATCCCGAAAGCCCCCAACATCCCCTTTGAAAAATCACACAGGTGCATCGAGCCGCCCATACCTTTGCAGGATCCAGTCCTCTTTGCGAACATCTCTGCCATCATCTCGTTTATAGGCACGCCTTTAGCGATGCAGTGAGCATGGCCCCGATGCGTACTGGTCACATAATCACTAATTTGTAATGCACTGGATACCCCAACTGCCACAGCTTCCTGGCCCGTAGCCTGGTGCATTGTGCCTGGCATAGGCCTGGTCAGAAACAAATAATAAAGTTGTTCTTCGAACTCTCTTGCCTGCAACATGCGACGGTACATACTAAGGAGCAGATCGGTATCCAATCCGGAGAAATCGAATTCACAAATTGGAGGGAGATTATATTCCATAACGATTCTTACTCCCATTCCATTCCAATAACGCGGACAGGGAAGGCTTCTAACCCTGCAATCTTAACCGGAAGTATTAAGGACATAAATCGTTGGTTTAAAAATTCACCAAGATTCGCCAAGTATTCGAGTAGAGGGATACCAGCGCACAATAATAATTCATGGTTCGGTTGCCCAGGAGGTGAGCTACCATCCGGATTGCGTACTTCGATCCCGGAGGTATCAACTCCCATTACCTTAATTCCGACATCATTTACCAGCCAACGGATTGCTTCCGTGTCAAACCATGGACGGTGATGCTGTTGGGGGGTTCTATAGAAACGATCAAAACCTGTATAAAAATAGGCAATATCGCCGGGTTGAAGCAACCCTGCCGTTTTTGCCTGTAGGCCGTTAAGGTCGATCTTTTGATTGTTCTCCCAGGCAGAGATATCTATAACAACGGCATCGCCGACAAGCCCTTCCAGCGGGAAATTTGCTGCATCGAGCCCTTCCTGGCAGTGATGATATGGGAACTCGATATGGGTACCCACATGGGTATTGAGGGTTACTTCGGAGATGACATACCAGGCATTATTCATACGCTGATACTTGGCAAATGTCGGCCATTGTTCGGTGAAACGAGTGTCTACATCCAATCGATATTCTTCTCGTCCTGGATACACAGTATGCGACAAGTCAATCAGACGTTTGAGTTTCAAAAAGCGCCTCCTTTATTCATTATCAAGCCAGCAGCCGACCGGAAATAATACACCAGGCATTCCAGTCAATCCGTTCCAGAGAATCCAAAGCCCCCAGTAAATCCTTCCCCACGATCACGATCCCATGATAGGGGATTAAAATTGCCGCAGCATTTTTCAAGATTTTATCTTCTTTACCTGCCAATCCAGCGACAACACTTTTCGCCAGGCGATCGGTATGCGAAGGAGCCGCTTCGACCAACTCAATCACGCCGAATTTTTGGGTTGATTCCAGAACAGGTGGAATCGGTTTGCATGCGGCGACAAAAGGCTGAATATTGAACGAATGAGCATGTAATACTACTCTGGCCACTGGGTAATTCTCATAAATGGCCAGGTGCATTTTCCCTTCACGCGAAAACCGTGAATCTTCAACCAGATCGGTCGAATCGAGAGCCATACTGAGGATATCATCTGGCTCAAGCTGCCAGTGTTTATGCGCTGCACTATAACGCGGGGTAATGTAGACCTGACCATCGGCCAGCACACTGATATTCCCGCCGGCCATATCTGTAAGGCGCCTTTCAAACATGCGCCGACCTACAACAGTGATTAATTCGGGTATAGACTGCATATGATTCCTATTAAGAGAATTCCGTGGTGATTGGAAATTAATTTTTCTAATCCAAAAACGATACAATTTCGATCTCACAAGATTGTATTATTATGCTTGATAACAATTATAAGTTTGACCTTAACACATGTCAATAACAAATGACAACTATACAGGGATATCCAGCCCTGTTACGCGAAGAAATCGCAAATAATTTTCATCCCACCTATCTACATCTTCAGGTATGAAAATAGTAGTGGAAAAGGATTGTAAAACCAATGATCGTGCGTCCGCCAAAGATGAGAGTTCCCCCATCGCCACCATCTGTACCAGTATGTTTCCGAGAGCCGTCGCCTCAGACGGGCCAGCCTGCACCGGGAGGCGAATAGCATTGGCTGTAAATTGATTCAATAGGACATTGCGTGATCCACCGCCAATGATGTGCAAAACAGCGATCTGTTCCTGTGTTAATGAAATCAATGATTGAAGAACAAATCGATATTTAAATGCAAGCGACTCGAAGATTATACGCAAAATTTCCTCTTTTGCTTGAGGGACAAGCTGGCCGGTCTGTTGACAGTATTGCTGCACCCGACCTGGCATATTCCCAGGTCGCGAAAAGACTGGGTCGTCAGGATCCAAATATGCTAGAAAAGGCTTCGAATCAAGCGCCATCTCGGATAATTCTTCCCACGTGAATGTCTTTCCCTCTAATGACCACTGCCGCCGGCATTCCTGAATTAACCAAAGGCTGGTTATATTCTTCAATAAAGTAATGGTTCCAAATGCGCCTCCTTCATTGGCGATATTGAGTGAAAGGCACTGTGATTTAAGCACCGGGCGGGTAACTTCCATACCGAGCAGCGCCCAGGTACCAGAGCTGATATATCCGAATGGCTTCTGTGTTACTGGAGTAGAGACGATTGCTGCCGCAGTATCGTGTGTGGCAGACGCGATGATCTGAACACCTTTCAAACCGGTTTCTGCCAGTAATGACGGTCGCAACTTGCCGAGTAAAGTACCAGCAGGGATAATTTCAGGAAACATATCCGGATTCAAACCAAAGCTTGCGATAATCTCAGGCGACCATCTGTGCGTCTGCACATCCATAATTTGTGACGTAGAAGCATTCGTATACTCGCAAGCGCGTATTCCAGTCAACCAGAAATGCATTAAATCCCCGATATGCTGAATTGTAGCTGCATATTTTAACGCCGGATCCTGGTTCAGTTGCATTGCATATAGTTGAACCAATGTATTGGGTTCAATAAATTGCAGGCCTGTAATCTGGAAAATATCCTGTTGGGACATTCGACTAAACAATCGTGGGATAATTCCTGCTGTTTGTGAATCACGATAACTATACGGGTTACTAACAAGTTTACCTTTTGCGTCTAGCAGCGCAAAATCACAACCCCAACTATCGACTCCGATAGATCGGATTTCGTCGGCATCTCCCTGACCAAGCCGTATCAAATTATTACGAATATTCGCATAAATACTGAGGATATCCCAAAATAGATGACCATTTAGTTCTACAGGAGCATTATCAAAACGGTGAATAATGTCCATGGATAGCCGGTTCCCATCATAACGACCGAGAATACAACGGCCATTTGAAGCCCCCAGGTCAAATGCTACATATTCTGACACAATCTCTCACTTATTTATCCACAGATCTCGTCTCTGGCAAACGTGGTTCCAGGAATTATCTACGCGACGGGAATAGATTTTTACGGAAAAATTCTGATACTAACAACGGATCTCCCGAAACCAGAAATTGGTCAAACTGCTCAGTACCGATATCTTCAACAAACTCAAGCATCGATTTTAACCAGGATAGGGATTCGTCGATAGCGTCTGCGGCATCCATTCGATAGGCAAAAATATCAATAGAATACCAACCGGAATACCCAGTACGCTTCAACCAATATATCATCTCGATAAAATCGAATAAATGCACAACGCCGAAGTTAAGATCCCAATCCCAATCTGCAAAATTATCATTCAGATGCAAATGGAACAATTTGGATTGTCGTTGACTGAGTGCGACAGTTTCACCCAGGTTTTCGCGCGCATATAAAGCGTGTCCGACATCCAGCGTCAGACCCACATTGGGGCGATCGATATCATGCAGCATCAATAAGGTTTTAGGTGCTGTACTAATGACGGAATGCGTGCGAGGCTCATATGGTTTGTACTCCAAACCGAGCTTTATCGCCGGATTATAATCGGCCAATTCTTGCATTCCCTGTACCCATTGATCGTAGAGACGCAGATAATCTACTTCAAACAGATAATCGTATCCGTCTTGACCTGGCCACAAACCGACATATTCACAATGGAGCTCTGCTGCCAGATCTATACTGAGCTTAATACTATCTATAGCTTGCCTGAAAATTTTAGGGTCTGTTGAACCTAATGTACCTTTGAACCAGCGAGGTTCGCCCCATAAATTGGGATTTATAGCGCACACCTCTAAGCCATGATCGGCTAAGGCAGCCTGGACCGCATTCTTATTTCCCGGATGAATATCTGCATCCTCTCCTTGGATTAATTCAACACCTCGCACGAGCCCGTGTTTGGAAGCCATCTCTATCCTGGTGAATACATTCGGAGCATCCGATTTATAACCACCAGACATAAAGCGATCACTTGGTTTACCATAAATACCCAAAATGGCAGCAAACTTTCTCTCTAACATAAAGTCCTCCTCATAACGTAAAAAGCTCAAATATAAATATATGGACAACTCTAAACGAGTATAAAGAAAATGTAAGTAAATTATAGATAACTGCCCAGCTATTTGTCAATAGTTTTAGCATTAGTGATTAGCAAATGTCACACCATTCATTCAACAATTTCCAATCAAAAATTAATCGTCATGAATAAAGTAATAGACCCTATCCAAAATTGTATGTTTATGCTAAACTTGCAAGCCGGTCGACGTAGATATCCTTCCACGATTGACCAGCCACCCGATTGTGGCGCTTTCCACTCCCAGCCTGTCAACGGCGGTGTCTGGGGGCAATCCCGAGGAAAGGAGGAATTACCCATGCGCGAATATGAATTGGTCTTAGTTGCCAATGCCGACCTGGATGAGACTGCTCTGAACGACCTCATCAGCAAGGTCAAGAATTGGATATCGGATGGTAATGGAGAGGTCAGCAAAATTGACCTGTGGGGCAAACGCAAGCTCGCCTATCCCATCCGGAAACAGATCGAAGGCATCTATGTTCTCTTGAACGCGAAGATGTCCCCCAAGTATGGCGCAACCCTGGAGCGTAATCTGCGTTTTACTGAAGCAGTTCTGCGTTTCTTATTGGTTGTCAAAGATTAGTCGAATGACTACCAGAACAACAAGCTGATGGATCTCCTTAAGGAGTTGTAAATGGGTCGAGGTCTAAACAAAGTAATGATAATTGGACGTGTTGGCCGGGATCCCGAGATGCGCTACACGCCATCCGGACGTCCAGTGACAACTTTCAGCATTTCCACCAGCCGCACCTGGAATTCTGCTGATGGCCAAAAACGGACCGAAACTGAATGGTTCAATGTAGTCGCCTGGAGCAATCTGGCAGAAATCTGTAAGCAATATCTTGCCAAGGACCGTCTGGTTTACATTGAAGGGCGTTTACAGACCCGCCATTGGGATGATCCGGAAGGAAATAAACATTCTGCACTCGAAATCGTCGCCAACGAAATGATTATGCTTGATGAACGGCGTGAAAGCAGTCAAACAGGCGAATCATTTGAAGAAAGCAGCGAAGACGAGTTTCCATTCTAAATTAATGCAGCGGACCGAATTTGGCGCCGCTCAAGTAACAGGAGTACGATAGTGAGTAACCAACCCCCTAACCAAATTGAAGGTCAAGGACCTTCTCGTCGATTTTTTTCCCGTCCAAAGGAATGTCAGTTTTGTACCGAGAAAGGCACCAGCATTGATTATAAAAATGTCGAGCTGCTGCGCCGTTTTATCACCGATGAATCAAAAATTCGTCCCCGTCGCCAGACAGGCACCTGCGCCAAGCATCAGCGCGAATTAGCTGTCGCGATAAAGCGCGCTCGCCATCTTGCCCTCGTTCCCTTCAAAGGTGAACATCCGCGTTAATCCAAACCAACCAGACTCATCGCGTTGATGAGTTAGGAATCTGGCTTCCGAGGTTGTTAAACCTCGGAAGCCGAAATATTGAGAGCTATTATGCCAAATAATTCCCCCAAAAAACCCACCCCCCAATTAACAAAGAAACATCTCGCACGTATGCAGCGTGAGCAGCGATGGCGTCGTTGGCTGGTTATCGGTACTGTGGTCGTAGTTATCCTCGTTGTGGGTGTAATACTATATGGGCTTGTTCTTCAGCCTTACATGCAATCACAGCAGGCTATGGCGACAGTCGATCAGTACAAGGTCACAACCAAGCTCTTTCAGGAGCATGCTCGCTTTCAACGCGCCAACTTAATAAACCAGGCGGAACGGACATACCAATTTGCCCAGGCATTCACCGATCCGTCCTTCCAATCATCTTTTGCCAGTCAGCTCGAGCAGTATAAAAGCGAACTTGATCCAAGTACACTTGGTAAACAAGTCCTGGATGGTATGGTGGATGATTACATCATTCAAAAAGAAGCCAACAAGCGTGGAATCACTGTCACTGACGCAGAATTACAAACATCTTTCAACGATACCTTTGGCTACTTTCCCAACGGTACTCCGACAACTGCACCAACCTTAGCGGTAATACCCACTTCAACTTTATCGCCATTGCAATTAACCCTGACCGCGCCGACGCCCACCACAATAGTTACAGCAACCCAAACAACCACTACAACGCAAACAGCCTCGCCAACACTAACTTTTACACCAACTGTAGCCATTCCGACTGAGACGGCTACTCCGACCGAGGTGGCTAATCCAACAGCCACTCCAATTCCAACGGCAACACCCGATAAAGTTGAGGGGCTGGATGCCTATAAATCGACCATTAAGACTTTTGATACGACTTATGGGGTTAATGAGACCACATTCCGAAATATCTTAGACGAATTGCTGAAAGCACAGCTCTACCGCCAGCGACTTCAAGATTCTGTTCTGACCGAACTAAAACTCTCTCGGACTCAGCCCGAAGTTTGGGCGCGCCACATTCTCGTCGCCGATGAGCAGACTTCCAAGGATATCTACGACCGATTGCAAAAAGGCGAGAATTTCTGTAAACTAGCTGCCGAATATTCCACCGACACAAGTAACAAAGATACTTGCGGTGACCTGGGATGGTTTGGCAAGAATAAGATGGTTAAGGAATTCGAAGATGCTGCCTTTGCCCTGAAGGTCGGCGAAATCAGTCAGCCGGTTAAAAGTCAATTTGGTTATCATATTATCCAATCAATGGGTAATGAAGACCGACCACTATCTGACACCGATTTTCAGACCTTGCAGCAAACCCAATTTCAACAGTGGTTAGATCTTCAGAAGAAAAACTATAAAATTGCTACGCGTGATGACCTAATAGCCCAACGTGCACCGAGCACCCCCACCTGGCCAACGGTACTCGACGATTTTATAACTCAAGCTCAACAACAACAGAGCTTACCACAGGTCCAACCGACACCATAGTATTATTTGAACTAGAATAAAACCGGGGCTGTAAAATAACCTTCAAGACAGCCCCGGTCGTTATTTAATCGAAAACCTCTGCAACCTGATCCATTTTCAGACTGACCACCTGACTGGTAGAATCACGTCCCATGGTTACCCCATAGATCACATCCGCAGCCTGAACAGTATTGCGATTATGCGTCACTATGATAAATTGAGTCCGTTGGCTTAATTCACGTAATAATTCTCGGAACCGGCCAACATTCGCTTCATCTAGCATCGCATCGACTTCATCCAAAACGCAGAATGGCGTTGGCGATACTTTGAGTAACGCAAACACCAAAGATGTCGCTGCCAGGCTTCGCTCACCACCGGAGAGTAATGATAATCCCTGCGCGCGCCTACCCGGTAAGCGCGCCTCAATATCGATACCCGTATCTGCCAGGTTATCTGGGTCAGTCAATACCAGGCGCGCCATTCCACCACCAAACAATCTTTGGAAAATTGCTTTGAACTCAGCAGCCACGGCTTCGAAGGTTTTGTTAAATTCCCTCTCCATCAATCCATCTAACTCCTGAATAACCTCACGAATATCCACCTCGGCCCGGCGTAGATCAGCAATCTGCTCAGTCATGAAATTGTAACGTTCTAGAACTGCTTTGTATTCCTCTTGCGCTTCCGGATTGATCGGACCGATACGACGCAACTGGGAACGTTGACGTTTTATACCCTCTTCAATTTCGGGAGCTAATTGGACAATACGAGGTAATTGTTCTACCATACCAGCCAGCGGTAGCGGCGATTGTCCAGAAACTTGTTCAGCATAATCGAAAGCCACCAGCCCAAAATCCTCTTCAATCCGGCGCTGTAAGGACTGTAATGCTTCTTGGCAACGAACCAGTACCATATGGGTTTGAGCCTGGCGGTGGTCCGCCAGACTGACAGCCTGGCGCATAGTCGCTTCAGATTGCTCCATCTGGGATTGTTTTACTTCCAGGATACCGATTTCATGTTCGGCGGGTCCAATCAGTTGCTCTAGAGTCGCGATGCTCTCACTAATCTGTTCTAGTTCAGCCTGCCTGGTTGATTGTTCGTTATCGATAGTCTGGCGAGCCAACGTTAATTCATTCAGGCGGGTCTGCAAACTGGAGAGCTGCGAGCTAGATTTTTCGATCGCTTGTCTGCGTTCAGCGGTTCGCCGGCGTTCATCACCCAATGCGCGCTCCGTAACAGCAATCCGCGTATTCCAGTGAGCCACTTGCGTCTGGAACTCATCCACTACAAGGTCTGCTAGAAGATTATTTTGTGCCCGTAACGATTCGCGCACATTCAGGATGCGAGCATCTAATTCGGATAATTCACTTCGTAAGCGGTTATATTCAATTTCAGAGTGGGCAATCTCTTCATGCAGTCGTTGTTTTTGTTCCTGCTGCCATTGCGCCTGTCGAAATGCCTGTTCTACCACGAGCCGCGCTTGCTGAACAGCCAATCCGGTCTGTTCCCGCCGCTGGCGGGCAACTCTTTGCTCTTGAGTCAATCGGTCGACATCGGCCTTTACGGTAGAATACTCGTTTTCGAGTTGGGAATTCTTCTGACGCGTGATTTCCAAATCATTTAACATAATGAGGCGCTGCTCGTCAAGTTCTTTACGCTGGCGCTGACGACTTAGCAAAGAATGTCCGTGCTCATCATTACTGCTAAAGCCAGTAACTGCCTGGCCATCAGCGAAGAAAATTTCACCTTTTAATGTAACAATGCGCAAACGATTCAATGCCGGTCCTACTCGATCAGACCAGGTGGCCGAATTCAAGACCGCCCGTCCGACCTGACGATCGCGCACGATCCAGACAGAGCCCAAGAGTAAATCTACAGTGCGTCTAAGGTCCGCAGTAGTTTGGATGAGGTCACTGGCTACACCTATCCAACCCTTCTCGTGGCTCATGATTTCCGCCATGCCATAATTTTCCGGATGCAATGGCTGGACTGGTTTTAATTGTGATAATGGAAGAAGCGACCCACGCCCTGTTTCCACCTCCAGCAACCTAAAAGCATCCTCGAGGTCAGAATCTAATAATATCGCTTCCAGGAATTCCCCCAATGCTGCGCTTATCGCCTGTTCAAATTCCTGTGGTACTTCAAGAAACTGGTTCAGAGCGCCAGGTTTTCCCTTTAATTTATCCTGGCGGATAGACTGAAGCAAGCGGCGCGTCCCTTCTGCATAACCAGAAAGATCGGCTTCCGCCTGATTGAGGATATCAATGCGCGCTTTCAGTCGTTCCAGGTCAGCTTCTCGTCTCGATAGATCATCCAACAACTGCCTGCGTGTTGTCTCAACCTCTGCGAGATGGATGGTTTCCTTTTGTAGAGCAATCTCAACTTGATGCTGAACCTGGTCAGCTTCATTCAAGGTCTCCTGAATAATCTGAATTTGCCGCTCAGCATCCTTTTGCTCCTTTTCAACGCGCTCCACGGCCTGGATAACAGCATCGAATGAATTTCGATCACGTTCCATTTGTGTAGTTCGTTCCACAAGTCGAGCCTGTAATTGACCTTGTAGAGAATTTAACCCACTCAATTCCTGCCGGGCTTCTTGAATCTGAACTTCAATCACCCGTCTTTCTTCTTGGCGAGTGGCTAAACCCTCATCCGCTTTTTCACTCTGGATCTGCGCCTCACGCAGGTCATCTTCGAGCCGGAGAACGTCCTGTTCTACCGATTTTAATAAATCAGCTTGGAGTTCTAGCTCATCCTGCAGTCGGCTGACTTCATCTTGGTTTGTTTGGGTTTGTTGCGCTATTGAATGGATACGCTCATCAGAAACTGCGAGGTTGCGATTTAATGTCTCTCGCTGTGCATACAAATCAGCAGATTGGCGCAGCCGTTCATTGAGCTGCTGGCGCAATGCCTGGATTTGCTGCCGCAGTTGAGATAAGTGCATATCCAGGGCAATCTGCTCTGAACGTTCCCGGTTTAATGTTATCGTTTGGACCCGTTCGGCATCGCGTGCTTCCATTAACTCTTGCTGCGTGCGGTGCCAGTGATAACCATACCACTCGCGCAATAGCACCTGAAGATCAGTTTTGACTTGTTCATATTCCTGAGCACGTTTCGCCTGGCGTTCTAAGCTGCGCAATCGCGGTTCTAGTTCTCCTAAGATATCTTCTACTCGTTCCAGATTATGTTGAGTAGTATCTAAACGGCGGAGCGCTTCTTCTCTCCGGCCGCGATACAGACCGATACCAGCGGCTTCCTCAAATAACCTACGGCGGTCTTCGGCTTTCAGAGCGAGCGCTGCATCCACTAAACCTTGACCAATGATCGTATAAGTACGTTCTGCCAGACCAGATTTAGCTAGAAGTTCTGAAATATCTTTCAACCGGACCCGTTGACCGTTTAGCAAATACTCATTATCCCCATCACGATATGCCCGCCTGGTGATCGCAACCTCACTGAAATCGATTGGCAGCCAGTTGTCAGAATTATCGAATGTAATTGTGGCGGCTGCCATGCCAGCCCGCGGCCTCAACTCTGATCCCGAAAATATCATATCTTCGGTTTTCTTCCCACGCAGTACTGAATAGGACTGCTCACCTAAAACCCAACGCAGGCTATCAGCAATATTCGATTTCCCACTCCCATTTGGTCCAACGATAGCCGTGACTGCCTTAGCAAATTCAAATAAGGTACGGTTTGCAAAGGTTTTATACCCTTGTAATTCGAGAGACTTGAGCCTTGCAAGCATCAATTATGCAATCCCCAGACTATCAAGAGCATTCCGGGCGGCCATCTTGGCAGCGATCTGCTTACTATGTCCATTGCCGGAGCCATAAATCTGGCCATCGACGATCACCTGGACTTCAAATAATTTATCATGTTCCGGTCCGCTCGTTCCAACCGTATGATAAATGGGAGGTCCAAAACCTCGTGCCTGTACCCATTCTTGTAGCACACTTTTTGGATCCTGGTCGCGCCGATCATCGATAATCATTGAAACTGCTTCCACTAACTTGGGCTCCATAAAATTGCAGACTTCATCCAGTCCGGCATCTAAATATAGCGCACCGACCAATGCCTCGAAACCGGCGCATAACAAGGCGGTTCGCATCCGCCCACCGCTATCCTCTTCACCCCGGCCAAGCCGTAAAGCCCTGCCAAGATGGATAACGCTGGCAAATGCTGCCAATTGTTCCGTGCGAACCAGCGCTGAACGTAGGCGAGTAAGTTCTCCTTCCGCCATTTCTGGAAAATGATTATAAAGCCAATCGCCTACCAAGAAGTCAAGTACTGCATCTCCCAAGAATTCCAGACGTTCATTATCCTCAATTGCCTCAGGATGTTCATTCAGGTATGAACGATGAGTCAAAGCCCGGCTGAGTAATAGATAATTTCTCATCGGTAATGCAAGCCGTTCCGTAAAAGCCTCTGGGGATTCTAAACCATTCTCACCCGGTTCAGGATTTTCCATCGATATTCCTCCCGAACTCAGGCGACGCAAGGGACCCACATTTACTTGAGTCCCTTGCGTCAGCCAAGTTCTATTATCTCTACAAAACACGATCTAGCAATCAAGGATAATTATACATACTTTTTAATAACCAATACCGCGTTATGCCCGCCAAAACCGAATGAGTTACTGATCGCAGTGTTAACAATTTTCTCACGTGCCTGGTTAGGAACATAATCCAGGTCGCAATTTGGGTCAGGGGTTTCATAATGGATTGTTGGAGGTAATAAGTTTTCGCGCACAACGTGCACACAAAACACTGCCTCCAATGCGCCGGTAGCGCCCATCATATGCCCGGTCATTGATTTAGTTGATGAGATCGGAATCTTGTAAGCCAGGTTACCAAACGCAGATTTTATCGCCCGGGTTTCGGAAAGATCGTTAAGCACCGTCGCGGTGCCGTGTGCATTAATGTAATCAACATTCTCAATATTCAATCCCGAGGAATCTAGCGCCTGGCGAATGGCTCGAGCACCGCCCAACCCATCCTCGGCCGGGGCGGTGATGTGATAAGCGTCTGAAGTAGATCCATAACCAGCTAATTCAGCTAAAATTATCGCCCCACGTTTCCGAGCATTCTGTTCGCTTTCTAACACCAAGACGGCTGCCCCTTCACCCATAACCAACCCATCGCGGTTGAGGTCAAAAGGTTGCGGAGTCATCGAATAATCCTCATTACGACGTGAGGTTGCTCCAATCCGATCAAATGCAGCGACCCCAACCGGGGTAATCGTCGCTTCACTTCCGCCGGCTACCGCAGCATCGATTTTACCAGATTTGATCATCGTCCAGCCCATTCCGATGCCGTCGGCACCCGAAGCACAGGCAGATCCAATTGAATAACACGGTCCTTGAAAGCCATAGTCAATTGCAACCATCCCAGCGGCTCCATTCGACATCAACATCGGGATGGCAAATGGGCTAATTTTCCGAGGCCCTTCTAAGTTCACAAGCGAAATACTCTCTTGCAATATGTTTAAGCCACCAATAGCGGAACTGATAAAAACACCAATCCGCTCGGGATTCTTATCATATTCAATAATTTTCGATTGGCGCAGCGCCTCACCCGCAGCAACAGCAGCGAACTGTTCAAACCGATCTCGCCGGCGGGCTTCCTTAGATGGCATGAAATCATCCGGAAGGAAATCTTTGACTTCGCAAGCAATCTTTACGAGGAAATTGCTCGCATCAAATTGCCTCAACGGGCCAACACCTGACATACCGTTGATTGCATTTTCCCAATTTTGATCGGCTGACTTACCGATAGCTGAAATAGCTCCTATTCCTGTAATTACTACACGCGACGCGTCAGACATTACGGCTCCTGATATTTGAGTCCAACCTATATATATCCTTCTACTACCAATTTAGCTTATCATTAGTCCTGACGGCCAGGAGTGTAGTGCCCCTCTATCCATTGCTGATCAGATGGACTGATTTCTTTCTTCCATACTGGAACAATTTCTTTCAAACGATCGATCCCATAGCGGGCTGCTTCGAAAACTCCGGTATCACGATGCGCTGCACTGCACGCGATTAGAACGGTAGGTGTGCCAGGATCGAGCCTACCAACCCGCTGGACAATAACGATTCCTTGTATCTCCGGCCAACGGGAACGGATTTCGTCAGCCACCTGGCGCATTTTCATCTCAGCCATTGGTTGATAGGCTTCATACTCCAGGTAGACGGTTTCGTGTGGATCCGTGCGAGTAGTTATTCCCCGAACCATACCAGTAAATACACAAGCTGCCCCGGTCATTGGCAAGGTGATTCTGCCCAGGAGTTCGTTCAGATCTAACTCTGTATCTGTAATTGATAATATTGTAGGGTTTTCGATAGATTCACCCTCCACTAACCGGTGGGAAAACGGCAACCTCCGCATGATCCGGAATGATCTGGTCATCGAAAGCAAATTCTTTGTTCACCGCAATTAGCACAGATGACATTGCTGTGTCTAATCCTGGATATCGCTCGACCAACAAATTCTTGAATTCTACGACTGCCATTCCATCCGGTACATCAAGAATGGTTTCTCGAATACCGGTCCGCTCACGCATCGTTGCAAAGAATAGGACCTTTACGTTCATCCCGTCACCTAATACTCCACAATCACATCACCACTCACACCACCATGTTTCTCAACCAGGTGGATGTTCTGAATACGCATCGATTTCTCAACCGCCTTAGCCATATCATAAATTGTCAAAGCCGTTATCGATACCGCTGTCAGTGCTTCCATTTCAACGCCGGTCTTCCCAACGGTGCGTGCAATCGCTGTGATCCGGACGCCAGGTAAACCATCATCCAATTCAAGATCGACCTCTATATGGGTTAATGTCAAGGGATGGCAAAGCGGGATTAATTCAGCCGTTCGCTTAGCTCCCATTACACCGGCGATTTGGGCAACCGACAGTACATCGCCTTTCTTCATGGCGCCATCCCGGATCAATGACAGAGTATCTGGCAACATCACAACCTCCCCCCTGGCGACAGCGCTCCTTTCCGTGTCAGGTTTATGACCGACATCAACCATGCGAGCCTGGCCGGCTTCATCGAGATGAGATAACTTGGAGGACATAGGTCAAATTATATCTTAAAGTAAGTTCTCTATCTCTTGTTCCAGAAATCAAAATTAATTGATCACAATAATAAGAACAAAAGCCCATGTTATAATCATTCCCCATGGCTAATGTATTCAATAAATGGAAAGACGGACTGGCAAAATCCAGCAAAGCTGCTTTTGGTCAAATCGCCACTTTGTTTGGCGCAACCCAGATAACGCCTGATACTTGGGATGATTTGGAAGCCTTGCTCATCCAGGCAGATTTGGGAGTCGATACCACCGATAAAGTCTTAGACGAATTGGAGCAGCGCGTAGATAAAGAGGGCTTGACACGAATGGAT